>WOYI010552939.1_pt2 | contig 11575 bp, 12 predicted proteins | sample 6423411 | NCBI WGS metagenome assembly WOYI01 (sample SAMN13441803, study PRJNA592873) | oil field metagenome | biome: oil field; feature: oil-well bore; material: oil-contaminated soil; isolation source: oil-contaminated soil from oil-well borehole | place: Germany: Wietze | collected 2016-10-18 ... | reverse complement strand
CCGACGATGAAGGAGGCGGCGGCGGTCCTCGACGAGCTCGGCATTCCTTACGAGGCGAAGATCGTCTCGGCCCACCGCACGCCAGACCGGCTCTGGGCCTACGGCAAGACCGCCGTCGAACGCGGGCTTCAGGTGATTGTCGCCGGTGCCGGCGGGGCGGCGCATCTGCCCGGCATGATGGCGTCGAAGACCCGGGTTCCGGTGATCGGCGTGCCGGTGCAGACGAAGGCGCTATCGGGCGTCGACAGCCTCTATTCCATCGTCCAGATGCCGAAGGGCTATCCGGTCGCCACGATGGCCATCGGCGCGGCCGGCGCCGCCAATGCGGGCCTCCTGGCCGCCGGCATCCTCGCGCTGCAGGACGCCGCCCTCGCCACCCGCCTCGACGCCTGGCGGGGTGCTCTTTCCGCCTCGATCCCGGACGAACCGAAAGATGAGTAGACCGCTGCCCGCCGGCGCCACGATCGGCATCCTCGGCGGCGGCCAGCTCGGCCGCATGCTCTCGGTCGCCGCCGCCCGCCTCGGCTACCGGACCCATATCTACGAGCCGGCCGCCAACCCGCCCGCCGGGGATGTCGCCCACCGCGTCACCACCGCCGGCTATGACGACCTCCCGGCCCTCGGCGACTTCGCGCGGTCTGTCGACATCGTCACCTACGAGTTTGAAAACATTCCGACTTCCGCCCTCGACGCGCTCGAGGCGCAGTGCCCGATCCACCCCAACCGCCGCGCGCTCGCGATCAGCCAGGACCGGCTCATCGAAAAGGCCTTCCTGCACGATCTCGGCATTGCGACAGCGCCCTTCGCCGCCGTCGACGACGCCGGGGATCTCGCCGAGGCGCTGGACGAGATCGGCACGCCCTCGATCCTCAAGACGCGGAGGCTCGGCTACGACGGCAAGGGCCAGGCCCGGCTCGATTCGACCGGCGATGCGGCGGCAGCGCTCGCGGCGATTTCCGGCGCGCCGGCGATCCTCGAAGGCTTCATCGACTTCAGCCGCGAGGTGTCGGTCATCGCCGCCCGCAGCCTCTCGGGCGAGGTGACCGCCTTCGATCCGGGCGAGAACGTCCACCGCGCCGGCATCCTCCGCACCACCACGATCCCCGCCCGCCTCAGCGAGGCGCAGCGCACCGACGCCGTCTTCCTCGCCGGCCGCATCCTCAACGCGCTGAAATATGTCGGTGTGATGGGGGTGGAGTTTTTCGTCACCCGCAAGGGCCTCATCGTCAACGAGATCGCGCCACGCGTTCACAATTCCGGCCACTGGACCCAGAACGGCTGCGCCGTCGACCAGTTCGAACAGCATATCCGCGCCATCGCCGGCTGGCCCCTGGGCGACGGCGCGCGCCATGCGGACGTGGTGATGGAGAACCTGATCGGCGACGACATCGACCGGGTGCCCGCGATCGCGCGCGAGGCAAACGCGGCGATCCATCTCTACGGCAAGGCCGAGGCCCGGCCCGGACGCAAGATGGGCCATGTGAACCGCATCGTGCGGCGCTGAGCCGAGCGGTGCCTGACGCCTCCACCTGCGACACAAGCTAGGGCAGCAGCCGCCGCGCCGCGTCCAGATAGGTCAGGTCGTGGTCGAAGCGTCCGTGGGCGAGGAACTCCAGAACCTGGGCCACGACGACCGGATTGTTCATCATGAACGTATGGGTGACCGGCAGCACGATATGGTCGCGCATGCCGCCGATCTTGGTGCTTTCGACACTGACCTTGCCATCGTCCTCGCCCCCGATCACCGCCGAATAGACCGGGTTGAGCGACTGGTTGCCGGCGATGACCCCGAGATCGAACTGCGCCGCCGGCAGCGCGTTCGGCAGGCTCGACGGCCCGGTCCCGAGCTCCAGCCCCGCCGGCCCGTTCAGCCAGCGAAAGGCGCCGAGATCGCCGAAGGCATCGACCAGCTCCGATCCGTGGTTCGGCGGGGCCAGCATCACCACCCGCCCCATTTCGGCCGGCCGGTGATCGGCGAGCCAGGCGCGGACGAGGATGCCGCCCATCGAATGGGTGACGAAGTTGACCCGGTCCGACCCGCATTCGGCGACCGCCGGGCCGACCTCGGACGCCACCAGCGCCTCGACCGTCGCCTTGGTCGAAGGGTAGTCGTGGTTCACCACCCGGTATCCCGCCCGGACCAGCGCCTCTTCGAGGACCAGCAGGGAAGCATCGCTCCGCGCCAGCCCGTGCAGGAGCACGACGCACTCCGCCCGCGCCGCCGGCGCGGCCATGAGCAGGAGAAGCGCGAGCACGAATGTCCACATGTCCCGGAGATAGGGAATTCGCGCCACGGATGCGAGCCTCTTGTCCTCGCCGTGACGCTTCGTCACTCTCGGGGGCATGAAAACCCGCTCCCCCCGCCTCGCGACCCGCGCGATCATCGTCCAGGACGGGCGGCTTCTGCTCGTCAACGCCTATCCCGGGACCCGGTCGGACCTCTGGTGCGCCCCCGGCGGCGGGGTGGAGCCGGGGCGGTCGCTGCCCGAGAACCTCGCCCGCGAGATCCACGAGGAGTGCGGCCTCAGTATCTCGGTCGGCCCGCTCGCGCTCGTCAACGAATTCCACGACCCGCGCACGGGCTTCCATCAGGTCGACCTCTTCTTCCGCTGCGCCATCACCGGCGGCCGTCTCGATCCCGGCTGGGCCGATCCGGCGCGGGTCGTCCACACCCGGCGCTTCTTCGCCCCCGACGAGATCGCGGCGATCCGGCTGAAGCCCGACAGCCTGCCGCGCGTGGCCTTCGCGCCGGATGGTCCGGCCGAATACGATCCCCTCGAGGTCATCGTGACATGAGCCGCGCCTTCGTGAAGGAGGACGGGCCGGACAACGAACCGCTGCCCGACCTGCCGATCAGCCCGCACCCGAACTACGTCACTCCGCGCGGTCTCGCCGCCTTGCGCGACCGTCTGGCCGCCACCCAGGCGGAGCTCGCGCGGCTGAAGGCGCGGGCCGAGCGGCTCGACAGGCTGCCCGAGAAGGCGGCCGAGCGCGACATCCGCTATCTCGAGGCGCGGCTCCGCTCGGCGATCCCGGTCGATCCGGCCGACCAGCCGCGCGACGAGGTGGCCTTCGGTGCCCGCGTGACGGTGGCGGACGCGGACGGCAGGGAAACCGTCTACGAGATCGTCGGCGAGGACGAGGCGGATGCCGGCGCGCGGCGGATCGCGCCGCAGGCACCGCTCGCCCGCGCGCTTCTGGGCGCCCGGGTCGGCGATGTCGTCGAGTGGCGCCGGCCGGCGGGCCGGCTGGAGCTTGAGGTGATCGCGATCGCCTATCCCTGACGCGGCGATTTCAGCGCGATCGCCACGCCGCCGAGGACCAGCACCGCGGAGAAAAGAAACCGCAAGGTCAGCGCCTCGCCGAGGAACACCATGCCGCCGGCGAGCGCGACGAGCGGCACGGTCAGCTGCGCCACCCCGCCCCGCGCGGCGCCGAGGGCCGGCAGCACGGCATACCAGAGCGCGTAGCCGAGGCCGGAGGTCAGCGCCCCCGAGACCGCGGCGAGGAGCATCCCTTCCCGCGTCGCCGCCACCGCCCCGGGCGAGACCGGCAGCGCCGCGACGAGAAGAAGCGCCATCGGCACCGCGAGGACGAAGTTCCACGCCGTCGCGCCGAGCGGATCGGTGGCGCCGCGCGCCGAGAGCGAGTAGATCCCCCAGCCGATCCCGGCCGCCGCCATCAGCCCGGCATGCGAGAGGCTCGCATTCGCGCCCGAGCCCGGTGCGAAGAGGTAGACGAGCCCGAGGAAGGCAAGGCCCGAGCCGAGCCAGCGCCGCGCCGGAACCCGTTCGCGCGCGAGAAGGGCGCCCGCGAACATGGTGATCTGCACCATGCCGAAGAGGATCAGCGCCCCCGTCCCCGCGTCGAGCGCGCCATAGGCGGCCGAGAAGCCGAAGAGGTAGACCAGAAGCGACAATGCCCCGGCCGCGCGGCCAGGCAGGCCGGGCCAGATCGGCCGCCCGGTGGCGAGCCGCCGTCCGAGAACCAGAAGCGCCAGCATCCCCGCGCCGGCCAGCAGCCGGACGACCGCGAACCCGACCGGGTCGATGAGACCGGCCCCCACCCCCGCGCGGTTGAGGACGGAATTCGCCGCGAATGCAGTCATGGTGAGGGCGGTCAACAGGACGAGGCGCATGGAGAAGAGCTAGACCGCTTCGCCGCGCCCGGCAATGGCGGAGCGCCGGGCTGTCGCGATGGTGAACCGGCGCCGCGTCCGTAAGGTGGGTTTCAACCCACCCTGCCCGACGGCTTGCCTGGCGCGCCACCTCGCGCCGCCGGTCCGGCTTTCGGGACACCAACCGGGGCCGGTCCACGGCCGGGAACAGGGGCGCGCGCCGCAGCGGCACCGGGCGCCCGGGAATCGGGTTGACAAGGATGCCGCCGGTCCGGAAACCCGGAGGCCAGTGGAAACCGGCCGACATTCGTCCGAAGCCACCCCGCTTTCGACCCCTGCGCGCGGGCGGGCGGACGGGAAATTCTGGCCGTCCGTGCGGTCCTGTGGCAGTGATGAACGGGACCGGGGGAGATGGGGCGGAGATGAAGCAGACATATGCCGACATGGCGCGCAGGTCGCCGATCCTCGCGGGCGCCTCCGACGAGGTGGCCGCGCAGGTTCTCTCGACCGCCCGCCTGCGCCGCTTCGACCGGGGGGCCACGATCTTTCTTCAGGGCGAACGGGCGAGTGCCATCTACATCGTCGCGGAGGGCTGGGTGAAGCTCTACCGCATCGCGCCGAACGGGAACGAGGCGGTGATGGGGGTCTTCACCAGGGGGCGGAGCATCGGCGAGGCGGTCGCCTTCCGCCATGACGTCTATCCGGTGGCTGCCGAGGCCGCGACCGATTGCGAACTGATCCGGATCGAAGCCGACGCCTTCCTGCGCCTCCTTCACGAGGATCCGGGGATCGCCGTGTCGATCCTCTCGGCGACCTTCGCCCATCTCCACGGCCTCGTCGAGCAGATCGAGCAGCTCAAGGCGCGGACCGGCGCGCAGCGCCTGGCCGAATTCCTGCTGGAGCTCGCGCCCTGCCCCTCCGGGGCTTGCGAGGTGACGCTGCCCTACGACAAGGTGCTGATCGCCGGCCGGCTCGGCATGAAGCCCGAAAGCCTGAGCCGGGCCATCGCCCGGCTCCGGGAATTCGGCGTGACCGTCCGGCAGAACCATGCCGAGATCGCCGATATCGACACCTTGCGCGACTACGCCGACGAGGATCCCGCGGCGGCCTGGAACCGCTCGGGCTGAAGCCGGGCGGCGTCAGGCCGAAAGGTAGAGACCGAGCAGGAGGAGCGCGTAGAGCCCGAGCGCGAGGCCGAAGCCGCCCCGGACAGCCGGCGCTTCGGAAAGCCGGAGATAGGCGTCGAGGATGGTCCGCGCCTTGGCCCAGGCCAGTGCCATGATCGCCGCGCCGCCGAGGGTCGCCACGGGTCCCGACATCGCCCCCCGCGCGACCGCCACCGACAGCACCGTAGAGGCGGCCGAAAGTGCCAGGAGGAGGAGCCAGGCCTTGGTCACATGCGCCATCGGCTACCTCAGGAGATAGATCACGGGGAACACGAGGACCCAGACGAGGTCCACCATGTGCCAGAACGCGACGCCCGCCTCGACCTCGCTTGGCCGGGCGCGCAGGGCGGTCAGCAGCAGGACGACGATCCCGGCCGCGACATGGGCGGCGTGAAAGCCGGTGATCAGGTAGTAGAAGGTGAAGAAGGGATGGGTTTCCACCCCGATCCCCTGCGCGGCCTTGTCCGCGTATTCGGCCCATTTGACGGCGAGGAAGACGAGGCCGAGCGTCGCGGCGGCGGTCAGGAACCCGCGGCCGCGCCCGATCCGGCCCGCCTCCATCTCCGCGGCGCCAAGGGCGGCGAGCCAGCCCGAGGTGACGAGGATCACGGTGTTGATCCCGGCGACGGCACGGTGAAGGTGGTCCTGCGCGGCCGCGAATCCCTCCGGGTCGGTGATCCGCACCCCGAGGAAGGCGGCGAGCCCGGCGCCGAAGACCAGAAGCTCCGAGATGATCAGCACCCAGATCATCAGATCGCCGGGCAGATCGTCGAAGGGGCTGCGGTCGGTCTCTGGGTTCCCGGTCATGCGCCGACAAGCTGCCGGTAGATCTGCGGAAGCGCCTGGGTCAGCTTTTCCGGATGCGCGATGACGGCGAAGCCGCCCTGCCCGAAGAGGCGCGGGAACCAGGATTTGCCGTCGCGGTCCACGGTGATGCCGAACACCGCATGGCCGGCGCGGCGCGCCTCCTCGACGGCCTTGCGGCTGTCCTCGATGCCGTGGCGGCCCTCGTAGTGGTCGAGGTCGTTGGGCTTGCCGTCGGTGATGACGATCAGAAGCCGGCGGCGGCGCGCCTCGCGCGTCAGGCCGGCCGAAGCATGGCGGATCGCGGCGCCGAGGCGGGTGTAGAAGCCGGGTTTCAGCCCGGCGATGCGGGATTCCACGGTCGCGCTCATCGGCTCGCCGAAGCGCTTGGCGGTCTGGACATAGACCCGGTCGCGCTTCAGCGAGGAAAAGGCGTGGATCGCGAAATCGTCGCCGCAGGCGTCAAGACCCCAGGCCAGGGCCGCGAGCGCCTCGCGCTCGATGTCGATGACGCTGCGCCCCTCGTGGCCGTGGCCCGGCACGGCGCTTTCGGTCGAGCGTGAGACGTCGAGCAGGATCGAGACCGCGAGGTCGCGCTTTTCCGTGCGGTTCTGCAGCCAGACCCGGTCGTCGCCCTCGCCGGTGGCCATCAGGTCGATCCGGGCGCGAATGGCGCGGTCGGTGTCCAGCTCGTCGCCGTCGCGGTGGCCGGCGGTGAGGATGCGGGCGGGGCGCAATGCCTCGAACTGGCGCTTGACCGCGCGGATGCGGCGTGCCGCGCGCGGATCGGTGCGGAAGGCGGGCTCCTCGGCGCTGGCCTCGACATTCGAGGTCAGGACGCGGGCATGGGCGGGCAGATAGACGCCCGCGCGGGCATCCCATTCGGGATAGGTCGCTTCGCCCGACAAGGCCTCGCGGTCCACATCCTCGGGCGCGAGGTCGAGATGGAGTTTCAGCCGCGTCGCCGGCGCCTTGGAGATCTGGCCGAGGCCGATCTCGTCCAGGTCGTCGGCGGCCTTCTTCGCGTCGTCGTTCTCGTCCTCCTCGACCCTGCGGTTGAGGTTGATGAACTCGGCCCAGGAGAGGATCGCCTCGAACTTGTGCAGGATGAAGCTGTCGTTCCGCTCGATCTGGTCGGCCCTGCGGCGCCGTGCCCGGTGGCTGCGGCCCTCGCCCTCTTCCGGCTTGCCCTCGGTCGCGCGGGCCTCGACCACGGTCGCGGCGGAGAAGGCGAGCGGGCGGAGATCGGGCCAGAGCGGAACCGGGCGGAACGGCCGGTAGCCGCGCGGCGCGCGCCAGGCGGAAAGCTCGCCGGTTTCGATTGCCGTCAGCATAAGCTCGGCTTTCGGCGAGAGCGGCGCGGGATCGCCGAGGAGGTGGCGAAGCACCGCCTCGACGGTGCGTTCGGCCTCGGGAAGCAGGGGGACACGGCGCAAGCCGAGATGCGCGGCGGCGAGGTCGGCATGGAGGCCGGCGAAGCCCGGCGCGTCGGCCAGCGTCGCGCGCGTCATCTCGCGCGCGGCGATCAGCGCGGCGAGGTCGGCGCGCAGGGGGTCGTCCTCGATGCGCGGCGCGCCGGCATGGGCGGCGGCGGCGGTGAGCCAGATGTAGAGCGCGGCATTCGCCTCGCGCGCGGGAAAGATCGCGAGCGCATCCGGCAGGCGCAACGCCTCGCCGTCGAAGCTTGCGCGCGGGGTCGCCTCGGTCTCCGCGCCGAGGCGGCGACGGAAGGACAGGCGGTGGCGGGACTGTTCGGGCGCGACCGGCTTGATCTCGACCGAAGGCGATCCGCCGAGGCCGCGGAAGAGGACTGCCAGCCGTCCGCCGACCTCAGAGAGGCCGACACGGGCTCCGTCGTGGACGCTTGGCGCGTCGAGACGGCTGGCATAGGCGTGCCACAGTTTCCCGACGGTCTCCTCGGGTTCCCATGGTTCGATTTCGATCCCGGACATCGGCCGGCCTCACCCGAAAACGGCGGTGACGAGATCGAGGAGCCCGCGTCTGGTGTCGTCGTCGTCGGTCAGCGGCTCGATCATCGCCACCCGGATCGCGCGGTCGGGCGCCATGCCTTCGGCGATGAGCGTCGCGGCATAGACGACGAGGCGGGTCGAGGTGCCTTCCTCGAGATCCTGCCCCTTCAGCGCGCGTAACTTGTTGGCGAGCCGCACGAGCGGTTTCACGCGGTCCTCGGCCAGACCGCTTTCGCGGGCGACCACCGGGATCTCGTGCTCGGGTTTCGGGAACTGGAAGTCGAGGCTGACGAAACGCTGGCGGGTCGAGGGTTTCAACGTCTTCAGGATGTTCTGATAGCCGGGATTGTAGGAGGCGACGAGCATGAAGCCGGGCGCGGCCTCCAGCTCCTCCCCCGTGCGGTCGATCGGCAGCATGCGCCGGTCGTCGGTCAGGGGATGGAGGACCACGGTCACGTCCTTGCGCGCCTCCACCACCTCGTCGAGATAGCAGATCGCCCCTTCCCGCACCGCGCGGGTCAGGGGCCCGTCGACCCAGACCGTCTCGCCGCCCTTCAGAAGGTAGCGGCCGATGAGGTCGGCGGCCGACAGGTCGTCATGGCAGGCGACGGTGTAGAGCGGCCGGCCGAGCCTTGCCGCCATGTGGGCGACGAAGCGGGTCTTGCCGCAGCCCGTGGGGCCTTTCAGGAGAAGCGGCAGGTTGTGTTGAAAGGCGGCGGCGAAGATCTCGCATTCGTCGCCCTGGGCGAGGTAGAAGGGGGCGTCCGCCGCCCCCTTCCGTTCGAAGCTTCCGTCCATGCGTTTCACTCCGCTGCGTGTCCGACGACGGGACCGGGCTCGATGATCTCCTTGCGCGGCACGAGGACCGCGTAGATGAAGAGCACGACCCCGAGCACCACCGCGACGCCCGAGCCGAAGCGCATGGCAAAGAAGATCCAGAGCTGGTCCTGCACGTCCATGTAGGCCTCGCCCATCACCCGCTGGAGATGCGTCTGCACGGTTCCCGCGAAGGTCAGCGTGAAGGTCATGAAGACCATGCCGCCCGACATCAGCCAGAACGACGCCATGTTGAGCACCTGGTTGTAGGGATCGCGCCCTTTCAGGACCGGCATCGCATAGGAGATGATCGCGAGGTTCAGCGAGACATAGGCGCCGAAGAAGGCGAGGTGGCCATGGGCCGCGGTGATCTGCGTGCCGTGGGTATAGTAGTTCACCCCGTGGAGCGTATGGAGAAAGCCCCACACGCCGGCGCCGAAGAAGGCGAGCGTGGCGCAGCCGAGCGACCACAGCAGGGCCGCCTTGTTCGGGTGATCCCGCCGGCCCTTCCAGACCATGACGAAGGCGAAGGCCATCATCGCGAAGAACGGCACCACCTCGAGGCTGGAGAAGATCGAGCCGATCCACTGCCAGTAGCCCGGCGTGCCGATCCAGTAATAGTGGTGCCCGGTGCCGAGAATGCCCGAGAAGAGCGCGGCGGCGACGATGACGTAGAGCCACTTCTCGACCACCTCGCGGTCGACGCCCGTGAGCTTCAGCATCAGGAAGGCGAGGATCGAGGCCATCACCAGTTCCCATGTGCCCTCGACCCAGAGATGGATGACATACCACCAGTACATCTTGTCGAGCGCGAGGTTCGACGGGTTCACGAAGGCGAAGAGGAAGAGCAGCGCAAGGCCCCAGAGGCCGAGAAGCAGGATGTTGGTGATCGCGGTCTTCTTGCCCGAAAGCACCGTCATCGTGACGTTGAAGAGGAAGATCAGCGCCGCCACGACGATCCCCGCCTTCACCCAGGTCGGCTGTTCGAGGAATTCCCGCCCCTGCTTGCCGAGAAGATAGTTCCCCTCGAAGAGGTTGAAGAAATAGGTCACGACGACACCCGCCGTGCCGAGGACGAAGATCGCCAGTTGCAGATAGGCGAGCTTCGGCGAGTAGATCTCGCGCTCCGTTTCCTCGGGGATGAGGTAGTAGGCCGCGCCGAAGAAGCCCAAGAGCAGCCAGACGATCAGGCTGTTGGTGTGCAGCATCCGGCCGATGTTGAAGGGCAGGATCTCGCTGAGGAAGTTCGGGCTGATATAGATCCAGCCGAGAACGAGTCCCATCGTGACCTGTACGGCAAAGAGCGCCATCGCCACCAGGAAGTAGGCGAGCGCGATTTTCTGGGTCTGGTATTTCATGATTTTGTCTCCTCAGCCCGCATCGTTCGGCGGCCAGTCCTGGGCACGGATCTTGTTCGTCCACAGGAGGAAATCGGCGATCTCGCGGTATTCCTGATCGCTCAGGTTGAACTGCGGCATCTGCCGGCGGCCCTCGATGCCCGACGGCATCGCGTCCATCCAGCCCTTCAGCGCGTCGAAGGCCGCTTCGGGATCGTCGGCCACGCCCCAGCGGGTCATGACATTGCCAAGCTCGGGCGCGAAATAGGCGCCCTCGCCAAGGATCGTGTGGCAGTTGATGCAGGCATGCTTTTCCCAAAGGTGCTTGCCCGCCACGACGCTGTCGGTCAGCCCGGCGGCGTCGGTCGATGTGGTCGTGATGTAGCGGTGGCTTTGCACCGTCAGCCCGACGAAGATGAGGATGAAGAACAGGGATCCGCCATAAAAGATATTGCGGGCCATGCTCTTGGTCATGACTTCGCGCATTGCGCTTTCTCCTTCCCGGAGCGGTTGAACGTGGCGGCACTCTGGCTCTGCGCGCGGGACCGCTCCTTAACGAAAGTCAATCGGCGGTCAGATCAGCACTTCGACTTTCGCATCCGGAAAGGCGGTCAGCGCCGCGTCGATCGCGGCCCGGTCCATCAGGCAGAACGCGGTGGAGAGCGCGTCGGCAGTGGCCGCGTCGGGGGCCGAGACGGCCAGCGTGGACCAGAGCGGCGGCCGGCCCGACGGATGCAGGATATGCGCGGCTTCGGCGCCGATCAGCGTGCCCCTCGGCGACGAGGTGGCAAGCGCGCGGTCGCTGAGTGCGGTGCGGGCGAGTTCGCGTCCGTCCGGGTCGGCGATTGCGGCCGTCCACGGCCGGCTCCCGGCGCGGCCAAGCGCCATGACCTCGCCCATGTCGATCAGGACATTGCCGAAACCCTGATCCCGCAGAAGCGTCGCGATGCGGTCGGCGGCGTGACCTTGAGCAATTCCGTTGAACGTCAGCGCCATGCCGGGATCAAGCCGGATCTCGGCATCGGTCGCGCGAACCCGGTGCCAGCCGATGTGCCGCCGCGCCGCCTCGGCGTCTTCGCCGGTCGCGAGGGCAAGCCACAACGGCTGGATCGTCGGATCGAACACGCCGCCCGTCGCGCTGTGAACCCTGCCCGCCAGTGCGAAGACCGCGGTGATTTCAGGCGTCGGATGCGGTAGGCATCCGTCGCGGTTGAGCCGGGTCAGCGCCGACTCGGCATGAAGCGAGAAATGCCCCTCGATCCGGGTCAGTTCCCGCTCGACCCTGCGAAACACGCTGCGGGCCTGATGCGGCCCCGCACCATGCAGGATGATCCGCGCGTCCGAGCCAAGCGCACGACCAGTCCA
>WOYI011232485.1_pt1 | contig 11580 bp, 9 predicted proteins | sample 6423411 | NCBI WGS metagenome assembly WOYI01 (sample SAMN13441803, study PRJNA592873) | oil field metagenome | biome: oil field; feature: oil-well bore; material: oil-contaminated soil; isolation source: oil-contaminated soil from oil-well borehole | place: Germany: Wietze | collected 2016-10-18 ... | reverse complement strand
ACCTTGGTGCAGACAGACCCCCACCATGCGGTTACATTTGTGGCGAACCATGATTCCCAACCCCTGCAGGCCTTGGAATCGGTGGTGGAGCCGTGGTTCAAACCGCTCGCCTACGCCCTGGTGCTCTTGCGGCGGGAAGGATATCCGTGTGTATTCATAGCCGATTACGAGGGGGCCTCCTATAGGGACAGGGGAAACGATGGGCAGGAATACGAAATTGTGATGCCTTCCTTCAAGCCTCTATTGGACAAGTTGCTTCAAGCCCGGAAAACAGGCACCTTTGGCCAGCAACGGGATTATTTCGACCATTCCAACACCATCGGGTGGACCTTTTCGGGTGATTCCTCCCATCCCAATTCCTTGGCTGTCCTCTTGTCCAATGGGGACGAGGGGACCAAACGCATGGAGACGGGCAAGCTGAATACCGCATACGTCGATTGTACAGGGAACAGGAGCGGAACCATCACCACCGATAACCAAGGATTCGGGGAATTCCAATGCAATGGGGCTTCGGTTTCTGTATGGATCGAAATGCACTGATACAGGACGGTCTCCCTGAATTACTCAGACGGGAAAATCCTTGCCATACACTTCCCTATAGGTCAGTCTGCCCTCAATGCGCGTCGATTCCATGACACTCACCCGGGTGGCCACGGTCTCTATCGGTGCGATTGCGGTGCACATCCTCCGCCTAGCCCCAGGATCGGATACCCTGACTTCGCGGGCGAGTGTGATATGGGCGGTGAAAGGGCGTGAATCGAGTCGATATCCAGCGCGTCGGAACGCATCGTCAAGTGCCGCCTGCAGGTCCTGCAAGTTCCTGTTCCTGCGGATTCCCACCCACCATATGTCCTTTCCCTTGCGGTCGAACCGTCCGATCTCATCGAAGGTCAGGGGAAATTGTGGGCCGCTCACCGTATCCACTATGTCGATAATCCGCGCAAGGTCGCCGACCGGTACCTCTCCAAGGAATACCAGCGTCAGATGGAGGTTTTCCCCACGTGTGAAATTACCGCTTTTTGCGGCATCCCTGATTGTCTGCTGGTGTTTCAACAAAGCCCGACGGACGGGTGTGGAAAAATTGATGGCAATGAACACACGCATAGACTCGTACTCCTGGTGCAAGGATATCCTGATTGCTGTTCCGGCCAAGCATAGCACGAATGTCGAATTGTGTTGAATTGTTTTCCTTCCCAAACGAAGCGAGCGGAAAGGAAGCAGCTTGCCGATTCCTCTCCCGGGCAAGTGCAGGGACGTGAAGGTCCAATACGCGGGCCCCTTGCGGCGACCACAGGGGAGAAGTCTCTCGGGTCCGGATCTTGACCCGGAGGATGTTGAAACCTTTCATACATTTTTCTTGACTTCACCCATGGGGTGGGTTAGATTGTTGCATGCAACAAATCAAAAGTTGCATGCAACAAATTTGCCGTACCTCGCATCGACTTGGTACGCTCCTAAGGAGGAGAACATGAAGAAACTCGTTCTAGTGGCGCTCGTACTCGTGCTCGCACTGCCGGTATTCGCCAACGGGGCCCAGGAAAGCGCGGCGGAAGCCTATCCGTCACGCAACGTCAGGGTCATCATCCCCTGGACGGTAGGTGGAATGACCGACGTGTTGACCAGACCAGTGGCCAGTTACCTTGAGAAGCATTTCGGCGTTCCGTTCGTTGTCGAGAACAAGCCGGGTGGTTCCGGTGTCGTCGGTTCCTTGGAAATCGAGAATTCCAAGAATGACGGGTATGTGATCGGTACGACCTCCATGTCGACCGTCTCGGCGAAGTATGTGTCTCCTGTCTATCCGGACATCCACAATGTCGAGCTCATCAGTCAGGTCATCACGATTCCCGCAACTGTGACCGTAAACGCGAACAGCCCATTCAAGACACTTGCAGACCTGATTGCCTATGCTAAGGCGAATCCTGGAAAAATCACCAACGCCAACTCGGGAGCCGGGGCGAGCGCGCACATCTACGGCGTCTACTTCGAATCGATGGCCGGCATCAAAGTCAACCACATTCCATACGCCGGATATGTCGAAGCCGTGACAGCACTTCTGGGTGGTCATGTCGCCATGACAAACATCCCACTTCCCGATGTATCGGCGTATGTCGATTCCGGCGACTTGCGTCTGCTCGCGATCGCCTCCGCCGAACGGCACCCATCGTACCCGGATGTCCCCACACTCAGGGAACTTGGTATCGATGTAGTCATGGGCAACTACAGCGGTTTTGTCGCTCCCAAGGGAACCGATCCCGAAAAAATCAGGATCCTTGACGAAGCGATCGGCCTTGCCATGCAGGACGAGGGCTTGAGGAAGTTCCTCATCGATGCGGGGTACCAACCCGTCTACTTGAACCGCACACAATTTGCCGATGTCATCACAGATGCCGAAAAGCAGCTTGACTTCCTGGTCAACGACCTTGGCATCTCGTTTATCGACGATTGATCATCACTTTCCAACCAAGTGACCAGGTACCGAAAATCAATTTTGTATACAAAAGTGAAAATTGGTACCTGGCACCATTCGGAGTATACCATGACCAGGAAACGTTCCGATATTATCGCGGGAATCGTACTTTTCGCGCTCTCAGGGCTGCTGTTCATCGTGGCAGGCCTTATGCCTACACGGCAAGGTTCGATGCAGGCACTGAACACCGGCTTCTATCCAAGGATGCTTGCGGTGATCATGGCAGTGTTGTCCGTGCTTCTGGTACTGGAAACGGTACGGAAACAGGGACAGGAAACCCGCCCGATGACCCCTTGGTGGAAAACCAAATCCGCATTCACCATGTTCGTTGCAACCTTGGTCCTACTGGTGTTGTACCCGTTCGTCATGAGGTTGTTCGGCTTCGCGAGTGCAAGCTTTCTCTTCATAACCGCCCTGGTATGGCTGTTGACCGAGAAGGGTCGGGTCAAACCGGTGAAGATTCTCGGTATCGCCGCGGCGATCACCCTGGTGGTCTATATCGTGTTCAAGTTGGTACTCGCGATCCCATTCCCCATGGGATTATTGATTTGACAGTATAAGGACAAGAACCATGGAACTGTTTTCTTTCGACCTCTATTTGTCGGGACTCCACTTCTTCACCAATCCGCTCATGTATGTGGCATCGTTTTTCGGTGTGCTGGTCGGAGTGGTGTTCGGAGCGCTTCCCGGTTTGACCGCCACCATGACCATCGCGGTCTTCATACCCTTCACCTTCGGACTTGCCCCGACCATCTCCTTCGCGTTCCTGTTGGGGCTGTATTCGGGTGCGGTTTACGGCGGTTCGATTTCGGCCATCCTGATAAATATCCCGGGGACACCTTCGGCTATCGCCACCAGTTTGGACGGATACCCCATGAGCCAACAGGGCCGGGCCGGCGAAGCAATCGGCATATCGACAATCAGTTCTACCATCGGTGGATTCTTGAGCGTCATCGTGCTCATGTTCGCAGCTCCCGCAATCGCCAGCGTGGCCTTGAAATTCAGTGCCGAGGAATATGTGGGAATCACCCTCATCGGTTTGAGCGTCATCGCCATCATTTCACCCGGATCTACCGTGAAGGGACTGATCAGCGGGGTCTTCGGGCTGGTGATCGGTATCGTCGGCATCGACCCCATCACCGGCTTCCCCCGGTTCATCATGGGACACGCGGAGCTGCTTGAGGGAATCGATTCCATCCCGGTCATGATCGGCATGTACGGTTTGTCCGAGATGCTGGTGCAAATCTCCGACGTGCAATACACCATTGTGGTCAAACAGAAGATCAGCAAACTGATTCCCCCGTTGAAGGATTTGAAACGGATACTCGGTACGGTGGTCCGCTCCTCGTTCATCGGGGTCATCATCGGTGCGCTTCCGGCCGCAGGCGGGTCCATCGCATCGTTGGTCGCCTATGGACAGGAAAAACGCTTCGGGAAACGGCGTGATGAACTCGGCACGGGTATCATCGAAGGTGTGGCAGCTCCCGAAGCAGCCAACAACGCAAGCACCGGGGGAGCGCTCATTCCCATGCTCACCTTGGGGATTCCGGGTGATGCCATGACGGCGGTCCTCATGGGTGGGTTGATAATCCAAGGACTGCGTCCCGGTCCGCTCCTGTTCCAACAGCAGATGCCATTTGTCTCGTCGATCTTCATAAGTCTGTTGCTTTCGGTGGTATTCATGTGTATCATCGGATTGGTTGGTGCCAAATACTTCGCAAGATTGATCGGGTTTCCAAAGAAGTACCTGATTCCGGCCATCCTGGTATTCTGCCTGGTCGGTTCCTATGCCATCAGCAACTCGATTTTTGATATCTGGGTGTTGATTATCAGCGGTATCGTCGGATTCATCATGAGAAAACTATCGTTCCCGATAGCCCCCGTCGTGCTGGGCATGATCCTGGGACCATTGTTCGAAAGCAATTTCAGGCGTTCGCTGATGCTTTCCGAAGGGAATTGGGCCACTTTCGTGCAACGGCCGATCAGTCTGGGCTTCCTGATCGTGGTAGTCCTGGTGCTTGTCGGGCCCATGATCCTCAAGCGGTTCAACAAGGCGATCGTCAGGGGAAATTAGGAGAGGAAACCATGAAGACCTACGATACGTTGTTCAGTTCGCAAACGATTGGCAAGCGCGTTGCGCAAAACCGTTTTGTCGCCCAACCCATGGAGGGGAACGATAGCATCGGCGGGGCCGTATCTCCGCGTGCCATCAGGCGCTATGTGGAGTTGGCCGGGGGCAAGTGGGGCATCATAGTAATCGAGGCGTTGTCCATCGATGCCCAATCCCTTGCCCGAAAGGACCAGATGGTGATAAACCGGGAGCACTTGGATGGGTTCAAGACCTTGGTCTCCGAGATGAAGAAGGCAGATCCGAACTCGATCATATTGTTCCAGATAACCCATTCCGGCCGCAAGAGCGGCAAGGCATTCTCGCATCCGACGGCCATGTACGATCCCCAGGAAGGAGAACATCGGCTCACCACCGGGGAATTGGACGGGATCCAGCGGAAGTTTGTGGATGCGGTATTGCTGGCCGAGGAAGCCGGTGCCGACGGTGTCGACTTCAAGTTGTGCCACGGCTATCTCGGGTGCGAGATGCTCCGTCCCGCCAATATCCGCGACGACAAATGGGGTGGTTCGTTCGAGAACCGGACCCGCCTGTTGCGCGAATCGGTGGCACAGGTCAGATCCCGCTTGACCCGCGACGATTTCATCCTCGGCAGTAGGATCTCCTATTACGAAGGCATACGCGGGGGCTGCGGGACCGCATCGGCCGACGATGCCGTGGAGGATTTGACCGAGATGGATGAGGTGATCCGCCTTATGGCCAGTCTGAAACTCGATTACCTCAATGTTTCGGCAGGTATTCCGGGTCTTACATCGGAAATCACCCGGCCGACAAATACCTCCAAATGGTTCTACCTGCATCAGTTCCGCTATGCCCGGCGGGCGAAAGCCATTGCCGGGGATATGAAGGTCTTCGGTTCCGCATACACGGTCCTGCGGGAAGAGTCCCTTGCCGCGGCCGAGGAGAACCTGATGCGCGGCGATGCCGATTTCATTGGGTGGGGCCGTCAGACCTTGGCCGATCCGCTGTTCCCCTCCAAGGTGATCGCGGGCAAGGATGTCGACTATTGCAAGTTGTGTTCCGGTTGTTCCAAGCTGATGGTAAAACAAGAGCAGGTCGGATGTATCATTTTTCCACAGTAAGCGGTGTAATGGGTAGGTAGCATGGGCAAGAAGGTAACGGTATACGACATAGCCAGGGAATTGGGAATATCTCCCGGCACCGTTTCACGGGTGCTCAACAACTCTTCGCTCATCGGCGAAGAGAAGCGGGAACTTATCCTCAACACCGCCACTCGCATGCAATACCAGAAACGGCCCATCAAACGCCAGAAGGGGCGTGCGATCATCAATATCCGGTTATACTTGCCTCCGGCCAAGTACAGCTACATCCACCTGTTCTACGATGTCGCCGAGCTGATCGAAGGAATCCAGTCCGGATTCGGCGATACCCGCATCAACATCATCACCAGTATCAACGATGGGGATCTGACCCTGTTCGACTCCAAGAAACTCGGGGATATCGACGGATGCGTATTCGCCTTCACCGAGCCTTCCACCCAATTGGAGGAGGTGTTGGAAGAACGGGTTGTCCCCTTCGTCCTCTTGAACCGCTCGAATCCCGAACACAACTACGTCATTGTCGACAGCCACTCGGGAATGGACAAATTGGTCCAAGCCATGTGGCAACGCAGGGGGGACTCGCTCAAGGCCTGCTATATCGGATTCTCTCCACTCCCGCAGGTTTCTCCACCACGGGCCGAGGGTGTTGCGGATGCCTGTCGGAGCAGGGGGATTCCCTTCGATGTGGAGCGCGACATCATCACGGTCGATTCCATAACGGAGTTGCGTGACAAGGTCATTCCGGCTATCGGGCAACGCGGCTACAATGGAGTACTGTGCTTCAATGACCTGATGGCCGTCTCGGTCTACCAAACCGTCCTACGCCGTGGCTGGCGTGTTCCCGAAGCCTTTTCCCTTTCGGGGTTCGACAATTCCCCCATGTTGGAACTGTTGGACCAGCGCATCGATACCGTGGAATTCTCATTGCGCGGATTGGGTCGGGAGGCTGGCCTCTGGCTGGGGAACAGGATCATCGACCGGTCCGAAGATCCTCTGCAGAAGGCATTGGATGGAATCCATATCCTGGGAGAGACAATCTGAATGCCTAGAGAACCAGCTGAACTACCGATCGACCATACCAATGTACCTGTGGTGTACAGCCATGTCCTGATAATCGGTTCGGGGAGCGCCTCGCTTTCGTGTGCGGTCCACCTCAAGCGGATGGGGATCGACGACCTGTTGATCGTGACCGACAACCGCAACGGTGGAACCTCGCGCAATACCGGTAGTGACAAGCAGACCTATTACCGGCTCGGCGATTCCTCGATGACTCCCGATTCTCCCTACGACATGGTGGAATCCTATACCCAAGGCGGGTCGGTCCATGGGGATATCGCCTTCATAGAAGCCCAGAATTCGTCGCGGGCCTTCTACAACCTCATATCGCTCGGTGTACCGTTTCCCCACAATACCTATGGCGGCTACACCGGGTACAAGACGGACCACGACCCGGGCAACCGCGGGATTTCCCTGGGGCCTTTCACTTCGAAAGTGATGGTCAGGCAACTCCAGGCCGAGGTCGCACGATTGGGCATACCAATGCTCGACCACCGCGATGTGGTCAAGCTCCTGGTAGCCGATACGGATAGGGTAGTTGGGGCTCTGGTGTTGGATAAGCACGATACCGATTCCCCGTCCATGGGATTTTCCGTTGTCCTGGCCGACCATGTGGTGCTCGGTACCGGCGGTCCAGCCGCCTTCTATGCCGCCTCTGTGTATCCGAGGGTACATGTGGGAAGCATAGGATTGGCGATGGAGATAGGAGCGGAGGCGGTGAACCTGACCGAATCCCAGTTCGGTCTGGCCAGCACGAAGTTTCGATGGAATCTCAGTGGAAGTTACCAACAGGTGTTGCCGCGGTATGTGAGTACCGATGGGCAGGGAAACGATCCGGTCGAATTCCTCACTCCCTATTTCTCCAATTGGAGCGAACTGACCCGTGCTGTATTCCTCAAGGGCTACCAATGGCCGTTCGATGCCGCCAAGGTTTCCGACAACGGTTCTTCATTGATAGATTTGCTGGTGTACCACGAAACCCGGATACAAGGCCGGAGGGTCTTCCTCGACTATCGGTCCAACATGACCGGCGATGCGTCCTGGGGGCCGTTCGGCAAGGGCCAGGTCGACACGACGGCTCTCCAGTACCTGGAGGCCTCGGGAGCTTGGGCCTCTTCCCCTATCGGCCGGTTGCAACTGCTCAATCCCAGTGCCATCGGGATGTACCGGAGCAACGGTATAGACCTGGCTACCGAATTGTTGGAAATCGATGTGTGCGCCCAACACAACAATGGTGGATTGTATGCCGATATCTGGTGGGAATCCACCAATCGGCGTCGACTGTATCCCATTGGGGAGGTCAACGGCAGCCATGGGGTCATCCGACCGGGTGGCAGTGCCTTGAATTCGGGACAAGTGGGCGCCATACGTGCGGCAACCCGGATCGCCGGCTATGGGGATGCGGATGCCCTGGAGGTCGAACAGGTACTTGCCGAGGTCGTCCCCGCGGTATCCGGAATGCTCGGATTGTCACGCCGGTGGATTGCCAATGCGGAGCAATCGCGTACGACGCCCCAGCAATGCAAAGGACAACTCGATGCGGTGCTCCAAGCGTTGCAACAACGCATGAGCAAGGCCGGTGGACCGATCAGGTCTCCGGACGTCGTCAGGCGCTCATATGTGGAGGCGAAGGAACAGGCGCTGTCCGCCCTGACTGCCGAGAGCGCCGTACCCAAGGTCCTGCTGTCGAAGGCCCTGCGTCTTCGGCATATGCTGGTGGCCCAACAATGGTACCTCTTTGCGATAACCAGATACCTGGAAAACGGGGGTGGTAGCCGCGGCTCGTACCTTGTGGTCGACGCAAGCGGAGAACCGGCACATGCAGCGCTCGGTGAGTATCGTATCAAACAGGAGAAGGTGGATCTTCGGAACGTGGTCCAGGTGATCGCCTCAGGGAAGGACGGGGAACTTCTGGAACGTATGGACGAATGCCGGCCTGTTCCCACCGAGACCTTCCGGTTCGAGCGCGTGTGGTCCGATTATCGATCGGGTGCGTATCTGCAACCTCCCAAGCCATAGCAAAAACCTTCACAATGCGAACAGGAGGATTGTGTGCGCCAGGGTCCCATATCCTTTCGACCCGGCCCGCTCCTGTTACAGCCGGGGAATATGCAGTCCTCCATCCACGGTGATCACTGCTCCCGTTGAGAAGGGAAGAGCGCCGTCGCACAATGCGGTGACGGTCCTGCCGATATCGTCCGGCGTGCCCCAGCGCATCTGGGGAACCATTCCACCGGCAATCAGCGTATCGTATTTTCCCGAGACAACAGAGGTCATGTCGGTCTTTATGATTCCCGGACGGACTTCGAATACCAGTGTACCCTCTCCGGCAAGCCGGGTGGCGAACAGCGCTGCGGCCATGCCAACACCCGCCTTGCTGATGCAGTATTCCCCGCGGTTGATCGAGACCATGTCGGCCGATACCGAGGAAACGAATACGATTGTCTTGCCCGAAAGGGCATCCGTGTCCCGCCAGCGTCGGGTAATCTGCTGGGTAAGCATCAGCGGTCCCTTCAGGTTCACCTGCATGAGGCGGTCATAGGAATCCTCGGCCATGTCGAGGAAGTCGGTCCGTTGCTTCGGACCTACGCCGGCGTTGTTCACCAGGCCGTCCAAGGACCCTGTCGCTGAAAATGCCTGTTCGACCAATGAATCGCGTTGGCGGGCATTGGAGATGTCGGCTTGGACGATGGAAAAGATTTGCGAAGTATCGGTTGCGGCGTCCTGGCACAAGAGTCGGGTTTCCACGGCTGTCTCGCGGTTGCCGGCGTAGTTGATCACCACCGAGTATCCTTTCGCCGCCAAGTCGAGGCAGATGCCCCGTCCGATTCCCCTGCCACCACCGGTGACCAATATGGTTTTTGCCATCGCCATCCTCCAAATATTTGTTGCATGCAACAATTGTACTATGGGTAATTCCTTGCCGGTTGTCAAGGGAAAACTGCCATTCAATCGATTCACTCGATAGTCGATGCCAATCCGGTCGCCGCCAGGAACATGCAATCACAACAATATGCGAGTGTATGACTTATACTACCATGCATTGCCAGCCGGTGCGAAAAAAAAGATTTACAGTAACGTTAATGTAAGATATCATCAGGATAACGAAGATGTGTTTGACCAGTGACGTCCTTTCGGATTCCAAGGTACAAGCATTACTCGGGTATCACGAATCTTTCTAGGAGGTGGAAGATGAAAAAGTGGGGTTTGGTATTGTGTCTTTTGGCTGTGACTTTCAGTTTGTTTGCCGGAGGCGCAAAGGAGACGGCGGGTGACGATGCCCTGGACATCCGCGTGCTTGTCTGGAAATATGACGACACCTATGGATCGACGGTCCGTGCCGCGATGGACAAGTGGGCAGCGATCTATTCGAAGGAACTTGGGAAGGAAATCAAGCTCACCATGTACGATGCGGCCGACGATATGGCCAAGCAGATCGAGCAGGCGACCATCATAGTCGGTGACAAGCCGGATATGGTTATCATCAACCTTGCCGAAGTTGCGAACGGGCAGGTGTTGGTCGACTTGTTCGAAACGAACGACATTCCGTACCTGTTCTACAACAAGCAGCCAGCAGCCGAGACGACAAAGTCGGTCCTGGTCGATACCGGAACGATCTTCATCGGCACATTGGCACGCCAGGCCGGAGATATGCAGGGCCAGATCCTGTACGACCTGTACAATGCCGACAAGTCGATCGACAAGAACGGTGACGGCGTACTGCAGTACATCATGTTCATGGGCGAACCCAACAACGACGAAGCCATAGCACGCTCGCGCTACTCGGTCGAGACAGCCAAGTCCCTCGGACTCAGGCTGGAAGCGGTTTCCGACACCCTCGTATGCAACTGGGACCAGGCCTTGGCCCAGGAAGCAATGACAGCCACGTGGGCAAGCGTTGGCGACAAGATCGAAGTCGTCTTCGCAAACAACGATATGATGGGCCTTGGAGCTGTGGCGGCTCTCAACGCATACGGCTACAACACCGGCAGGGCCGGCGACAAGGAAGTTGTGGTCATTGGTGTCGATGCGATCGATGCGGCGTTGGAATCCATCAAGAACGGCGGTATGACCGCTACGGTACAGCAGGACGGCGATGCGATGGGCAAAGCCAATATCCGGATTGCCTACAACGGAGCATTGGGTAAGGAATGGCTCGATGGTACCGACTACAAGTACACCACAGAAGACGAATTCAAGTGTATCCGCATCCCGTACGCAATGATCACCGAAGTCAAATAGTTCTAGCGGAGGGCCAGGAAACTTCTTGATCGCTTCTCTTTGCCGCTATGCATGGACGAAGGAGGTGCGAATGCAAATCGCGCCTCCTTCAGGTTTGGAACGTATCGAAACAGTGGGGTAACATGGATCGACACCAGTACATGTTGGAAATGATCGACATCGACAAATCCTTTCCAGGCGTCCATGCCTTGGACCGGGCCCAATTCAAATTGCGGCCCGGTACCATCCATTCCCTCATGGGGGAGAATGGCGCGGGCAAATCGACGCTCATGAAATGTCTGTTCGGGATATACAAGAAGGATTCCGGCACGATACGCATCGATGGAAAGGAAGTCGATTTCGCAAATCCCAAGCATGCCTTGGACAATGGCGTGGCCATGGTGCACCAGGAATTGAACCAGGTGCTGCACCGCAACGTCATGGAGAATGTCTGGCTCGGAAGGCTGCCGTTGAAAAAGTATGGGCTGGTCGATTCGAAGCTCATGTTCGCAGAGACAATGGAAACCTTCCGGGACCTGGAGATCAACATAAGCCCGACAGCGATAATCGGCACATTGTCGGTATCGCAACGTCAAATGGTCGAGATCGCAAAGGCTGTCTCGTACCATGCGAAGATACTTGTGTTG
>WOYI010816409.1_pt1 | contig 11591 bp, 11 predicted proteins | sample 6423411 | NCBI WGS metagenome assembly WOYI01 (sample SAMN13441803, study PRJNA592873) | oil field metagenome | biome: oil field; feature: oil-well bore; material: oil-contaminated soil; isolation source: oil-contaminated soil from oil-well borehole | place: Germany: Wietze | collected 2016-10-18 ... | reverse complement strand
ATGTCACCGCCCCAGTTGCAGCACCAGGATCCCCGGGAAGATCGCGAACGCGATCGTCACCGGCAGGATCAGGAAGACCAGCGGGACGAGCATCGCGACCTCCTTCTTGCCGGCCGCCTCGAGCAGTCGGCGCTTGGTCTCGTCGCGGGAATCCTGCGCCTGCGCGCGCAGCACCTCCACGAGAGGGGTACCGCGTTCGAGCGCGCCGAGCAGCTGGTCGACGGTGCGGCTCAGCGCCGGCAGCCCGATGGTCGCGGCGCAGCGCTGCAGCGCGTCGGGCAGAGCCGCGCCCATGCTCACTTCGGAGGCCACCAGGCCGAGTTCGCGGGCCAGCTCGCCGTTGCCGCTGCGGGCGACGCGCTTCAGCGCATCCAGGATGCCCTCCCCCGCCGAGAGCGACAGCGTCAGGAACTCGACCACCGTGGGCAGCTCGGCCGAGATCCGGGCGAGCCGAGCCCGGGCGGCCCGGCTCAGCAGTTGCTCGGGCGCGAGGAGTCCGAGGGCGGCGGCCACCACGACCACCCCGATCAGCACCGGCACGGCCGCGGCGGACACCCGCGAGATCAGCGTCGCGAGCAGCGCGCCGATGACGGCGCCGCCCGCCGCCCAGAGCAGCTGCCGCGAGCGGAAGCGCTCGGCCTTCAGAGCCGAGCCCGCCTGTCTGAGGCGCTGCTCGACGGTCGCATCACCCCCGAGCACCCCGGTCAGCAGCCGGCGGGCGCGAACGCCGACGGGCGCCAGCAGTCCTGCGATCAGGGAAGCGGGCTCCGCCGGGCGCCGAGAGGCCCGTTCGCGCGCGGCGGGCGATACGTCGACCAGGTATGGCGCGATCCGGTCGGCGAGGCGGGGCGCGCCGAACCGCGGGACCAGCGCGAGCAGGCTCCACAGCCCGAGTCCGAGCACGATCCCCAGCGGGATCGCCGCGGCGAGCGCCGGCGTCACGGCCGGCCCCTCACGCGAACCACCGCCGCTCCTCGGGCAGCCGCCCCAGCGCCATCATCAGCCGGTAGGCGACGAGGGTGACGACGAGTCCGACGCCGAGCACCAGCAGGCCGAGCGGCGAGTTGTAGGCGGACGCCGCCTCCGGCCGGGACGACAGCAGCAGCAGCACGAGCCACGGCGCCGCGACCCCCAATCGTGCCGCCGACACCACCCAGGACTGGCGGGCCTCCGCCTCCGCCCGCACCGCGAGCTCGGCACGCAGCGACGCCGCCAGATTCCGCAGCACGGTCGGCAATTCGGTGCCGCCCACCTCGCGAGCCATCCTGAGCGTCTCGACGATGCGGTCGGCGACCGGGTCGGCGAGCCGCTCCTTCAGCGCGTCCAGCGCCGACGAGACCGTGCCGCTCGCGCGCACCTCGCGCTCGAAGAGCACGAAGGCCTCGCGGGTATCGGGTGCGCCGACCGCGGCGAGGGCGCCGACGCTCTCGGCGAGCGGAAGCCCGGAGCGCAAGCCCGAGACCAGGTGATCGACAAGGTCGGGCCAGGCGGCGCGCGCCGCCCGACGACGCGAACGCGCCCGAGCGGAGAGCAGCACGGATGGCAGCATCGCGGCTGCGACCCCGGCGACGGCCCCGACCGCGAGCACCGGGGTGACGAGCTCCGCGAGTGCGAGCACGGCCGCGCCGAGCAGCACGGAAACGACGAGGAAGACCGCGGCGGAGACGTGCCCGAGGCCCGCCTGCCGCAGCCGCACGCGGAGTCCGTCGAGCAGACCGGCACGAGCACGGCCACGGTGCCCGGACAGCGGCCACAGCCACGGCGAGACCGCAAGCACCAGGCCCGCCCCGAGCAGGAGGCCTGCGGCGATCGTCACGCGGCACCGCGCAGGATGACCGCCGGGTCGATGCCCGCCCTGCGGAACTTCGCGACCCGCTCCGGCAACTCGCCACTCGGCTCGAGCCGCCCACCCCGCAGCTCGAACAACGTTGTCGCCTCGGGCGCCCCGTCGACCACGCGCCCGGTGGTCGCGACGATCTCGACCACGCGACGGCGCCCGCCCCGCTCGAGTTCGGCGTGGGCCACGACGTCGATGGCCGCGGCGACGGTCGGCACGACGAATCCGGAATCGATGTTGCGCCCCGCGAGCAGCGGCAGCGTCGACAGCTTGGCCAGGGCGTCCCGGGCGTGATTGGCGTGGATCGAGCACATCCCTGGCAGCCCCGAGTTGAGCGCGATAAGCAGGTCGAGCGACTCGGCCTCGCGCACCTCCCCGACCACGAGGCGGTCGGGGCGCATCCGGAGCGCCTCCTTGATCAGGCGGCGCAGGGTGATCTCGCCCGTGCCCTCGAGACTCGGCTGGCGGCACTGCATGGCCACCCAGTCGGCGCCCGGGACGGAGAGCTCGAAGGTCTCCTCGACGGTGACGACGCGCTCCTCGGGCCGCGCCGAGGCGAGCAGCGCGCCGAGCAGCGTCGTCTTGCCCGACTGGGTCGCACCGGACACCAGGATGTTCTGCCCGCTGCGCACGCACAGGTGCAGGAACTCGGCCGCCTGCCGCGTCAGCGATCCGAGCCGGGCGAGTTCGCGCAGATCCCGGATGCCGCGGCGGAACTTGCGCACATTCACCGCCCAGTGCGCGCGCGTGATGTCGGGGATGACCACGTGCAGCCGCGAGCCATCGGGGAGCGAGGCGTCGACGAACGGCGAGCTCAGGTCCACGCGGCGACCGGTCGAGTGCAGCATCCGCTCGACCAGCTCGCGCACCTGCAGCTCCGTGAGGTCGAGCTCGACCCGCTCGGAGACGCCCTCACGGGCGATGAATACGCGGTCGGGGCCGTTGATCCAGAGCTCTTCGACGCTCGGATCGTCGAGGTAGGGCTGCAGCGGCCCGAAGCCGGTCAGCGCGGCGACGACCTGCCGGGTGACGGCGGCCTCGTCGGAGAGCAGCGGCTGCGATCCGCCGAGAGCGTGCTCGCTGTAGCGCTGCACCTCCTCGCGCACGAGCCGTGCGGCGAGCGCGTCGTCGCCGGCCAGGTCCACGCCGTCGGAGCGCACGCGCTCGCGCACCCTCTCGGTGATGAGCCCGATCGCGTTCGTCACCGGGTCAGTGTGCGACGTCGCTCGGGAGCGACGACGGCGTTGTCCACAGCTTCGATCCGGCCATCGTCGGGCGCCCGGCTCTCCGACGGCTGGACGGGCGGATCCGAGCCTGCCGGGTGCGGGGATCGGGATCCGCGTGGATGTTCTGATTCCTGGGCGCGCCATGCCGAGCATTCCGTCCAGGCTCGTGGGCCCCGGTGACCGACGCATCGGACGATCAGCGCGATCGAGGCGGACCATGCGCGGGGGACGTCATACTCGTAGCCGTGACCGAGCAGAGCACCACCGCCACCGCGCCCAGCCTCGATGGCCGTCGATTCCTCATGGAATCGTCGACCAACAGCGTCGTCGATCCCGCATCGCCGTCGCGCTTCCGGTACTTCGAACGCGACGGCGTCATCTGGGGCGACTACGACGGCGGCACCGTCGCCTTCGGCCGCTTCATCGGAACCCGGGTGGGCGACGAGCTGTCCGTCACCTTCGCCCACGTGACGGCCGACGACGGCCGGGTCGTGACCGGAACGAGCGGCAGCCGGGTCGAAGCGGCCGACGGCCGCATCCGGCTCATCGAGAACTTCCGCATCGGCGACGTCGACCACGTGAGCATCTGCGTCGAGAGCTGAGCCGCTACCGCACCGCGGCCGCGTCGCGCCCGTTCCCCGCGGTCGTGAACCTGGTCATCCCCAACCGGTTCGACGCGGTCGACCTATCCGGCAGATCCGAGGGAAGCACGTAGGGCTTGCGGATCACCTCATCCAGCACCACGACGCTCACCACCGATTTCACCTCGGGGCGGGCCGCGATCACGCCGGTCACGAAGTCATGGATGTCGCCGATGCCGATCGAGCGGATCAGCATCATCGCATCGTGCTCGCCGGTGGTGATGGCGCAGTACTCGATGTCAGGGATCTGCATGATCCCCTCCCGGAAGCGGTGCCAGCTCTGCGGATGGACGGTGACGAAGACGAGCGCGCACACGCTGAGACCGACGAGTCCTGGATCGACCTGCGCCGAGAATCCGGTGATCACCCCCGCGCTGGTCATCTGCTCGACACGGTTGTAGACGCTCGCCCGGGAGACGTTGACGCGTTCCGCCAGGGCGGCCATCGAGATCCTGCCGTTCTCCCTCAGGATCGAGAGGATTCGCAGATCGGTGTCGTCGAGGACGGTGGTCTTTTGTCCAAACGACGGCTGCCCGTCCTGACTGGTGTTGAACACTTTGCGCTCCGTTGACGATCGAGTGGCACTTTCGTCCACACTATTCGGTGGTGAACTGAAGAACGCTTCCGATCGTGCCAATCTTTCTCCACACCGTCCAGCGGCATGCCTACGCCGAACGGTTGTTCGACGCGCTGGCAGGTCGACTCTTGCAATCCATCCCGTTCTGGTCGGACCCGGCATGGCCGACCCCGTCTCCCTGGAGGGCCTCATGGTGTTCCGCACCACATCGTCCGGCAGCACGAAACGAGTCGTGATCGGTGCAGCAGCCGTCGCACTCACCCTGATGGTCGCCGGATGCGCATCCGGCAAGACCTCGACGTCCACGTCGAAGACCCTCACGATCGACAAGGCCTTCGACCTCAAGACCGCCGACCCGGGCCGTATGTACGAGCCCACCGGCGAGATGGTCGACAAGGCCCTCTACGAGACGCTCCTCACCTTCAAGGGCGGAGACGTGTCCAAGGTCGTCGACGGGCTGGCGAGCCTCAAGGAGTCCGACGACGCCAAGACCTTCACGCTGACGCTGAAGGGCGCACACAAGTTCTCGGACGGCAGCGACCTCACCGCGGACGACGTGGTGTTCTCGCTCAACCGCGTGATCGGGCTCAAGGGCAACCCCTCGTTCCTGCTCGACGGCGTGACCGTGACCAAGAAGGACTCGAAGACCGTCGTGCTGACGACGGCGACGCCCACCCCGGCGCTGCCCTCGATCCTCGCGAACCCGGCGCTCGGCATCCTCAACGAGAAGGTGGTCACCGCCCACGGCGGCTCGACCACCGAGAGCGACGCCGCGGAGAAGTACCTCAACACGCACTCGGCCGGCTCCGGCCCGTACATGCTCAGTTCGCTCAACCTCGCATCGCAGGTCGTGCTGACCGCCAACACGAACTACGACGGCGACAATCCCGCCTATGGCCGGGTGGTCATCCAGAACGTGCAGGGCGCGACCCAGAAGATCAACGTGCAGGGCGGGAGCGCCGATGTGGCGCTCGATCTCTCTGGCACCGAGGCGAGCGGGCTGAGCGGCTCGATCAAGGTCACCAGCGACCCGTCGGCCAACGTGCTGTTCCTGCTGCTCAACCAGGATCCGACCGTCTCGAAGATCACCAGCAACCCGGACTTCGTCAAGGCGGTGAAGGAGGCGATCGACTACAAGGACCTCGTCTCGATCGCAGGCAAGGGGACCTCGCAGGCACCCGGAGTGGTGCCGAGCATGTTCCTCGGCGCGCTCAACCCCTCCGATGAGCTGACCACCGACCTGACCGCGGCCAAGGCCGATCTGGCCAAGAGCGGCTACGCAGGCGAGGACGTCACGCTCAACTTCCCGAGCGACCTCACGCTGAACGGCATCGAGTTCCCGACGATCGCGCAGCGGATCCAGTCGCAGCTGAAGGGCGCGGGCATCAACATCACGCTCGCCCCGGCACCGGTCGCGACCGAGCTGGACGCCTACCGCAACGGCAAGGAGACCATCGGCTTCTGGTACTGGGGCCCGGACTACCCGGACCCGAGCGACTACCTGGTCTTCACCCCGGGCAACGTGGTCGGCCTCCGCGCCGGCTGGGCGGCGGGGGCGGACCCGAGCATCTCGAAGCTGGCCGACGCCGCGGCGGCGGGCGGCACGGATGCCGAGCGGGCCACCCAGTTCCAGGACCTGCAGAAGGCGCTCAACGCCTCCGGCCCGTTCGTTCCGCTGCTGCAGCCCGGTAACAACATCGCCGCGAAGTCGAGCGTGACGGGCGTCGTCTACAACGCGGTGTGGACCATCGACATCGCCGCACTGGGCAGCAAGTAGCCCCATCCTTGGCAGTGATCGAGCCGGCGGCCCGGCCCCCTCGTGCGGCATCCGCCGTGCGAGGGGGCCGGGCCGCTCATCCGTTCCTGCGCTACGCCCTGCGGCGCGTCATCACCTCGTTGCTGCTGGTCATCGGCGTGACCCTGGTCACCTTCGTGCTCACCAACCTGGTGCCGGGTGATCCGGTCGCAGCGGCCCTCGGGCAGCGCGCGGCGGAGGATCCCGCCATCGCCGCGCGATTCCGTGCCGAGTACGGCCTCGACCAGCCGCTCGTGGTCCAGTACTTCACCTACCTCGGCAACCTGCTGCACGGCAATCTGGGCGTCTCGACGCTCACCCACAACCCGGTCGCGTCCGACCTCGCGCAGGCGCTGCCTGCCACACTCGAGATCGCGATCGGCGCGATCGTTCTCAGCGTCATCATCGGCGTCGTGCTCGGCACCGTCGCCGCCTACCGCCGGGGCAAGGTCACCGACCACGTGCTGCGCGTGGTCTCGCTCGCCGGGCTGAGCGTGCCGACGTTCTGGCTCGCCCTCGTGCTCTACTACGTCTTCTACTACCAGCTCCATATCGCGCCGGGATCGGGCCGCTTGAGCTCCGACTTCAACGCACCGCCGACCATCACCGGGCTGTACACGATCGATTCGCTGTTCGCCGGGCAGCTCGACACCTTCCTGGATGCCGTGTCCCACCTCTTCCTGCCCGTGCTCGTTCTGACGCTGTACACGGTCGGGCTGCTGACCCGGTTCGTGCGCACGGCAGTGCTCGAGATCCTCGACCAGGACTATGCCCGGGCGGCGAGGGCGAAGGGGCTGCCCACCAGAACGGTGGTGTGGAGCTATGTGCTGCGAGGGGCGAGCATCCCGATCCTCACCGTGGTCGGGCTCGCCTTCGGCAGCCTGTTGAGCGGAACCGTGCTCGTCGAATCCGTCTTCGCGTGGCCCGGGATCGGCAGCTACGCGTACCAGGCGGCCTCCCATCTCGACCTGCCGGGCGTGATGGGGGTGGGCCTGCTGATCGGCGTGATGTACCTCCTCGTGAACCTGATCGTCGACCTGCTCTACGGCCTGCTCGACCCGCGGGTGAGGCTCGCCTCGTGACGCCGCGACCGGTCATCACCACGGACGAGCTCGACCCCACCGACGCGAAGCGGCCGAGGTGGCGCAGACCACGCGTGCGGCTCGGCCGCTGGTCGGCTCCCCTCGGCATCGCGGGCGCCCTCGTCGCGGTCGTGTGGATCCTGGTGGCGATCTTCGCCCCCATCATCGAGCCGCACGATCCGCTCGCTCAGAACCTCGCCATCCTGCAGCCACCGGGGCAGGGGACCCTGCTGGGCACGGATGAACTCGGCCGCGACGTCCTCTCCCGCGTGCTCTCCGGCGCACGCGTCACGATCCCGCTCTCGTTGCTGCTCGTCGTGCTGTCGGTTCTGATCGGCGCCGTCATCGGGGCGGTCGCGGGATTCTTCGGCGGCTGGGTCGACGAGCTGATGATGCGCATCACCGATCTGGTCATGGCCTTCCCCACGGTGATCCTGGCGATGGTGATCGCGGCCTCGCTCGGGGCCTCGCTGCTGAACGCCGTGCTCGCCGCCCTCATCGTCTCCTGGCCCTCGTACGCCCGCCTCACCCGCGGACTCGTGCTCGGTCTGCGCTCGTCCAACTATGTGATCTCGGGCCGCCTGCTGGGCTTCTCGCCGCTGCGGTCGCTGTGGCGGGACATCGCCCCGAACATCCTCGGACCGATCCTGGTGCTGGCGAGCCTCGACATCGGCACGGCGATCCTGCTGCTGTCCGGTCTGTCGTTCCTCGGCCTCGGGGCGAAGCCGCCGACAGCGGAATGGGGGTCGATGGTGGCCGACGCGGTGCAGAACTTCGACGCCTGGTGGCTCGGGGTCTTCCCGGGCCTGGCCATCCTGAGCATCGTCGTCGCGTTCAATTTCGTCGGGGACGCGCTCCGCGACGCGCTCGACCCGAAGGCCAACACGCTTCGGCGGGGAGGTCCGACGCTGTGACCGCCCTCGACATCCGACAGCTGCGCATCGAACTGCGCACGCCCGACGGCCCTCGCCCGATCGTCGACGGCATCGATCTCGCCTTGGAGAACGGCAGGATCCATGGCCTCGCGGGCGAGTCCGGGTCGGGGAAGACCATGACCGCGCTGGCGGTGCTCGGCCTGCTGCCGGAATCCATGACGGTTTCGGGGAGCATCGCGCTCCGCGGGGCGGACGGCGATACCGAGCTCGTGGGCGCTCCGCGCTCCATTCTCGGTCGCGTCCGCGGCCGGCGGGTCGCGATGGTGTTCCAGGATCCGTCGACGAGCCTGCATCCCCAGATCGCGATCGGGCGGCAGATCACGGACCATATGCGCTTTCACCTCGGCATCGGCAAGCAGGCGGCGCGCGATCGCGCGATCGGTCTGCTCGAGCGCGTCCGCGTCCCGGAGCCGGCGGCGGCCATGAAGAAGTTCCCCCACCAGTTCTCCGGTGGCCAGCGCCAGCGCATCGCCATCGCGGTCGCACTGGCCTGCGAGCCCGACGTCCTGCTCGCGGATGAGCCGACGACGGCGCTCGACGTCACGGTGCAGGCCGGCGTTCTTCGGCTTCTGCGAGAACTCGTCGACGACATCGGCCTGAGCGTCTTGCTGGTGACCCACGATCTCGGCGTGATGAGCGCCGTAGCCGACGAGGTCACCGTGATGCGCGCGGGTCGCGTGGTGGAATCGGCACCCCGGCAGCAGCTGTTCAGCTCGCCGCGGGACCCGTACACCGCGTCGCTCCTTGCCGCTCTGCCGGGATCGACGCTGGACGCATCGCTCGGTACCGCCGGGAAGGACCCGCGATGACCGGGACGGCGCCCGTGCTCAGGGCGGACGACCTGGTGGTCGAGTACCGGGGGCGGCCACCGCTGCGCGCGGTCGACGGGGTCTCGCTCGCGATCGGCCCGGGCGAGGTCGTCGCCCTGGTCGGCGAGAGCGGCTGCGGCAAGTCGAGTCTCGCCCGCGCGGTGATCGGGATCGAGAAGCGCGCAGGCGGAACGGTGCTGCTCGGCGAGGCGAGCGTTCCGGTGCTCGGATTGCGCCGTCGCACGCCGCAGATGACCGCGATGCAGATGGTCTTTCAGGATCCCGATTCCTCACTGAACCCGAGGCGCCGCGTCGGCGAACAGATCACGGACGGCGTGCGGGCCGCTCTCGCGCGCGGACTGGCGGGATCGGACCCGGCGGACTGGCTCGACCGTGTCGGCCTCGACCCGGAGACCGTGAACCGCTACGCCTACGAGTTCTCAGGGGGCCAGAAGCAACGCATTGCGATCGCTCGGGCGCTGGCCGCTCGTCCGCGGCTGCTCGTCGCCGATGAGCCGATCTCGGCACTGGACGCGTCCACGCAGACCAGCGTCGCCGCCCTGATGCGCTCACTGAGCGTGGAGGCCGGCGCCGGGATGCTCTTCATCTCGCACGACCTGTCGGTCGTCCGGCGCATCGCCGACCGCACCCTGGTGATGTACCGCGGCCGGATCGTGGAGTCCGGTCATACCGAGACGATCTGGGCCGATCCGATCCACCCGTACACCCGGGCGCTGCTCGCCGCGATCCCGATACCGGACGGCGCCGGAAATCTTCCGGTCGCGCCACTCGAGGAGGATCGCGCCACCTGGACGATCGAGCTCCCCGACGCCCTCGAAAGGACGGCAGCATGAACACGATCGACATGCACGGCGCGACGGATGCCGTCGAGGCGCCGCTGTGGGACATGCCCCGCGCTGCCAATCGGGCCCCGCTTCCCGGCAACGGAGCGTTCATGCTCGCGGGATGGGGCGATCCGCCCGCCGTGCTGCCGAGCGATGACCCGGTCGTGACCTACACCGTCGAGCGGCGCGCCCGGCTGGCGCAGGCTCTCCCTGCCGAACTGCTGGTCATCCCCTGCGGCGAATCGCATGTGCGCTCGAACGATTCCGACTACGTCTTCCGGCCCGGCACGGACCACGTCTGGCTGACCGGGAACACCGGCCCCTTCAGCGTCCTGCTGGTCGACACCACCGGCGGCGAGGCCGGATCGGTGCTGTACCTGCCGGCGCCCTCCGGCCGGACGGATGACGAGTTCTGGCAGAACGACGCTCGCGGCGATCTCTGGGTCGGACCCCGCCCGACGCTGCGCGAGACGCAGGAGGCGCTGGGGATCGAATGCCGGCCGCTGAGCGAGTTCGCCGACGACTTCATGCGCGCCGCGCAGCGGGCCCGACGGATCCGGGTGCTCCCGACACTCGACCGGAACGTCGATGCCCTGGTGCGCTCCGTTGTCGGGCCGGAGTTCGCGCCGCATCTCGCGCTCAAGACCGCCCTCGATGAGCTTCGGCTGATCAAGAACGACTGGGAGATCGACCAGCTCCGGATCGCGGTCGATGGGACGATTCTCGGCTTCGAAGACTGCGTCCGGGAGTGGGAGGCCGCTCGCGCGCATCCGCGCGGCGAACGCTATCTCGAAGGCACCTTTTCCCGCCGCTCCCGGGTCGAGGGGGACGGCCCCGCCTATGCGCCCATCGTCGGAGCGGGCAGCCATGCGACCACTCTGCACTGGACCGCGAACACGGGACCGCTCCACGACGGCGAGCTGATCTTGATGGATATGGGGATCGAGCTGCCGTCGCTCTACTCGGCCGACCTCACCCGGACGCTTCCCGTCACGGGCAGCTTCACGAGCCTGCAGCGCGACGTCTACTCGATCGTGCTCCGCGCCCAGCAGGCCGGGATCGACACGCTGCGCGCCGGCGTCGCGTTCCAGGCGTATCAGGATGCCTGCGGCCGCGCGCTCACCGAAGGGCTCATCGATCTCGGCCTGATCAAGGGATCTGTGGACGAGGCGATGGATCCGTCCGCCCTCCACCACCGCCGTTGGAGCATCTCGCGAGCGGGCCACATGCTCGGCATGGACGTGCACGACTGCAACCACGCATCCCAGGGCGCCTACCTCACCGGGAAGCTGGCAGCGGGCAACGTGCTCACCGTCGAACCCGGACTCTACTTCCAGGAGAACGATCTGACCGTGCCCGAAGAGCTGCGCGGCGTCGGCATCCGGATCGAGGATGACCTCGTCGTGACGGAGACCTCATCGGTCGTGCTGTCCTCGGCCCTCCCCCGCGAGCCCGAGGCCGTCGAGACATGGATGGCGGCCCTCAGCCGCTGACCGGGCGACCCCATGCAGCTGCTCCTCCCCCAGCCGATGCGGGGTCAGAACAAGCTGCCGCCCTAGACTTCTGCTGCTCGCGGGAGTGGTGAAACGGTAGACACGCAGGATTTAGGTTCCTGTGCCGAAAGGCGTGTGGGTTCGAGTCCCACCTTCCGCACCGATGCGCACGATCCTCACCCATATGCGTTCGCGAGGATGGCTGGATGAGGCGAGCGGCACGCACCGACTGCGCGTGGTCGTCGGCGCCGGGAGATCATCGGCGCACAGCGTGCAGGAGGGTCGCGCGCACCCGGGCCGCGGCGTTCATCTTCGCGGAATAGGATCGCCCGGACCGGGTCAGCGGATCCT
>WOYI011332009.1_pt2 | contig 11597 bp, 9 predicted proteins | sample 6423411 | NCBI WGS metagenome assembly WOYI01 (sample SAMN13441803, study PRJNA592873) | oil field metagenome | biome: oil field; feature: oil-well bore; material: oil-contaminated soil; isolation source: oil-contaminated soil from oil-well borehole | place: Germany: Wietze | collected 2016-10-18 ... | reverse complement strand
ATCTCTCGTCCTGCACAACCTGTCATCAACCCGGTATGGCAGGTACGGAAAAGAAGAATACTTTTTCCACGCGTATTCATACGGGGCACCTGCCCCCCAAGGGAAAGCTGGATTGTGTGGCCTGCCATCAATGGTCGGCCGGGAAAAAATTCGGATTGGTTGACGTAAAAGAATCGTGGGGAACCCCGACCCAAGAAGATCTAAATCTGATGCGAGAGATTTTCACCTCTTGGGCGTCATCGGAGTATATGGACAACCTCCATGCCAAAGCTTCTATTTCCTGCGCGAACTGCCATGGAAAGGAATTGCCTGCGCCCGATACCACTGTGGAAAACGGCAAGTGTCTCGAATGCCATGGTCCAATGGACCAACTGGTAAAGAAGACGGAGCCCGCCGAGTTTAAAGACCGTAATCCACATAAGTCTCACCTGGGTGAGATTGCCTGTACGGTCTGTCACAAGGCACACAGCGAATCCAAGGTCTATTGCCTCGGCTGTCATCAGAAATTCGAAATGAAAATTAAGGGAGCAGGCACACCGAAATAGCAGATGCCGCAAAGGCAAACAGAGGGACGCTGTTTCCTTATTAACTTCCTGTTATTGCTGAGCCCTTTTTACATCACTTTTAAACAATCCTTATCCCCGTTTCTAAAATTTCTTTGACGAAGTAATCGCTGTCATTAAAATCTTCCGGGCGGTAGGGCATCGGGGAAATATCACTGTTCACCTGCAATGTAATTTTACGGATTTTATTTCTGTCTTCAAATCTGTTCCCAATAAAATCTTTTGAAACAATCGCCAGATCAATATCGCTCCACTCATCATGTTTCCCCGTGGCGTAGGAACCAAATAAAATCGCCTGCTGAACATGAATGCCGATATTTTCCAGTTGCTCAACATAGGATTTGACGGTTTTTTCTATTTTTTGATCTGCTTTTTGAGCCACGAGCGCATCTCCTTTATCCGTCTTTTTAATAACATGGCCGGGTCATCTATGCGCAACGAGCCTTAGAGCGACAGTTACAGGGCATTTTGAGCGAGGGCATGTGCCGGTTCAATTGCCTCAGTTAAGAATCACTGGATTTCCTCCTCCGCGGAATGACGAAAAGGTTTGTATTTTGAGAAAGCTTTTTGCGCTATTGATTTTCTATGGTTGTATCCTTGTTTTTATCCGTTTTCAGAAAGCGTCGGGTGAAACGGGCAACGCGCCGGGACAGGGGAAGGGAGGAGCTGATTTTTTCCAGAGAGGCCCGGGCGGCGTCCTCGCCGATTTTGATGAGATTATGCGACCGGCTGAAATCCGCCCAGTGAAGATCTCCCACCGCGGGGCGGATGATGACGTCCGCGTTTTGAAGCTCAGCGGCTTCCAGGGCGTTGGCTGTGATTTCGCCGGCCCGGTATATCACGTCTTTTGCCGTTTCAATGTCGATTTCCGTCGGCAGATCGCGGTCCACCATGACGGCGATGACGACGTCCGCACCGGCCGCGCGCGCCGCGTTGACCGGGACAAGACTGGTCACACCGCCGTCAGCCAGAAGCCACTTGCCCAGACGGATGGGTTCAACCGCTCCGGGAACAGAACTGCTGGCCAGCACCGCCTGACGCATAGACCCTTCTGTTAAGACAACTTGTTTGCCTGTGACCAGATCCGTGGTCACGGCGCGAAAGGGAATGCGTGTGGCGCGAATGTCTATATCCGGCAGAAGACAATTGATGAGCGATTGAAAATCTTCAGAGGGCAGAATGGAAGGACTGAACAGGGCCCGGACCAGATAATATTGGTTTTTGGCAAATATTTGCGCTTTTTGGAAGAAACTTTTCGGCCCCGGTGAAAACGACAACCCCATCGATTTGATAGCGGATTCCTCAAATTCCGCGCTCTTCAGGTAGGCGTCCACTTTTGCCGTGATTTCCCGGGTGGTTATGCCCGATGCATAAGCGCCGCCGATCAGCGCGCCCGCACTGGTTCCGACAATCAGGTCGATTTCAATGCCGTCTTTTTCCAGGACATTGAGCACACCGATATGAGCCAGGCCGCGAACGCCGCCGCCGCCCAGCGCAAGACCAACTTTTTGCCCGGTCCATTTCATGATCAGCCGATCCCTTTTTTCCACACCCCAATAAAGTGTTGCACCTTTTTACCAGTGCCTTTGCCGTGTGTCAACCGTCCTTACGTCAACAGTTTGAGGAAAATAGTTGCCAGTGTCAGGTAGGAAAAAAATCCGAATGCATCAGTAAAAGCCGTAAGCAGAATGTTGGAACCCAGCGCGGGATCAAGGTTGAGTCGCTTGAGAGCAAGCGGAATCAAGACACCGACCATTGTGCCCATGAAAACACTGATGATCATGGCTAAACCAATGACAAGACCTAAGACGGGAATGCCCTTCCAGAAATAGGCGATGACGGCGATAACGAAGCCTATGGCAATGCCATTGGTTACACCTATTGCGATTTGCCGGTACAGAACGCGTTTGGCATTTTCAAAGGTGATTTCTCCCAGAGCAATACCGCGAATGATCAGCGCCAGGGTCTGTCCTCCCGCGTTTCCGCCCAGGCCGGCGATAACAGGCATAAAAAAGACCAGCGCAACCATGAGCTTGATGGTATCCTCGAAAAAACCAATGACCATCACGGAGGTCAGCGCCGTCATGAGGTTAAGGTAAAGCCAGGGAAGGCGTTTTTTTACGGAGTCAAAAGTCTTGTTGAAAATGGTGTCGTCGTGGCCCAGACCGGCGATGCGGTAAATATCCTCGGACGTTTCTTCCTGCACCGTGTCCATAATGTCGTCAATGGTAATGCGTCCCAGGAGATGCTGTTGCCCATCCACAACACCGATCGAGACCAGATCGTATTTTTTGAAGAGACGCGCCACTTCTTCCTGGTCCATATCCGCATTGACGCTGGGAATGTCTTCATCGATGACGTCCACAATCGGCGTGAAGCGCTTCGTGGTAATCAGCCGTTGCAGGGGAACCGTGCCGATCAGCTTGTCTTCTTCATCGACCACAAATATGCTGTGGATGTTTTCCATCTCGTTTTTAGCATCCACGACGGCCTGAAAGGCATCGTTAATCGTTGCCTGCTTTTTAACGGATACCAGTTCCGACTGCATGATGCCGCCGGCGGTATCTTCAGGGTGTTTGAGCAGCTCCTTGACTTCCTCGGACTCCTCCGGTTCGATGGCGTCCAGAACAGCCTTGGCCTGGTCGTCGGACAGTTCAGCTATGATATCCGCCTTGTCGTCCGATTCCATTTCTTCGATGATGTCGGTGAGCTGTTCATTGGACAGATCTTCGATGATTTGTTCGCGGGAAGTATCGGACAATTCCAGAATAACGTCGGAGGCTTTTTCCACCTCCAGCAGTGAAAAAAGATGCAAGCGATCTTCTTCATCGAGTTCGTCGATCAGATCGGCGATGTCTGCCGGATGCATATCGGAAAAAAGGTCGATAATGTCGAACTCGCGGTTGCGGCTGATCAGATCCTTAAGGGTCTCTAACGTTGTCGGTTCTTTTTGTTTGATCTTTTGCATACGGCTGCCTGATTTATTATTGGTTGAAAATTATCCGATGATGAATCGATTCAGCAAGAAACACTCAAGTCTTGTTGCCTGTCCGTTGGCCGGTTAAAGAACCCTGTTTCCGCGAATATGTTCTGACACCACACTTGCTTCCGGCAGCGGAAATATAAGGAAGTTCCATTTGTATGTCAATGTTTTTCTATTGATTTTTATGAGAATATCGGCCGGACGCCGTCATGGCCGGTTTGGATCTTACGGCAGATGAATCGGCGGCTGGATTTTCGGCAATTTATCGCCTTCGTATAAAACTTTTTCCAGAAAAAGCCCGGAAGGCGGAGCGGTATGGCGGGCGGGAACGTCGGAAAAGGTTTGGAGCATCTGCTCCAGGTCTTTGGCCGTGACATGGTTTCGCCCGGCTTCGACGGTCATGCCCACGATACGCCGGACCATTTTCCATAGAAAATGAGAGCCGACCAGGCGCAGGGCGATGATATTGCCGAATTCCTCAAGCAGAACGGATTCAATATCCACTTTCGTTGAAGTGTCCTTGTCCATTCTCTTGTCGGCGAAAGAGGCGAAGTCGTGAAATCCCTGAAAAACATCCAGCGCCTGCCGCATTCTGCCGACATGAAGGCTGTCCTTGATCCACCAGACATACTTTTTGCCGAAGGCGGTGCGCCGGGTGGCGATCAGATACAGATAGCTGCGGCTGACGGCTGAATGACGGGCGTGAAAGCGCGGGTGGGCATTTTCCACGGTTAAGACATTGATGCCGGCGGGGAGAAGATCGTTGAGTCCCATCCGCAAGGTTTCACAGTTGAGTTTGCGGGCGCATTCCAGGTGGGCAACCTGACCCAGCGCATGGACACCGGCGTCGGTGCGACCCGCTCCCTGAATTTCGACGGGCAGGTCCAGAAATTTTTGAGCCGCCTCGATCAGTGTGCCCTGGATGCTTCTGGCGTTTTTCTGCGCCTGCCAGCCGCTGTAGTTGGTACCGTCGTATTCCAGCACGATTTTATATTTGTTCATTTTGCTGGGTTCTCCCGGCCGGTGGGCGCCAGGATACTCATGGCGGCTATATTGTCCAGAAAAGAACCGGACGACGAGTCAATATTGGTCAACTCCTGACCCGGTTGCAGGGTGGTAATAACCGCCTGCCCGATGATTTTTCGCCCTTCACGCCCCTGTAAATCCTTTGTCCGGATGCCCCAGATATTGTGAAAGATGAGCGCCCGGCCGCCTTTGGGGCCGATGTAGAGCATGACGTGCCCCTTGCGCCAAAGCAGGCTCAGATAAGGAACTCCCTTCTCGATAATGATTCTTTCTTTTTCTTCAGGAGAAAGACCCCGCAGATCAATATGAGTTCCCGCTTCTTTGACCTGATCTTCCGAATGCCGGGGCAGCCAGATACCGAAGACGGTGAAAAAATCGCGGGTCATGGAGGAGCAGTCGCGGTTGCCGTATAGTCCACCCCATCCGTAGGGTTCGCCGATCATTTCATTGGCGATTTTTGCGGCGTTGATGGGATTGAAGCGTAGCGGCTTTACCGCGGCTGCGTCCGCCGGCGCAAAACCGCGTTGAATCACAGCCTTTCCGTGTCGATCAGCCACGGCGACGGATAGCTGTATTTTGTCCGATGCGTTTGATATGAAGGGGAAAATATGCCCCACCGATCCCCGGACGAGAAAACGATCCTTTTTATCAAGAATGGATGTTTGATCGCGAATGATGACCGCAAAGCGTCCCGATTCCCAGATTTTTACAAATTCGTTGTCCACGGAGGCGAAATCTTCAACCGGAATCCAGCCGTAAGTAAAGGACGTTTCCACCATCGCCCAAGATTTATCCGCACTGACATGACAGACAAAAATCGGTGTGTTGGCGGAGACGGAAGATCGCTGCAGGTTATCAAAAGGCCAGGCCGAGCTGTCGCCGTCAGAGCTGTTAAAGTGGGGCGAACTGGTTGGCAGTTCCCTCAAATTCGCGTTTCTGGTGGTTATCCCGCGAGACAGGGTGTTGGGGTAGTTATTCAGCGACGCATTGTTTTGAAGCTTTTTCAGCCAGGATGGTGGATGAAGCTTTTTATTTTCCCCGTAACCGGGTTTGAGGCTGTATTTTTTGAAATCATGATAGACTCTGTCCGGCAGGGCATGAAATGGACGGTTTTGGTGCCAGACGGAAAAATAGATGGTGTTGTAATCTTCATCCATCCGGGTTTGAACGGCCGCGGGCAACGGATCTTCGCTTTTGGTGATGCCGGTGAAATAAGAGGCGTGATCCTGGCGTAATTCCCGGACATCCCGGATGTTGTCCGGCGCGGAAATACAACCTGATAAAATCAAAAACAAAACAACGACGGGACTGCAAAGTCTTTTCATGGAGATATCCTTAAGCTTAACCTGATATTCCCTATAATCGTTTTTTTTGTTTCAGGCAAGATAAACGGTTTGCGGATTTCCTGATCATTTATTTTGCATTCTCGGGAATTTTGTGTAAATTACGGCGAGGCAGCAGGGATCCGTCAAATGATTGATCGTTTGCCCATATTAAAACCGCATATGAGCTGCAAAAGGAGATGACGATGCAGGATTTTGTTCCCAAAAAAATTTTTTTCACCAAGGGTGTAGGCACGCACAAGGATGAGCTGCATTCCTTTGAGCGCGCCCTGCGCAATGCCGGCATTGAAAAATGCAATTTAGTTCAGGTGTCCAGCATTTTTCCACCCGGCTGCAAAATGATTCCCAAGTCGCAGGGGCTCAAGTCGCTGACGCCGGGCGCCATCACCTATTGCGTGATGAGCCGCTGCTGCTCGAACGAACCCAAAAGACTTCTGGCTGCATCGGTCGGTTGTGCGATTCCCGCCGACAAATCGTCCTATGGTTACATCAGCGAGCATCACGCCTTTGGCCTGACGGAGAAACAAACCGGTGATCATGCCGAAGATCTGGCCGCGGCCATGCTGGCCTCCACGTTGGGGATCGATTTCAATGTGGATGAGAGCTGGGACGAGAAAAAAGAAATATTTAAAATCAGCGGCAAGATCGTGCGGACGCTGAATGTGACCCAGTCAAAAATATGCATCGATAATAATTATACGACAGTGGTTGCCGCCGCTGTTTTTGTTTTCTGACGATGGGGCGGCTAGCCTTATGACCACAATGCTTATGCTTACCGGAAGAGGTTTTGTCTGCTTATGAAAAGAGAAATACCGGCGTTAAAACACCAGGATGTGGGCGGCGCCGAGCTGCCTTATCTGTATTATGCGGGTGGCGAGAAGAAGATACTTTTCACGCACGCCACCGGATTTTTGCCTTGGCTGTGGCACCCGATTATTGAGCAATTTGTTCCGGAATATTCCGTCTGGGCTCCTTATATCTGCAGTTACCGTTCCTGCAATCCGCAAGAAGGGGGGCTGAGCTGGAAAGTGATCGCCGAGGATCTGTCCACGTTCTGTCGCGCGCAGAACATAGAAAACCACGTGATGGTCGGTCATTCCATGGGGGCCACCGTGTCAACTATTGCCGCTTCCGCGTTTGGCTTAAAACCGCGGGGAATGTTTCTGATAGAACCCATCTATCTGCCGGAAGAATTTTACAAATTGACCCCCAGAGTCGAGGATCATCCCCTGGCCGCCAAATCAATCAAGCGCGTCAATTATTGGCAAAATGAAGACGAAGCTTTGGCCTATCTGCAATCCCGTTCTTTGTTTTCGGACTGGGACAAGGAAGTTCTGGATTTGTATGTGCGGTATGGCATGGAAAAGCAGCAGGCGGGCGACATGCAACTCACCTGCACGCCGGAGAGTGAAGCCTCCATGTTTATGGGCGGCTGGTGCTGTGACCCCTGGCCGCTTCTTGACAAAATTGAATGTCCCGTGCTGGTTATCGAAGGAGAGAAAAGCACCAACATAGGACTGGTGGATATCCGACGGGCTGTGTCGATTTTACCGCAGGGGCGTTACGGGTCGGTGGCCGACGCCGGGCATCTGATTCCCATGCAAAAACCCGCCGAGATTGCGTCCATGATTAAGGACTTCATAGCAAAGCTTCCGTGATCAGACGGTGTCCGGCGCTCAGGGAGACCGGAATAAGGGGACTTGCCACCCTGCAGCGATGGTTGCAACCCTTTGTTCTCAAAGTGATATATAAGGAGATATGATCATGACCCATCCCGACATTATCGCTTTTTGCAACCAGAAGGGAGGCGTGGGCAAGACGACCTGCGCGCTCAACATCGCCGTCGGTCTGACCCTGCTTAAGAAAAAAGTTCTGGTGATCGATTTCGATCCGCAGGCGCATTTGACTTATTCTCTGGGACTGGATGCCCACAATCTGGAAGGCACGATTTATTCGGTCATGAACGGCACCGCACCGCTTGCCGGCGCGGTTATGGAAATCAAAGGGATGAAAGTGCTGCCCGCCAATCTGAATCTGGGGAGGCTGGAAACGGAATTATCCGCGCTTCCCAAAAAGGAAATGATTCTGAAAAGTCGTTTGGCCGATATTTCCGATGTCCAGTATATTATCATCGACTGCCCGCCGTCGTCGGGGCTTCTGACCGTGAACGCCCTGGTCGCCTGCCACGAGGTCTTTATACCGCTGCAGATGGAGTTTCTGGCGCTCAAAGGCATGAGCCGGCTTTTGACCCTGATCGAGGACGTCAAAAAGAAATTGAACAAGGATGGACCCGTGTATCGGATCATTCCTACGCGCTTCGATGCCCGCAAACGGCTCAACAACGCCATCATGGACAAGGTGCGCGAGCGGTTCGGCGACCGGGTTTTTAAAAACGTGATTCGCGAAAATATTGCGGTGGCCGAAGCTCCCAGTTTCGGCCAGTCCATTTTCGAATACGCTCCGAGAAGCCACGGTGCGGAGGATTATCTGGCGCTTTGCCGTGAAATAATTAGAAGACGTTAGTTTTAAAATTGGTTTTTTTTAGTTCATGCTCCGGCGTCCTCTTTTCGCCGCAGAACGGCGGGTCTTAAAAGCCCCGATTTAGGAAAAGAAAAGAGAAAATCTGTCCGATGAAAAATAAATTATTCCATTTTTTGCCGATGATCGTTTTTTTGCTGTTCACGTACGCCTGCGCATCCGTCCCACTGGCCCCTTCGGAGGAGGAGATGCGCATTAAAAATATGCCGCCTCCGCCGGACAAGGCTCTGCTTTATGTATACAGGGACAACCTGTTTATGGGATCCGCCGTCATGTACCATATTTATATTGATGAGCAGCGCATCGGCGGTTCATTGGCCGTGAACAATTTTCTGGTGATTGCCCTGGAGCCGGGAGAGCATCGCTTTTCTTATGTTGCCTCTCATCTGGCGCCATCGGCCCTGTCCGCGTATCTCTCCGACGATTACCTGCCGGTGCAGGTTGACGCCGGTCGCAAGTATTACATCAAGATTTCCGCTCAATCCGGCCGCAGCCGCTCCAGGATAGTCAACGTGCTTCCCGAAGCATTTCAAAACGCCAAACTGATTGACAAAAGCCGGCAGCCTGCCCTGCTGCAAACCGTTCAAACCCATGACCGGCCTGCTTCGCCTCCGGCCATGCAGCCTCGGCAGACACCCCGATCGGATGTGGACAATCTTCCCCCGGTGGTGGCCCGCACCCATCGAAACCATTACGCCATTGTCATCGGCATCGAAAGTTACCGCCAGAAACTCCCGCAAGCAGATTTTGCCGTAAGCGATGCCAGGCTCGTCAGCGAGTATCTGACGAAAGCCATGGGCTATCCCGAAGAAAATGTAATAACGCTGATAAACGATCGTGCCGCCCTGGGTGATTTTCAAACCCCGGGTGGAACGCATCGCCCGCAAACAATACAACAACGAACAGATGCCGCAGTTGATTGCGCCAAAGGAATAAAAAAACCTTAAGCGCGTAACGGGTATCAAGGAATTCGCGCGCTACCGGAGTTTCGATAAATTAGGGAGACTGTCATGAGGAAATTATTGGGGACCGTTTTCATCCTGTTCTTGCTTAACATACTCGCCGGATGTGCCGGAGTACCACCACTTCAAAGCGCTGCAGAAAGAGGTGATATTGCAACACTAAAAAAACTGCTTAACGATGGAGCCAATATCAATGAGGTGGCGCAATATGGCACTGTCATTGCTTATGCATCCCGTAATTGCCACATAGAGGCAGTAAAGCTCTTGTTGGAAAGAGGTGCGGATGTGAATGCTTCCAACTCTATGAAAATAACAGCTATGCACACAGCGGCGGCAGGAGGCTGCAACGATGTTATAAGGTTGCTAATTGACAAGGGTTCGGACATCGATACCATTAGTGCAGCAGGATATACGCCTCTTTCATTGGCGGCCTATTGGGGTAAATATGAGACCATAAAACTTTTGCTGGAGAAAGGTGCAGACCCCGATATTGCCATCAATGGCCTGATCAGAAACAAAGCAAACGATGCCGCCCAAAGTGTCGCTCTGGTAGCAAAGAGCTTCCGGGAAGGAAAGACACAAATTGCAGTGCGTAAGGATATCAGAGCTTCCGCCATTAAATCTGATATTGATGAGATTCCCGCTATCACCACAGAGCCCAGAAACAATGCCTATGCCGTAGTTATCGGCATTGAAAATTATCGCAGCATTCCAAAATCCGATTATTCACGAAGTGATGCCACTCTTGTAAAAGCCTATTTGAAGACTCTTGGTTTTCAGGAACGCAATATCGATTTGATTGTCGATGAAAAAGCCACAAAAACGGATATTGAAAAATCTCTGGAGGCTTGGCTGCCTAACCGGATGAAAAAAGACAGCACGGTTATTGTTTATTTTTCCGGTCATGGCGCGCCGGAACCTGCCAGTGGTGATGCCTATCTGGTGCCTTACGATGGCGATCCTAATTATCTGCCGGTAACCGGTTATTCTCTAAAACGGCTTTATGAAAACTTAGGAAAACTGGAAGCCAAAGAAGTGATCGTCGTTCTGGATTCGTGCTTTTCCGGCGCGGGCGGAAGAAGCGTCATGGCCAAAGGCGCACGTCCTTTGGCCATGATGGCATCGACGGGAGCCTTATCTTCCAATATGGTCGTTTTGTCCGCAACGCAGAGCAGCCAGATTTCGACATCGTCTCCCGATAAGGGGCACGGCGTCTTTACCTATTATTTTCTGAAAGCAATCAAGGACGGAAAGAAAGATATTGCGGAAATTTACGAACACATCTCACCACAAGTCGAGGACGAAGCCAAGCAACTCAATGTTCAGCAAAGCCCTTCCATCAGTCCGGACGTGAAAAAGCTGAAAGATAGATTCAGCCTGAGGAAGTAAAATGATGAGAAAATTATTCGTACTGCTTATCTTAGTGATATTTCCCCTGATCAGCCTTGCTGCGGAAAAGCCGGTTTGGGTGACCGCGGAGGGTGAGGCCCTGATGGGAGAGATTGAAACCCAGAAAGAAGCCAAAGATCGCGCCAGGCTGGATGCCCGGAATCAGGCCATTGAACAAGCGGTCGGGGTTTTTATCCGGTCCCATACGCTGGTTTCCAACAGCCAGGTGGCCGAAGATCTGATCTACGCTGCCGTTCGGGGAAAAATCACCAAAGAAAAAATTCTCTTCTCCGACTGGGATGCCCAGGAAAGAAATCTGTATAAGATCCGGATTAAAGCCCTGGTGGAGCCCGTGTATCCCGAAAAAGGCGAGGGCCTGTCCGTGAAGCTGTCGCTTTCCAAATCCGATTTGCGGGAAGGCGACGAGGTGAAAATTTTCTATACCGTCAGCGAAGACGCCTACGTCTATATTTTTTCGGTCGCCGCGGACGGGTCCGTAACGCTGCTTTTGCCCAATGCGCATCTGGCCGACAACTTCGTCCGGGCCAATCAGGCCGGCCAATTTCCTCCCGCCGGCAACCCTATCTCGCTCAAAGCGATGTTCCTACCTGGCTATGAGGGGAAAACAGCCGAAGAAAGAATCAAAATCATTGCGACGAAAAAAAAGGAACCGCTGCTTTCTCTGGGTTTTCAAGAGGGCCTTTTTCAGGTATATAACGAAAAGTCAACCGGCATGATCGGCGATCTGGTCCGCAGGCTCAATGCCATAGATCCTTCGGACTGGGCCCAGGCC
>WOYI011247699.1_pt1 | contig 11605 bp, 10 predicted proteins | sample 6423411 | NCBI WGS metagenome assembly WOYI01 (sample SAMN13441803, study PRJNA592873) | oil field metagenome | biome: oil field; feature: oil-well bore; material: oil-contaminated soil; isolation source: oil-contaminated soil from oil-well borehole | place: Germany: Wietze | collected 2016-10-18 ... | reverse complement strand
TGGCGGAGACGGAGGGATTTGAACCCTCGGTCCCCGTGAGGGGACTCCACCTTAGCAGGGTGGTGCACTCGGCCGGACTATGCGACGTCTCCACGGCATCCGACGCGAAACGGCGCGGATGCACTCGGCAATCATAGCCGTTCCGTCAGATCGTGGCGAACCGCGCTGGCCTATCGCTCGGCGACCGTGCAGGTCACCTGGGCAGCGGTCTGGCCGGTGACGGAGCTGGGCAGCGCGACAGCGGTTTCGGTCGGCGACGGCGTGGCCGCGGGCGATTCCGTGCCGGATGGGCTGGCGCTTGCCGTGGGCGCGGGGGTTGGGGCGGTGGCTTCACCGACGACCTCGGTGCCAGAGCCGCCTCCGGTCGACCCCGTGAGCTGAAGCGGCTGGTTGGCCGCCAGTGCTTCGAACAGCACATCCGCGTCAGCGGTGACCGGGAGCACCCGCACCCCGCCCTCGGCGTATTGGGTGGGGTACTGCACGAAGACGATGTCTTCGTAGGGCACGCTGCGCACCGCCATGGCTATCTGCACCATCCGCTGCGGATTGGTGAGCGTGTCGCTCAGCACGAGCTGCCCTGTGGCCACCTGCTTGATGGCCGTGGTTGCGAGGTTGAGCAAGGTGCCGGGATTCGACAGCACACCATCTGACTGGAGCTTGCGCACCATCGAGCTCATGAACTGCTGCTGGTTCGAAATGCGCCCGAGGTCCGATCCATCGCCGATGCCGTGGCGGATGCGGAGAAACTGCAAAGCTTCGACGCCCACGAGCGTGTGCTCGCCCGCGGTGAGATTGAGACCGGTGTGGCCGTCGCTGATGTCGTCCGAGACGCAGACATCGACTCCGCCGATCGCGTCCGACAAATTGATGACGCCGGTCCATCGCATGGCTGCGGCGAACTGGATGTCGACGCCTGTGAGCTTCTCGACCGTGAGCACGCTGCAGGGAAGCCCCCCGTACATGTACGACACGTTGATCATCTGCGAGCTCATGGCCGAGTATTGCGTGCCGTCCTCCCCGGTGCAGGAGGGAATGGAGACGAGCATGTCGCGCGGAATCGAGACGATCGTCACGCGACGCGGCGCATCGCTGATGTGCACGAGCATCGTCACGTCGTTGCGTTCGCCCTTGGCATCCGTCGCCGCGCAGCGGGGGAAGAGTGCGAGGTCCTGGCCCTCGCACGAGTCGGTGCCGACGACGAGCATGTTGACGCCGCCCTCGATCTCTCCGATCGCCGGCGGAAGCTGGCTGCCATCATCTCCGATCGACACCCCCGAGGCGGCGACCGCGCGGGAGGCATCCCACACGGCGAACCCGCCGATCGCGACCACACTCACGACGACGACGACGACGATCGCGCCGAGAATCGTGAGGACCTGCGCGAACGGATTCGGAGACTGCAGGATTCCGTGACGCGCGACGGGCTGTCGACGCGAAGACGCCGTGCGCTCGGGGCGTGGGGTCACGCACAATCCTTTCGAAACGCGGAGGGTGTGGGATTCGAACCCACGGGACATCGCTGCCCACTGGTTTTCAAGACCAGGTCCATCGGCCGCTCGGACAACCCTCCCGACGGGCACCGAAGCATCCGCCGAACAGGGGAAGTCTAGTCGACCACGTTCTGCCCATTGTCGCGGCAACCGCCTGTGGACCGGCTGAAAACCGCTACAAGCGGCGGAGAATCTCGGCGGCGCCGCCCACATAGACCGACGACGCGACTTCGGATGCCGCTGCCCGCACCTCGTCCGGCCCCTGTGCCATGGCGATCGCCCGCCCGCCGTGTTCGCGCGCCCAGCTCAGCATCCCGACGTCATTGCGCCCGTCGCCCATGACCAGCACGCGCTCGGGATCGACGCCGAGCCACGTGCGCACCCGCTCGAGCGCGGTGGATTTGTCGACACCCTGCGGGGCGATGTCGAGCCAGGCCGACCAGCCGACGGAATACGACACTTCGCTCAGCCCGATGCGGGCGACCAGGTCGACGAAGTCCCGGTCGGTGTCGTCCGGCGAGGCCACGACGACGCGGCACACGGGCTGGCCCGCGAGCTCGTCGAAGCTGACACGCTGCGCCTGCGCGAGATTCCACTCATCCATCTCACCCGTATAGCGCCGGCGGCCATCGGCGAGCTCGACCATGTAGTTGGCGGACGGCAGATGCTCCCCGAGAAGGCGCAGCACCTGCGCGGGATCGAAAGTCTCGACGTGGAAGCGCTCGTAGCGCAGCTCATCGACGAAGTCACCGTCGACGCGCTTCATGATGACGGCGCCGTTTGAGCACACGGCGTATGCGGGAGCGAGCTCGAGAACGCGCTGGATGCCGCGAGTGCCCTCCCAGCTCCGCCCGGTCGCGAGCATGACCTCGTGGCCGGCGCGGCGCGCGTGCGCGACGGCGTCGACGATGCCAGGGCTGAGCGTCTCATCCTCGAGCAGCACGGTGCCGTCGACATCGAGAGCGATCAGCAGCGGCTCGGCGGGACCCGCGGCATCCTCCACCTCCTCGGCGAGGTCTCCGACGCGCTCGGCGGACTGCGCCGGGGCGGTGATCTCGATCGACCCGGTCGGCGGGAGGGGCGCGGAGGTCATCCGATCGGCTCCGCGACCTCGATGCCGCCCAGATACGGGCGGAGCACCTCGGGGATGAGCACCGAGCCGTCCGCCCGCTGGTGGGTTTCGAGAAGCGCGACGATCCAGCGAGTCGTCGCGAGGGTGCCGTTGAGGGTCGCGACGGGCGCCGTCCCCTTGCCCTCGGGCCGGTACCGCACGTCGAGTCGGCGAGCCTGGTAGCTCGTGCAGTTGCTCGTCGACGTCAGCTCGCGGTAGGTGCCCTGCGTAGGAACCCAGGCTTCGACGTCGTACTTGCGCGCGGCGCTCGAGCCGAGGTCACCCGCGGCGACATCGATCACACGGTAGCTGAGGCCGAGGTCCTGCAGCATCCGTTCCTGCAGCGCGACGAGGCGCAGGTGCTCCGCCTCGGCGTCGTCCGGCGTCGTGTAGACGAACATCTCGAGTTTGTTGAACTGGTGGACGCGTATGATCCCACGGGTGTCCTTGCCGTACGAGCCGGCCTCGCGGCGATAGCAGGTCGACCATCCGGCGTAGCGCTTCGCCCCCGCCGTCAGGTCGATGATCTCGCCCATGTGATACCCGGCGAGCGGCACCTCACTGGTCCCGACGAGGTATAGGTCATCGGCCTCCAGCTTGTAGACCTCATCGGAGTGCTGACCGAGAAAGCCGGTCCCCCGCATGACCTCGGGCCGTACGAGCGTGGGCGGGATCATGGGGACGAAATCGGCATCGATCGCACGCTGCAGCGCGAGCGACATGAGCGCGTACTCGAGGCGCGCGCCGATTCCGGTGAGGAAATAGAACCGGCTTCCCGAGACCTTCGTGCCGCGCTCCATGTCGATCGCGCCGAGCTTCTCGCCGAGAGCGAGGTGGTCGAGCGGTTCGAAGTCGAAGGATGCCGGCTCGCCGTGCGTACGGAGCGTGACGAAGGCCTCTTCGCCGCCGGCCGGAACACCGTCGATGACGATGTTCTCGATCACGCCGAGCGCGGCCTCGGCCGCCGCTTCGGCCGCCGTGGCGACCAGCTGTGCCCGCTTCACGCGATCGCTCAGCTCCTTCGCCTGTGCCACGAGCGCAGGTTTGTCACCCCTCGGCGCCTGCGCGACCGTCTTGCCGTGCGCGTTCTGCGCCGCGCGGAGCTCTTCGAACTCGGTGATCGCGGCGCGGCGCTCACGATCAGCGGCCAGAGCGGCGTCGACCGTGTCGGGCGACTCGCCACGGGCCTCCTGCGAGCGCTTGACGAGGTCGGGGTGGTCACGAAGGAACGCGAGATCGATCACCGGACAAGTCTAGAGCGCCAGGTATCCTCAGCCTCATGACCGATTCCCCCCGCGACCAGCAGGCCGCGCTCGTCTACAACCCGACCAAGGTCGATGCCGAGTCTCTCCGCGCAACCCTGACGGACGAGGGCGCCGCCGCCGGGTGGGGTGAACCTCTCTTCTACGAGACGACCGTCGAGGAGCTCGGCGACGGCCTGGCTCGGCAGGCGCTCGACCGGGGTGCGGCGGCCGTTCTGGTCGCGGGAGGCGACGGCACGGTGCGCGCGGTCAGCGAGGCGATGAGCGAATCCGGCATCCCGCTGACCATCATCCCGAGTGGAACCGGCAACCTCCTCGCACGCAACCTGCAGCTGCCGCTGAACGACCCCACGACGATGGTGCGGGCGACGTTCACCGGCGAGCACCGCCCCACCGACATCGGGTTCGCCCGCATAACCCGCCCGGATGGTGAGACGACCGAACACGGATTCGTCGTCATGGGCGGCATGGGACTGGATGCGGCGATGATCGCCAACACCAGCGGCGATCTCAAGAAGCGGGTCGGCTGGATCGCCTACGTCGGCGGCGCCGCGCGTTCGCTCGTGGGAGCCGAGCCGTTCCTCGTGCAGTACCGCGTACCGGGGCACGGCCTCCACCGCGCGCGCGTGCAGAGTGTGCTCGTGGCCAACTGCGGCTCGCTTCCGGCAGGGCTGGAGCTCATTCCCGAGGCATCGGTCTCGGACGGAGAGCTGGACATCGTCATCTTCCAGCCGAAGAGCATGTTCGGGTGGCTCGCGGTCTGGCGGCGCGTCGCGTGGGAGAACAGCGTCTTGAACAAGACGAGCGCGGGCCGCCGGATGTTGCGCCTCCGCACGAAGGACAACTCCGTGCGCTACGCCCGCGGGACCGGGTTGGAGCTGTCGACCGACGCACCCCAGCATGTGCAGCTCGACGGCGACGAGTTCGGTGAGGGCACCGCGCTGACGTGCCGGGTCGTCGCCGGGGGACTCCTCATCTCGATCCCGAAGGAGCGTGCCGCCACGTAGAGTCGCCGCATGACCTCGCTCGTCTGGCTCCGCGATGACCCTGTGCGGAATGAGCGAGCGCCGGCGCGCGTTGTGACCCGGTGATGAGTACCGCTCCCTTCCCCGCCCTCTCCGTCCTCGACCTCGTTCCCGTCCGGACCGCGCAGTCCAGCGCGCAGGCGGTGGCCGCATCCCTCGATCTTGCGACGCACGCCGACCGCCTCGGCTACCGCCGCTACTGGTTCGCCGAGCATCACAACATGCCGGCGGTGGCCTCCACGACACCGCCCGTGCTGGTCGCTGCCGCAGCCGCGCGCACCACCCGAATCCGGGTGGGCTCCGGCGGCGTGATGCTCCCCAACCACGCTCCGCTGATCGTCGCCGAACAATTCGCCGCGCTCGAGGCGATCGCTCCCGGACGCGTCGATCTCGGCCTCGGGCGCGCGCCGGGGAGTGACCCGGTGATCACACAGCTCCTGCGCATGAGCGGTACGACAAGCGAAGCCGACCGGTTCCCCGAGCACGTCCGCGACATCCTGTCGTTCCTCACCGCGGACGGCGCGACCCTTCGCCTGGTGAACTCGCCGAATCAGGCGCCGGGACGCACCTACGACGTCCACGCGACTCCCGCCGCGACGGGCATGCCCGATGTCTGGCTTCTCGGCTCGAGCGACTACTCCGCGCAGCTGGCGGCCGCATTCGGTCTGCCGTATGTCTTCGCCAACCACTTCTCCGGCGAGGGTCTCGAACGCGCGGTCGATCTCTACCGGACGCGGTTCCAGCCGTCGGAGATCTTGCCGGTCCCGCGCACATTCCTCACGGCGAATGTCATCGCCGCGGACTCCGACGTCGAGGCCGAGGAACGGATGCTGCCGCAGGCTCGCATGATGTCCCGGCTGCGCGGCGGCCACCCGCTCATCGCGCTCGAAACCGTCGAGCAGGCCGCGGCGGCGGAGGCCGGAGACGGCCTGGCGGCGGCGACGATCGACGGCATGCGCTCCCGCTGGTTCGTCGGAACCGGTCCCGAGGTCCGGGATCGGATCGCCGTGTTCGCGGCCCGGTACGGCGTGGACGAGGTCATGGTGTCACCGGTCGCCGGCGCGTACGACAACGAGCCGATGGACCGCGCGGACGGCCGCATCCAGACCCTCGAGCTGCTCGCCGGCTGAGGCGCCTCACGCGGTCGCGAAGACCACAGGCCTCAGTCCTCGGGCACGCCCGAGATCAGGCCGCGAAGCCAGTCGCGCGCCTCGACGAAGACGGCGTCGGCGTAGCGGTCCGAGTAGTGCACGATCGCGCGATCGGCACGCGGATACGACCCGAGGAAGATGACCTTCGGGCTGAACCGCCGCAGGCCCAGGAGGGCGTCGGCCATGCGCTCGTCCTGAATGTGACCGTCGGCATCGATGACGAAGCGGTAGCGACCCAGCTCGTCGCCGATGGGACGCGACGCGAGGAGCGAAAGGTTGATTCCACGGGTCGCGAACTGCTCCAGCAGCTCGAGCAGCGCGCCCGGGTACTCCTCCGGCAGTTCGACGATCAGCGAAGTCTTGTCGGCGCCCGTCGGCGCGGGAGCCGCGACCGCGCGGCTGACCAGCACGAATCGCGTGACGGCTCTCGCGTTGTCGCCGATGCCGTCGGCGAGCAGCTCGAGGTCGTAGTGCTCGAGGATTCCCGGCGGAGCGATCGCGGCATCCGCCTCGCTGAGGCCGTCCACGATCCCGACGGCCGACGCGACATTGCTCGCGGCCGGCAGATGCGCGTGCTCAGGAAGATTCACGGACAACCACTGCAGGCACTGGCCGTAGGCGACCGGGTGCGCGGCGACGAGTGACACATCCGCCAGGCGCGTGCCCGGACGCCCGACGAGGACGAAGTTGACCGGCACGAGGTATTCGCCGACGATGCGAAGTCCGGGGATCGTGGCCAGCGCGTCCTGCGCGGTCGACACCCCCCCGTCGACCGAGTTCTCGATCGCGATCATCGCGGCATCCGACCGACCCTCGACGACGTCGGCGAGCGCCTCGCCGACGTTGCGCACGGAGCGCCAGATCTGCTCGCGCGCCTCGGGCACCTGGCCGAGGGCGGCTTCCGTGAACGTGCCAGCCGGGCCGAGGTAGCTGTAGGTACGGCGCACGGGCAGGTCGGGATCGAGGTTCACGGGGCACAAGCCTAGTGCGGGCCCGCCTCGCCCGCCCGGCGGACCGCCTCGCCCGGCCAGCCGGCCAACCGCGTACGCTGGCCTGGACCGCACCATCCTCACCGAGGAGAAGACTCCATGCCCTCCTTCCGCATCGGCCGCGCCGTCGCGGCGTCAGCCGCAGTGGCCACCCTCGCTCTCGCCGGTTGCGCGGCGGAGTCCGGGCCCGGCGCCTCGGCCTCGGCCTCCGCATCGGCATCCGCAACACCGTCCGCGACGCCGAGCGCCATGCCCACGGCCAGCGCGGGCACGTCCGAGGCCGCCTGCCTCGTCGGCGACTGGACGGCCGGCGAGGCCGACCTCGCGGCCTACTACGACCAGGTCAACGCGGCCCTGGCCGGCACGGGCGCGAGCTTCACCCCGGCCGGCAGCGCGAGCCTGTCGATGCGCGCCGACGGCACCTATTCGTGGCTGCCCGCCGTGCAGCTGACCGCAGATGTCTCGGGCACGCGGATTCTCATCGACCTCGCCGGGTCGATCGACGGGGCCTACACCGTGAACGGTGACGCGATCGCGACGCAGAACGACTCGACCGAGAATCTGCAGATCACCGCGACGATCGACGGAGCCTCCACAGAACCGGGCACGATCGGCGATCAGATCGGCGGCGCTCCGCTGGCGAGCTCCACCTTCACCTGCTCGGCCTCGACGCTCGTGCTGACCAGCCAGGTCGCCGATGCGCCCGCCACCACGACCATGCACCGATGACCTCGATCTGACAGCGACACCCGAACGGGGCAGACTGTGCTCATGAACCGCGCAGGGCAGCCCGCTGAAGCATCCGACCTCATCGACATCGATGAGCTGATCGACGCCTACTACGACCGAAAGCCGGATGCCGCGATCCCCGATCAGCGGGTCGCGTTCGGCACGAGCGGCCATCGAGGCTCGTCTCTGTCGACGAGCTTCAACGAAGACCACATCCTCGCGACAACGCAGGCGATCGTCGACTATCGCACCGCCCAGGGGATCGCCGGACCGCTCTTTCTCGGTCGCGACACGCACGGCTTGTCACGTCCTGCGGAGCGCAGCGCCATCGAGGTGCTCGTCGCGAACGAAGTCGATGTGCGCGTCGATTCGCGTGACGCGTGGGTGCCGACCCCGGCGCTCTCGCACGCCATCCTCACGTACAACCGCGGCCGTGCCCTGGACGATCCGGGCCGCTCCGACGGAATAGTGGTCACGCCGTCGCACAATCCGCCGCGCGACGGCGGCTTCAAGTACAACCCCCCGAACGGTGGGCCGGCCGACACCGACGCGACCGGATGGATCGCCGATCGCGCCAACGCGCTCATCGAAGCGGGCCTCGACGGCGTGCGCCGCACGCGGTTCGCCGATATCGCGGCCGAGGCATATGGCTCCTACGACTTCCGCGAGGGGTACGTGGCCGATCTCGTCGACATCATCGACATCGACGCGATCCGGGCCGCGGGAATCCGGATCGGCGCCGACCCTCTGGGCGGCGCCTCGGTCGAATACTGGGGGCTCATCGCTGAGCGGTTCGGCCTGGACCTCACGGTCGTCAACCCCGAAGTCGACCCCACCTGGCGCTTCATGACCCTCGACTGGGACGAGAAGATCCGGATGGACCCCTCGTCCCCCTCTGCGATGGCCTCGCTCGTCGCGCGTCGTCACGAGTACGACATCCTCACCGGCAACGACGCCGATGCCGACCGGCACGGGATCGTCACGCCGGATGCCGGCCTGATGAACCCCAACCACTTCCTCGCGGTCGCGATCGACTATCTGTACTCGCACCGACCGGGATGGCCGGCCGACGCCGGGGTGGGCAAGACCCTCGTCTCATCGATGATCATCGACAAGGTGGTCGCAGCACTCGGCCGGACCCTCGTCGAGGTTCCCGTCGGCTTCAAATGGTTCGTGCCGGGCCTGATCGACGGCACGGTCGCCTTCGGCGGTGAAGAATCGGCGGGTGCCTCCTTCCTGCGCCGCGACGGGTCGGTGTGGACGACCGACAAGGACGGAATCCTGCTGTGTCTGCTGGCCTCGGAGATCCTCGCTGTGACGGGGAAGTCCCCGTCACAGCGGTACGCGGAACTCGAGGCGCTCTATGGCGCATCGGTGTACCAGAGGGTGGATGCCCCGGCATCCAAGGCCCAGAAGGCGGCCCTCGGGAGGCTGTCGGGCGACGCGGTCACGGCCACCGAACTCGCCGGCGAGCCGATCACGGCGAAGCTCTCGCACGCCCCGGGCAACGGCGCCGCGATCGGCGGGCTCAAGGTGCAGACCGAGCACGCATGGTTCGCCGCGCGCCCGTCCGGCACGGAGGACGTCTACAAGCTCTACGCCGAGTCCCTGCTCGGCGAGGAACACCTGCGTGCGGTCCAGGCCGAGGCCCGCGCCGTCGTTGCGGAGGCCCTCGGCGGCGTGTGACCAGCGGTCCGGATCGAGGGCCGGGATCCCGACTGCGTAAGGTGGATCCGACGCGAGGAGCGAGATGAGCTGGCTGGTCACGGGCGGAGCGGGATACATCGGAGCGCACGTCGTGCGGGCCCTGGCGGCGGCGGGCATGGACCCGATCGTGGTCGACGATCTGTCCAGCGGCCACGCCGCCTTCGTCCCCGAGGGCATCCCGTTCGTGCGGGGAACGATCCTCGACCGCGAACTGCTCGTCGACACCCTGCGCACTCACGGCGTGACGGGCGTCATCCACGTTGCCGGCTTCAAATACGCCGGCGTCTCGGTCACACGGCCGCTGCACACCTACGAGCAGAACGTGGAGGCCACACGGGTTCTCTTGCAGGCGATGGCGGATGCCGGAGTCCACAACATGGTCTTCTCATCGTCCGCCGCCGTCTACGGCACCCCCGACGTCGACCTGGTCACGGAAGACCTCCCCAAGCACCCCACGTCGCCGTACGGCGAGTCGAAGCTGATCGGCGAATGGCTCTTGCGCGACCAGGGGATCGCGACGGCGGACTCCGCGCATCCGCTCCATCACACGTCGCTGCGCTACTTCAACGTCGTCGGCTCGGCCGACGCCGCCGTCTACGACACGAGCCCCCACAACCTGTTCCCGATCGTGTTCGAGAAGCTCATCGCGGGCGATGTTCCGCAGATCAACGGTGAGGACTACGCCACTGCGGACGGCACGAACGTCCGCGACTACGTCCACGTCGGCGACATCGCGGCCGCCCACGTCGTCGCGGCGCGACGGCTCGCGGCCGGGGAGCACGTCGAGGCGGCGTACAACCTCGGTTCGCAGAACGGTCTCAGCGTGCGGGAGATCATGGATGCCATGGCGCGGGTCACCGGCATCCCTTTCACGCCGAAGATCGGTCCCCGTCGTGCGGGCGACCCCGACCGCATCGTTGCGACCGGCGAACTGGCCGCCCGCGACCTCGAGTGGCGGAACCGCCACACGGTGGACGAGATGGTCCGCACGGGCTGGGAAGCCCGGCGCGCCGCCGGGTGACCCGCGCCCGGCCCAGGACCACCAGCTGCACGCGGCATGCCGCGCCGCGGCCAGGGGATCAGCCGACGAGGGTGGCCTGCGGCATCCGGCGCCGCATGACGGCGATCGCCTCGGGATTGTCGTCGACGAGCACCGCCTCGCGACCGAGCGCGGCGGCCACGGCGCCGGTTGTTCCGCTGCCGGCGAAGAGGTCGAGCACGCGGTCGCCCGGGCGGCTGGAGGCCTGCACGATGCGCCGCAGGATGCCCTCGGGCTTCTGCGTCGGGTAGCCCGTCTTCTCGCGGCCCGAGGTCGGCACGATCGTGTGCCACCACACATCGGTGGGCAGTTTGCCGCGCGCGGCCTTCTCGGGGGTGACGAGCCCAGGCGCCATGTACGGCTCGCGGTCGACCGCCTCGGAGTCGAACCAGTACGTGGCCGGATCCTTCACGTAGACCAGGATCGTGTCGTGTTTGGTGGGCCAGCGGCTCTTGCTCTTGGCGCCGTAGTCGTAGGCCCAGATCAGCTCGTTGAGAAAGCACTCCCGGCCGAACAGGGCATCCAGCAGCACCTTCGCGTAGTGCGCCTCGCGGTAGTCGAGGTGGAGGTACAGCGTGCCGTCGTCGGCGAGCAGCCGCCAGGCTTCGCGCAGCCGCGGTTCGAGGAAATCCCAGTAATCATCGAAGCGGTCGTCGTATTGCCGCAGGTCGCCGCGCAGCCGCGTATATGCTGTGCCGCGGAAGCCGGCCTTCACCGGGCCGCTGCGGCCGGTACTCCGGATCGACGGTTCCGACGCGGTCGGATCCCCTCGTCGGTTCGCCGGGACAGATTTCTGGCCGGACGGCTCATCCGGAGGACGATACGCCAGCCGCTCGGCAGACTCGACCGCCTTCCCCTGTGTGCGCCCGGTGTTGAACGGCGGATCGAGATAGATCAGCGTGAATGAGCCGTTCGCCAAGCGGCGCGCGACGGCGAGGTTGTCGCCGTGGTGGATTTCGACCCTCCCCCGGTGGGGGTCCTCCGCGGGGTCATGTCCCACAATCGGTCGCTCCCCCGGACCATGTCCCACAATCGGTCGCTCCGCGGGCGCAACCACAGCAGAAGGTGGGACAAGCTCTGCTGGAATGGGGACCAGCGCGGC
>WOYI010275738.1_pt1 | contig 11605 bp, 10 predicted proteins | sample 6423411 | NCBI WGS metagenome assembly WOYI01 (sample SAMN13441803, study PRJNA592873) | oil field metagenome | biome: oil field; feature: oil-well bore; material: oil-contaminated soil; isolation source: oil-contaminated soil from oil-well borehole | place: Germany: Wietze | collected 2016-10-18 ... | reverse complement strand
GCCTGCTTGGCACCGGGCAGAAGGCGATGGTGCCCTGCACGCCCTTGGGCTGCCTGATGATGCTGCGCGACCACCTCGGCCCGCTCGCGGGGCTGGAGGCGGTCGTCGTCGGCCGCTCGAACATCGTCGGCAAGCCGATGGCGCAGCTTCTCCTCGGCGACAGCTGCACCGTCACCATCGCCCACAGCCGCACGAAGGACCTCGGCGCGGTCTGCCGCCGCGCCGACATCCTCGTCGCCGCCGTGGGCCGGCCCGAGATGATCCCCGGCGACTGGGTCAAGCCCGGCGCCACCGTCATCGACGTCGGCATCAACCGCGTCGAGCGGGGCGGCAAGGCCCGGCTCGTCGGCGACGTCGAGTTCGAGAGCTGCGCCCGCGTTGCCGGCGCCATCACCCCCGTCCCCGGCGGCGTCGGCCCCATGACCATCGCCTGCCTCCTCGCCAACACCCTCACCGCCGCCTGCCGCGCAAACGGACTTGCCGAACCCGAGGGGCTCACCGCGTAGGCGGAGGGGGGGCGGCCCTCCGGCCCCGTCAGGATTTCCCCATCGCGACTGTCAAGCCGGAGGCGAGCATCGCCTCGATCATCTCGGCGTCGGGCAGCGCCGTGACCACCGTCATGGGCATGCCGGCGCTGTCCGGGCCGAAGCGGGTGTCGGCATGGGGTCGGGTCGGGTAGGGGCGACGGCGGACATTCACGCCACCGCGACTCCGCGTCGGTCAGCCGGCGCCGACCGGGACCATCGTGCCTTGCAGGACGGCGATGAGCCGGCGGGTGCCGCCGGCCTCGGCGTGAACCTCGGCGGTGACGACAGTCAGCCGCCGCCCCGCCTTCACCACGCGGCCGATGGCGATCAGCCGCTCTCCCGCCGCCGGGGCGAGGAGGTTGATCTTCATCTCGGCGGTCATCACCTCGGCCGCCTCCGGCATCAGCGACAGGGCGGCATAGCCCGCGGCGGTGTCGCCGAGCGCGAAGGTCAGGCCGGCATGGCCGACATCGTGCTGCTGCCGGGCGAGGGGCAGGATCGGCGCGGTAATCTCGCATTCGCCGGGCCGGATCGCCGTCAGCTCGGCGCCGAAGGTCGCCATCAGGCTCTGGCGCGCGAAACTCGCCCGGAGCTTCGTCGCGCGCGCGTGGTCGTTCGGTTCGCTCATCCCCGTCTCCCTTTCCCCGGCATCGGCACCGGCCGCGCCACCGTCCCGGTCAGGACCGCGACGGCGCCGGCCCCCATCAGATCGCAGAGGACCGGATCCTCCGCGCCAAGACCGCCGGTATAGGTGCCGTAGGCCGGCAGGATCACCCGGGCGCCACCGACAAGAAAGCAGCGTCGGGACTGGCCCGCAAGCCGGAGTTTCGGGTGGTAGTGGCCGGAGATCTCGGCCCGTGCCCCGGGTGCCGCGATATGGCGGAAGCGAAGGGGACCGAGCGCCAGCTCTGCCCGATGCTCGCCGCCGAGCCCGACCGGTCCCGGATCGTGATTGCCCTCGATCCAGACCCAGCGCCGCCCCGCCATCAGCCGGGCGAGCAAAAGCGCCCGGGGTTCCGGCAACTCCGCCGCTTGCAGGTCGTCGAACGTGTCGCCCAGGCAGATCACCATCCGCGCCGCCGTCGCCGCGATATCGGCGTCGAGGCGGGCCAGCGTCTCCTCGACCTCGTAGGGCGGCAAAAGCGCGCCCGCGCGTCGGGCATAGCGTTCAGAGCGACCGAGATGCAGGTCCGAGACGACAAGGCAAGCCTCCGCCGGCCAGTGCAACGCGCCGGAGGGTAGCGCCGAGATCTCGGTCCCGGCGAAGGAAAAGGCGTACCTGTTCATGGCTTGTTCCTGCCCCGCGCAGGCGGAAAAGGCAACGCCCCCCTTCATCTTGCCGGAAATATCCCGGGGGTCCGGGGGCAGCGCCCCCGGCCTCGGCCAGGCAGAGCCTCAGCCAAGGCCGGCCTCCGCCATCAGCCGCTCGGCGGTCTCCGCCAGAAGCCGCTCGCGCGCCGCGCCCTCGACCGGCACCCGCCCGTGTTCGAGGAAGAGCGGCGCGGCCAAAGGCGTGACCCGGGGCAGGGTCAGGTGGTCGATCCGGCCGCCTACCCGGTCGAGCATCGCCTCGATCCGGCCGAAATTTACCAGCCCGCGCATCGCCTCTTCCCGCGTCACCTGCATCAGCAGGTGATCGGGATCGTAGCGCCGCAGCGTGTCGTAGAGGATGTCCGACGAGAACGTCGCCTGTCGGCCCGATTTCCGCGCACCGGGCAGGTTGCGCGCGATGAGCCCGGCGACAAGCGCCACGTTGCGGAAGGTCCGCTTCATCACCGCATTGCCGGCCAGCCAGCTGCCGAGCCCGGCGCGCAACCCCTCGCGGTCGAGAAGGGCTGCGGCATCGGTGACCGGGTCGAGCCCCCGGATCAGCGTCGCGTAATCGGTCGAGACGAAGCCGAGGGGGTTGAGCCCCAGCTCCTCCATCCGGTGGGTGAGCAAGAGCCCGAGCGTCTGCTGCGCCGCCCGGCCCATGAAGCCGTAGATGCACAGATGCGCCCGCCCCTCGGCCGGGAAGCTCTCGACCAGCAGCCGGTCGGGCGCGGGCAGGCGTGAGACCTCGCGCTGGAGATTCAGCCATTCGGCGGTCGCGGCGGGCAGGTCGGGCCAGCTTTCCGCCTGGAGCATCCTCAGGATGCGTTCGGAAAGCTGGGTCGAGGTGGAGAACTTGGTGCCCGAATAGACCGCGATCTTCGGCTCCCGCCCCGGCGCCGGCGCCACTTCGAGCGCAAGCTCGCGCAGGCCGACGAAGCGCACCACCTGGCCGCCGATCAGGAAGGTCTCGCCCGGCGTGAGGGTCGAGGCGAAGCTTTCCTCGACCTCGCCGAGGGGTGCGCCGCCCATGCGGTTCTGCCAGCGGACCTTGACCATCTCGGCATCGGTGATCGTGCCGATATTCATCCGTATGTCGCGCGCGGCGCGGGGGTCGCGCAAGGTCCAGCGCCCGTCCCTGACCATCAGCCGCTGCCAGCGGTCATAGGCCTTCAGCGCATAGCCCCCGGTGGCGCAGAAATCGAGGCAGGCGTCGAAATCGGCGCGCTTGAGCGCGGCATAGGGGCCGGCGGAGGTCACCTCGCGGTAGAGAGCGTCGGCCTCGAAAGGCCCCGAACAGGCGGCGACGAGGATGTGCTGGCAAAGGACGTCGCGCGGCCCCGGCCCGCGCGGGTCGCCGTCGAGGTCGTGGTCCTTCACCGCTTCGAGCGCGGCCTGGCATTCGACCACCTCCCAGCGGTTCGCGGGCACAAGTAGCGCCTTCGACGGCGCGTTGTAGCGGTGGTTCGCCCGGCCGATCCGCTGCACCAGCCGCTTGACGTTCTTCGGCGCGCCGACCTGGATCACGAGGTCCACGTCGCCCCAGTCGATGCCGAGGTCGAGCGAGCCGGTGCAGACGACGGCGCGCAGCTCTCCCGCCACCATCGCCGCCTCCACCCGCTCGCGCGCCTCGCGGGCGAGAGAGCCGTGGTGGATGGCGATCGGCAGCCCGTCCTCGTTCGCGAGCCAGAGGTCGCGGAAGAAGAGCTCCGCCTGTGCGCGGGTGTTGTGGAAGACGAGGGTGATCCGGTGGCGGCGGATCGCGGCCAGAACCTCGGGGATCGCGTAGCGTCCGCCGCCGCCGGCCCAGGGCGGGGCGGCCTCGGTCGTCAGCATCGCGATGTCGGGATCGGGGCCGGGATCGGCATGGACAATGGCGCAGGGGTCGGGATGGCGGGCGAGGAAGCGGGCGATGGCGCCGGGATCCTCGACCGTCGCCGAAAGGCCGACGCGGCGGAGGCCCGGGGCGAGCGACTGGAGCCGCGAAAGGCAGAGCATCAGCTGGTCGCCGCGCTTCGATTCGGCGAGCGCGTGGACCTCGTCGACGATCACCCGGCCGAGCCCCGCGAAGATCCGCGGCGCATCCTCGTAGCTGAGCAGAAGCGCGAGGCTCTCGGGCGTCGTCAGGAGGATATGGGGCGGGTCGGCGCGCTGGCGGCGGCGCTTCGTGTAGGAGGTGTCGCCGGTCCGGTCCTCGATCCGGATCGGCAGCCCCATCTCGGTGACCGGCACGGTCAGGTTGCGCCGGATATCGGCGGCAAGCGCCTTCAGCGGCGAGATATAGAGCGTGTGAAGACCCTTCCGCGCCCCGTCCGCAAGCTCCGCCAGCGTCGGCAGGAACCCCGCCAAGGTCTTGCCGCCGCCGGTCGGCGCGATGAGGAGGAGTGCCGGATCCGCCGCCCGGTCGAGGAGCGCCCGCTGGTGCGGATGGATCGACCAGCCGCGGGCGGAGAACCAGTCGGAGAAGGGGGCGGGGAGGGCGCGCATGGTCGGCAGTCTAGGTCTGTTGCGTTCCTCATGCCTCAGGATTCGTCACGGAAGACGGGCGAATTCCCCGATCTTGCGGTCGGGTAAAACGAAGGCTGCGTCGCCGTATCTCCAAACCGCCCAGGTCCGGTCTCGCGGGACGGAGCGGATCTCTCTCCGCCCGGAACCAAGGCGAAGCCGCCGGGCGGGCGCCTGCCCGTCCCGGCGGGCTGGCGCTCCTGCAACGTTGCGCGCCGAAGGGGCGTTCGAAGGGGTGGCTGGATAAACTGCCCCGAATAACGGTTGCAGCGCCATCCCACGGGCAGGCGCCCGCCCGGTTTGCGGTCCGCCTGCCAACAGCTCCTCAAAGGGCTCAGAACCGACCAGCACGATTTCGCGACATCGCCACCGTGTCGAGCCACAACGCCCACGCGCAAGTCAGTGGAGCGGCCGCGTCTTCATGCTGCGGAACACGTCCTCGAGCGCCCGGGGCGGGGTCAGATGCGTGCCGGCGAGCGCGGTGTCGAGGGCGGCCTCGACCTCTTTCATCAGCGTGGCGATGCATTCGTCCGAGACATGGCCGCCGGCGCCGTAGTCGACCATGTCGTAGCCCGGCCGGGCCAGGCCCGCGAAGAGGCCGTCGGTCATGTCGAGAAGCTGCGCGTCCTCGATCCCCTGCGCCTCGGCCCAGTCGAGCGCGATGCGCGTCATCGCGGTCGAGGAGGCGGCGAGGAAGTCGTTCATCACCTTCGCCGCCATCGCGGTGCCGAAACCGCCCATGCGGATCATCTTGCGGCCAAGCTGGCCGAAGACCGGGGCGAGGCCCGCGATCTCCTCCTTGCTGCCGCCGAGGAAGAACGAGAGCCGCCCCTCTTCGGCCGCGCGCATCGTGCCCGAGAACGGCGCGTCGATCAGCGCGATCCCGGCGGGGATGCGGCCCCGAAGCGCCCGCACGTAGCGCGGCGAGAGCGTGGCGGCGATGACGATGGTCCGGAGCGAGGGCGCGTTCCGCGCGAAGTCCTGCGCCTCGAAGAGCAGCGCCTCGGCCTCGGCGATGTCGGCCGGCACGAGGATCAGGGTCGTGAGCCCGCGCGCGAAGCCCTCGCGGTCGTCGGCCGGGCGCTCGCGGGTCGCGGTTCCCGGCGCCGGCAGGCCGAAGCCCGCCGCGACGATGCCGGCGGACTGAAGCCGCGAGAGGAAGGGGCGCGCGGCACGGCCGGACCCGGCAATCCCGAGCCCGCGCATCAGTGCACGATCTTTTCGTCGCGGACGAACATGTTCGCCCAGGCACGGTCGATCAGTTCAGGTGTCATCTGGTAGGGGATGCCCTCGAAGTTGCAGATCGCGATCATCTGGTCGATCAGGAAGACCGGCTGGTAGTTCGCATAGATGTTGCTGATGGTCGGATACTTGACCTTGAGGAGATGCAGAAGCGCCTTCTCGTCGAGCGGCATCTTCTTCTTCTTCGCCACCATCGCGAAGATCTTCAGGAACATCTCCTGGTTCGGGCCGTCGATCTTGATCTTGAAGAAGATCCGCCGCAGCGCCGCCTTGTCGAAGATCTCGTTCGGGTGGAAGTTGGTCGAGAAGATCACCAGCGTGTCGAAGGGCACCTCGAACTTCTCGCCCGACTGGAGCGCGAGGATGTCCTTGTTTTCCTCGAGCGGAACGATCCAGCGGTTGACGATCTTCTGCGGCGGCTCGGCCTGGCGGCCGAGGTCGTCGATGATGAAGACGCCGCCGGTGGCCTTGAGCTGCAAGGGCGCCGTATAGGTCCGTGCCGTCGGGTTGTAGGTGAGGTCGAGCATGTCGAGCGACAGTTCGCCGCCGGTGATCACGGTCGGGCGCTCGCACAGCACATAGCGGTTGTCGAAGCGGTTCGACGAGCGGCGGAGTGCGTTCGGATCGTCGACCGAGGCCTCGGCGGCGGAGTGGACGATCGGGTCATAGACGGTGATCACCTGACCGGCATATTCGATGGCGCGGGGAATGAAGATCTTGTCGCCGAGCGCGTCGCGGATGCCGTTCGAGATCGAGGACTTGCCATTGCCCGGCGGCCCGTACATCAGGATCGAGCGGCCGGCGCCCACGGCGGGCCCGAGATGGTTGAGAAGCTCGTCCGGCAGGATCAGGTGGCCCATCGCGCCGGTCAGTTGCTGGCGGGTGAGCTGGACATTGCGGATCGACTGCTTCTTCACCTGCTCGCGGTAGATGTCGAGCGGCACCGGCATCGCGCCGTAATATTCCGACTGGCTGAGCGCGTCGAGCGCGCGGGCCTTGCCGGCATCGGCGAGCTGGTAGCCCATCTCGCCGCCCGAATTGGCGTGGAGCGTGCCGGTCGCCTCGAGAAGCTTCTGGCTCCGCGCGAGGTCGATCAGCTCCTGCGTCGTCGGGATCGGCAGCGCGATGGTGCGGGAGATCTCCGAGACGGTTTCGAGGTTCATCCGGAACATCGTCTTGAGAAGGATATCGCGCATCATCACGACCGAAAGCCCGGTATCGTTCATCGAACGGGGCGGCGTCGGCGCGATGACGTTGGGCACCTGCATGTTCATCGGGGTCAGACCTTCTCCGGCGGCGTTGGATGCGGCGCGGACAGGCAAGGCATATTCCTGCCCCCTCCACGCCGACATGGGATTCACAGCGGCAGTCTGCCGGGCTATTGTGGCCAAAAAATGGAAACAATTCTGGATCAGAGGCCCCGATGAGCAGACCCCGCAGCACGCTACTGGCGGCCTTCCTGGCGGCCCTCGTCCTGATCCTCGGCGGTGCGCCGCTGGTGAAGGGCGCCTTCTACCTCGGCAAGCACGAAGGCGACACGATGCACCTGGCCGAGCTGGTCTTCCGGATGGCCGACGGGCAGTGGCCGCATCTCGACTTCATGACCCCGATCGGGATCCTGGCGCTGGCGCCGATATCGGTCTTCCTGCAATGGGGCGCGAGGCTCGGTCACGCGATCTTCTATGCGCAGATCCTTGTGGCTCTGGTGCTTTTCCTGCCCGTGATGCGGGTCGCGACGAGCCGGCTGACGGGTGTCTGGCCCTATGCCTATGGCGGGTTCGTGATGCTTCTCTGCCTTGCCCTCGTCCACGGCGAGGCGCAGAGCGCCATCTCGATCTCCATGCATTACAACCGCTGGGCCTGGGCGGTGAGCTATATCGCGATCCCGCTCGCGGTCCTTGCCCCCCTCGACCGGCCGCGGCCCTGGCTCGACGGGGCACTCATCGGTCTTGGCATGGCGGCGCTGGTGCTGACCAAGGCCACCTATTTCGCGGCCTTCGCCCCCGGTGTGCTGGCGGCGCTTCTGGCGCGGCGGCAGGGGACGATGATCGTCGCGGCGCTGATCGCGGGGCTTGCCGTCGCGGCCTTCGTCACCGCGAAGGCGGGGCCGGATTTCTGGCTCGCCTACCTTCAGGACCTCCTGACCGTGGCCACCAGCGACGCGCGCCAGGCGCCGGGCGAGAGCCTGATCGACGTGATCGTGGCGCCGCTCTACATGGGCGGCAGCCTTGCGCTGGTAGCCGGGGTGATCTTCCTGCGGCAGGCCGGGCGGTCGGTCGAGGGGCTGGCGCTTCTGGTGCTGATGCCGGGCTTTTTCTACGTCGCCTACCAGAATTTCGGCAACGATCCGCAGTGGCTCTACCTCCTCGCGATGCTGGCCCTGGTGCTGCGGCCCGAGCCCGGCGTCGTCAACAACGCCGGCTGGGACCTGCGCGCGGCCCTGACCTTCACCGGGGTCGCGGCCCTCTGCTTTGGCGCGCCGTCGGCGATCAACCTCGCCTTCAGCCCCTGGCGGCACATGGCGTCGGATACCGAGGATACCGTGCCGCTTCTGCCGCGGCTGCCCGAAGCGGCCGACGTGCTGACGCCGGCGGCGCGGCTCTACACCGCCAACCTCAAGCGCCCCTATGACCAGCCGGGCGACCCCTTCGCGAGCTACCGCGCGTTCGCCAGGCGCGAGGACGTGCCGGTGCTGAACGGCGAGGACCTGCCGGAATGCCAGATCGAAGGCGGCATCTCGGCCTGGTTCGAGCTGGCGACCGACGATCTGACGAAGGCGGGCTATGCCGGGACGGCGCTGATGGGGACCGACCTCTATTCCGCCTACTGGATGTTCGGCGACTTCAAGACCGTGAAGGGGGCCGCGCCGTGGTATTACGGCGGCCTGCCCGGGATCGAGAATGCCGACTACCTCGTCGTGCCGCTCTGTCCGATGGCCTTCACGCTCCGCTCCTCGATGCTGAAATCGCTGGAGGAGGAAGGCTGGACCCTGCGCGAAGTGCACAGGGGCCCGCTTTACATACTGGTGGAGCCGATCGCGCCCTGAAGCGCGGCGAGGACGCCGGGGAAGGCCATGAAGACCAGATAGGTCAGGAAGGTGCCCACAAGCGCGAGGCCCATCGGGAAGTCCTTGCGCGTCCAGCTGACCCAGTCGGGCGTCGCCGCCCGAACCGCCGGGATCGCCCGCATCAGCCGGTGGGCGGCAAAGGCGCCGAGAAGGAAGGCCGCGAGCAGGATCAGGATCAGTTGCAGATGCTCGATCCGCTGCGAGAAGAAGGGCGCGGCGGCGGCGGCGAACTTGGCGTCCCCGGCACCGACATTGGCGATGGCGTTGAGCACGAAGCCGATCGCGAGGACCGCGACGAAATTCACCCAGCGCCAGGCCCAGAACTCGAACGGGATCACCAGAAGCCCCACTACCACATAGATCGCGAGGATCGCGAGCACCGCCTTGTTGGGGATCTTCATCGTCTTGAGATCCGACCACGCCACCCAGGCGCAGACCGGCAAGACCGCGACAAGAAGAGCGAGATACGCCTGCGGCGCCGTCAGTCCGAGCATCGGTTCAGCCTTTCACCACGCTGGCATTGATCGTCTCGAGCGCGCGGGCGGCCTGTTCGAAATAGCGCGGGCTTGTCTCGACCGCGTCTTCCAGAAGGCCCTTGCCGATCGTCACGTCGCCCTGCTTGATCGCCGTCAGCGCGGCGGTATAGAGCAGCTCGGCCCGCTCCTGCTGGGTCATCGGCACGATCGGCATGTCGTATTGCCGCTGTGCCGCGCGGGAAAGGACGAGGTTGTTCTTGGTCGTGAAGTTGGAGCTGTCATAGGTCAGCGCCTCGGCGAAGAGCTTCTCGGCGCCGGTAAAATCGCCGCGCGTCAGCTTCGAGTAGCCCCAGTTGTTGAGCACCCCCGACGGCTGCGTCGTCAGCCCGAAGGCGGTCTCGTAGAAGCTGTCGGCCTTTTGCCATTTCTTGTTGGCGTCGGCGACCATCGCCTCGAGCCGGTAACGCTCGTAGGTCTCGTGCGTCGGCGGGATCATGTTCAGCTCCGCCTCGGCCTTCTTCCATTCGTTGGCGCGGATCAGCGCGTCGGCAAGCGCGACGCGGTCATCGTTGGTGCCTTCCTTGCTGTCGATCACCGACTTCCAGACCAGCGCCGCCTCGGACGGCTTCCTGGCGCGGACCAGCGACTTCGCCAGCCCGCGGCGCAGGTCGACGCGGTCGGGATTGGCGGCGGCGGTCTTCTGGAAATAGGCCACCGCCTCGTTCGGGTCGGCCACCGTCAGCATCACGTCGTTGAGGTTGCTTTCGTCGATGACGTTGACGTCCTTGATCGCGCGCTCGACCTCGGCGTCGGTGGCCTTCTGGCATGCCGACAGGGACGACACCCCTGCGATGCAGAGAGAAATCAGGATAGGGTGGCGCATTTCATGCGTCCTTTGCTGCTTCTTGCCTCAATGTGTGGTGAGCAGCAGGTATTGCCCGTGCCCGCGTCTCACCAAGGAGAATTCGCCTGTATCGCGGCTATCATAGGACGGTTCCTCGATCTTGGCGAGCGCGCGGCGCAGATTTTCGCGGATGGAGTCCGTTTGGCCACTATCGAGCGCGAAGGCGGTGCGGAAGACCCGGCTCGCCTCGCCGTATTGCCCGGTCTCCATGAGGACGACTCCGAGATTGTTCCAGGCCGGCACGAAGGTCTCGTCCTCCTTGACGGCCCGGCGCAGCAGGGTTTCGGCCTGGCCGAGCCGGCCGAGGCGCAGGTTGGCCGAGCCGATCGCCGAGAGCGTGTCGACAGTCATCCCTTGCTTGGCGGCGGCGCGGTAATAGGCCTTGAGCGCCAGTTCGTATTCGCCCGCCGCCATCAGCCGGTGGCCGACGATCAACCCGTCCACCGCCTCGCCCTTGACCGGGCCGGAGGGAGCGAAGGGGGAGCCGTCATTCGCGGGAAGGCCGCCTGTCGGCTGACAGGCGGCCAGAAATCCGGCTGCGACCAGAAGAACCGTTATGCGTACTGCCATCGCCTCAGGGTGAGAAATTCGCGAACAGCTGCATCATATCGTAGACCGAAGGACCCACAAGGATGATCAGGAGCGGCGGCACCGTGAACATCATCGTGCCGAGCGTCATCTTCGTCGGCAGCTTGTTCGCCGCCTCCTCGGCGCGCATCACCCGCTTGTCGCGCATCTCGGCGGCATAGATCCGGAGCGCTTCGGCGATCGAGGTGCCGAAGGTCTGCGACTGGATCATCACAGTGACGAAGGAGGCGACATCGGGCACGCCCGAGCGTTCGGAGAAGCTGCGCAGCACGGTGGCCTTGTCCTTGCCGGCCTTGATCTCCTGCGACACGATCTCGAATTCCTCGGCGAGTGCGGGGTAGCCGGACTTGAGTTCCTTCGACACCCGGATGATGCCCTGGTCAAGCGACTGGCCGGCCTCGACGCAGACGAGAAGCATGTCGAGCGCGTCGGGAAAGCCGTTCTGAATGGCTTCCTGGCGCGACTGGATGCGGCGTTCGATCCAGTATTTCGGCAGGTAGTAGCCGATGGCGCCGGGCAGGACGACGGCGAGAACGAGTTTCGTCGTCGAGACCTCGTCCGTGGCCGAGGCGACGATCGCGTAGATCACGCCCCCGAGCAGGAAGAGGATGCCGAGCATGAACTGGACCGCGTGGAAGGTCCGCACCGCGTTCTTGCCGCGATAGCCGGCGCGGGTCATCTTGAGCCGCGAGGTGCTCATCTCCTCCTCGGTCTTCGGTTCGAGGAAGGTGGCGAACTTGTCGAGCTTGTCGGAGCCCCTGGAGGCGCGCAGCGACTTCTTCTCGGTCGAGGCGCGGTTCCCGGCATTGCCCGACGGGCGCGCGATGTCGCGCAGCTTCGCGTAGGGATCGGCGCGCTTCTTCAGCATCGTCGGCAGCGTGATCGCGACGAGCACGACGCCGAGGACGGCGACGGCGAAGAGCGGGCCGAGCGGGCCCATCTTCTCGATCAGGAAGTCGTTGATCGTGGTCAGCATGGCGGTTGG
>WOYI010041013.1_pt1 | contig 11605 bp, 8 predicted proteins | sample 6423411 | NCBI WGS metagenome assembly WOYI01 (sample SAMN13441803, study PRJNA592873) | oil field metagenome | biome: oil field; feature: oil-well bore; material: oil-contaminated soil; isolation source: oil-contaminated soil from oil-well borehole | place: Germany: Wietze | collected 2016-10-18 ... | reverse complement strand
TTCTATATGCGATCGGGCTGTTTTGACGGCGAGGCCTTTATCCCGGGTGATGAACCACCACGGCGGTCTGGTAGTATGCGGCCCCGCTTCTTTGTCGCGCCCCCGGCTGATATACCAGTTCCCGAATCGTTCAACAGTGGCAAACGGATGATTCCCGGTGCACAAAACACTGCATGTCCGGATTTCCTTAAAATAAAGCGCTTCATCCGGTTCATCCTCGTTTGCCAGGTGTTCGGGCAAAATAATATGCGACACATCGACGCCGCGGTCTTCCATATTGTCCAGCCATTCTGAAATGCTCATGATTGATTCACTCCTTTTCCCTTAACACCGGTCTTTATCCATCGCCTCCGTCATGATGCCTTTTCCTCTATCCCTCCGTCAGCTTTTCCAGATTCAGTTTGTTCTTCAGAACTTTGTTGGCTTCCTCCAGTTTTTCCTGGGAGGAATAAACCGCGACGGCGCTGGACAGGGCTGCTTTCTCAAAATAGCCGGACAGCGCCTCCCGGACTTGCCGCGGTGTCGCGGCAAATATTTGATCGCGGAAGGACTGGCGCATTGCATCGGTTGCGCCGACAAAATGACGGATCAGGGCCACGTAACCTCGTCCCGCCGGATCAAGGGGCTTATCCAGCGCGCCAATCGCGCTGATGACGGCTTTTTCCAGATCCTCGGCGGTCAGGTCATTTCGGGAATAGAATGTCTGGGCCTCCTGAAAGACACTCAGCGTTTCGACGATGTGCGGATCGCGATAGGATAGAAACGCAAAAATTCCCATCGTTGCGTCGAAGGAAGACATCCCGCCGTAAGCGCCGCCCTGAACACGGATATGCCTGTAAAGGTAGCTGTTGGAAAGTTCCCTCGCGGCCAGCATCAGAAGCGCGGAAGACGGGTCGTTGTATGCGGGCGCTTTCAACGCGCGGGCGACATAAGAGACTTGTGTGGGAACGGCAATCCCCGCCTGGACGGGCGCAAGCAAAGGTGTGCCCGGCCTGCCGGCGGCCTGGCCCGCGGGCAGTTTGGAAAGCAGCCCGCCGATCTGTTTTTCCACCAGCCTCAAACCATCCGCGTCCGCGGTCACATTAAGGGTCAGGTTGTTTTTAGAAAGGACGATCGCTTTCAACTGCTCCAGTTTTTCGCGCAGGTTCTTCGCGGAGTGATCAAACGCGTCGGCCTGCTCGTGAACAAAACGCAACTGGGTTCGGCCATGCCACTGCTCATCCCGATAGGCGGGCAGCGTCAGCGCCGCTCCCGCCGCCCGTTTGGCAAAGATATGTCCGGACGGGACGATGGAGGATTGCAGATTGTTTTTTCGTTCGGCGATTAAATCGCGCATTCTCGCTTCCTGATTCAAGTCTCCCGCGCAGAGGATATCGCCGACGATCAGGAAGGCCTCTTCGACATTGCGATAAAGCGACTTGAAGGAGAAGATCATTTTCTGCCAGGTCGCGGTCGCATCCACGGAAAAGCCGGCCGAGAGGTCATAACCGAATCCGCCCATCTTAAGCGCGATACGTTTGGCCATTTCGTCATAAGTGAATCCCCCCGCTCCCATGCCGCTCATCATTTTTCCCAGAAGCGGCAGGTAAAGCTGAAGGTCTTCGGGAACGGAGGCGATGTCAAACGCCAGATCGACATAGGCAATGCCGTTGGTGAACAGGTCATGTTCCAAAACGTTCACGGACGCCAGGGATTTGTTCTGGGTTGGAATGGTTTCCACTTCCCGGGGAATGTCTTCCATTTTCAATTTCGGCAGCGTCGCCTCGGCCTGGGATGAATCGGCCGCGGACTGAAAGGCTTTCAGGCGCGCCGCCTGCTCGTCGATTTCCCTTAATTGCTCCCCGGTTAAACCGGCTTTCCAGGCGGCCATCTTTTCCTTTAATTTCTCTTCATTTTTTTGGTTGAAATCGGGATCGGGCTCCATCACGGCCAGCAGGCGGTGCGGGTTATCCAGCAGCCACTTTTGGGTCAGGCGCTGAAATATTTGCGGGTCATCCGCCAGATGCGCGCGAATATTTTCAATCGCGCGGGAGAAATCCAGGCCGATCAGGGGATCGCCGTCATAGAGCCAGGTTTGAAAAACGCCGCCCATCAGCGTAATGCCGTAAGGGTAAGATCCGCGGGAAATTTCCTTGCCGTGAAATTCGACCTGATGCAAAATGCCTTCGATCAGTTCCCGGTCGAATCCGCAAGCGACAATCTTCTTGAGGGTGTCGAGAATCAGCGATTCAATGGCCTTTACGTCGGCGCTTTTCGCATTGCGCAAACCGGCGCAGAACATCAGTTGCTTCAGGTCGGATTCGATGCCGGAAACCGGCGACATGTCTTCTCCCAGACCCGAGTCGATCAGGCTTTTACGCAGAGGGGAAGCCGCGCTGCCCACCAGCAGTCCGGAAAGTATTTCCAGCAAAATGGTCGTTTCAAAATCCGTGTTTTCCGAGAGCATCCAGGCGAGGTTGACCATGGTTTTGTTTTCCAGCGTTTCGTCCTGATCCACGGGATACACGCCGGATACACGCCGGGGGCCGGTAAAGGATGGCTGGCTTTTAATGGATGAATCCACCGCCACCCGTTCAAAACCGGCAAGCATCTCCGCCAGAAACGCCAGATGCAGGGCGGTCGGGATGTCGCCATAGATAAAAAAGCGCGCGTTTGTCGGCGAATAATATTTCCGGTGAAACTCCCGGAATTGTTCATACGTGAGCGTGGGGATGACCTCCGGGTCGCCGCCGGAATCCAGCGCATAAACGGTGTCGGGATAAAGATTTTCCTGAATAGCCTTGTAGGTCAGGGAGTCGGGCGACGAGTAGGCGCCTTTCATTTCATTATAGACAATGCCGGAAATGATGAGATCGCTTTTCAAATCACCGGGCGTGGAAAATTCCAGATGATGGCCCTCCTGCAGGAAGGTTTCCCTGAGCATCCGGGGATGCAGAACAAGATCGGTATAAACGCGCGCGAGGTTAAAAAAATCCGCCTGGATCTGGCTGGCCACCGGGTAAAGGGTTTTGTCCGGGTAAGTGAAAGCGTTGATAAACGTCTGCATCGTGGAGCGCATCAATTCTTTGAAGGCGTCCTTGAGCGGATATTTTTCCGAACCGGCCAGCACGGAGTGTTCCAGGATATGGGGCAGACCCGTGGAATCCGCCGGAGGCGTGCGAAAACCTATCGCGTATAAATTCTCACGGTCAAAGGCGTGCAGGTGTAAAACTTTCGCGCCGGTTTTCAGATGTTCGATCTCGTAGGCCGTAAGACGCATGGCCTCGATCACTTCCACGCGTAACACTTTGAAACCATTGACGATATAACCGGCCTGCAAGGTCGGTTGCGGCGCTTTTACTTGCGACATGCTCTTCTCCTTGTATGGAAATAATTTTTTAATCCGGACAATCCTGGATCGTCACCCGGCGGTTTCTGGCCTGGCCTTCCGGTGTGCCGTTGTCGGCAATCGGCTGGGCTTCCCCCGCGCTGTAGATGCTCAGTCGCTGTTCATCAATATGATAGGTTTCGACCAGGTATTGCTTAACGCTTTCGGCGCGCTTTCTTCCCAGCGCCATATTATAATCGTTGGAGCCGACACTGTCCGTATGGCCGGTGATGACGAGTTGGTCTTTCGGATACTTTACCAGATATTCCATGATGGTTTGCACGTTGCCTGGCGTCATGGCGTCAACCTGCGCGGAATTGGTGTCAAATGCAATGCTGATGTTGACGCAGCCGGGTTTGCTGAAATCTTCGAGCGCCGGCGCTAAGGATTTCCATGGGGCAGCCTTAATCACGGGCGTCTGCGCGACGATTTTTTCCTTGGCGGCCTCCGTGACCGCAACATCTTTTGTTTCGCTGCTGAAGTATATTTCACCGATCATGGCTTCGGCGGGCGTTTTGGTCCGCTGCGTGTTGATGTGAACTTGCAGGCCGGTGGTCACGCCCAGCGGTTCGCCCCCGTTGATGTCGCCGAAGAGTTTTTTGTAGTCTTCATAAACATTGCGGTGTTCCGTGTACCACTGGCCTGTTTTATCCGTTTTGTTCCTCAAAACGATGTAGCGCATTTTATCGCCGCCGATTTGCCTGCTGCGGCCGCTCCAGCCTTTCGGCGCTTCATTATCCCAGATATAACCGACGACGGGCGTATTCAAGACGGCCGGAAATCCGGTTTCCTTAAAGGCGATATACACCTGGATGGCCTGGTCATCGGTTGCTTTTTTCCGCACATCGCCGCCGACGGGCATCTTATCGACTTTCCATCGCCATGAAATAATTGGGATTTCCTTGACGTTGACGCGCGCCGACGTGCGCACGCCAAAGGAGGAGTTGCCCTGCGACAAAAGATGCAGATAATAATGGCCTCCGTCTTTGGCCATTTTTATAGACGGCGTGCCGGTTTTTTTCTCCAGGGCCCAGCCGGCGGGCGCTCCCCCCGGCAGATCCGGCGAGCGGAATTTGGTGACGGGAATGACGGAGGCTTCAATGCCAAAGCAAAAGACAGTCAGGACGGCAGTCAACAGCAAACAGGCGTGCGCGATGATTTTCTTCATGTCCATTACTGTCCCGACATGATTTCCGCGCGCAACGCCATAATTTCAGTCCGCGTAAAAACGGATTGCACGCAATCCGCGTGCTGAAGGATATTTTCCCTTCCGCCTTCTTCGCGGTCAATCAGGGTGATCACCCGGTCAACGATCAGCCCGGCCTTGCGGGCCTGTTCGATGGCCGTAATGGTCGAACCGCCCGTGGTGATGACATCGTCGATGATCACAACCCTTTCCCCGGCCGTGACATTGCCCTCGATGGCGCTTTTCGTGCCGTGGTCCTTCACGTCTTTGCGCACGATGAACGATTTGACCGGCTTGTCCTTCTGGAAGGAAATAACGGCCAGCGCGTTGGCAATCGGATCCGCCCCCAGCGTCAGTCCCCCCGCCGCCGTTACCGGGGCATCCTGGATCATATCAAAAATGACCTCCCCGATCAGATTCATACCCTCCGGATCGAGCGTGGTCGGCTTGCAGTTGAAATAAAAATTGCTCTGTCGGCCCGAAGCCAGAGTAAAAGGCGGATTGTCGCTGTATTTAAAGGAACGCTCCAGAATGATTTTACCAAGACGTTCCCTGGCAATGCTTTTATCGATGGACATAATGTTTTCCTCCGTGGCAATTTCTCATGAGTGAGAATTTTTTTCGCTGATGACAAATTTGATGGGCAATTCCGCCCATGTTTTATAAGGGATGCCGGACTTCTTAGCCGGCACAAATTTCCAGTCCTTGACGGCGGCGACCGCGGTTTGATCCAGGATGGCATAACCGGATGACTGCCTGACCCAGGCTTTGCCGACGCGTCCGTCCGTCAATATTTCAGCCGCCACCAGCACAACGCCTTCATACCCCCGCTGACGGGCCATTTCCGGATATCCGGGCGGTGGATTTTCCCGGTATCGAGGATAAGCAGTGGAAAAAACGGGAGGAGCGCCTGACGGCGCCTGCATTCGTACGGTATCCGAAACAGGTTTGCGGCCGTCCGCTTCGGCTTGGGCGGTTGTTTTTGTTCCGGAAGCAAGCGCGATGCCGTCGGGGGCGGTTTTATCGGAATCTGAAGGGCTTGTTTGCGGCTCCACACGCATGTTCGGTATGGCCGGCATTTCCGGTTCTGTAAGGCCTTGACGATCCGTGAAGGTTGCATTTTTCCCGGCGGTTTTGGCGACAGGCGGGGAAGGCGCCTTATCCTTGGCGGCGATTGATACCCATACAAAATCAAGCGTATTTAAGTTTTGCGGGATCATCGCATGGCCGGACAGCCCGAAGATCAGAATGACCGCCGCCAGCCCGTGAAGCCCGAGCGAGGCGCCAATGCTCAATAATGTGTTTTGTCGCTGCATCGTCATGGAAATCGTTCTTACTTATGGATTAAGTGTTCAATCGCTTTGACGGCAGCCACACCGTCTTTGGCGAAGGACGCGCCGATGGAATCGGCATACGCCTGGGTCACCACCGCTCCGCCGACCAGAAAATCGGTTTTGATGCCTTGAGCGCGGGCCAGCGAAATAACCTCTTTCATATTGACCATGGTCGTGGTCATCAAAGCGGAAAGGCCGATCACATCCGGCTTCTCTTTTTTGGCCGCCTCAATGATCACGTCGTCCCGGACATCTTTGCCCAGGTCAATAACACAATATCCGTAATTTCTCAAAAGCAGCGCGACAATATTCTTGCCGATGTCGTGAATGTCGCCCCGGACGGTGGCCAGAATGACCTTGCCCTTTTCGGCGGCGGCCGTTTTTTTGAGCAGCGGCTCCAGATAGGCCAGCGCTTTTTTCATCGCTTCGGCCGCGGCCATCAGTTGCGGCAGAAAATAAATCTTCTTTTCGTAGAAATCTCCCACGCGCACAATCGCCGGAATCAGAATTTCATCAACGATCCGGTTTGCCTCCCCGCCGGTTTTAAGAAGCGCTTCGATTAACGCCGCGATATGATCCCGGTCGCCGTCCAGGACGGCCGCGGTGACTTTTTCCTCCGGCGTCATGTCCGACGAAGCCGTTTTCGGCGCAGCCTGAGCGGGCTGCCCGGCAAAATGGTTGATAAAAAGCAGCGGCGCCTTTTCTTTGGCGATAAGCGTATCGCCCGCTTTTTTCACATGCATGAATTCCACGCTGGCCGGGTTGGCAATCGCCATCGTGAGGCCGCAATACTGCGCCATGGCAAGAAAGGCGGCGTTCAGCCAGGGACGCCCCGGCATGCCGAAAGAAACATTGGACAGTCCGAGAATCGTCCGGCTCTTGAATGTTTTGCTGCACCAGGCCACCGTGGACAGCGTTTCTCTGGCGGCATGATTGTCGGAGGCAACCGCCATCGTAAGCCCGTCCACCACAAAATCGTCTTTCGTTATCCCGAACTTTTGCGCCTTCCGGAAAATCGACCCGATGACCTTCTCCCGCTGTCCGGCCGTCTTCGGGATGTTGCCGTCGGTGAGCGGCAGCAGAATGAACATGGCGCCGTATTTCGCGGCCAGCGGCAGAAGTCTGGCCAGTTTTTCCTTTTCGCCGGAAATGGAATTGATCAGCATCCGGCCCGGATAGAGTCTCAGTGCCGCCTCGATGGTTTCCACCCGCGAGGAATCGATCACGAGCGGCAATTTTGAGGACGTGGACAAAAGTCCAATGACTTTTTTAATCGTTTGAATTTCATCAATACCCGGCTGGCCGACATTGACGTCCAGAAGGGCGGCGCCCTGCGTTTCCTGTTCCTGCGCCATTTGACGGATGATGGACAGCTTGCCTTCGAGAAGCTCCTGTTGCAGGGCCTTCTTCCCGGTGGGATTGATTCTTTCGCCGACGACAAACAAGGGCTGGTTTTCATCCAGATGCAGAAAACTCCGCGCGGAACTGAGCGCCGCCAGCGAGGCAAGGCGGGGCTTGACCGGTTTTTTTCCCGCAACCGCTTTGGATAGCGCCGCGATATGATCCGGCGTCGTGCCGCAGCAGCCGCCCAGCAGGTTGGCGCCCGCCGCCGCCAGTTTCCGGGCGTAAGCGGCAAAGGTTTTGGCATCCATGTCGAAAACGGTTTTCAACCCTTCCAGCCTCGGCATGCCCGCATTGGGTTTGGCCAAAAGCGGAACCGTCGCGTAGGGTTTCATGGCGGCGATGAATTCCACCATTTGTTCGGGACCGGCCGAGCAGTTGCAGCCCACGGCATCGGCGCCCAGGCTCTGCAGGGTGATAAGCGCTGATTCGGGCGGCGTGCCGCCCAGTGTGTGTCCGTCTTTTTCGAAGGTCATGGAGGCGATGGTGAAGATGTCCGCAAGTTCTTTTACCGCCAGCAGGGCCGCGCGCGCTTCCTGAATATCAATCATGGTTTCGATCACAAGCAGATCGCAGCCGCCGTCAATCAGGCCGCGCGCCTGTTCTTTAAACGCTTCCACGGCCTCTTCAAAGGCCAGCGGGCCGAAAGGCTCGATAAATAAACCGGTGGGGCCGATGTCGCCGGCCACCAGCGCATTTTTCCCGCAGGCTTTTTTGGCCAGGCGCGCCAGCTCGCGATTTACCGCATAAACATCTTTTTTAACGCCGTATTGCTGAAGCTTGAACCGGTTGGCGCCGAAGGTGCAGGTATAAACAACCCGGGCGCCGGCTTTTTGATAGGACGCATGAACTTCTGAAATGACCGCTGGGTTTTCCAGACACCAGATTTCCGGGCAGGCGCCCGCCGGAAGTCCCTTTTTCTGCAACTCCGTTCCGGTCGCGCCGTCCAGAACAACCACCTGTTTGTTGAGTAAATTCTTTATCTTATTGTTATTTATCACAAAAAAACTCCCTGCTTCCGTGTTGTTTTCTTAAGGGTGGTCTTATACCATCTTTGGGCTCAAATGTGGAATCTTTAGTTTTCTATCTCCGCTTCCCGCGCGCAGTCCATTTGCCCAGAACCGGGTGGCGCCGGGCGGCCATACAAACGATGGCGCCGCCCATCTGGCCGTAGAGGATGCCGGCCGTCTGGGCTGCGCAGGCCATGCTGGCCTCGAGGCTGATATCCGCGTTGGGATTGACATCCAGGACATAAAAAATATTGTCCCGCAGGCGGATGTCCATGCGGGCGTAATCCCGGCAGCCGAGCGTCCGGTAGGCGTCACAGCATACTTTTTCCAGCGCCAGTTGCTCGTCGGCAGAAAGCGGCGCCGGCAGCCTCGTTTCGATTTTTTCATAGGGATCGGAGCCCGGAATAAATTTGGCGTCGTAAGTGCAGAGACGGTCTTTCACATTGCTGAAGCAGGAAAAGTCCATTTCCGCCACGGGCAGCACGGTGAGTTTCTCATTGCCCCAGACCGACACATGAAATTCCCGCCCGTCGATAAAATCTTCAACGATGGCCGGCTGCTGATAATGATCCAGAATAAACGGTATGCGGTTTATAAGCTCCGTTAAATTGAGCACGACGGAATCGGGGGTGATTCCGGCGGAGCAATGCTCGTTGACCGGTTTGACAATGGCGGGGAACTTTTTCCATTCCACGGCGTCGCCGGCATGAAAGATACGCCACGCGGGCGTCGGAATGCCGGCCTGATCCAGCAGAACCTTCACCCGGAACTTGTCTTCGGCCAGCGCCAGAGTTTCCGCATCCGCGCCGGTAAAGGTATAGCCCAGCATTTCGAGGCGTTTGGCCACCAGCCACTCGCTGTGGGCAATGCCCGGCAGGTTTTCGCACCAGTTAAAAATGACATATTCGGAGGGATCAAGGGCCTTCAGACGGCCGGCGATATCGTCATCGGTGACGGGGACAAAAACCGTCGGAAATCCGACCTCCATTAAAGCATGGCCAAGCTGTGTCGAGCAGTTGATCACTTCTTCTTTTTCGGCCTGGGTCCAGTCCGGATCGACATTATACAGCAAGACGACCGGGATTTTTTCAGGCGTTGCATCTAACGGCACGAAGGACCTCCGGGTTTGAAAGGTTTTTATCCGGTTTTTATCAAATTTTATTCATCATTTCCGGAATTAAAGCGGATTTTTAATAAACATATTTTCCCCGTAATTCCAAGAATTAATTTGCAAAAAGCTGAATCGATGATATTTCAGGAGTGGATAAAAAACGATGATGGAAAAAAGGAAAAAAATAGAATGCCGGCGCTGCGGCCGCTGCTGTCTGGCTGATTTCACGGCCTACGTCACCGATGAGGACATTGCGCGCTGGAAGGCCGAACAAAGGGATGATATCCTGGAGATTCTGGAGCGGGAGCATGGAGCCTGGGAGGGAGATCATCTGGTTTCTTCGGAAACGGGAAGGGCGCTTCACGGTTGTCCCTTTTTCATGTTTGACGGCGAAAATTTCTGTTGTGCCATTCACGAAACGAGGCCGGCCACATGCCGTCACTATGAACCGGGCTCGTCCGAACTCTGCCCGCAGTTTCGGAAAACCAGGGTTGACGGTTGATGGTTTTTCCGCAAGGAGGAGGTTGCAAAGATGTGCAGGTTTACAAGAGTATGCTGTGTTGTGTTGTTTGTGGCAGCCGTGTTGTGCAGTGTTGCCGCGGCCGACGAAATCAGGCCGCTGCGCCAGAAACTCAGTCCGTATAACATAGACATCCAACAAAGTTCCGTTACCGGCCTGTCTGCCGGCGGTTTTATGGCCAACCAATTTTTTGTGGCCTATTCCGGCATCATGTCCGGTGTCGGTGTTTTTGCGGGAGGTCCTTATGGCTGCGCCCGCGGCAATATATGGAAAGCCTTGAATGACTGTATGGCCCGTCCTTCTTTCCTTACCGCCGAGGTCATGACGCAGCTGACCGACAAGGCCGGATCCTATTCCCGGGAGGGTCGGATTGACCCGGTGGAAAACCTGAAATTAAAAAAAATATTTCTGTTTAGCGGCATGGCCGATAAGACGGTTCAACCCGCTGTTGTGGACCGGGTTTATGATTGGTATCTGAACATGGGTGTCCCGCAGAGCAATATTCATTATAAAAAGGACATGTTGGCGGGACACGCCCTGCCCACGATCCGCTATGGAAACAAATGTGAAGAAGTAAGCCGCCCGCCCTGGATGAGCGCCTGCCATTATGACGGGGCAGGCGAGGCGTTAAAACACATCTATGGCCGGTTAAATCCTGCTTCACCGGTCACGAAAGCAAGCGGCAAACTGATCGAATTTGCGCAAGCGGCATTTGTGGATCCGCAACCGCTGAATCCCGGGGATCTGGCGAAGCAAACCGGTTTGAACGAATTCGGCTATGCGTATGTGCCTCAATCCTGTCTGGAGGGGAAGGCGTGCAGAATTCATGTGGTGTTTCATGGCTGCCGGCAGGTTTACAATCAAGACCCCGAAAACAGGAATTTGGAAAAAGACGGCGTCGCCTTTGGTTTACAGATGGTGCTGCATGCCGGTTATAACGAATGGGCGAACACAAATCAGATTATCGTATTGTATCCCCAGGCGCAAAAAAATAAGGCGAACCCCTATGGCTGTTTTGACTGGTGGGATTATCTTGACTGCGGGAAAGATGTCTATTTGACGAAAGAAGCTCCGCAAATGAAAGCGGTGCGCGCGATGATGAAGGCCCTGAGCGGCAAGTGATGAATTAATCACTCTGCCCTGCGATTGCCGATAAATTGCCGATCAAATATATGCGCGATTGCGATTTGATTGATCCGCAGCAATCAGCCAGCCGTCATCCACCCATTTTTTATAATGACCCGTGCCATTCTGACTGATAGACTGAGAGCATCTGCAATTTCCAATGATGTAAGTCGCTCTTTACCGGGAAACAGAGACAAAACAACGCGCTGCCGGTGATCAAGCTTTTGCAGCTCATCCGGTCTTTTCATAACTTACACTAGCTTATCTTCGCGCTCTATGCAAACATGCAACAGGTTATGACACTTAATCCTTGTTGTCCCGGGGCTTTTTGCGGGCTTCGGCAATCCACGTGTTGATGCTTTTATTTTCGTTCCTGGCGGCTAAGGCTATCATACGATGAAGCGCGGAACTCATACGCACCACTTGGCCTTCATCAAAAGGCTTTTCCGGTTCTTCGTTTTTTTCGACGCAGCGATCAAGATCAATCCCCCAGAAACTGAACGATGATGTCCCGGTGCCTTCCACGGTTGTCGAAGTCAATGAAGACGACC
>WOYI010987949.1_pt1 | contig 11607 bp, 7 predicted proteins | sample 6423411 | NCBI WGS metagenome assembly WOYI01 (sample SAMN13441803, study PRJNA592873) | oil field metagenome | biome: oil field; feature: oil-well bore; material: oil-contaminated soil; isolation source: oil-contaminated soil from oil-well borehole | place: Germany: Wietze | collected 2016-10-18 ... | reverse complement strand
CCGTGGCGGGTCTGTGGCAAAAGCCCAGTATCCTCAATAACGTCGAAACGCTGGCCAACGTCGGCCAAATCATCTTGCGAGGCGCCAAATGGTACGCCTCTATCGGCACGGAAAAAAGCAAGGGAACCAAAGTCTTTGCTCTGACTGGTGATGTGAACAACGTGGGTTTGGTGGAAGTCCCCATGGGAACCAAACTGGGCACCATCGTCTATGACATCGGCGGCGGCATTCCCAAAGGCAAAAAGTTTAAAGCGGCCCAACTGGGCGGCCCGTCCGGCGGCTGCATTCCGATTCAACACTTAAACGCTTCCGTTGACTATGAAAAAGTCGCGGAGCTGGGGGCCATCATGGGTTCCGGCGGATTGATCGTCATGAACGAAGACAAGTGCGCCGTGGATATGGCCCGCTTCTTCATGGATTTCTGCCAGGATGAATCCTGCGGCAAGTGCACCCCCTGCCGCGAAGGCACGAAACGCATGCTGGATCTTCTGACGGACATTACCAAAGGCAAAGGCAAAGCCGGCGATATCGAACTGCTCGAAGACATGGCCGTGGTCATTAAAAACGCGGCGCTTTGCGGGTTGGGACAAACCGCTCCCAATCCCGTTTTGAGCACCATCCGGTATTTCCGCAAGGAATATGAAGAACATATTTTTGAGCACCGCTGCCGCGCCACCGTCTGCTCGGCCATGTATAAATCCCCCTGTCAGCACACGTGCCCCATCGAAATGGATATTCCATCTTACATCGCGCTGGTGCGCGAAGGCCGGTTTGAAGACGCTTACAAGATTCTTTTGCAAACCAATCCCTTTCCGTCCGTCTGCGGCCGCGTCTGCGATCACAAATGCCAGACCAAGTGCCGCCGCGGCAATATGGATGAGCCGCTGGCCATCAAATTCCTGAAGCGTTTCATCACCGACAACGCACCGCGCCCCAAAACGGAAGCGGTGCCCGTCACCCGCAAGGAAAAAATCGCGGTCATCGGCGCAGGGCCCGCGGGTCTGACCGCCGCACGCGACCTGGCGTTGCGCGGCTATAAAGTGACCGTTTTTGAAGAACTGGGCTATGCGGGCGGCATGCTGCGCTGGGGTATTCCCTCTTACCGCCTGCCCCGTGAAATCTTGCAACGGGAAATCGACGACATTACCTCCCTGGGCGTTGAGATTCGCCTCAACACCCGCGTGGGCCGGGATATTTCTTTTGCACAGTTGGAAAAAGATTTTGATTATTTCTATCTGGCCACCGGCGCCCATAAAAGCCAGAAGATGCGCGTGGACGGCGAAGACCTGGCTAACGTGTTCGGCGGCGTGGAATTCCTGCGCGACTTTAACCAAAATGAAGACAAATGGCTCAAAGGCGAAAAAACGCTGGGCAAGAAGGTGGCCGTCATCGGCGGCGGAAACTCCGCCATTGACGCGGCGCGTGTCGCGCTTCGCCTCGGATCCGACGTCACCATTCTTTATCGCCGTTTGAGGCAGGATATGCCGGCGGCCGAAGAGGAAATCAAGGCCGCGGAAGAAGAAGGCATTAAGATCGAATACCTGGTGGCTCCGCTGAAAATCGACGGAGCCAAAGGCAAGGTCGCCTCCATAACCTGTCAGCGGATGACGCTGGGCGATTTCGATTCGAGCGGCCGCAAAAAACCCGTGCCGGTCGAAGGCTCCGAATTCACCCTGAGTGTGGACGCCATCGTGGCGGCCATCGGCCAGGTGCCGGATATGAGTTTCATTGACAAGACCATCGGCGTCGAAATCAACAAGTGGGATTGCTACAATGTCGGCAAAGGCTTTAAATCCCGCACGACGAACCCCCGCTACTTTGCGGGCGGCGACGCGGAAACCGGTCCTGACACCGTTATCGCGGCCATCGGCGCCGGCCATCAGGCCGCCGATGATATCGATGCGGCCATTCGTGAAGCCAATCACGAGCCGGCTTATGTTAAACCGGCACTGGAAAATATTATTGTACCGCTGGTCATCGATGAAGAATCGGTGGAAGCGCCTCAGATGGCGATGCCCGAAATGCACCATGCCACCCGCAAGATGAGTTTTGCGGAAGTGGAGCTGGGCTTCAGCCGCGAAGACGCGATGAAAGAAGCCTGCCGCTGTCTGCGCTGCGACGCGGCTGTTTAATATTTGCACCGATTTAAGGAGAAATACGTCATGTCAACTGTTAAATTGACTATCGATAATCGTCAAGTAGAAGCGTCGGCAGGTGCAACCATTCTGGAGGCTGCCCGCGGCGCCGGTATTAAAATCCCCACCCTTTGTGCCTGGCCCGAAATTCATCACACTCCGGGCGCGTGCCGCGTCTGCATGACTGAAGTGGAAGGTCAGCGCTCTCTGATCGCCGCCTGTGTTTTCCCCGTGTTCGAGGGCATGGTCATCCATACGAATACAGAGAAAGTGCGCCAGGCCAGAAAGATGGTGGTGGAACTGCTTTTGGCCAATCATCCGCAGGAGTGCAATTTCTGCGTGAGAAACGGCAGCTGCGAACTGCAGAAAGTAGCCGAATTTGTTGGTCTCAAAGAAGTTCGTTTTGACTATACGCAATTCCCGAAAGAAGGAATGATCGACCATTCCAGTCCGTCGATTGTCCGGGACAGCCGCAAGTGTATTGAATGTCACCGCTGCGTGACGGTTTGCGAGCAGATCCAGACGGTCAGCGTTTTGACACCGGCCTATCGCGGCAGCGAAGTGAAAGTCGTTCCGGCGATGGATCTCCCGCTGATCGAATCCAATTGCATCGCCTGCGGTCAGTGCATCATGGCCTGTCCCGTCGGCGCTCTGTACGAAAAAGATGATGTGGACGTCGTCTGGAGAGCTCTCCAGGACCCGACCAAACATGTTATTGTTCAGGAAGCGCCGGCTATCCGCGCGGCTCTGGGTGAAGAATTCGGCATGCCTCCGGGAACCCTGGTCACCGGCAAGATGATCGCCGCTTTGCGCCGTTTGGGTTTTGATAAGGTTTTTGACACCAATTTTACCGCCGACCTCACCATCATCGAAGAAGGCAACGAATTACTCAAAAGAGTGAAAGAAGGCGGCACGCTGCCGATGATCACGTCCTGCAGTCCGGGCTGGATCAAATTCTGTGAGCATTTCTATCCTGATCTGCTGGATCATCTGTCCACGTGCAAGTCGCCGCAGCAGATGTTCGGCGCTCTGGCCAAGACCTATTACGCAGAAACAGCGGGTATCGACCCGAAGGATATCGTTTCGGTTTCCATCATGCCCTGCACGGCGAAGAAATTTGAAGCGCAGCGTCCGGAAATGGCGAGCAGCGGTTATCGCGATGTAGATTATGTTCTCACCACCAGAGAATTAGGCCGCATGATTAAAGAAGGCGGCATTGACTTTGTAAATCTGCCGGCTGAAGACTACGACGCGCCGATGGGCGAATATACCGGAGCGGGCACGATCTTCGGCGCAACCGGCGGCGTCATGGAAGCGGCGTTGCGTACGGTTTACGCAGTGGTTACCGGCGAAAACCTGCCCAACCTGGATATTACCCCCGTGCGCGGCCTCGAAGGCGTCAAAGAGGCCACCGTTAAAGTGGGACCGCTGGGTGATGTCAAGATCGCCGTGGCGCATGGCTTGGGCAACGCCCGCAAGCTGATGGATAAAATCCGCGAAGGCAAAGCCGATTACGCTTTTATTGAAATCATGTGCTGTCCGGGAGGCTGCATTGCCGGCGGCGGCGAGCCTATTCCCACCAACAACGAAATCCGTGTGCTTCGATCATCCGCGCTTTATGCGGATGACGGCAAAGTGCAGAAGAAACGCCAATCTCATGAAAATGAATCGGTGAAAAAGCTTTATGACAAATTCCTCAAAGAACCGCTGGGGCATAAGTCGCATGAACTGCTGCATACCAAATACACAAAAAGAGGCAGTGAAATGCCTCACGGAAAAGATGAATAAGAAGTTTTTCGATTAGATTTAGCAAAAAGAGGTTTGCCCATTTCGGGTAAACCTCTTTTTTGTTGAAGCTTTCCAGGGTAAAATATGAAGATGATCGATCTGAGAACGGAAAATGATTTCTTAGGCAAGCTCGATGTTCCGCGCGATGCGTACTGGGGAATCCACACACAGCGCGCCATCACCAATTTCCACATCAGCAACACCCGCGTCAACCCGTCGCTGATTCGTGCTCTGGCTCAAGTGAAAAGAGCCTGTTGTCTGGCCAATGCTGAAACCGGGTGTCTTTCCTCCGAAAAAGCAGGCGCTATTGAAAAAGCCTGCATCGAGATTTCCTCCGGATTGCTTGCCGACCAGTTCCCGGTGGACGTCTTGCAGGGCGGTGCGGGAACCTCAACCAACATGAACCTCAATGAAGTCATAGCCAACCGTGCGATTGAACTTCTGGGGGGTCGCAAAGGTGATTATCACTTGATTCATCCGTTGGAAGATGTAAATCTGCATCAGTCCACCAATGATGTTTACCCCACGGCCATTAAAGTTGCCGGAACCTTGGCTTTGCGCGAACTTGCACAAATTATTGCGCATCTGCAAGGCGCGTTTCAGGAAAAAGAAAAAGAATTCGCAGCTATAGTTAAACTGGGACGGACGGAATTGCAGGAAGCCGTGCCCATCACGCTTGGCGCGGAATTTTCAGCGTTTGCCGAGGCTTTTTCGCGCGACCGCTGGCGCACTTTTAAATGTGAAGAACGCCTGCGCGTGGTGAATCTGGGCGGAACCGCCGTCGGCACGGGGCTTACCGCTCCGCGCGACTACATTTTTTCCGTCGTTGAAAAATTAAGAGAAGTCACCGGCCTGGGTCTGTCCCGTGGTGAAAATATTATGGGAGAAACGGCTAACGCTGATTCCTATGTTGAAGTTTCGGGAATTCTCAAGGCTCATGCGGTCAATCTGATCAAGATGGCCAATGATCTGCGTCTGATGAATCTATTAGGAGAAATCCGCCTGCCGCAGTTACAGGCCGGCTCTTCCATCATGCCGGGCAAAGTCAATCCGGTTCTGGCGGAAGCGGCCATCCAGACCGGCATCAAGGTGATTGCCAACGACGGCATTGTAACGGAAACAGCAGCCCGGGGCACGCTGCAGATTAATGAATTTCTGCCTCTGTTGGCGCAAGCCCTCCTGGAATCACTGGAACTGCTGATCAACATTGATGGACTTCTTACACAGCACGTCCTTGGCATTACGGCCAACAAAGAAAAATGTGATGAATATTTCAACGCCAGCCCCATGATTATCACAGCGTTGCTGCCGGCAATCGGCTATGAAAAAGCCACGCAGTTGATCACGGAATTTTCTTCCGGAAGCGAAATAAACATGCGGCGCTTTCTTACGGAAAAACTTGGCAAAAAATTGATTGATGAGATATTTTCTCCCTTTCGGTTAACGGCTCTGGGTTACAAGGATAAAAAATAATGGATAAAACACCGAAAGCCAACCGTTTGCATATCGCGCTTCTGGGGCGCACCAACGTCGGAAAGTCGAGTCTGTTGAATGTAATGCTCGGCCAGGACATCGCCATCACTTCGCCTGTTGCCGGGACAACCACCGATGTCGTGGAAAAAGCCATGGAGCTTCTGCCGCTGGGTCCCGTATTGTTTCTGGATACGGCCGGCCTCGACGATGTATCGGAGCTTTCGGGTGTGCGGCTGGAAAAAACGGCCAACGTGTTCGACCGCGCCGATGTGGTCATCCTGGTCACTGAGGCGGACACCTGGACGGATTACGAAGAATCAGTGCTGGCCGAGTCTCACAACCGGAAGATACCGGTATTGACGATAATCAATAAGATTGATCTGCAACGCCCCTCTCCCGATCACCTGAAATTTCTGGGGCAAAAAACAAAAAGGATTCTGACGGTCTCCTGCAATGATCCAACACAGAGGCAAAATTACCTGGAGGAGTTGAAGCGACAATTGCTGGAAGTTGCTCCGGCTGATTTTCTCGCAACACCGTCGCTCATCGGCGATCTCCTGCCTCCCGGAGGCTTTGCCGTTTTAGTCGTGCCGATTGATTTACAGGCGCCCAAAGGCAGGCTGATCCTGCCTCAGGTGCAGACCATCCGCGACATTCTGGATCATGACGCTACGGCGGTTATCGTCAAGGAAAGAGAACTGGCGGCAACGCTGGCCAACCTGAAGAATCCGCCGTCTATTGTTGTGACGGACTCTCAGGCCATCCTGAAAGTCACTGCCGATGTTCCGAAAGAAATTCCCGTTACCACTTTTTCCATTCTGTTCGCCAGGCAGAAATCTGATCTCACGGTCATGGCCGCAGGTGCGGCAACTATTGATCAGTTAAAACCCAGCGACCGGGTCCTGATTGCCGAAGCCTGTTCCCATCACGCACTGGAAGACGATATCGGTCGTGTGAAAATTCCCCGCTGGCTTCGCCAATATGTCGGAGGCGATCTGCAAATCGATACGACCTGCGGCCGGGACTATCCGGCCGACCTAAAAAATTACAAACTGATTCTGCACTGCGGCGCCTGTATGATCAACCGCCGGGAAATGCTCACTCGTTTGCGCAAAGCCAGTGAAGCTGGTGTCCCCGTCACCAACTACGGCGTGGCCATTTCTTTCCTCCAAGGCGTGATCAGGCGCAGCCTTGCCCCGTTCCCTGCTGCGCTGGCGGCTTTTGAAAACAGCGCGAAAGAAAATAAGTCATGAACGATTTTATTAACGACCTTCACATTGAAAACCTTCTGGATCAGGCGAAAAATCCAGACCCGCTCCGGGTGCGCGAGATCATCGACAAGGCCCTGGAGCTCAAAGGCCTCGCGCCGGAAGAAACCGCCGCGTTGCTTCAGACGGAAGATGCCAGCCTCGTCGAAGCGATTCTTCAGGCGGCGCATAAAATCAAGCAGGACATTTACGGCAACCGTCTGGTTTTGTTCGCGCCCCTTTACATCGCCAATCACTGCGCCAACAATTGTCTGTACTGCGGCTTCAGGCGGGACAACAAGGAACTTCAACGCGTTGCGCTGACGATGGATCAGATTAAAAATGAAGTGCGGGTCCTGGAACGCGAAGGCCATAAACGCCTGCTGATGCTCTCAGGCGAACATCCCACCCGCTCGAGCCTGTCGTATTTCATGGAAGCCATTGAAACGGCCTACCAGACGAAAACGGAAAAAGGCGGGGAGATCCGGCGGATCAATGTAGAGATCGCCCCGCTCGAAGTCGATGAATATAGAGAGCTTAGGAAGACGGGCATCGGCACCTGCGTCCTGTTTCAGGAAACGTATCATCACGCAACCTATAAAGCCATGCACCAAAGCGGGCCGAAAAAAGATTTTGCCCGGCGCCTGACCGCCATGCACCGGGCGCAGGAAGGCGGCATCAATGACGTGGGCATCGGGGCGCTCTTCGGACTCTACGATTACAAATATGAGGTTCTGGGGCTGCTTTTGCATGCCATGCAACTGGAAAAAGACTGCGGCGTCGGACCGCACACCATTTCCGTTCCCCGGCTGGAACCGGCCTTCAACGCGCCGACCGCCATCAAGCCGCCTCATCCGGTGAGCGATTCCGATTTTAAGAAACTGGTCGCCGTCATCCGCATGTCCGTCCCCTACACGGGCATGATTCTCAGCACCCGGGAGAATCCGGCGCTGCGTTCGGAAGTATTCGCCTACGGCATCTCCCAGATCAGCGCGGGTTCCCGGACCAACCCCGGCGGTTACCAGGATGATACAAGCGACCGCTTCCGCGCCGCGCAGTTCAATCTGGGTGACACCCGCACGCTGGATGAAGTCATCCTGGACATTTCCCGGCACGGACACATCCCCAGCTTCTGCACGGCCTGCTACCGTCTGGGCCGCACCGGCAAGGACTTCATGGATCTGGCCAAACCCGGCCTCATCCAGAAATTCTGCCAGACCAACGCCCTGTTCACCTTTAAAGAGTACCTGATGGATTACGCCGGCCTCCAAACGCGTCAGGCGGGCGAAAAACTGATTGCGGACACATTGGCAAAATTTTACAGAACAAAACGCAAACACATGGCTGTAACCCGGCTGCAACAAATTGAGGACGGCGCGCGGGATGTCTATATCTGATCACATTGAAAAGCTGCTGCTCAAGGCGGAAATCGGAAAGTCTTTAAGCCGGGAGGACATCATCCGGCTTTTGAAAATGCCCGGCGAAAACGCCGTGGATCTTTTCGCCACCGCCGACCGTGTGCGCCAAAATGAAGTCGGCAACGAAATTTATCTGCGCGGCATCATCGAGTTTTCCAATTTTTGCGAGCGCAACTGCCTGTATTGCGGCCTGCGCAAAGCCAACCATCAACTGGACCGCTACCGGATGGCCGACGACGAAATACTCAGCACGGCCCGGCAGGTCAAAGCCGCCGGCCTGTCCACCGTCGTTTTGCAGTCCGGCGAAGATTCTTTTTATGTCACGGAACATATCTGCAGCCTGATTGAATCCGTGAAACGGGAAACAGGGCTTGTCGTCACACTGTCCCTCGGCGAGAAAAGCGCCGCCGACTACCGCACCTTCGCAGAGGCGGGCGCCGACCGCTATCTGCTCAAGCATGAAACCGCGTCGCCGGAACTATACAAATACCTGCGTCCCGGCTGCCGGCTGGATGCGCGGGTCCAGTGTCTGCGCACACTCAGACAACTGGGATTTGAAACGGGAACGGGAAACATGGTGGGCCTGCCGGGCCAGACGCACGACATGTTGGCGGACGATCTGCTGCTCATGAAACTGCTGGATGCGGACATGCTGGGCATCGGTCCCTTTATCGCCCATCCGGATACGCCGCTTGCCGGCATTGACCATGATGATATTGAATTGACGCTGCGCGTAATTGCCGTCGCCCGGCTTTTAACCCGCAACACCAACATCCCGGCGACGACGGCACTGGCCACGCTCAATCCGCACGGGCGGCTGCAGGCGCTTCAGGCAGGCGCAAATGTTGTGATGCCGGATTTCACGCCGCAGCCCTACAAAAGCCGTTATGCAATTTATCCGGGAAAGGCCGATGCCGGTTCGGCCCGGGACATCGTCGCGATGCTGGAAAAAGATTTTCAAACCATCGGCAGGACCATCGGCCGCGGCGCGGGCAACCGCCCGGCAAAACAAAACCCCGGCATTCTGCATTAAGAGCGGGTGATCCGCATCGTGCAGGAAATAATTTTTTACAGCGACCCCATGGCGATGAGCTCTTTGATATCGATGTGCCGGGATTTATGGATGGACAGGCCTTCGCGAATCAAATCAAGAACGACCTGTTTTTCCTCGGGGAATTTGTAGCCTTCATAAGACTGAGAAAAAAGCAGACCACCGTTTTTGTTGCTCCAGGAATTCATGTTGTGATCAAAACACACCCTGGATGTCACCTGCAGATTTTCAATCATCACGTTCAGCTCCTGCAGCCGCTCATGCGGTGAGGAAATGTGCAGGCGCCCCTGTTCGTAGTCTTCGAAAATCTCCGTGCCCTGCCGCGGCACAAAAGGACGCGAGCGGATGTAGTGCGGGTTGATTTCGTTTAAAACCCTGGCCGTATTTTCCGCGTGCTGCCGCCAGCGCTCCCGGCCGCCCAGGTCCGGCATCCAGTATTCGGAAAGTTGAAATCCGGCCGCCATGGCCTTCCGGCCGCCTTCAATCTGTTCGGCACTGGTCACGCCTTTGCGCACGATTTTCAGAAGTTCATCATCGCCCGTTTCCAGACCAACGTGAATGCGGTCCAGACCGGCCTTACGAATAGCGATCAATTCCTCCAGTTTTCTCTGCGCCAGCGTCTTGGAGCGGGTGTACGATGTCACCCGCGTCAGGGTATTTAAGGTCCTTCGCAGATGCTTCAAGACCTCAATAAATTCAGGCGGACGCATGATCATGCTGTTGGCATCCTGAAGAAACGCGGTTTTTCCGCCGGAGTAAAGCCAGCCAAATACGGTAGAAAAGCAAGGGTTCTCATTCAGATACGGATCCACGCTCAGGAGCGCCCGCAAAACGTCACGATTAAGACGCCCCTCCTGCCCGATCTTTCGGGAGACTTCCTGAATTTCTTCCACCATCGCTTTTACCGTGTCAATATCCTTTTTTACCGCATCAACGCTCCGGTAAACAAAAGGTTGCCCCTTGTACATCTCGCAAAATGTGCACTTGTTCCAGGGGCAATTTTCTGTAATCCTTAATAAAAGAGAAGCGCTCCCTCCTTCGCTGGGCGGTCGATACACACCCACGGCAAATGATAACCTGCTTATTTTATCAACGTTTTCACGAAACGACTGATTGTTTGAATCCAAAACCATAAACACTCCTTCACTAAATATTGTGATGGATAATATATCACTCATTTGTCATTTGACAACAACAGTCTATCCATTTGCCTGGTTTTTCCTTTTTGAAATATTAATGCCATAAATGACATAATACTATGACATAATTGACATAATTGACAAAATAGCAGGTTCCGACTATAAGTCAGTTGCTTAAAAACAGCATAAACTCTTATGCTTTATCAGTAAAAGCATCGGATATTGATCTTTTGAGACTGGAGAAGAAAAATGGAAAAAAAGCTAACGGTTACTATTGACGGACAGGAAGTTACGGCAACTCCCGGACAAACGATTCTGGAAGTGGCTCAAGACATGGGCATTTATATTCCCACGCTTTGCCACTATTCAAAGACAACCAATGTGGGCGCCTGCCGGGTTTGTGTGGTAGAAGTTGAAAACGCACGAAGCTATGTCGCTTCCTGCTGTGCGCCGGTCACCCCCGGCATGGTTGTTCGCACAGACACACCGGCTATTCGTTCCGCCCAGAAAATGATCGTCGAATTGTTATGGTCATCCGGCGACCACAATTGCCTGACCTGCGAACAAAACGGCCAGTGCGAATTGCAGAATCTGGTTTACTGGCTGCAGATTGAAAAGCCCCGTTTCAAAATCGAACCTCCCGGCTACGACATGGACGACAGCAACACCATGATCCATCGGGATCTGAACAAGTGCGTCCTTTGCGGCCGCTGCATCCGCGCCTGCAATGAAATCCAGGTCAACGAAGTTCTGGATTTCGCCAATCGCGGTTCCTACGCCAAAGTCGGTCCGGCTTTTGACGCGGACTACATCGACTCTTCCTGCGTCTTCTGCGGCGAATGCCTCCAGGTCTGCCCCACCGGCGCCATTACCTTCAAGCAGGCGAAATTCGCCGGACGCCCCTGGGAGCTCAAAAAAACCCGCACCACCTGCGCCTATTGCGGCGTCGGCTGCCAGATGGATCTTTATACCAAGGACAACAAAATCGTCAAGGTCATGGGCAATCGGGAGTATGGCCAGCCCAACGAAGGCAGTCTTTGCGTCAAGGGCCGCTTCGGCATGGATTTCGTATCCCATCCCGACCGGCTGAAAAAACCGCTCATCCGCTATAAGAAAGACGAGGCTCTTCAGGAAACCACATGGGAAGAAGCCTATACCTTCATTGCCGATAAACTGAAGGCCGTCAAAAAAGCAAATGGCCCGGACAGCATTGCCGGCCTTTCTTCCGCCCGCGTCACCAATGAAGAAAACTACCTGTTCCAGAAATTCATGAGAGCGGTGGTCGGCACCAACAATGTCGATCACTGCGCCCGTCTCTGACACTCCGTAACGGTGGCCGGTCTGGCCGCCACATTC
>WOYI010816004.1_pt1 | contig 11612 bp, 9 predicted proteins | sample 6423411 | NCBI WGS metagenome assembly WOYI01 (sample SAMN13441803, study PRJNA592873) | oil field metagenome | biome: oil field; feature: oil-well bore; material: oil-contaminated soil; isolation source: oil-contaminated soil from oil-well borehole | place: Germany: Wietze | collected 2016-10-18 ... | reverse complement strand
GAGAGACATTTCTTTGCGGTACTGCTCAGTGGTCTTCACGCTCACTACAATAGATGACGTGTTGGCAAACAAGGTTGAACCAGCGGCACCTTCACCTTACAGAGGATTGCAGCTATCCGAGCTCTTGTGGATGAGGGTACCTATGTGGGAATTGCCGTGACACCAATCCTACCGTTCACTGAAGATGGCATGGACATTCTTTAGCAATACTTACAACTCAAAAGATGTAGGTGCAAGCTTCGTGTATGCTTCAAATGGAATGACTTTGAGAGATAGACAGAGAGAGTATTACTACAAGAGACTCGATCAGTATTTTCCCGACCTGACCGAAATGTATAGAAGAACTTACGGAGAGCTGTATTCCTGTAGCTCCCAAAAACCCGTGAGTTAAAGAACTTTATCAAGGCTAAAGCTTACTTGCTTGGCATCAAACTTCTTGCATTTGGCGAACCGACTGTTTACCCTGATTTTGATTCACAGAGTACCTGTTTTAGCATACGATCGCTTGTCACTAAGCCCATCAGTCGCTCCAAACTCTATACGGTGAGACTACTGTCTTCTTCAACCTGAAAAAGGACTTCAGTTTAGAAAAGCCTTCTCACAATGGCTGAAGAAGTGTATTATGTGGTAGAATATCCTCGAGTTAACCCTCAGACCGCTTTGCTGTCCTTACAAGGACAGCGTTTTTTATTCCATCGATTGCTGATCAAACTACTTGCCTTTTCTCATTGAAATTCTCTTCTTCATCCAGATTATCGATATCATAGGTTGCTCCCAGAGAAAAACTCTTCGTCTGTCCTCCCTTGAGTGGCCCGAAGATTGCCGTATATAACATTGACACGAGCATGACGAAAAAAGGTGCCGGATCTCGCACATCCCAGGAATCATCCTTAAGTTTCTTTCTGCTTCTGAAGAAACCTTTCAGATTACCGAACTTACCTTTGAATAGCGTGCTGAAAAACCAACCAATCTCCATGGCGGTCGTGTATGTTCCGTTTCCGGTTTCCAAAGGAGAGAGTCGGGCCACCTCATTTTTGATCACCAAATCGATGTAGGCACTCACCATATCTACTCCTGAAGTGTACGCTACCAGTAAACCGGGACTCATTCTGGGATTAACGTCTACAAGATAATATCTGTTGCTATTTCTGTCATGTAGAAAATCCATTGATATGAACCCTGAATAGTTAAGATCACTGACTATCTTCCTTACGTTGCTAAGCACTTCTTCGCACTCAACAGAAATTCTGCAAGTGCCTATTCCACCTGACTCCGGATACTCTCTAAGATTGTGATAGATGACATTCCCTACAAGTTGGCCATCATAAGCTAAACCCGTTGTACATATTTGGTAGGGATGCTTCCACTCCTGGACAAGATACTTGTCACCATCAAGGCCCTTCGAATACCTCTCGAATTCATCCTGGGAGTTGACTCTTGAAACGCCTTCAGCAGAACGAAGATTTCTAGGTTTGATTACTACCGGGAAGCTACTACTGGTAGGTTCGAAATTCTCCAGAAGCGTCGTCCTTGGAACGCTTATCCCGAGAGACCTGGCGTAATTGGTCATGAGGAATTTGTCGTGTAGGAGCATAATATGCTCATAAGAAGGAACAATCATCTTAACTCGCCCCTCCAGCATATCTAAATGCTTGCTCAATACAAAGCCCTCTTCAAACGTTGGACATAACACGTCAATTTCCATTTCCTCTATCTTTTCCATTACGCTACGGACAAAAGCTTTACCATTCTCACTTACCGAAGGATAGATGAACTTACCTTTGAGGCACCTTGAATAAAGCCCACCACTTAACTTGCTGCTGTCGGCGGCGAATACTTCATGGCCTCCTTCAGCCAGAAGCCTTATGGTATTAATTGCGTACCACATTCTTGCACCAGTTACTAGAACCCTCAAACTTCATACCTCCCGCCAAGTGAATTGAACACAGGATTTTCTCAAAACCATATTAAGCTAAAAACGTAACAGCTATAATTGTCTATCTAATTTCACTGATTCTGCTTCTAACAGACCTTGTGCCTTCTAACATAACGTTTCGGAATACGAATATAGATCAATGCCGTGCAAGTGTGACTCAATTTGCACATCCATTTACATAACAAATACGGTTTGGTTTCTTTGAGAATAAATTGTATAATATCTCTGAAAGGTTGACGGTTAACTTCAGTCACAATGTATTCTTAATGCACTCGATGACATAGTACAGTTAGCCGCAATCCGGACAACTCCTCGTTTCGTAGCAATTCCCCCTTCGATTCCTGACGCCAGTCAGGAATCCTTTTTTCTAAGACAATCTTTTCATCTTCTTAGATAATGAAAAGGCCGCCCAAGGGCGACCTCGCTACCTACTATGACTACCTAAGCCTGTCTATTAATGATGAAATTGACTCCGCTGCTTCTTGAGGTACTCTGTCGAAACCCCCTCTCTCCACTTCTCTAGAGCGAAGGAAGTTCAATCTGTCAACCAGTCTGTCCCTAACGAGCTTTCTGTAATCTTCGTCAGACAGATCAGGCTGAAAACCATCGATGTCCATTACTTCAAGCTCCTGGAAGGGTTCCCAGGAAGCGAATTCAGCGCGATTCTCGACAATTGACTCCAGAATTTGGAGAGTAAGTTCTTTTGGAACCTTAGTTTGACCGAAGTGTCCCGTATTGAATATGTAACATTCAATATTTCTTCTGGCGAATAATTCAAGATAACGGTTAAAATCGTCAGATAGTGGATATGTTCTGAAGGGATTGGCATAAGGCTCAATAACAAGTGCATCGGGATCAACTCCCGGTGCCAACCGCTCGGCAGAGGTTCTCTTTGTTGCTAGAGTAGCACCCATGGCTGATGCTAGAACAGGATCTTTAACCTTGATTACTGGAGGAATTGATGGATCCTTCATCAACCAGATAATAGCGTCCACAGGCTCAGCAAACTTGTCTACTCTATTTGGAGACCAAAGCTTTGATTTGATTGCCCGTCCATTACCATTGCGAATATCTTCAGTCACAATAACAACTCTTCCCTCATCGTCCTGGGTAGCTCCAACATTCTGAACAGACAGAAGGAATTTGTTGTCTTCGCTCCTCAAAGGATAATCCGAAGTCTTGTCAAAGTAGGAAGGTTCGAGCGCCACGGAGGACCCATCGGAAGAAGATATCACGAACGCATCGTCATGTAATACCGTTACGTCATACTTTTCACCATGTTTGGCATGCGTCAATGTGGATTTTCCAGACCCGGAGAGGCCAAAGAATCCCACAACGAATTTTCTATCCTTCAGATTGTACCTCTTCTGCCCACCGTGACAAGCAGCAAAACCTTGTCTGTTGGCGCATCCCCACGCTAAGGTGAGGGTTCCTTTCTTGAATTCACCAAAGTACCTCATCCCAAGAATAGCCGCACAGTTGTGCTCCGGATCGAAGAATGAAAGACCCAGTGGATGGTCGGGATGTTGCCAATCTGGATTGGAAAAAACAAAGATGTCTCCTTCATTTTCGCATCTTTGCGAAGACTCATACATTTCACTGTAGAACTCGTTGATAGGCTGAAAGTTCAACAACCAGTTGTAGATTAAGTTCTCATGAGTTTCGGGAACAAGTAGATGGGCTTTGACCATGAAATCTCTGTCGAGCCCTATATAAGCCTGCGCATGATACATCTTCTGTCTTCTGGTATTGTAGATCGCTTCTCTAATCTTAGCTCCATATTCTGCTTCGTTTACTCCGGGCTCTCCAATGATTCTTCTCGCGGATGCACATCTTCCAGTCACAGCACCATCGTTGAAGAGAAGCACTTTTGAATTGGATTCAAGTCCAATTTTCTCAGGTCTGTAAACTGGAAGATCTGTAACTATAGTGCCCGGAGAGCTTTTAGCCAGCTTGTATGCTTCACTTGGTGAAAATACCGGCACAACATTATTCCCGTAGAAGGCAGTTTCTATTGTTACCCTAGTCATTGAGAAGAGGGGATTGTCTCTTCCAATCTTACCCCTCATGAATCTGGACCCTGTTGACATTCTTCACCTCCAAAGGCCAAGAAGATTAGCAGATTCTTGGGTAGAAGATCTCTCTACCATAAGAATTAGAAAAGCTCGCATAATCCACATAAACTGTGCGAATCACGATTAATCTAGCACCTTCGGCCAAGAACCGGGAAATCGGGATAAGACTCTTTATGAAAAATACTGTAGAGTTATTATGGGTTAAGGTAACCAATCAGTGAGCCACCATTTTTGAACTCATAATCACTATTCTTCACAAAGCTGATTTTCGGCTTTTCCAGTTTTCCTCTCTTGAGAAAAGCTCAGCGATCTTAACAATTACCGTAACTGCCTTGTCCATTGAACTAATAGGAATGTATTCATATCTTCCATGAAAATTATGGCCCCCAGTGAAGATATTAGGTGTCGGAAGTCCCATAAAAGAAAGGTGAGCTCCGTCTGTCCCTCCTCTTACAGGCTCTATTCTTGGCTCTATTGAGAGACTCTCCATGGCTTTTTTGGCAATCTCTACAACGATCATCTCTTCTTCTATCTTCTCTTTCATATTGTAATAGGAGTCTTTCATATTGAAAGCTACCGTGTCTTCTCCGTACTTTGAGTTCAGGAAAGCTGATATCTCCACAATCAATCTCTTCTTTTTTTCGAACTTCTTTTTCGAATGATCCCGGATTATGTACTTGAGGACTGTTTCCTCCACAGATCCCTTTATGCTTCCCAAATGAAAGAACCCTTCCCGATCTTCGGTTACAGCCGGTACTTCGTTTGAAGGCAGCATGCCGTTGAACTCGCATGCAATCAGGAGGGAATTCTTCATCCTACCTTTGGCGCTTCCTGGATGAATGTTTAATCCTTTGACAACAACTTCGGCACTGGCTGCGTTGAATGTCTCGTACTGAAGCTCTCCAAGAGCCCCTCCATCAACGGTATAAGCGTAATCGGCTCCAAATTTCTCTATACTGAAATGCTCTGTTCCTTTTCCAACCTCCTCATCCGGCGTAAATGCAATCCTTATCTTGCCATGCTTGATTTGAGGATTTGAGATCAAGTACTCCATAGCGGTGATGATTTCCGCGACTCCTGCTTTGTCATCGGCTCCAAGCAGAGTAGTTCCATCCGTAACAATGAGTCTCTCCCCAACGTAGTTATCCATCTCCGGATAGAGATCAGGATCAATATAGATATTTTTCTCTTCGTTGATCAGTATCTTTCCTCCTTGATAGTCAATAATCGAAGGTTTGATGTCCTTCCCGCTCATATCGGGGCTGGTATCCATGTGGGCAATAAATCCAATAACAGGAACGTCGGACTCGATATTTGATGGCAAGGTCCCCATTACATACCCATAATCATCCAGAACAACTTCTTTCAATCCTATTGACTCCATCTCTTCTTTAAGAATTCTGGCCAGTCCCATTTGAGTATTCGTTGAAGGGAATGTCTTAGATTCGAAACTGGAAGTAGTCTCTACAGACACATACTTTAGAAATCTCTCAATTAGTCTTTCCATCATCATTCTCCTTTCTCTGTCTTGGTTTGTTCTTATGTATGAGAACTTCGATCAACTCTCTCGGTCTTGCCGCAAATCGATTAGCTAAGACGGCTGCAGAATTGAAGACCATTCCAGATACAGATACCACTTTTCTAGTCTTAACTCTCTTTAAGAGAATCAGAGAGATTCCTCTAAGAACGAAGGTAACAAGAAAAAGAATCTGAATCCCAAAGAATTCATGTCCACTGAAAGTCCAGCTATATCTGTTCAAACATGATGCAAGAAACCCGCCCACAAGTGAACCGGCAAGGGCAGAGGTGCCATTCGCGAATGAGATCAATGCATAGTAAGACTGCACATCTGCTCCTCTGAGTAGCTCAAGCATGGTAGTAAATAGACACAGGTTTATGGCACTCCACGAAGCAGTTCCAATCACCGTGTCGATGTATAAAAGATATACCGTTCCACTATCCATGAACAACCACAGTAAGGTTTTCAGAAACGCTCCAAAGACGCCGAACTCTAAGACCGCCTGTCCCCCAATCCTATCAGCCATCTTCCCCCACAATAGATAGAATAACATTGTTAAAAGCGAACTAAAAACGTTGAGTGAACTGAGAAAGGAATAGTCCAGCTTCATATTGACCAGCTCATGATAAGCGAAAAAGGGTGAAGTGATTGCTATCGAAAAACTCCAGAAAGAATAGAAACGAAGATATGGCATGAACTTCTTGTCTCCAGCAACGGCCTTGAATAAGCCTCTTCCATAGCTTATTTCATGCGGAGGATCGTGATGGAAACCCAGCAACAATAAGCTTATCACCGCGCTGATTACTCCAAGAGTAGTGATAGCTAAAAATCCCGTTCTTCCAGGAAATGAATCAAGAATGAATGAGTACAGAAGCGTTATAAGCATATTTGTAATTGTGAATGTCACGTTTCTCATGCTGAAAAACCTGGCAGACCCGGTGGAGGGGACAACGTCTCTGATGATTGATACCCAGAAATTGCCCGCAAGACTTGCAGAAAGCGAGAAGAAAGAAAGAATGACTAGAAGAAGAGACTGTCTGTTTATTCCTAAAGCAAGTGTGACCGGAATGAATACCGTAGATAATCTCCCCGCAGAAGCGCAGATCATCATTGCCCGCTTTCTGCTTCCCACGGCTCTCAAAATCGAAGGAGCAATCAGCTGAACAAACTGAGAGACTGCGGGAAGAACTCCGATCAAAGCTATAACTGGTTCAGAGGCTCCAAATTCGAGAGCAAGCCCGGTCCCAAGGAAGCCCTGAGTAATCAAGAAGAAACCATTATAGATAGCACCCTCAAAAACCGAGAGGATCCTCGTTTGACTGTTTTTGTCCAATTGATGCATCTCCGGGTATGAAGTGTTATTGGAACAGTTCTTTCCATTTGCGAAACTTCAAGCCAAAACGGCCACTAGAAAAACCTTCATTCAGCAAGAATCAGTTTAGAAATCAGCAGGACTTCAAGTTAACACAATGTTTACAAATCAAAGCCGACAATCCTGCTCAACTATATTGACAAACCCGACTTCTTTGGGTAGAATTAAATCAAATAGATAAGTAACCCTTGAAACCCCAAAAGCTCGAACGGTCATTAAAAAAGGCAAAACACACGAGTACCGATATGCAAGTCCCCCATCACCCCCCAAGTATGGATGAAGGACAGGCATGTTGAAACCCCCTGGAATATCCCGATTTAAGCCGCCATACTGGCGGCTTTTTTTTACTCAAAGATTGCAGAAACACCAATTAAGCCGGGGCCTGTGTGACAAACAAGTGATTGAGAGATCTGCCCCGTGATTATTTCACTTATTCCTGCTGCCTCAATCTCGTCTACAGCCATCTTGAAAAACTCTCTGGTCTTCTCACTTTTGTCCGATGTATAAGCGGCAATGTTCAGCAGTTTTTTGCCCTCAATGAATTCCAATAGCTTATTTACCGAAGCTTTAACGGCTCTCTTCATGCCTCTTTCTTTTGAAACGCTGTGATAGACCCCATCTTCGCCAACGGTTATTACAGGCTTCAGATCGAGAAAATCCCCGATTGTTGCGGTAACCTTTCCAATTCGTCCTCCAGCCTTAAGAAACTTTAGGACAGGTATGCAGAAGAAGACCTTGGACTTACTCACAGAATCGTGGATCTCGCTCACTACCTCTTCAAAGGCCAACCCTCGCCGGGCCAGATCTATTCCCTTCATAGCAAGCAGTCCTGAACCAATCGAAATGTTTTTTGAGTCTACTACCTCGACATTCACATCGGAGTGCTTTTCGGAGAAGTCTCTGACAAAAGTCTTCACTTGCCCCAGAGTCCCGCTTAGACCGCTAGAAATTCCAATATAAAGGAACTCCCTGAATCCCTTCTCGTAAAGGCTGTCAAAAGCCTCCTCGATTTCCGACTGTCTTGGAAGCGAGGTCTTTGGAAACTTGTCTTCCATGTATTGAAGAAGATCTGAAGTAGTGATATCAATATTGTCTCTATATTCCTTACCATCAAGAATTATCTTCAGTGGAATGACTCTTACGTTATCACTTTCTTTCATCGATTCGGGAAGATCACATCCTGAATCTACTATGACTCCAATCATTTGGCAAACCCCCTCTCAAAAAAAGGTCTCTCTTAAGCTTTCACAAGACCTCTGTTTTCGCCAATCTGTTTAGAAAGGCTTCCTATGGCCAACATATTGAACAACTCGACATTGATTACTATTCAGATGAAGCGTACTTCACCGCGTTTTAATGAGATCCCAGTAGTATTCAAAACTTGTCTTTGGGATGCGTTTCACATCATTATTATAATCCACAAATACCAGGCCAAATCTCTTCGAATAACCAAGCGCCCATTCAAAATTATCCATCAAAGTCCAGACAGAATAACCTCCTTAAATTCACCCCTCCTTTTATTGCATTAAGAGCAGCGGAAAAGTGCTGTCTCAGATGCTCAATTCTATAATAATCACCAACTGAGGCATCCAACAACGTATCTTTGCCCGCAATACCGTTCTTTGTAACGTATATCGGTTTCTTGCCAAACTCTTTGTAGGCCCTGAAGAGAAAAGCTGCAAGGCCCTCCGGGTAGATCTCCCAGCTCATCTCGCTCTTCGGTAGTTCTCCTTGAACGACTTCGGTACCAAGTATACTTGATTCTTCTCTTCTAACGAGGTTTCTTGTGTAATAATTCACACCCCAGAAATCGAAGGGCGTCGATATGATTTCCATATCTTCGCTTTGGACAATTGGCGCCAGCCCCTCATTTTCAAAGATCACAAAGAGTTCAGAGCGATATTCACCAGTTAGCGGAGTTTCAAGGAACCAACCATTAATGAACTGATCATAGATTTTTGCAGCACGGAGATCTCCTTTGGAATCAGTCACAGGCTCAACAAAAGCGGAAACATTCTCAAGACCGATCAGGCCATCTCTTACGCTCTCTCTGAAACTTCTTACTGCTTCCCCAAGGGAAAGCAGAAAATTGTTAGAGACGGAAAGTGACAGTTTCAGGTCTCTCTTTCCAGGAGCGTGTTCACCCCAGAGATAGCTCACGTGAGAAGAGCAGCAAGGTTCATTCAAAGTAATCCAGCATTTTACTCTGTCACCCAATCTGTAAAACATCAAACTTGAGTAATCGTCAAAGTAATGACTGACATCTCTGCACTCCCATCGACCGAATCTCGCCTGCAAATCTAAAGGAAAACCCCCGTGATACAGAGTGACAAGAGGTTGTATTTCTCTTTCCAGAAGCTCATCGACTAGTCTATCGTGGAAATCAATGCCTTTTTGATTTGTCGGGCCACGCTCCTTTGGAAGTACCCTCGGCCAGAATATGGAGAATCGATAAGAATTCAGTTCAAGTGCCGTCATGAGATCAATATCTTCTGTGAATCTTTGATAATGGTCACAAGCAACATCGCCGCTTTCCCCGAAATCTATCCTTCCGGGCTTGTGAGAACAATCCGACCAAATTGAAGGACCTTTACCTTCTTCAAGATCGGCTCCTTCTATCTGATAAGCTGCCGTTGCAACACCCCATAGAAAGTCCTCATGAAAACCCGCTGCCAAGTATTTCCCTCCTCAGTTCATCTCAACAGACAAATCCTATCATACCAATGGAGTTATCAAGTTGAGCTGGAAAGTCTTGAAAGAAAACCCCAAAACCTTTTCGTTCTGATCAAAAGGGCTACGGGTTGTATTAGTATTGTATGTGATGAAGCGGTTCCGAATCGGTAGTGTCTTTCGATTCTCCGCGCTCGAGAGATGACTTCAAATCTGTGAGGCAGCATTGATGAATTTGCTATCGAATTTTTTGATCCCCGTGGGAAATCTCATTATGTTTGCAATAGGTGGGGTTCTGATCTTCCTGGCAATAAAGAAACAATATGAACCGATGTTACTTCTGCCGATAGGCTTCGGAGCAATTCTCACTAATATTCCGGGATCCTCGGCCATCGGAGAGCACGGTGTACTCACAATTCTCTATGAAGCCGGCATAGCAAATGAACTCTTTCCTGCTCTAATCTTCATTGGAATAGGAGCGATGATCGATTTCGGACCTCTCCTCCAAAAGCCTGTGATGTTCTTTTACGGAGCAGCGGCACAGCTGGGGATCTTTCTCACGATAATAGTGGCAGCCTTGCTTGGATTCGACATCAGAGAAGCGATATCCATCGGTATCATTGGCACTGCGGACGGCCCTACATCCATATATGTTGCAAGTAGACTTGCCATACATATGCTTGGTCCGATTTCAGTCGCCGCATACTCATACATGGCTCTAGTGCCTGTAGTTCAGCCACCTATCATCAAGTTGCTTACTACGAAAGAAGAGAGAAGGATCAGAATGGATAACAGAACCGAGAAGGTTCCCAAGCATGTTAGAATACTGTTCCCCATACTCGTTACCCTTCTGGCCGGAATTATCGCTCCAGTAAGCGTTGCATTGATCGGAATGCTAATGTTCGGAAATTTGATAAGAGAATCAGGAGTCCTGAACAAACTTAGTAATGCTGCCCAGAATGAGCTTTCCAACATCATCACTCTCTTTTTGGGGATCGCTATTGGTTCAACGATGACGGCAAGCGCGTTTCTAAATCAAAGTACCCTGCTGATACTTCTCATGGGACTCGTTGCTTTCATACTTGATACCATGGGTGGAATCCTCTTTGCAAAAACATTCAACCTCTTCAGAAAACAGAAGATAAATCCCATGATAGGCGCAGCGGGAATATCTGCCTTTCCGATGTCTGCCAGGGTTGTTCACAGGATGGGGCTTGAAGAAGATCCAAATAACTTCCTGATAATGTATGCAACTGGCGCAAACGTTGCAGGACAGATCGGTTCTGTTCTGGCTGGCAGTATAGTACTCGCACTCTTTCTATGAATGAAAGGAGCTTGAATGATGAGCGAAGCCGTTTCGAAGAGTATCATGATTTTTCTTGAAGGTTATCCAACAACATTTCTGGCTACGATCGCTTTCTTCATAATGATAAAATTGCTTATGAAGTCTGCCTCAAGAAAGAATGATGAGTAGGTCTCTCTATTACGATACTCGACTAATAAGACTTCAGTAACCTTCAGTGAGGAGAATTACAATGATTGAAGGGAAGAGTGGCAGTTATCCGATCCTTTCCGAAATCCTAAGGGAGTACGATGCTTCTTCTGACAGGGTTGAGAATTTCGTCAATTCAAGGCAAGGCTTCTTTTTCATATTTGGTGCCAAGAAGGTCGAGGGGAGCAGGGGCCCTTACTATGATTGTATGGTTGGAGATTACAAAAATAGGAAGGAAGCAAAAGCTTGGATTAGTGAATCGGGATGCCTGGAACCGGTTGTCGGTACTGTGGCTCTTGCGGACTATCTAGTAGATGATAGATTCGGATTAAGTATCAAAATCAGAAGGATCTTCTCAATTGAGGAAATGAAAAGCTACAGTTCTGATTCGATTTCGCAGTTACTGCCCGTCGTTAAAGACCTCGAAAGAATCAAGTCTGAAGTTTCAGCACTGATAGAGTCAGTAGAAGATAACTATATGAAAACTCTTGCGAAGCGGCTCATTTCGGATGACGGGGTCTGCCCAGGCTTCTTCGAAGCTCCTGCGG
>WOYI010088886.1_pt1 | contig 11613 bp, 13 predicted proteins | sample 6423411 | NCBI WGS metagenome assembly WOYI01 (sample SAMN13441803, study PRJNA592873) | oil field metagenome | biome: oil field; feature: oil-well bore; material: oil-contaminated soil; isolation source: oil-contaminated soil from oil-well borehole | place: Germany: Wietze | collected 2016-10-18 ... | reverse complement strand
GCAATGTCGGCTCTTTCAACAAGGATGACGAAGGCGTGGCCACCGGCATGGTGGGTGCTCCTGCTTGTGGCGATGTGATGAAGCTGCAAATCAAGGTGGGCAAGGATGGCATTATCGAAGATGCCAAATTTAAAACCTACGGCTGTGGTTCGGCTATTGCCTCGTCCTCTTTAGTGACTGAATGGATCAAGGGTAAATCGCTGGATCAGGCGCTGGAAATCAAGAACACGCACATTGCCGAAGAGCTGGCTTTGCCGCCAGTAAAAATTCATTGTTCAATTCTTGCAGAAGATGCGATCAAGGCGGCAGTTGCTGATTACAAGCAAAAGCGGGGCAATTGATCATGCCAGTTACCTTGTCCGAGCCAGCAGCACAGCATGTGGCGGGGTTCCTTGCCAAGCGTGGCAAGGGTGTCGGCATTCGCCTTGGCGTTAAGACTTCCGGTTGTTCGGGCTTGGCGTACAAGCTTGAGTTTGCAGATGATGCGCTGCCTGAAGATCTGGTGTTTGAAAGCCACGGCGTCAAGGTACTGATCGACCCTAAAAGTTTGCCATATCTTGAAGGCACGGAATTGGACTATACGAAAGAAGGTTTGAATGAGGGCTTTAAGTTCAATAACCCCAATGTCAAGGGCGAGTGCGGTTGTGGCGAATCATTTACAACAACGACATAGCGTCGCATGAGTTGCGGACTATGAGCATTTGGTGAGCGTGCAATGAGCTTTGAAAATTTCGTGTCAGGATCCAAGTTTTCGGCAGACCACTTTGCGTTGCTGGATTTGCCGCGTCAGCAAGGGCTGGATAGTGCCGAGCTTGATCGGCGGTTTCGCCATGTGCAAGCCTTGGTGCATCCAGACCGGCACGTACAAGCGGGTGAGGTACAACAGCGCTTGGCCATGCAATGGGCAACCCGCGTGAATGAGGCTTATCAAGTACTCAAGCCACCTGGGCAGCGGGCATTGTATTTACTTACCTTGCTGGGTTTTGATCCACAGGTGGAAAGCAATACGGCAATGCCAATTGCATTTTTGATGCAGCAAATGGAATTTCGTGAAGAAGTCATGGCAGCACGTGCAGCGGGTGATGGAGTCTTTCTGGATACTGCATACGCGACGTTGCAGCGCGATATTACTGAGGCACATCAGCAGTTGATTACACTGATTGATCATCAGCATGATTACAAAATGGCTGCTGAGCTTGTGCGCAAACTCATGTTTCAGGAAAAGCTATTACACGAAATTAACGACGCGCTCGAAGCCGTCACCCCTTAAAAATACTATGGCTCTTTTGCAAATTGCTGAACCGGATGAATCGGTTGCGCCTCACCAGCATCGCCTGGCGATAGGTATTGATCTTGGCACAACCAACTCGCTGGTGGCGACTGTGCGAAGTGGCATGAGTGTGGTGTTGAGCGATGAAAAGGGTCATCCATTGTTACCTTCGGTGGTTCGTTATTCTGCTGATGGCAAGGCTGATGTGGGTTATGCGGCAGACTTCTGGAAGTCGCTTGATCCTAAGAATACGATCGTGTCCGTCAAACGATTCATGGGACGAGGACATGCGGATATTGCGCATAGCGAAACCCTGCCCTATGATTTTGTTGACGCCGAGGGCATGGTCAAAATCAAAACAGTAGCCGGTATTAAAAGTCCAGTAGAGATTTCAGCAGAGATTCTCAATACCCTGCGTTTGCGTGGGGAAGCCTCGTTGGGTGGCGAGATCACCGGAGCGGTGATTACCGTACCCGCGTACTTTGACGATGCGCAACGCCAGGCGACTAAAGATGCCGCACAATTAGCTGGTTTGAATGTGTTGCGTTTGTTGAATGAGCCAACGGCTGCGGCCATTGCCTATGGTCTGGACAATGCGGCCGAAGGAATCTACGCCATTTTTGATCTGGGCGGTGGCACGTTCGATATTTCCATCTTACGTCTTGCCAAAGGTATTTTTGAGGTGCTCGCTACGGGCGGAGATTCCGCACTGGGTGGGGATGACTTTGATCACCGCGTGTTTTGCTGGATTATCGAGCAAGCCGGGCTTAAGCCCTTGACATTGCACGACACTCGCTTATTACAAGGGCATGCACGCGAAGCCAAGGAATACCTCTCGCAACATGGCGAAGCATCGATTACCGTTAAGCTCAGCAGTGGTGAATATGTTGATTTGGTGCTCACTACGGATATATTTACCGAGATCACGCGCACGCTGGTGCAAAAAACATTGTCCGCTACCAAAAAAGCGCTGCGTGATGCGGGCCTGACGATCGCTGAAGTGCGTGGCGTGGTGATGGTGGGTGGCTCAACCCGCATGCCGCAAATTCAGCGTGCTGTCGGCGAACTTTTCAAGCAGGAACCGCTGAATAATCTTGATCCGGATAAGGTGGTTGCTCTGGGTGCTGCCATGCAGGCTAATCTGCTGGTGGGTAATCGGGCAGCGGGCGACGACTGGTTATTGCTGGATGTAATTCCTTTGTCCTTGGGCTTGGAAACCATGGGCGGCCTGGTTGAGAAAGTCATTCCGCGTAATTCGACGATACCTGTTGCGCGCGCTCAGGAGTTCACGACGTTTAAAGATGGCCAAACCGCGATGTCCGTCCATGTGGTGCAAGGCGAGCGCGATCTGGTTTCAGTGTGCCGCAGTTTGGCGCGGTTTGAGCTGCGCGGTATTCCGCCCATGGTGGCGGGCGCTGCGCGCATACGTGTGACTTTCCAGGTGGATGCTGACGGGTTGCTTTCGGTTTCTGCGCGTGAGCAGACAACGGGTCATGAGGCACGTATTGAGGTCAAGCCTTCATATGGCCTGACGGATAACGAGATTTCAGAGATGCTTAAAGACAGCTTCTCTCACGCGCGTGAAGATGCCTCTCTGCGGGCGTTGCGTGAGCTCCAGGTTGAAGCGCGGCGCTTGTTGGAGGCAATTCAGTCTGCATTAATTGGCAGCGCCGAGATTCTTTCACTGGAGGAACACGCACATATTGATGCAGCGATGCTGCATTTGCAAAATGTAGTGGACAGCGACGATCGCCCTGTGATTGATGCGGCCATGAATGCATTGAACGATGCGACTAATGCATTTGCCGCGCGGCGTATGGATCAAAGCGTGCAGCAGGCTTTCACCGGAAAAAACATTGACCAGATAACATTATGACGCAAATTATTGTTTTACCTCATCCTGAATTGTGTCCTGATGGCGCAGTGATCGAAGCTTCTGTTGGTGCGTCGGTGTGCGATGCCTTGCTCGAAAATGACATCGAAATTGAGCACGCCTGTGAAAAATCCTGTGCTTGTACTACGTGCCATGTGATCGTGCGAGAGGGTTTTTCATCGTTGGCAACTGCGGAAGAGTTAGAGGAAGACATGCTCGATAAAGCCTGGGGGCTGGAGCCGAATTCGCGCTTGTCTTGCCAGGCAATTGTGGGGGCGACGCCTCTGGTTATTGAAATACCTAAATACACCATCAATATGGTCAAGGAGGTCAAGCGATGAAATGGACAGATAGCCTGGATGTTGCGCTGGCGCTGATTGATCGCCATCCTGATGTTGATCCCACGCGCATTAACTTTGTTGACTTGATGAACTGGGTTTTGAATTTGCCGGGTTTTGAGGAGGATGCAACGCATTGTGGCGAAAAAAAGCTGGAAGCTATCCAGCAAGCGTGGATGGATGAGGCTGAATGAATAAGGTGGGCCGAGCGTTTCATGTTGATAGACACTCATTGCCATCTTGACGCAGCAGAATTTGATGTAGATCGCGAGGAGGTTGCTCAGGCGGCAAGGCAATCAGGCGTGTCAGTCATTGTTGTGCCGGCCGTCGAGCGAGCGAATTTTGGTGCAGTGGCCTCGGTTTGTCGAGAGTATCCAGGATGTGTGGCGGCATTCGGCATTCATCCGATGTTTGTTGCCCGGGCGCGCGAAGAAGATATTCAAGCGTTGCGTGAAACCATTGCCCGGGAGCAACCGATTGCGGTGGGCGAGATTGGGTTGGATCGTTTTTTTGCGCAACGCGATGACGCACAACAGCTTTATTACTTCGTCGAACAACTCAAGATTGCGCAGACAGCCGATTTGCCCGTTTTATTGCATGTGCGTCGTGCCATTGACCAGGTATTGCAGCAGCTGCGGCGTATCGGTGTACGCGGTGGCATAGCGCATGCCTTCAACGGCAGTCGGCAGCAGGCCGAGGAATTCATCAGGTTGGGCTTCAAGCTGGGCTTTGGCGGAGCGATGACTTTCCCGCGGGCCCATCGCATCCGCAAATTGGCGGCGACTCTTCCATTAGAATCCATTGTGCTGGAAACCGATGCGCCAGATATTCCACCGGAATGGAAAGTCGGCGCTCGCAACATGCCGGATCAATTGCCGCGCATTGCCCAAACACTGGCTTTGCTGCGCGGTGTTGCCTTTGAAGTGATTGCTGAAACGACAACCGCTAATGCGATCACTGTTTTGCCCCGGCTTGCCCGGCTGATTTGATGTTTACCCCGTAACCCCAACCAGGAGATCATTATGAGTACTGTAAATTTTCACGGCAACCCCGTTCGGCTGAATGGCACGCTGCCCAAAGTAGGCGCCAAATCACCCGACTTCCAATTGACCAGCGGCGCTCTTGCCGATGTGTCACTGAAAGATTTTGCCGGTAAGCGCAAAGTGCTGAACATCGTGCCTAGCCTTGATACACCAACCTGCGCAACATCTACGCGCAAGTTCAACGAGTTGGCTGCCAAAATGCCGAATACGGCGATTCTGGCCGTGTCAGCCGATCTGCCGTTTGCTGCCAAGCGTTTTTGCGATATGGAAGGGATCACGAATGTTGCGCATTTATCCACCTTCCGTCATCCTGAGTTTTTGTCCGCCTGGGGCGTTGGTCTTGCCGAAGGCCCTCTGGCGGGTTTGACGACGCGTGCCATCGTGGTGATTGATGCCAATGATCAGGTCATTCACAGTGAACTCGTCGCTGAAATTGGTGACGAACCTAACTACGATGCGGTATTAAAAGCACTCGCTTAAATACTGTTGCGCTGGCAACACAGTGGGGCTGAAAAATCATCGGGTGCTACAGAGCATAAAGCCTGTAGCGTCCGGTGATTTTTTGTCGATCAACAGCAGTCACCCGGATGGTTTCCAATGCAGGCAAGTGATGGGCTAAAATCGATAATTAGTTCACCCATCGAGTGAATCATAGATTTTTACCCAGCCAAGGAGATTGACTTGAAAATTCTCGTCCCGGTCAAGCGTGTGATTGACTACAACATTAAAGTCCGCGTCAAGGCGGACAACACCGGCGTTGATCTGGCGAATGTCAAAATGGCCATGAATCCTTTTGATGAAATTGCCATTGAAGAGGCGTTACGCCTGAAAGAGGCCGACGTCGCTAGCGAAGTGGTTGCCATTTCATGTGGTGTCACAGCGTGCCAGGAAACTTTGCGCACGGCAATGGCCTTGGGTGCTGATCGGGGCATTCTGGTTGAAACCGATGTTGAATTGCAACCACTGGCAGTTGCCAAGTTACTCAAGGCGATCGCGCTTAATGAGTCCCCACAGCTGATTATTCTGGGTAAACAAGCCATTGACGATGATGCCAACCAAACCGGCCAGATGCTGGCAGCATTAATGGGTTGGCCGCAAGCAACGTTCGCCTCAAAAGTGGTGGTGGATGTGGCTGCGGGTTCTGTGACAGTGACACGTGAAGTGGATGGTGGATCAGAAACGCTGGCGCTGACTTTACCCGCCATTGTGACGACCGATTTGCGGCTGAACGAACCGCGTTACGCCACCTTGCCCAACATCATGAAGGCGAAGAAAAAGCCGTTGGATGTTATCAAGCCCGAAGCATTGGGGGTTGATGTCACTCCCCGGCTCACGACACTTAAAGTGACGGACCCGGCGCCACGATCAGCGGGTGTGAAGGTGGCGAATGTTGCTGAACTGATACACAAACTCAAAAATGAAGCCAAGGTGATCGCATGAGTATCCTCGTTATTGCTGAGCACGATAATCTGACGCTCAAAGTCGCAACACGCAACGCCATTGCAGCTGCCGCCAAGATCAACATCACGTTAGCCACAGAAATTCATGTTCTGGTAGCAGGGGTGGCGTGTGGCGATGCCGCACAACAGGCCGCCGCCGTGGCGGGTGTTGCTAAAGTTATCGTGGCGGATGCCGCTCACTATGGCGATCAGACGGCTGAAAATCTGGCAGCGCTGATTGTTGCGCAAGCCGGTGGCCATACGCATATTCTGGCCGCTGCCACGAGCAACGGTAAAAACACCTTGCCGCGTGTTGCTGCCTTGCTGGATGTAGCGCAGATTTCGGACATCATCGCGGTGCTTGATGCTGACACATTCGTGCGTCCGATTTATGCAGGCAACGCGCTAGCCACGGTGAAAAGCGCCGACCCGGTAAAAGTGATTACCGTGCGCACGACGGGGTTCGATGCGGTAGAGGCCAGCGGTGGCCATGCCGTCATTGAAAACATTCAGGCCAGCACTGATCTTGGTCAGGCCAAACTGGTTAACCGTGAGTTAACCAAATCGGCGCGGCCGGAACTTGCTGCGGCGAAGATTATTGTCTCCGGTGGCCGCGGCATGGGTAGTGGTGAAAACTATCACACGGTATTAGAGCCCTTGGCTGACAAACTCGGTGCGGCGATGGGTGCTTCGCGCGCGGCAGTGGATGCCGGTTTTGTATCGAACGATTATCAGGTGGGGCAAACCGGAAAGATCGTTGCGCCACAACTGTATATCGCGATCGGCATATCGGGCGCGATTCAGCATCTGGCCGGCATGAAAGATTCCAAAGTCATTGTGGCGATTAACAAAGACCCAGATGCACCCATTTTTCAAGTGGCCGATTATGGCTTGGTGGCAGATCTCTTTCAGGCGGTACCAGAGCTGGTTGCCGCCCTGTAATTCATTATCCTTTTGTGTTCCCCCTGCTGAGGTTTTGCCGACATGAGCGACTATAACGCCCCTTTAAAAGACATGCAGTTCGTGTTGACCGAATTAGCTGGCCTGGCACAGGTCAGTGCTTTGCCGGGGTATGCCGAAGCCACACCCGATGTGATCGAAGCCATTCTGGAAGAATCCGGAAAATTTACTCGGGATGTTCTGGCACCGCTTAATTTCTCCGGTGATCAAGAGGGGGCGCAGTGGGCTGATAAGGCAGTCACCATGCCAAAGGGGTTTAAAGAAGCTTACGCCCAGTTTGTCGAGAACGGATGGAATGCATTGTCTGGCAATCCGGAATTTGGCGGTCAGGGCTTGCCTAAAGTGGTTTCTGCTGTGGTGCAGGAGATGTGGCAATCAGCCAATATGTCATTTTCATTGTGCCCGATGCTGACCATGGGTGGCATAGAAGCGCTTGAGCTGTATGGTAGCGAGGAACAAAAAACGACTTATCTGCATCACATGGTTTCGGGCCGATGGACAGGTACCATGAATCTGACGGAGTCGCAAGCAGGGTCTGATCTGGCGGCAGTGCGTACGTGCGCGGTGCCGCAAGGGGATGGCACCTACAAGCTGTTCGGGCAGAAAATATTTATCACCTATGGCGATCACGATATGGCCGAGAACACGATACATCTCGTGCTCGCCCGTACGCCCGATGCGCCTGCAGGTGTCAAAGGCATCTCGCTGTTTGTGGTGCCTAAATTTCTGGTGAATGCGGATGGCACGCTAGGTGCGCGTAACGATGTCTATAGTGTGTCGATCGAGCATAAGCTCGGCATTCACGCCAGCCCAACGTGCGTGATGGCTTATGGCGATAATGGTGGTGCGGTTGGCACCTTGGTCGGCAAAGAAAACGATGGCCTCAAGTACATGTTCGTGATGATGAATGCAGCGCGCTATGCTGTCGGGTTAGAAGGCCTGGCGCTCGGTGAGCGTGCGTATCAGCAGGCACTTGGCTTTGCCCGTGAGCGAGTGCAGAGCCGTGCCATTGAAGGCTCGACGGGTAGTGTGCCGATTATTCGTCACCCGGATATCCGTCGCATGCTGTTACTCATGCGCTCGCAAAATGAAGCCATGCGTGCGGTAGCGTATGTGGTGGCTTCAGCACTGGATTCAGCCCTGCGGCATCCGGATGCAGATGAGCGCATTCGCCAACAGGCGTTTGTTGATTTAATGATCCCCGTGGTGAAAGCCTGGTTGACCGAGATAGGTAACGAGGTGACGTCACTCGGTGTGCAAATTCATGGCGGTATGGGATTTATTGAAGAGACGGGTGCCGCGCAGCACTTTCGCGATGCGCGAATTACCACGATCTATGAAGGCACGACGGGCATTCAGGCGCTGGATCTCATCGGCCGCAAAGTCGCGCGCGACGGGGGTGGTGCGCTGAATGCCTTGCTCGGCCAGATGAAAGGAACGCAGGCGAGCGTAGCCAAGCAATCGGGTGTTAGCTTCAAGGCACTGGCAGCAGCACTGCATGAGGGCATTGATGCGGTGACCACTGCAGGAGACTACATCGTTGCTAATTACGGCAAGGATGTCCGCAATGTGGCTGTGGGCGCAGTACCTTTTCTGCGGATGCTTGGGATTGTGTCCGGCGGCTGGATGATGGCGCGCGCTGCACTTGCGGCGCAAGCAAAAATTGACGCAGGTGATACCGATCCTTTTTATTCTGCCAAAATCAACACCGCCCACTTTTACGCCGATCACGTGATGGCGGCAGCCAGTGGCCTGGCTAAAGAAGTTGTGCAAGGCGGCGCTAGCGCATTAGCGCTGGATGATGTTCTTTTTTAATTCGATATTGAAAAGTCGGCGCTGGTGATACGCCGCGAAGCAAGTCCTCTTGGAGAGAATCAATGAAAAAATTAGTTACGCTGTTAGTTGGCCTTGGTATGGCTGCGTTTAATGTATTTGCTGCGGTTAATGTCAATACCGCAACCCAGGAGCAACTCGAGTCACTCAATGGCATTGGCCCGGCTAAAGCCAAGGCCATCATTGATTATCGTCTGAAGAACGGTAGCTTCAAGACGCTTGAAGAGATTGATAATGTGCCGGGCGTGGGCGCCGGTATCATGGGCAAGATCAAAAATGACGTAACGCTCACTGGCGCAACCACAGTAAAGGTAAAGGCGGACACGAGTAGTAAGAAGGCTAATCGGGAATCCAAGAACGCTGAGAAAGCAGCACTGAAAAGCGAAAAAAATGGTGATGCTACTGCGAGTGCTACGGCTGCCAAATCGGCTGCCAAATCAGCAGAGAAGAAATAGTCGTTCTTTTGCATTTTTCGCACCCATAAAAAACCCCGCTGCTGCGGGGTTTTTTATGGGTGATTTTATGGGGCAAATCGGCATGGCTACATCTGTTGATAAATCGGCCCTTCGCCACCCTGCGGGGCAACCCAGTTGATGTTCTGCGTTGGGTCTTTGATGTCGCAGGTTTTGCAATGCACGCAGTTTTGCGCGTTGATCTGCAACTGTGGATTAGCTCCACTGGCATCGCGCACAATCTCATACACCCCTGCCGGGCAATAGCGCTGCTCGGGCGCATCGTAAAGCGCCAGATTGATTTCAATCGGCACCTGCGCATTCTTTAATTGCAAATGGCAAGGCTGATCTTCTTCGTGGTTGGTATTGGAGAGAAAAACCGACGAGAGTCGGTCGAACGTCAGCACGCCATCGGGCTTGGGATAATCGATTGGCGTGCAGTCAGCGGCCAGTTTGAGTTTGGTGTGATCGCTCGTGTTGTGCAGCGTCCACGGGGCTTTGCCGCGCAGTAATACTTGGTCGATACCGAACATTAGCGAGCCGGTGACCAGCCCCTTGGCCATCCACGGTTTGAAGTTGCGTGCTGTGTGCAGTTCGTCATACAGCCAGGAGGCGCGCAAAGTTTCAGGGTAGGCAGTAAGGTTATCGTGCGCGCGGTTAGCGGCAAGTGCGGCTGCTGCCGCTTCGGCGGCCAGCATGCCGCTCTTGATTGCGGCATGGCTGCCCTTGATGCGCGAGGCAACCAATAGACCCGCATCGTCGCCGATCAGTGCGCCACCGGGAAAGTCCAGTTGTGGCATGGATTGCAGGCCACCTGCCGCCAGCGCGCGCGCGCCATACGCAATGCGTTTGCCGCCTTCTAGCATGGCAGCAATATGCGGGTGGGTTTTCATGCGCTGCATTTCTCCAAAGGGCGAAAGATGCGGATTGCTGTAACCCAAACCGACAACAAGACCGATAGCAACTTGATTTTCTGCCAGATGATAAATAAACCCGCCGCCGTAGGTGTCTCTGGTAAGTGGCCAGCCAGCGGTGTGCATGACCAGGCCTTTTTCGTGCTGGCTGGCTGATACTTCCCACAACTCCTTAATGCCGAGTGCATAAGTTTGCGGGTCGGATCTTTCGCGCAAGTTGAACTTGAGCTCAATTTCCTTGCCCAGATGCCCGCGACAACCTTCGGCGAAGAGCGTGTATTTGGCGAGCAGGTCCATACCCGGCTGATAAGCTGTACTGTGCTCTCCCGTGTGTTTGACGCCCATATCGCCCGTCGCTACACCGCGCACGGCACCTTTTTCGTCGTATAGCACTTCAGCACCGGCAAAGCCGGGAAAGAGATCAACGCCCAAGGCTTCCGCCTGTGAGGCCAGCCAGCGACACACCATCCCCAGGCTGATGATGTAATTGCCATGATTCTGAAAGCAGGCCGGTAGCAAAAAATTGGGCACATCAGCGCTGCCCTTGGCCGTGAGAAAGGTAAACCGATCACGGCTGACGGGGGTATTTAGCGGCGCATCCTTTTCTTGCCAGTCGGGTATCAGTTCAAAGAGCGCGCGCGGGTCCATTACTGCGCCTGAGAGAATATGCGCACCGATTTCAGCGCCTTTCTCAATCAGGCACACGCTGATCTCCGGATTAATCTGTTTCAGTCGTATCGCTGCCGAGAGCCCTGCGGGGCCGCCCCCCACGATCAATACGTCAAATTCCATGGCTTCGCGCTGCATGTGGTTCCTTTCAAATACGAGGGAAACTTAATCTGCCGATTATAATCAGCCCTTAACTTAACTTGCTGAATGCGTGTTATGAGTTCTGTTGCAATGCTTGATCGTAAGCTGGTCTATCGCCATGAAATGCCACTGCGCTGGGGCGATCAGGACGCGATGAATCACATCAACAACACGCTGTACTTTCGCTATATGGAGCAAGCGCGGGTCGAGTGGCTGGATTCTCTTTGTCCTGAAGAGCGGCGAGAAAAAAATCAGGGTGCTGTTCTGGTCAACGCCAGCTGCACCTTTTTGATTCCGCTGACCTATCCGGGAAAAGTATCGTGCGATATTTTCATTGGCCAGCCAGGGCACAGCAGTTTGCCGACTTTTTATGAGTTGCGTCGGCTGGATGATCATCGTCTGTATGCTGAAGGCGCAGCCAAGCTGGTGTGGATAGACAAGCTAAGTGGCAAGTCGATTCCGCTGCCAAATGCACTGCGCCTGGCCTTTGCTGATGCAAAGAAAACGTGACAACCGTAGCCGTGCTGATATTATTTGATACGTGTGCTGATTCATCAATTTCGTAAGGGATGCTCATGAATAAGATTTTTCCTTCTGCAGCCGAAGCACTCAGGGGCATAGTCAACGACAACCAGTTGCTGGCGGTTGGCGGCTTTGGCCTGTGTGGCATTCCCGAAGCGC
>WOYI011132724.1_pt1 | contig 11614 bp, 9 predicted proteins | sample 6423411 | NCBI WGS metagenome assembly WOYI01 (sample SAMN13441803, study PRJNA592873) | oil field metagenome | biome: oil field; feature: oil-well bore; material: oil-contaminated soil; isolation source: oil-contaminated soil from oil-well borehole | place: Germany: Wietze | collected 2016-10-18 ... | reverse complement strand
TTTGAACCGTCAACCTTCGCACCGATTAAATTGCAGCCCTGTGCCCCACAAGGGGCCCCGCTGCAAGCCCCCGGTTTTAACCGGGGGTAGTTGACTTGTAGGTTTTACTTGGCAAGACCCACAATCACTGGTGTTTTCCACCTGCCGCGCCTCGCCCTCGCCCGGGTTTGTGCCTCCAAAACCCTTCTGTAACGCCCTCACTCCCGGAAATGCGGCAGGACCTCGTTCGTGTAGAACTCCATGAACTCCCGCTGCTGGTGCCCGATCTGGTGGACACAGACGTGGTCGAACCCCATCCTGATGCGCTCCTCGATCTTTTTGATGTGCGCCTCCGGATCGGGACCGCAGGCTACGTGCTCCGCCACATCCTCCGGCGTCACCATCTTCGCCACCTGCTCGTAGTGTGTCGGCGTGGGAAGGACCCGGTTGAGTTCCCCGGTGTTTGCTGCGATGGGCCACTGCTCGTAGGCGGTCGTCTGCCCCTCCTCCTCGGTTTCGGCCCAGCAGACCGAAGTCTCAACGTATGCCGGTTTATCGCCGCCCCCGGAGTCCCGGAAGATGATGAGGTTCTCCTCCGCGTTGCTGCCCGGGTTGATGAACCCGTCACCGACCCGGGCGGCCATGGAAGCGCTGATCGGGCCTTCTGACGCGATATAGATCGGGGGGAGTTTTTCCGGGAGCGTGAAGACCTGAGCGTTCTCCAGGGTGTAGAAGGAGCCGTAATGGTCCTGCATGCCCCCCTTCCAGAGCATCCTGATCACCTCCACCGCCTCCTCGAGCATCTGTATCCGGACCGGCGCAGGGGGCCAGGGGTCGCCGAAGACGTGCTCGTTGAGGTTTTCGCCCGACCCGAGGCCCAGGATAAACCGCTCCGGCATCATCGCGGCGGCGGTTGCGGCAGCCTGAGCGATGACGCCGGGGTGTATCCGTATCGTCGGGCAGGTGACCCCCGTCACCAGCTGCAGATCCGCCGTCACCTGGGAGATGCCCCCAATGACCCCCCAGACGAACGGGCTCTGCCCCTGCCGGTTCGTCCAGGGGTGGTAGTGATCCGATATCATGGCAAACGCAAAGCCGGCATCTTCCGCCTGGCGGGCGTTGCAGACAAGATCCAGGGGGCCGTGCTCTTCGCATGCAAGTTTATAGCCAATTTCGACCATCCGTCATCACATCCGTACCGCCGATACGGCCGTCCCTGTCCCGCTCTTCTTCTGGGCACGAATGGGACCGGCGTGGGCGGCCGGCTATCTCAAGCATCCCATAGCATATAGGTTTCCCCGGCCCGGCACCAGATAAATAGAACCCTCGCCATACTGTACTGTATGGCAACGCCTACTCTCCAGGTGGCGCTCGATCTCCTTGAGCTCGATCGTGCGGTAGAGATCGCAGATGAGGCGGTCCGTGGTGGTGCGGACTGGATTGAGGTCGGGACTCCCCTGATCAAGAGCGAGGGGATGCAGGCTGTGCGGACGCTCCGGGAACGTTTCCCCGGGCACGAGATCGTGGCGGACATGAAGATCGCCGACACCGGGGCTGTCGAGGTGGAGATGGCGGCGAAGTCCGGTGCCGGCATCGTCTGCATCCTCGCCGATGCCGACGACACCGTGATCGCCGAGGCGGTCCGTTCCGCCCGCAAGTACGGCGTCCGGCTCATGGCCGACCTCATCAACGTCGCCGACCCCGTCTCCCGTTCCCGAGAACTTGCGGCGCTCGGCGTCGATTACATCAACGCCCACGTAGGCATCGACCAGCAGATGATCGGCAAATCGTCGCTCGACCTCCTCCGCCGCCTTGCCGGGGAAGTGGGCACGCCCGTCGCCGTCGCAGGGGGGCTCGATGCAGAGACTGCATCAGAGGCGGTTGCCGCCGGGGCTTCGATCGTCATCGTCGGTGGAAACATCATCAAGGCTGCCGACGTGACCGGGGCGGCGCAACGGGTCCGGAATGCTATTGACCGGCCCGAGATCAGGCCGCGGGAGGAGGAGAGTCCCGAGACCGTCATCCGCCGCCTCTTCGAAGCCGTCTCCGCACCGAACGTCACCGACGCCATGCACCGGAAGGGGGCTATGGCGGGCATCGTTTCCATCTGCGGCCGGGTCAAAGCGGTCGGCCCGGCGGTGACGGTTCGTACCGTCGCTGGAGACTGGGCAAAACCCGTCGAGGCGATCGACATCGCCGGGCCGGGAGACGTCCTCGTTATCAGCAACGACGGAAGGAAGGACGTCGCGCCCTGGGGAGAACTCGCCACGCATTCCGCCCGGAACCGGGGGATAGCGGGCGTCGTGATCGACGGGGCGGCCCGGGACATCGACGATATCAGGGAAATGGGATTTCCGCTCTTCGCCACGGCGACCGTCCCGAACGCCGGGGACCCCAAGGGTCTTGGGGAGATCAACACCGAGATCGCCTGTTGCGGGCAGGAGGTACGGCCGGGCGACTGGATCGTCGCCGACGAGAGCGGTGTCGTGGTGGTCCCCCGGGAGCGGGCCTACGAGGTCGCACGCCGGGCGATGGAAGTCAAAAAGACCGAGGAGAGGATCCGCGAGGAGATCCGGCGCGGAAAGACGCTTTCGGAGGTCTCTGAACTCCTGAAATGGGAGAAGCGGCACTGATCGGCGTCGAGCACCGCTCTTATCTGCGCTTGCGGCAGGGTACCTGACACCCGAAATCGTGAGAGGGATGTATCCTGGTGCAGGGTCTCAGGTGAACAGTCTTCGAGGTTCTCTGTGCGGTCCTCTCCCCATCACCCTCGTCGTCGCCGCCGAACTGGACCGGCCGGGGATGGGCCTCGCGTTCGTCCTCCCGATCCGGCGCATCGCGGGAAGGGTTCAGATGTTCCTCAAAGATGAGGCAGAAGAGCCCGAGGGCCCGGGAGTGCCCCGGAGCCCGGTCTGAGCCCGGGGATTACCGCGAGAGAGACGCTTTGAGGAGTTCTCCGCCGCGGTCAAGGATCTGCCGGATGGCGTCCTCAACCTGGTCCACGCGCAGGATCAGGACCGCTCCGTCCCTGCCTGAGTAGGCGTAGGCGTACTCGATGTTGATCCCCTCATCCCCGAGGAGGGCTGCAATATCCGAGAGGCCGCCGGGCTCGTCGCGCATCTTTACGCCGATGACATCGGTGAACGAGACGCGGAACCCGAGACCGGTCAGCGTCCGGTGGGCGTCCTCCGGCCGGTCGACGAGCGCACGGACAACCCCGAACCCGTCTGCCTCGGCGATGCTGAACGCAAAGATGTTGATCCCGGCATCCCGCAACGCACCGGCGATCGCCGCCAGGCGCCCCGGGCGGTTCTCCGAAAAGATTGAGATCTGTTTGACGATATACGATTTCTCCATTATAGTGACCTCCTGTCAACAACTTTCTTCGACTTGCCTTCAAACCGCGGAAGAGTTCCCGGTTCGACCAGTTCCACATCCACGCCCACGTTCAGGGAACCCCGGAGGCGATGCTCCACCTTTCTCTTGATCACCATAAGATCGGTGATCTTGTCGGAGAACGCCTCTTCGCTCACCTCTACCCGCACGAGCATGGAATCGAGCGCGCCCTTCCGGTCGACGACGATCTGGAAGTGCCTGCCGACCTGTGGGATCTCAAGCAGCGCATGCTCCACCTGCGACGGGAAGACGTTGATGCCCCGGATGATCAGCATGTCGTCCACCCTTCCGCGGATCCGGCCGATGCGCGGGTGGGTCCGGCCGCAGGCGCAGGGACTCTCTTCGATGGCGGTGAGGTCCCCGATACGGTACCGGACCATGGGGAGAGCCTCCTTCTGCAGCATGGTGATCGTCAGCTCGCCCTGTTCGCCGGGCGCGAGCACTTCGCCGGTTGCGGGGTCCACGATCTCCACGAGCGCAAGGTCCCCCCAGATGTGGATCCCCTGCTGCTCGGCGCATTCGGTGAACATCGGGCCGGAGAGTTCGCTCGTGCCGTAGATGTCGTAGGCGCGAATGCCGAGCCAGTCCTCTATCCGGCCCCGCATCTGCTCCGACCAGGGTTCGGCGCCGAGGAAGCCGATGCGAAGGTCGGTATCGTTCTTGATCGAGACGCCCATCTTCTCCGCAACCTCGCCCATGTGGAGGAGGTAGGAGGGGGTGCAGGCGATGGCGGTGACGTGGAGGTCCTGCATCAGTTCGACCTGCCGCTCCGTGTTCCCGACGCTTGTGGGAAGGACGGTTGCGCCGACACGCTCGGCGCCGTAGTGGGCGCCGAGGCCGCCGGTGAAGAGGCCGTAGCCGTAACTGACCTGGATCACGTCCCCCCGCCCGACGCCGCAGGAAGAGAACCCCCGTGCCAGGGACTCGCTCCAGTTCTCGATATCGCGCTCTGTATACCCGACGACCGTCGGCTTCCCCGTTGTTCCGGAGGAGACATGGTACCTGACCAGTTCGTTCTGTTCGGCAGAGAAGATCTTATCCGGGTAGCCGTCCCGCAGGTCCCTCTTATACATGAACGGGAGCTTCGCGACGTCCTCAAGCGTCCTGATGTCGTCGGGGTGAACCTGCTGCCCCTTCATCCGGCGCCGGTAGAAGTCATTGAAGCTGTAAAGCCGGTAGACCAGGGACTTTACGAGTTTGAACTGGAGCCGCTGCAGTTCATCGGGCGGTATCTCCTCCATCCGTGGGTTCCAGGGCGCCATCAGATCGCCCCGCGCCGGTCGATGACCCGCTTAGCCTTCCCCTCGAACCGGGGCAGCGACCCCGGTTCCACCAGTTTCACCGCGGTCCGGAGCCCGAGCGTGTTATGGAGCTCGCCGGCGATTCCCTTCTGCATACGGGCCAGCTCCTGCAGTTCACCGGAGAAACCCGCTCTGCTCATCTCCACCTCAATCGTCATCTCATCAAGATGTTTGACGCGATCGATATATACGATGAACTGCTCCCCGACTTCGGGAAGGGCCCGCAACACGTGCTCGATCTGGGACGGGAAGACATTGATCCCCCGGATGACCAGCATATCGTCGCTCCGGCCCGTGATCCGCTCGATCTTACACCCGCGCCCGCAGGCGCACTCGTCATCCATCAGCCGGGTCACGTCGCCGGTGCGGTAGCGGATGAGCGGCAGAGCCTCCTTGACGAGCGGCGTGATGACGAGTTCGCCCCGTTCGCCGGAAGGGAGCCGCTCGCCAGTCTCGGGATCGATGATCTCCGCAAGGTAGCAGTCGTGCCAGAGGTGAAGGCCGTTCCTCTCCGGGCACTCGAACGCCACCCCCGGTCCGTACATCTCCGAGAGCCCGTAACTGTCGTAGGCCTTCACGCCGAGACGCCGCTCGAGTTCCACCCGCATGCTCTCCGACCAGGGTTCGGCCCCGAATATCCCGGTCTTGAGGGTATCCAGCGTCTTTCCCATCGACTCGGCCACCTCGGCGAGGTGGAGGGCGTAGCTTGGCGTGCAGTGGATGGCGGTCACCCCGAAGTCCTCGATCATCTCTATCTGGCGCCGGGTGTTCCCTGTCGCACTCGGGATCACGGTCATACCGATCTTCTCGGCGCCGTAGTGGAACCCGAGCCCCCCGGTGAAGAGGCCGTAGTTGACGGCGTTCTGAAAGATATCGTCCTCTCCAAGGCCGATCATCGTCATGTTCCGCGCGATCAGATCCGACCAGTTATCCAGGTCCTGCCGGGTGTAGCCGACGACGGTCGGCTTGCCGGTGGTCCCGGAGGTGGTGTGGATCCGGACAATCTCTTTTAAGGGGACTGCAAAGAGGCCGAACGGGTATCCTGCCCGGAGTTCCTGTTTGTAGGTGAAGGGGAGTTTCTGCACGTCGTCGAGCGTCCTGATGTCGTCTGAGGCGACACCTGCTTCCTTCAACTTTCTCTGGTATAGCCCTACTTTCTGCGCCTGATGCAGCGACCATTTCAGTCGCTTCAGTTGAAGATCCGCGAGTTCATCAGGCCGGATCGTCTCCATCGCTCTGTTCCAGAACATAGTATCCCATCGGTGTTTCGCCGGCCGCATACTGCCCGGCATCCGTTATCCGGTTGCGGTAATCCCGGCGGCCGTCCGGTGACCTGCGAGAGCCGCACCGCCGGGCATACTCTACCTCTACATGGGCGTGCGGTGCGGAAAAGGTTTGTCAATCCGTGGCGTGGTATGCTATGGCAGCATCCGGTTCCTCTCCCACCGGGACGGGCCATCCGGCCCTCCCTTCGCGGAACGTGTCCAGAAGAAAGTCGACAAACATCTGTGCTTCGTCCGGGTGGGGTGCGTTTGTGGGAATGGTGACGGCGTAGACGATCGGCTGCCCGATCCGCTCGCTTCCTATGGACCGGAACCGCTCAAAGCCGAGGGTCACATGCACCTTCCGATAATCGTCGGCGTGCGCCGCAGAACCAAGGTTGATCTCGGGGGGGAGGTCGATCCACCGGAGGCCGTGCTCCTCGGCGACGCTCCGGTACTCGAAAGCGTAGTCGATCCCGCCGGCGTCAAGGAGCGAGAGGAGGTAGATGCTTCCGTCCCGGATGGCGACCTTCTCGTCTGCCGGCCGCATCCGTTCCGGCAGGGCGATCGTCGTTATGCCCTCTGCGCGGGCAGGTACAAGCGGCGGGTCGAACGCGCCGCCAATGATCGCTTCAAAGAGCCCGGGCTCACCGTAATGCTCCCCGGCAAGCGCCGTCACCATGAGCGCCCGGTAGCCGCAGGCGTCGAGCATGGGGTTTGAGAACCCCACCCGCACGTCCGGACGGGCCAGGACCCGGTACCAGTTCTCCGCCGTTATCTCATCCGCGCCGGCGCTCCGGTCGGTGTATGCGATCACGATCTCGTTCTCCGCGAAGGGAAGATACCAATCGGTATAATTCCCTTCTCCCTCGCTCATCGGGATGTACATCATATCCGGGATCAGCGAGGCATCAGCGACTGCGACGACATCGATCGCCCGCTCGAGATCCGTCACCTGCCGGACAGCCTGGATGCTCCCGTGCCCTTCGATGTGGACGTCGATCTCCGGGTGCCGGCTCTCGAAGGCGGCTTCTATCTCCTCGAGCGGGGCGAGAAGGCTCCCGGCCGGGACCACCGTGAGGACGGTGCGCTCCGGGCCGGTATCGGTGCAGCCTCCCGACACCGCGAGGAGAGCGAGGGCGAGCAGAGCGAGGATCACTACCGGCCGGGTCATCCCCTGTGGACCTCGAGCCGGTCGACCCACTTCACCCAGGGGCTTCCTTCGGTGATGACGTCGGGACTCTCGGTGATGACAACGAGGCGAAGCGGCCCGCCGTCTTCGTACGCCAGGGGTTCTCCGTCCCGTTCGTAGGCCAGAATCACGCGGAGCGTCGGTGCGGGGATCTCGTGGAGGTTCTCGTCGAAGGTGAAGAACTCCTCTCCTCTCAACTGCGCGGCATCGAAGACCCAGAGGTAGCCGTCTTGTGCGGAGACGTAGATCAGGTCGTCTGCGCCGGCCCCGCCTGCCATCTCAACGAGATCGGTGAGCAGCACGCCGCGGTAGCGGTTCGGGCCGTACTTGATCCCGACCGTCGAGACCGAGTAGCCGTAGCCCTCGACGGCGGGTAGCGCCCGGATCTCGGGATGTGTGAGCACTCTCTCCGGATCGCCGGCAAGCGTCAGGTTCCAGGCCACCTCGTCGGCGGCGGCAGCCGGGCCGAGACACCCGGATGCGAGGGCCGCAGCCCCGATCAGCACGGCGAGGAGGGTCTGATAACCCCGGTGCATCGGGATCACGCCCCTCTCCGGGCATGGAGCGCCGCCGCAGCGAGGGCCGCAGCGAGCGTCACGCCGAGGGGGAGCGGGGTTGTCGGCGGTTCGGTCGTCGTCTCCGCTGCCGGGCCGTCGAGAGATCCTGCAAGGGCCCCCTTCTCGCCGTGGAAGCCACCGGTGTAGACCCGGATCTCATCTATCCACTTCACCGTGAGACCCCCGGTGGAAGGATAGAGGTCGTAGAAGTGCTGGGCCGACTCCGGGAGCGTATCGTACATATCCTGGTTCCCGTAGACACGGAGGCCTTCTGCGTTGGTCGAGTTGTCGGCAAAGAAGACGAGGCGCATCCCGGTGTAATAGTCGGGGACGTAGCCGCACCCCTGCCGCTCGCCTGCCCCTGTCTCGGCGCCGTTGTACCAGCAGATCCCTATGGGCCCCTGGCGGGGGTCGGGCTCGTAGACATTCTGGTAGGCAAACTCGACGTGGTAGCCGTCGGCCGCCCGGACCATGATCTCGTCCCCGGGTTCGGCGCCGCCGACCAGTTCGGCGAGGTCACGGACGTCTGTTCCCTTTACGGCTCCCCTGTCCTTGAAGTTCGTCGTCTCTTCAGGGTCCCACTTGTCCCCCTCGAAGACCGGCCCCTGGTGGTAGTAATGGGTCACGCCGTCCCCGAGGACCGGGAGGTTCGCCTCCATCCAGCGGTAGTCGACCGTCGTCTCGTCGAGGACGGTAACCCCATCGGCTGCTATCTTTACAACGTGCAGTTCGGTCGTCGGTGCCGCCGAGGCGGCAGCGGCGAGCATGCTCACGCAGAGGAGCGCAAGCAGCATCCATGATACTCGTGTACGCATAGTTATCATCCCTGTAATCTGGATAGCGCCGTACCGTCGGAGAGGGCCGCGAGAACGGCCCACCACCCGGTACTCTCCGGTGCGGCATCTGCGGGGAGGCGGAGAGCGTCGATGACGGTCCCTGCCGGATACATCGTCACCACCCCACCGTCTCCCTCGGGGACCTCGGCGACCGCCACCATCTCAAGATCGATCGCATCAGCGCTGATGGTAGCCCGGACATAGCCGAGGGTCTGCCCGCGGCCCGCCTGGTACCCCTCGGGCTTCTCCTCCGCGAGCGCGTAGAACGGAGCCCCGCCGCACCCGACGACGAAGTATTCGGTCCCGCCTGCCCGGTAGCGCTCGTAGGCGTGAGTGTGCGCGCTAAAGGCGGCGTCCACGCCGCCGGTCGATAAAATATCGCACCACTCGTTCCTGATCCCCTGGTCTCCTCCGGGATGCTTCAGGTCGGAGCTGAACGGCGGGTGGTGGAACGCCGCGATCTTCCGGGGCAGGGGGGACGCGAGGTCGCTTGCCAGCCATGCGGTCCGGGTGTCCATATCCGCCCATGCCCGGTCGTTGCTGTCGAGGACGGTCACGTGGAGGCTGCCGGCGTCGAAGGAGTAGTAGGGCGGCAGATCGAAGACGGCGAAGAACGCCTCCGCTGCCCCGTCATGGTTGCCCGGCACCGGCACCAGGGTCGTGTTCCGGAGCATGGGTCCCGCTACCGCGAAGAATTCGTCCCATTCCTCCTCCTCACAGATGAAATCGCCGGTGTGGATGACGAAGAGGATGTCCTCCTCAGCGGCTATCCTCTCCGCCACCAGACCGTGCCGCTCGGCCTGGGTGAAGAAGGGCTTCTGAGCCCGGGTATCGCCGTATATGATGCAGGTGAACGCTTCGTCTCCGAACGTCGTAAACCTGCAGTCTCCTGTTGTCTCGTTCCCGGCTCCGACACGATAGCGGTAGGTGGTCGCCGGTGCAAGGCCCGTGAGCAGCACGTGGTGGATGGTCCCCGCCCCGGGAGAGGGTGTGCGGTACGTCTCGCCGCCCTCGGGCGCGTATTCGACCCAGCCCTCTGCTTCTTCAACGACTCTCCAGCTGACGACCGCCGAGTTCTCGCTGGTGTTCGTGACGTATGGTCCCCAGACGATGGCGGCTGATGCCCCCGGGAGGAGAATTGCGAGCAGCACGGCAACTGCCGCCACGAAACGGGAGTTCCGGCACCGGCTCACAGGGCATCCTCCAGGACCACCACGCGCCGGGTCGTCTCCCCCGGCCTCACCAGCACGTCCTCAACCGTTGCGGAACCATTCTCCGAGACGGCCCTGACCTCGTACGTCCCGATGTTCATGCCGGCGAAGGTGTGCGGCGTCTTCTCCCCGGTGTACCGACCATACAGGTAGATCTTCGCGTCCGGGACCGTGCTCTCGACGAGGAGGTTCCCGTGGGTATACTCGCGGAGCGTGCAGGTGATGGCACCGCCGGTGTCCGATCCCTCCGGTATCGTGATGACCTCCTCGGCGGGGAGGTACCCGGGCATCGAGACCAGGATCCGGTGCTGGCCGGGGGAGAGGCCTTCCACCCTGCATGGCGTGACCTTCCCGGTCGAGAACCCGTCGATGAAGACCGCGGCACCTTCGGGACCTGACCTGACGCTGATCGAAACAGCATCTTCGCTCAGCGGTTCTACCGTGTACGTCTCACCGGTCACGATGCTCGAGGGGATCGCGTGTGAGCGATAGGTTCCGTTCCAGAAGACGGTGATCCAGGACTTTACGCCTTCGACCCCGGCATCACCCGGGATGGTGCCGGCCGGGAAAAACCCGTTCACCGTGAACTTCTCGCCCTGATAGATCTCCGAATCAATCAGGACGGTCTTCTTGCGCTGCGTTTTCAGGCCGTCGAGGAAGACCGGGGCAACTGCATCGGAGTAAACCCAGGCCTGGACTGTCTCAAACCGGTAGCCGGACTCTTCTTTGTTCCTATCAGGAGCGCTCTCTTCGACCTGAATGTTGTGCAGGCCTTCACGGAGGCCATAGGCGACCTGGGGCGTCTTCCAGACCAGTTTTTTGTTGTCGATGACGATTGTCATGCCCGGAGGGTACGAGTCGATGTAGAGCCCGCCGGAGTGGTTCTTCATGCTCCGCGTCTCACCCAACGTCGGTGCGGGGAGCACAGGGGTGCCGGTCGGCACGGGGGTTATCGCATCTTCGCCGGGGGCAGGGGTGCTCTCCGGCCCCGGCAGGGCTATCGTACCCTCTCCCATTCCGAAGAACAAGAGCAACCCGTTCATGAAAGTGAGGACGGCTTCGATGAAAGCCTCAATGGGGTTGTTCGGCGCCGGGTGCCCGGATACGGGTCCATCGCGGCCTGTGGTGGTGTTCGCTCCGGTTTCACCGCCTGCCGGGGAGAGAAGCAGATCAAGGGCGATATGCCCGCCCTCCTCGACGGTGACAGTCCTGGTTGCGTTCCGGTAGCCCGGCATCACAAGATCGATCGTATGCTCGCCGACCGGAACCACTTCCAGGGTCGCATTAGTCTGGGCTCCTGTGTCTTTCCCGTCGAGATAGATGCTTGCGTTCGTCGGGACCGAGGATACGACGATCCTCCCGGTTCTGGCGGTGGCTTCACCTGTGGTGCTGTTTTCGAAGACCAGATCGAGGAGACTGCACTCGTCTCCCTCGACGGTGACAGTCCGGGTGATATTCCGGTAACCCGACAGCACGAGTTCGATCGTATGCTCGCCGGACGGGACATCTTCCAGGGTCACATCTGTCCAGAACCCCGTCACATTCCCGTCGAGGTAGATGCTTGCGTTCATCGGGACTGAGGTGATGGCGATGCTCCCGTTCCTGGAGCCTCCGCCACCACTGCTGCTACCACCGCCTGATCCGGTCTCCGGAATCAGGTTGAACTCCACCTCGGCAACGGCGTTCGCCACGACGTTGACCCATACCTCATCGGATTGGGCGAACCCCTCCTTCTCGACCCGGACGGCAATGGTCCCTGTCTCGATCCCGGAGAGGGTGCAGGGGGTCACATCACCGGTCTCTTCGTCGTCGATGAAGACGGCAGCCCCGGGGGGTGTCGAGTTTACGTGTATGCTCCCGGTGGGCTCTTCCTCGCTGTA
>WOYI010013230.1_pt1 | contig 11614 bp, 8 predicted proteins | sample 6423411 | NCBI WGS metagenome assembly WOYI01 (sample SAMN13441803, study PRJNA592873) | oil field metagenome | biome: oil field; feature: oil-well bore; material: oil-contaminated soil; isolation source: oil-contaminated soil from oil-well borehole | place: Germany: Wietze | collected 2016-10-18 ... | reverse complement strand
CCATATCCCCCTGATACCTCGGAATCACATGCAGATGCAGGTGCATCACGCTCTGCCCGGCCGCCGCCCCGATGTTCACCCCGATATTGTAGCCGTCGGGGGCATAGTGCTCATCCAGCAGCCGACGGGCATCGTGGACGAGAGACAGAAGGGCGGCCTGCTCAGCCCCGGTCGCCTCGAAGAACGAGGCCACGTGCCGGAAGGGGATGAGGAGCAGGTGGCCGGGGCTCACCGGATAGAGGTCATAGCGGGCGTAGGCGAGATCGTTTGCGAGGAGGATGGCGGAGGGGGTGGGGGTGCAGAAGGGGCAGGTGGTGTCTTCGTCCTGGACTTTTTGGGTATTGTTCAGATCGACCATGGTTCGTATCCTCTGATGGTGATGAGGTAGGTGGATTTTTCGGTGAGATTGGTGAAGGCGTGATCCTGCCAGTCGCCTCCCGGAGAGTCCATTCCGAGGAGGGAGACTTCGATCTCACGTTCAAAGCGGTGAGGCCAGTGATCGTGAAGGAGATCCCAGTACCCGATAATCGGTTCTTTTCGTGATCTGAGGAACTCTGGATCAGGTATCCGGTTACTCTTCTTATTATTGACTGACCCTGTTGCTGGAAGCAGGTTCCAGAGATCATTATTCTTCCAGATGGAGAAAGGCAGGAGATGATCGACATGCATTGCACCAGATGAGGCAATGGCATTTCCCGACCAGGCACAGCCGATCGATCCTTTTCGGTCGATAACCGAGCTGTAGATCGCCCGTGCATCGGCAAGTGCCCGCTCGGTCGTCGGTGTCGTTCCAAGGAGGGAGAGCATCGCCTCTTCGGTGATTGTCTTTGTCTTATCAGCTGAGGCGGTGAACGCTGCCCATTTCTTCAGGATGCACTCTTCACCGGATATGAAGCTCCCGAAATACTCAAAGATTGTTGAGAGATCCCTGGATAGCGAGAATGAGCCTCCATGTTCGATGAGATAACCCCGGTCTATCTCTCCCTGTGATGGCAGCCGGGGCAGGGGTTTTGTATACTGAAAAATCGAGTAGTGCTCCTTTGATTGTGAGAAGCCGAGATGTTTCATCGGCATAATGGTGATAGTGTTTCTGATCTCCTTCACAAGAGTCCGGAATGCCGGTTGTATTTCTCCTGGGATCAACCCACGTGAATAGTCATTATAGAAGACCGAGAAACCGCCCCGATCCCGATAATAATCGATAATCGGGGTGAAGTATTTTCGAAACGCCACTTTATTCCCCGGCTCGGTATCCGGCTTCTCCCCGTTCTTCTGCGGGATGAAGGCCGGGGCAGCGAAGATCGGATAGTAATAGAGTATCCACTTCTCGACCAGGAGGCCGAGAGGGAACCATACTCGACCACTTGTTCTGTCCTCCTGGCGGAGATGGCCGTACTGCTGGCAGACTTCGATGACACCACGGAGCAGGGCATATTTGTAAGTCGCATCTGCACTGTCGCGTTCGATGATGTTGTTTATCTTCTGGTATGCGGAGAGATCCATTGTGGTTAGAAGGGAGGTTGGGGGGAAGGGGGATAAAGTTTGTCGAATGTCTGTCTAATTGAAGTGATTAATTATCGAGCGATTCAGACGTGTTAATTGTGAGTCCTGGATTTCACCCATCTATCGCCACTCCTTTATCAATCGCCTCTCTCACACGCTTCATCATTCTAAACATTCCACCGGCATCTGCAAGCGGGGCTTCTACTTTCACATGATCTGGAAGTGCCTTCCGTACGGCATCAACATAGGCCTTACCGGCCAGCACCACTACTCTATCATAGGAATCCAGTCCAAGGTCCTTTGCCTGCTTTCTTAGTTCTTCCATGCTTATTGCATCTGGATCGGTAATTCTGATATTGTAATTCTCCGGTACAATATCATCGGGCATGAGGAATCCATATTTGGCAGAGACGATGCACCAGAATTTGGGATAAAATTTTTCTGCATATCTCTGGTTAAGTCGCACAAAATTACCTGTATAGACATTCTTTGCCGGGCATGACCCTATACCCGGATTTTTTGTATTGTTCCAGATCTTCCTATTCCCACAGGAGATTATACAGAGAACCTTCCCTTCATTCGCCATTACTCACCTCAATTAATTGAGATCCCTATCAACAGCTATGAAATTAATGATACTCTCTGATTTGAAACCTGGACCTTCCCCTCGACACAAAACTCCCCAAGTTCGCACTCTCCCTGAAGCGGACATTGTCCGGATATAGGATCTCTTTTCATACATCCATATTTGGACAGATGCCAGAGAGGTTCATCCACATCCAGTGCGATCATCGGCCGGTCGTTGATACGATGGCCCTTCACACTTTGAGCCCAGACATCCCTGATAGAAGAAAAAATATCTGTGAGCCCTCCTTCATATGTGCCCTTCACAACCCCAAGACACATTGAGGCTCTGGCAATATGGATATCTACAGGAATCGGGACGCTTTCAAGATTTTGAATGTGACTGATGTTTACGTTATCTCTGAGCATTCGAATCCATAGGGGGCCGATTTTATCCCCCCGCAAATACGGGAAATCTGGCACATTTCGGTTATTGAAAAGGTGTTGATCTTCCTTTAACCGTTTCAGTACTGTCGGTCCATCATAACCACAATCTTCTAAGAAATTACGTGGATCGCCGTTCCATTTCTTATGGAACGAAATACCTATTGTCCGCCAGATGTATGCATCCTTTTGTGGTTTCTTTGAGAGGCCATACTTTCTCATATCATTGACAACCTGCATAACTGGCGCCTCATGCAGTGCCTTTGGATTGAAAAGATATCGGGTCACTGGATCTTCGTATGTACGCCTGGCACTCTCCCAGAGCGTATTAGCATCTCTCTGATAATCGATTGCGACGGTTAGAGTAAGGAATAAAATGTGCTCTAATGAGCTTATTTCAACACCGGCTGGCGGTTTATCTTCCGGCATGTCCATTCTACCATGAATACCGGTTTTCTGGAATGCTTCATTTAATAGAGGCGCAATCTGCTTTCCTTTCTCGATATCGACAATGAGAGGCATACTAGTTCCTCAACGAAAGAGAGGATAAGGCTTCTGCAATTTTTTTAGATTGAATGTTGCATTCTTTGATTAAGCGATCTCGACAATGTCATCTCTACCCGGTATGACCCTATCTATCTTCTTGAACGTACCGAATGGATAGGAAAACCATGCTGATTATTTGATTGAGCGGCTGATTAATCCAAGGAGTGATGAAGATACCCACAAGACGCTCCCTCAGCTCTCCCGTGGCACCGCCGAGCAGCTCTACCTGGCGCTTCGGTTCGGCTACATCCGCGATTATGCCACATCCTCGGTGCCGGTTTCGATCATCTTCGATGACATCCTGGTGAACTTCGACCCCGCCCGGATGAAGCATGCCAGCGAGGCGATTGCAGACCTCGCCGAGACCTGCCAGGTGCTCTACTTCACCTGTCACCTGTCACCTGTCACCTGTCACCTGTCACCCGGAGACGGTGCGGGATCTGAGGGAGGCTGTGCCGGGGGCGGTGGTGATGGGGTTGGGGAGGTTGGATAGAAACTGATCATATCCGGTACTTCAATACCCCCTCTTCCCCGGAATAACCCCCCGTACCCCGCCCTTCGGCTCTTCCATATCCCCAACATACCTCGGAATAACATGCAGATGCAGGTGCATCACGCTCTGCCCGGCCGCCTGCTCCTGCCATGTATACGCTCATTCGTTTTTGACCGCCCCTGACCAAACTCCTCCTCATACACATCACGTTGAGTGGGAGACTAAAGCGTTTTTACCGGCGATACAGGATGTTAGCGTGAAAAGCCCTTGGGACTACTGTCATTTTATTTACAAAGGTTAATATATGTCTTTGTTAATCATGAGAGAAGTTAGTGCACGATTTTCAGCCAAAAAGAAGCTTATACCAATTATTATAATGTCCTCACTCTTAAGGGAACATATAGTGTTCACCGGTGGTATGAGTGTTTGATTACGGCATTGCAAATGATGAACAGATAAAAGCTATTTCGACAGTTAAAGGTCCACTCCTCATAACTGCCGGCCCAGGAACCGGAAAAACATATACACTTGTTCAGAGAGCTGTATATCTAATTCAGGAATGTGATGATGTTGCACCTGAGCAGATTTTCATAGCTACGTTTACTGAAAAAGCCGCAAAAGAACTTGTCACTCGTATCACTGACGAACTCTCAAAGAGAAATATCAAGGTTAATCTCAATGAAATGTACATTGGGACATTCCACTCGATTTGTCTTAGGATACTAAAAGAAAATCTTGCATTCACCAGAATTAAGAAAAACTACCGCCTTTTGGACAAGTTCGACCAGCAATATATAATATTCCAGAATTTTTACAAGTTCAGAAATCTCCCGGGGTTTGACCTTATTTTTCAATCAGAGAACGGAAAAAAGAAGGGTCAGTGGCAACTGTCCGGAGAGATCTGCAAGTTCGTCAATACTCTTTCTGAAGAGATGGTTGATTTTGTAGAGATGCAAAAGGATAAAAATAATAAAATATCAGCTATCGGTCGGCTTTTAGAGCGGTATGAACGCTTCCTTTCAGAGAATAATTATCTTGATTTTTCATCCATTCAGGTTGAAACCTACTGTCTTCTTTTTAATTATCCTGAGATTCTCGGAAAGTTACAGGATAAGATCAAATACATAATGGTCGATGAATATCAGGATACAAACTATATTCAGGAACAACTTGTATTCCTTCTTGGCTCCCGGCTTCAGAACATCTGTGTCGTTGGTGACGACGACCAGGGTCTTTACCGATTCAGAGGGGCGACTATACGCAATATTTTGGAGTTTGCCCACAAGTTCCCCGAAGAAAAGTGTAAGGTTATTCCTTTGAAGAAGAATTATCGGTCAAACAGCGATATCGTTGATTTTTACAATTTGTGGATGAAAACTACGTCTGGAGAAAATTTCAGGTTCTCCTGGGATAAATTTCGGCTTGATAAAACGATAAGTGCTCATGAGGAATCGACCCTTCATAGCCCCGCGGTAATACGTGTTTCAAGTGAATATGAGGAGAATGAAGATTGGTTCAATGCGATTCTTGGCTTTATCAAAGATCTCAAAAACTCTGGAAAACTTAGAGATTATAATCAGATCGCTTTCCTTTTCCGGTCAGTGAAAAACAATACAGTTGTTGCATTGGCCAATTTTTTAGAAGAGCACGAAATCAAGGTGTATTCTCCCCGTTCGGATATGTTTTTCAGCCGACCGGAAATTAAACAGGCCATAGGCTGTCTTTTGCTGACATTCCCAAAGTTTGCTTTAAATATCGATAAACCAGATGAGCATAAGTATTTTGATAAGTATCTATCCGCATATTTCACTGACTGTATCGAGTATGCAATTTCTTTTATCACAAACAATCCACAATTCCAAAAATGGATTCGTGAACGCGGATTAAGTCATTCCAATTTGCTAAAGAATACGGATTATGCCTTTTCCGGTTTGTTTTATCAGATGCTTGAATTTCCGCCATTTAAAGAATATCTTGATACTGACCTGAGCCAAGGTGCTTTTGATTTACGCCCACAGAGGAATTTGTCGATTTTCACCCAGATTTTACAGAAATATGAATTCCTGCACAATGTAGATATCTTTCAGAGTAAGAATGTCGATAAGGTTATCGACAGTTTCTTCAACCTCTACTTGAAGGTTTTATTTAAGGGAGGTATCACAGAGTACGAGGATGATTCCGAGTATGCTCCAAGTGGTTGTGTCTCTTTTCTGACAATCCACCAGGCAAAGGGGATGGAATTCCCGATTGTATTTACTGGGATTTATTCGTCTAATCCAAGGAGTTCAGAATCCAGTATTATGTCGGAGATCGAGATAAAGTATTTCCACCGGAAGCTGTTTGAACCGATTGGCGATATCAAATATTTTGACTTCTGGCGGTTATATTATACGGCGTTTTCCCGGGCTCAGAATCTTTTGATTCTGACGACAAAGGAGGCAGATGGAAGAGGAAGGCAACCAAGTGCTTACTTCCGGGAGCTCTATGAGGAATTGCCCCGATATCCGGACTCATCATTTGATTTACAAGAGTTTACATTTGCAGATGTGAAGGATGTAAATCTAAAGGAGACATATTCATTTACCTCTCATGTTCTGTTGTACGAACGTTGTTCTCTTCAATACAAATTCTTTAAAGAACTCGGCTTTACTCCTTCGCGTATCGGCCCCACGATTTTTGGAACGATCGTTCATCAGACGATTGAGGACGTACACCGGGCTGCTTTGCGGGGAGAAAGTAACCTGATCACTCCTGAAAATATCGAAATATGGTTTTCGATGAATTACGATTCGATTTCACGAAGGGATCATGCGTATCTTGGCCAGCGGCAGTTGGAAGCTGCTCTTGGTCAGGTGCAACGGTATGTTGACCGGCAAACTGCGGTTCATCACGGCGATTGGTCTTATATCCGTGATGCTGAGGTTGATGTGGGACTTGTGGAAGAGAACTATATCTTGGAGGGAACGATTGATTTGATTCGCAGTGAGGGAGATAAAGTCGATATCATTGATTTCAAGTCAGAAAAGAAGCCTGATATTCACGAGGAACATGAAAGAATCGAACTTTATCGGAAACAATTGCAGATTTATGCTTATCTTGTGGAAGAAAGAAAACATGCAACTGTTGACAAGATGCATATTTACTATACAGGCACAGAAGATGGGAATCCGATGATCTCGTTTTCAAAAGACAAAGTATCTATCCAGGAGACAGTAGACGAGTTCGGCGAGATCGTTGGAAAGATTCAACGAAAAGAATTTTGTACGAAAACAGACTCCGCCAAACTCTGTCAGAACTGTGATATGAGGCATTATTGTGGAGCATGAGGAGAAACCATGACTGAGCAAAAAGAGATTGACATATACGAATTTCAGAAGATTTCGACAATCAAAGGATATCCGGAACTGCACTGGACGGGTAAGCGGCCTTTCACCTCTACGCAGTATTTTCCGGCACAACTGAAGGAACGGTTTGGTGAGGAAACAGACGACTGGATAAACAAGATCTTCTGGGGAGACAATCTGCAGGTGATGAGCCATCTGCTGAAAGAGTACCGTGGTAAAATTGATTTTATCTATATTGATCCGCCATACGATAGCAAAGCCGATTACAAGAAAAAAATACACCTTAAAGGTCAAACAATAGAAAATGATCGGACATCTTTTGAGGAAAAGCAATATGGGGACATTTGGAGTAATGATGAGTATTTGCAGTTTATGTATGAACGGCTAATACTGATACATGAACTATTGAGTGAAAGTGGTTGCATTTATCTTCACTGTGATTACCATAAAGTTCATCATCTCCGTATGTTAATGGACGAAGTTTTTGGAGCAAATAATCACCTCAACTCTTTAGTTTGGATGTACTCAACGAGAAGTGCAATTAAATCTTCATGGAAGAGAACGCACGATGACATATTATTCTACAAAAAACAAGAAGATCCTATTTTTAATTGGAACGATGATATGGTCATGGAACCATTATCGGAAAATACAATTAAAAAGTATAAATATGTAGAAGCGGATGGTAGCAGATATAGACTAAATGGTCGTAATATAAAAGGGAGTCCGATCCGTTCTGCAAAAGACGTTAGTCCTGAATATGAAAACACACATCCTGAATGGGTTGTACGGGATTATCTAAGGCCTGGAAAATCGGCAAGTGATTACTTTTTCATAGATATTGAAAACCAGGCTTCGTTGCTAAGAACTGATTATCCAACCCAAAAGCCAGAAGAGTTGTTATATAAGTTGATTCTTGCATCAACATCGCCTGGTGGTCTTATCTTCGACTGTTTCATGGGTTCCGGGACAACACAAGCCGTTGCAATGAAACTTGGCAGGCGCTTCCTTGGAGCAGATATCAACTTAGGGGCAATTCAGACAACGACCAAACGCCTTTTGAAGGTCGCATCTGAACTTAATAGAGAAACACAAAAGACACTTTCCGAAGAGATAAATGAGGATAGACAGTACACGGGGTTTGAAGTGTACAACGTTAATAATTACGATATTTTCAGGAATCCGGAAGAAGCTAAAGACCTGATCATCGACGCATTAGGCATCCAGAAATTCGATGTATATAATGTCTATGATGGAGAACTTGATGGTCGGATGGTTAAAACTATGCCGATCAACCGGATAGCAACCAAGGCGGACCTCAAAGAACTCATCGATAAGTTCCCTTACAAGACATTTGAAACCCGGAAAGCGGCATCTCCGACAGAGCCAGTTGAACGTATCACATTAGTTTGCATGGGACATGAGCCTGACCTGAAAGCAACGCTGGAACAGGAACTATCCGAGTATAAACTTGACATTGAGATCGTTGACCTCCTCCGCGACAAAGCAGAACTAAGATTCAAACATGAAGCTGAGGCTGATATCGTGATTGAAAGAGAAGAACTCGTTATCAAAGAGTTCTATCCGCTTAACCTCATGCAGAAACTCAGTATGCAGAAGGAATCCGTTGAGAACTGGCAACAACTTGTCGAGTCGGTGATGATTGACTGGAATTATGATGGTGCTGTATTACAACCTTCAGTTATCGATGTTCCGGAAAAGGAAGAACTTGTCAAAGGAAGGTATCCCGTTCCAGCTGATGCTGGTCACATCCGGGTAAAGATCACCGACCTCCTTTCGGAATCCCTTGAAATGGACGTGGACGCATAATGGCCCGGCGAAAAAGAAAAGAAATCAACCCCGGGTTTCCATTCTACGACTACCTCCGGCTCTACTATAATGAAAATAGAGGAAATATCCGGCGCTCATACAAAGACCTGACGAAAAAATTCCTAGACTACAATGACAAAGAGAAAAATCCTGACGTATTTCTCAGAGCGCCGCAGTTTGAAGCCCTTGAAATGTACATCTTCATCAAAGAGTATCTCGGCAACAAACAGATGTATCAGATATTTGATGAATGGAGACAACGAGAAGGCCAGTTCTCCGATTCAAAGAATTTCCGGAGAATCAACCCGGATGGACAGCAAACCTTCTTCGATATCTCTGCAGAAGAGCATGAAACCGTATTCAAAGAAATGCGGAGTATTAGCGAGGGATACAACTATCCGAACTACATCTATGCATTGGCGATGGGGCTTGGAAAAACACTACTCATGGCAACCTGTATCTTTTACGAATTCCTCCTTGCCAAAAAATATCCAAAAGACACGCGGTTCTGTCACAACGTGCTGATCTTTGCCCCTGATCTCACTGTCCTTCAGTCATTAAAGGAAATCCTGACTTTCGACAAAACAAAAGTCCTCCCACGGGAATATGCAAACGTCCTTGATGCCAATATCAAATTCCATTTCCTTGATAAGGATAGCAGTACCTTAAACACTCTTGACCAGTCTGACTTCAACATCATCATCTCCAATACACAAAAAATCATCGTCAAAAAAAAGTCCACACCTGACACCTCTGCAGAAAAACTATTCAGACAAACCTCTATCGTTGAAGACACGATTGTCGATAATGCACTCCTTGCCATCTACGGAGAAGATCTCAGCGAAGATCTCAAAGAAGGAAACAACCTAACCATCAACCAGAGATTCAGAAAACTCTGTAGACTTCCTCAATTAGGAGTCTACGTTGATGAAGCGCATCACATGTTCGGTGCTGACTTAAAAAAGGCCTTAATGCCAGGCAACAAAACAAGTCTGAGAAATACAATAACCTCCTTGTCACATTCGGTTGAAGGTGATAACGGAATCGTCGGATGTTACAACTTTACCGGAACACCATATGTTGAAAACAGCATCCTCCCGGAAGTAACCTACTCCTATGGATTGAAAGATGCGATTCGGCATGAATACCTGAAAAAAGTAGAAGTAAGAGGGTATGATAACGTTAAGAATGAAGAATTCCTCCGGGGGGTCATAACTGAATTCTGGGAACTTTATGGTGGAAAGACCTACGATGCCTTGAATCCAAAACTAGCCATATTCGGTGCTCAGATAGATGAAGTGAGAAACGAGATCAAACCCATTGTAGAAAAGTTACTCGCGGAATTAGGGGTACCTACTTCAAAAATACTTGTAAATGTACAGGATTCAAAGGACATAGACGTAAAACTCTTCAATGATCTCGACAAGCCAGGAAGCGAAGGAAACGAAAAGCAGTTCATACTTCTGGTAAACAAAGGGAGGGAGGGTTGGAACTGCAAATCTCTGTTTGGTGTTGCACTCTTCCGTAAACCGGAAAAGTCACGGATATTTGTCCTTCAGGCAACCATGCGGTGCCTGCGGAAGATTACTGGTGAGCAGCAAGAAGCTCGTGTCTATCTCTCAAAGGATAACTTTGATATTCTGAACAAGGAACTGCAGGAAAACTTCCGTATTGCGATAAATGACCTAAAAAACGACTCTGGGGAAAAGAAACAACACTTCCAAGTAAGAGTGATCCCGCCGCCGCGAAAAATCAAAGTTAAAATCAGCAGACACGAATACTCCCTGCTAGAGAAAAAATCCTCAGAGAGGATTGACTTTAAATTACCTGAGTACGACTTGGAAAAATATGCGGCAACCATTCACATCAAAGAAAACTTAACCGGACCATCAACGATCAGACAGCAAAACGCCGACCATCTTCGGAAAAACAATAATTACAGTTTGTATTCATTAGTTGGAGAAGTTGCCTGTTATCTCAACCAATCTCCCCTCCTCGTTTCAAAACTCATCTCTGAGGCAGCGGATGGGAAATATGTTGTGCTGGATGCCGTAAACAAATACAATGAAATAATCTATGATGTCATTGTTCCAACAATTTTCAACGCCCTCTTTGAAGTTAAAATAACAAAAATCATCGAAGAAAAAACACTGATCCTTCTGCGTGAACCGAACAATGCTGGATATTACGAATTCTCAGCCAAACCGCATTTAGTTGTAATGCAGACGGATCCGAAAGTCAAAAGATATGTCAACAAGAGTTTCCATGCAGATACGTATTGTTTTGATTCCGACCCCGAAATGGTATGCTTCTGGCAATATATAAAGAGTCTTCATGTCAATAAAGTCTATTTCACAGGCATGTTCACCAGTAATCAGGGAGATTTTCTTGTCAGATATATCGACCCGGATACAAAGAAATTGCGGAGTTACTATCCGGATTTTCTAGCTGAAATGGAAGATGGGACCTATCAGATAATTGAGGTAAAAGCTGATAATATGATTGACGATAGTGTTGTAAAAGCAAAAGCAGAAGCAGCGGGAGAACTTGCATCTGATAGTAAAATGGAATATATCATCTATAAAGCAAGTGACCTGAAGAAAGGATGTGTGCTGGGGGACGAACCACAGTTGGACATTGGGTGAGTTTGTCACCCGAGATGTCCAAATACCAATAGCATAGGCCAACCTAAGTTTGCCACTTTGGCTTCCAGACACCGTTCACAGCACCCACTAACCTCAATCGGTTCAATTTCATTGGATCTTAGTTTTGTTTGCATTTTCGTCGATTCAAACATCACAAAGAACACTCTTATTTCTTGTAAATGGCAAAGTTTGTTTTCGCTCATTTAATTTTGATCCACTTGGCTCATCTAAAAGTGATCCACCTT
>WOYI010986026.1_pt1 | contig 11615 bp, 7 predicted proteins | sample 6423411 | NCBI WGS metagenome assembly WOYI01 (sample SAMN13441803, study PRJNA592873) | oil field metagenome | biome: oil field; feature: oil-well bore; material: oil-contaminated soil; isolation source: oil-contaminated soil from oil-well borehole | place: Germany: Wietze | collected 2016-10-18 ... | reverse complement strand
GCTGCATGTGTTTCAAGTCCGTCTTCTGTGCGAAGCTCGTCAACCATACCCAACATCCTCCTGCTTACATCATGTTTAAATTTTGGATCAGATCTTTTATTAGCCAGTCAGGAGTACTTCCTCCCGCCGCTATTCCTATGTTTTCTTTATTGTGCAGCCACCCCCTGTCGATCTCTCCTGCATGCTCGATCCATAATGTTGAAACTCCGACATCCATGGATATCTCGGCAAGTTTTTTTGTATTGGCACTGTTCCTGCCGCCAAGTATTATCATTCCATCGACCTTAGAAGCAAGTCTGCATACAGAATCCTGGCGGGCAAGAGTAGCTTTGCAGATCGTATTATACACCTTGATCTCCGGTGATACTGTTACAAACGAACTGACAAGCGCGATAAATGAGGCGACCTTTTGGGTCGTCTGGCTCAGTATCCCGCACTTTCGTCCCTTCAGATTTTCAGGTATAACCTCATTTGAAGAGATAACAACTACCTCTCCGTCAACATAACCCATTATTCCCCTTACTTCAGGGTGTTCCCTGTCTCCTGATATTACCACAATATAGCCCTCAGAAGAAAGGTCTTTTGCCCTTTTTTGAGCTGTTTTGACAAATGGGCATGTACCGTCCACTACTTTCCGGCATTTTTTTCTAAGATCTCCAGCCTGAAAAGGGGTAACTCCATGAGCTCTGATAAAAGCAACTGAACTCCAGGGCACATCTTCAGCTGATTCGACAACGATCAGACCCATCTTTGAGAGCCTCTCTATCTCCTGAGGATTATGGATAGGACTTCCCAAGGAATATACTTTGTCCGAACGCAACAGTTCCTCTTCGAGCTTGGATATTGCTCTTCTTACACCAAAACATAGGCCTGTCGGATCGGCAATGTGTATCTTCAACTCACTCTTTGCCCTCTTGTTCCAAATGCCTGATGCAATAAGGAAGTACGTCTTCCATTGCCTCATACATTTTGTATTTGTCAAAATCATACCACAGGGCAGGCTCAAAGTGCTTGAACCATGTCATCTGCCTTCTTGAAAAGGCCTTGGTTGACCGTATGTCGCCTTCCAGCGCCTCTTCGTAAGAACAATTGCCTTTGACATACCGGACCAGCTCTCTGTACCCGAACCCCTGGAGAGCAGGCAGAGCTGGAGAATATCCCTGGGCAAGAAGCCACTCGACTTCTTCGGGATACCCATTGGAAAACTGCTCCCTTACCCTTGCTGCAATATTTTTGTAAAGGTTGGATCTCTCCCTTATCAGTCCGATATATAAAATGTCAAAGGGGGATCCCATTTTTGCCTGGTTTTCATACCACCATGTTGCCGGCCTTCCGGTGATACGGTAAATTTCAAGTGCCCTCATCGTTCTTACCGGATCGTTAGGGTGTATCTTTTCCGCAGCTGCTGGATCGACAGCCCTTAGTTCAATGTGGAGTTCAGCAAGTCCTCTCTCGTTGATCTCTTCTTCAAGGATCTTCCTTACTGCGGGATCCTTCGGCAGATCTTCGGAGAGCGTACCGCAGAGAGCCTTGTAATAAAAAGGAGTTCCGCCGATCAGCAATGGCGCCCTGTTCCTCTTTCTTATTCTGTCGATCGCGTCTGCTGCCTGTAATGCAAAATCCGCCGCGGAATAGACCTGATCCGGGTCAGCTACATCTATAAGATGATGCAGGATCTCATGCCTGATCTCCGGTGAAACTTTATCAGTACCAACGTCAAGGTATCTGTAAACCTGTCTGGAATCTACTGAAATGAGCTCAGCATTCAGATTTCGTGCCAGTTCCAGGCTGAATTTGGTCTTGCCGACAGCTGTTGGTCCTATTATCGCTATTACAGGTGTTTTTTTTACATGACTGTTTTTCATCAGCGCTCAAACCAATCCTCTAACTTCTTGTTTTCTATAAGAAAAATAGTTGGCCTTCCGTGAGGACATGTAAAAGGGCTTGAACAGGCTTGAAGCTTGTTCATAAGCGCTTCCGCCTCTTCCCTTTCGAAACGGCTGCCAAGCTTTACTGCATCCCTGCATGCAAGCCTTGCCATCCTCCACCATACCTCCCTGTCCCGCTTTCCCGGGTCTTTTTCAACTTCAATTCCCCTAAGAGCCGAACGGAGCATGTCCAACGGAGATAGTTTTGATCTCCCCCTGAGCATTGGTACCCCGACAAGCCGGTCATTCTCAAATAAAAAAGCCAGATCATTGAGCTCCTTCGAAAACATATTGATCTCGGGCAGTAAAGAAACTGGTATTTCAATAGGCACTGTCAGGTTTTGCGTAGCTATACCTTCTTTAAAGCTTTCCGCGATATCCTCGTAAAGGATCCTCTCGTGAGCGGCGTGCGGATCAACTATGGCCAAGCCGTTGGGAAGGTCGAAGATAAGAAAACCCTTTGCAGTCTGCCCTATGTAATTTTTGAAACCATCAACAGGGACGGGGTCCGGTCTCCCTGCAGGTATAAAGACGGTCGCTTCAGGCGAGGAGACCCTTTCAGTGGCCTGTGCGACCTCTGAAACAGGTTTCCAAGGTATCTGGCTGAACATGGGATCCGTTCTGTCGAACCATCCTGAAGACCTATTCTCTGAGAACGCAAAGGAAGTATCTCCCTCTGTCTGAGGCGCACCATCCGGCGAGAAGGAGTATTTTCTGGAAAATATCTTACGGGTCGTCTGCAGTACTAATTTATATATGTCGCCGGATCTTCTGAATCGGACCTCTTCCTTGGCAGGATGAATATTGACGTCAAGATCTTCGGGAGGCATCTCCAATATGACCAGCCATTCACCGTAGGCCGCAGCATCTCCCCCGCAGACCGCCGACCTTATAGTAGGATCCTGTATCCTTCTGCCGTTGACAAAGATCGTTATCACTGTGCGTCTGCTGTCCGGTATCGGATTCCACCATATTTTCACACTGTTGGAGTTAAAGGATGTTGCTGCGCTGTAAAGAGGTGTTTCGTCTCCCCAGCGCCTTTTAAGGGCTTTGTCTGTCGATCCCGGCGGCAGCAGCTCCAATATCCTCTTCCGGTCAGAGAAGACCCTGAAGGTCAGTTCCGGATTGACAAGCGCGTAGTCGTTTACGACCTGCAGTATCCTCCTAAGCTCGGCAGATGCCGTTTTGAGGAATTTGCGCCTTGCAGGCAGGTTGAAAAAGAGATCGTCTACCTGGATCCTTGTTCCGGGGTGGGAGGGGCTTTCTGCGTGTAGAGTTACCGCACCTCCCTCACATCTTATTATCCCACCGGTTTCAGATATCCGTTCTCTGCTGCGGATCTCCATCCTGCTTACAGCGGCAACGCTTGAAAGGGCCTCTCCCCTGTAACCGAGGGTCGATATCCTTTCCAGATCATCAAGTGTAGAAATTTTGCTGGTTGCATACCGTTCCAGCGCAAGGGGAAGTTCCTCGAATGGAATGCCGCATCCGTCATCTTCAATGACGAATGATGTTTTTCCTCCCTGCTCAATATAAAGGGTTACATTTCTAGCTGAGGCGTCTATTGAGTTTTCAATAAGCTCCTTGGCAACTGACGAGGGCCGTTCGATCACCTCACCGGCGGCTACCCTGCCTGATACTTCACTGTCAAGCCGTTTTATCATTTGAATCCCAGCACTTTCCGGCTCTCTTTTCTTAGCCTGTAAACGATCTGAAGGGCTTCCATAGGGGTCATTTCATCCGGATCCGAAGCTGCCAGTTCTTCCAGTATGGCCTCATGCCCCACATCAAAGAGCTTCATCTGACTTTCTTCGTTGACCGGCAAAGAAGACTTTTGGTCACTTGCAGCAGCCTCAAAACCTGCGAGCAGTTCTTTTGATCTCCTGAGGACCAGGGAAGGTACCCCGGCAAGCCTCGCTACCTCTATACCATAGGATCTGTCAGAAGGGGACTCGACAACTTTATGGAGGAAGGTGACTCCGTCCTTGCCCTCTTCTACCGCCATACTGAGGTTCGTTACTCCGGGAAGCTTTTCGGCAAGTTTTGTAAGTTCGTGATAGTGAGTGGCAAAAAGTACAGCAGCCCTTCTTCCCTCCTGCCCCTGCAGGTATTCTATGACTGACCATGCGATACTCAGTCCATCATAAGTAGAAGTTCCCCTGCCAACCTCGTCAAGTATGACGAGGCTCCTGTCTGTTGCATTTCGAAGGATATTCGCGGTCTCCACCATTTCCACCATGAAGGTGCTCTGCCCTCTTGCAAGTTCATCGCGCGCGCCTATTCTGGTAAAGACACGGTCTACTATCCCTATCTTTGCGCTCTCTGCGGGTACGAAGGAACCCATGTGGGCCATTATGGCAATAAGGGCTGCCATTCGAAGATAGGTCGACTTTCCGGCCATGTTCGGGCCGGTGATTATTGCTATCCTTTTTCCCGAAACCATGCTCAGTGAAAGGTCATTCGGCGTGAAGGGACGGTTCCCAAGCATTACCTCTATTACAGGATGCCTTCCGTTCTTAACGATAAAATCTGTCCCCATTTCCATGACAGGCCTTACATACCTTCGTTCTGAAGCAATTTCAGCCAGCGAAGAAAAAAGGTCTGCTGCGGCTATGAATTTTGCCGCGTTAAGGATATCCTGACTCTTTGAAAGAGCTGCCTCAACGATTTCGGAGTAGATCCTTTCCTCTATGGAAAGTATTTCTTCCTCTGACCTGAACATTTCTTTTTCAAATATTTTGAGCTCTTCGGTAATGAAGCGTTCCGCGTTGACCAGCGTCTGTTTTCTGATGTATTCTGCAGGGGCTCTGTTCAGGCTGCCTTTAGGTATTTCAATGTAATAACCAAAGACCTTGTTTACCCCGGCCTTCAGGTTCTTTATGCCAGTCCTCTGTCTTTCGCTTTCCTCAAATCTATGAAGCCATTCAGAAGAATGGGCAGCCTTGTCTCTCCATTCGTCCAGGTCCTTGTCATATCCTTCTCTTATAACTCCTCCGTCCTTGACGAAACGGGGAACGGTTTCCGAGATCGAAGATTCCAGAAGTATAAAAAGTTCATCAAGGCAATCAACATCTTTAGTCCAGTTTTTCAGCCTCTCGTTGCTTGCCATCAGGTCTATCAGCACAGGCAGTGCACTGAGGGTCTCCCTTATTGTGACAAGATCCGAAGGAGATCCCATCCTCAGGGTCAGCCGGCTTATCGCCTTTTCCATGTCTCCGCAGGATGAGAGACGGCGCTGCAATTCCCCGCGCGTGGAATTGTCATTTACAAGCTCTTCTATGGAATCCTGTCTTTTCTCGATCATTCCTATGTCCTGAAGGGGAGAAAGTATCCATTCTTTGAGGGTCCTCCTGCCCATTGCAGTACGGCATCTGTTCAGGACCGAAAAAAGCGAGATGTCAGAAGGTTCCGTCAGTTCAAGGTTATTTACCGTATTCCTGTCAAGGATGAGCGATTGGGCCGGCATGACAGGCGTAATGCCCGTTACATGGAGGGCCTGCGAAAACTGGGTCTCTTCCAGATATCTCAAAACTGCGGCTGATGCGCCTGCGGCAGGATCCCTGTCGTCGATCCCCATGCAGTTGAGAGAGGCTATCCCCCATTTTCTGCAGAGCCATTCAGAACCTGTTCTTGGGTCGAATTCACCCTTTTCTCTTTCAACTATATTGGGGCGGCCCTGGTCGGGATAAATTTCAGAAAGAGAGTTGTTCTGTCCCTTTCGGATCAGTATTTCATCAGGGCGGAATGAACAGAGAAGAGATGATGCCTCTTCAGTATTGAAGGTGCCTGCTTTTAAAGTGCCTGTTGCCGTAGTGAGGAGGGCCAGAGAGATATTCTTCCCGTCAAAAAAACAGGCGGCAAGGCTTCCGTCGGACTCTGAGCTGTCTGAGAGCCATGTGCCGGGTGTCACTAATCTCGTTACTTCCCTTTTGACAAGAGTCTTTCCGTCAGGAACTGTTACCTGCTCGCATATGGCGACCCTGTGACCTGCGGCTACCAGCCTTCCGAGGTAGGAATCGACTGCGTGGAAGGGTACTCCTGCCATTGGGATGGCGTTTTCTGCTTCACGTGAACGTGATGTGAGGGCAATATCAAGAACGGAGGATGCGATCTGAGCATCCTCAAAAAACATTTCATAGAAATCACCCATGCGAAAAAAAAGAAGAGAGTCAGGGTACTGCTCTTTCCAGTATATGTACTGTTCCAGCATGGGAGTCATTTTAGTCCCCAGCGGAAGCTCCAAATCTATCCAGTCCTCCCCTTGTCCAAATAACTTTGAAGGAGAAGGGAGGCTGCGACCATGTCTACCCTTTCTTTTCGGCCTTTCCTCGAGACATCTCCCTCTATGAGGGACTGCTGCGCTATTACTGTAGTAAATCGCTCATCCCAAAAAATTATTTCCAGATCCGGATATCTGTTAACGATAGTTTCAGCGATTTCTCTGATATTCAGGGCCTCAGGCCCCTCGTTCCCGCCGGTCCTGAGCGGAAGACCTACCAGAAGTTTTGTTGTCCGGTAAGTATCCATGATCTTTTTGAGTTCTTCTATCCAGTCGTTCTTTGTGCTGAGCACGGTCAGAGCCTGAGCGAAAGATCCGAACGGATCGCTTACCGCGACACCGACCCTTACGGAACCAATATCTACAGCGACTATCCTCTCCAACTACCCGGCCTCAGCCTTTTGCAGCAAGTCTGGCAAAAATTTCAGGGGCCTTTGTGATGGCTTCGTTCAGTCTGCCTGCATCAGGAGCCCTTCCCTGCGCAAGAGAGGGTCTTCCTCCGCCTCTTCCGCCGATAAGGTCAGCTATTTCCTTCAGGAACTCGTCAGCCCTGATGCCCTTGCTCACTGCTTCTTCACTCGCCATGGAAGTCAGCGTCACGTGCTTTTCTTCCCCTATTCCTGCAAGCAGTATCACTGCGACCGGGTATTTCTGCTTTATCCTGTCGCCGACCTGTCTCAGAAGATCGGGGTTCATGTTTTCAAACTTTTCCATTATGAGGTCTACTCCGTTGACGCTGGCGCATGGCTTGATGCTCTCCTCAATATCGGACATAGCTGCCTTGACCTGCAGCTCCCTGTTCTTTCTCTCAAGTATCTTCTTTTCATCGATGATATCTTCTACTCTGCCGAGGACCGAATCAATGTCTTCGCCGAGCATTGACATGAGAGTTCCCGACAGATAGCTGAAACGCTGGAAGGCCGCCAGGGCGTTCTGTCCGGCTATTGCGTTTAAACGCCTTACTCCGGAGCCTATTCCCTCTTCGCGGATGATCTTGACCACGCCGATCTCACCTGTAGCCTTGACATGTGTTCCGCCGCAGAGTTCTGAGGAGTATCCGGGGATTTCGAGCACCCTTACCTCGTCACCGTATTTTTCGTCAAAGAGCGCCTTCGCACCTGTCTTTTTTGCATCTTCGATGGGCATTACGGTTGTGTTTACTGGCAGGTTTGAAAGGACCTGCTCATATACGATGGATTCTATCTCCCGCAGCTGTTCAGTTGTGAGCGGAGCAAAATGGTTGAAGTCGAAACGCAGAAATGTGGGCGTTACGATCGATCCGGCCTGCCTCACATGCTGTCCGAGGACTTTTGAAAGCGCTTCGTGAATAAGGTGTGTGGCCGTATGGTGCCTCTGTATGTTTTTTCTTCTTGCGGTATCTATCGATGCTGTCACTGCCTGGTTTTTCCTTATGCTTCCCCTTAGCAGCCTGCCTCTGTGCACTATGAGGTCGTTTACGGGATAAATGGTGTCCTCTACCTCGAAAATCACATTTTCTGCTGTAATGACACCGGTGTCGCCGACCTGTCCGCCTTTCTCACCGTAGAAAGGTGTGTCAGTAAGGATTATGTCAGCGCTCTCGCCTTCCGCTATGAAATCCTTTTCATTTCCTTCGGAAATTATCGCTGCAACATCTGCGTCGACCGAAGTGCGGTCATAACCACAGAAACTGCTGGGACCTGTCCTGTCTGCCAATTCAGTGTATGCATTTTTAGAAATGACGGAACTGGTCTGTTTGCTGGAAGCTCTTGCACGTTCGCGCTGGTCGTCCATTGCGTTGTTGAAGCCATCTTTATCTACGGCGATGCCCTCTTCTTCGCACATCTCCTCTGTAAGTTCGAGCGGGAATCCATACGTATCGTAAAGAACAAATGCAACGCTTCCGGGAAGAGTGCTGAGCGAGTTGTTCTTAAGCTGGCCTATCTCTGATCCCAAAAGATCGCTTCCCTGTGAAAGCGTCCTTGTAAAACGTTCCTCTTCCGTCTTCAGGATCTGCTCTATGGCACAGGACTGTTCGACAAGCTCAGTGTATTCGTCACCGACAGATTCACGAACTGAGGGCAAAAGTTCTGTAAGGAAGGGCCTCTCTATTCCGAGCAGCCTTCCGTAACGTGCGCTTCTTCTGATAAGGCGTCTTAAAACGTAACCGCTACCGTCGTTTGTGGGCAGTATTCCATCTGCTATCATAAATGCTGATGCCCTTATATGGTCAGAGATAACCTTTACAGCCATATCTTTTTTGGGATCTTTTCCATATTTGACTCCGCCAAGTTCGCATGCCTTGTCGATTATCGGACGGAAGAGGTCTGTCTCGAAGTCATTAGGCACTCTCTGGACAACTGATGAGAGCCTCTCAAGTCCCATCCCTGTATCTATGTTCTTGTTTGGCAGTGGAGTAAGGTTTCCTGCCACATCCCTGTTGTACTGCATGAAGACCAGGTTCCATATCTCCAGGTAGCGGTCACAGTCACATCCCACAGTACATGTAGGTTTTCCGCACGAAAATTCCGGCCCCTGGTCATATATTATTTCAGAGCATGGTCCGCAGGGACCGACAGGTCCGGCTGCCCAGAAATTATCTTCGGCGCCCAGGCGCACTATTCTGTTTTCAGGAAGCCCTACCTTGTTGCGCCAGATATCATGTGCCTCGTCATCGTCAAGATAGATCGTTGCGTAGAGTCTGTCAGGTTCAAGTCCGACCCGTTCTGTAAGGAATTCCCAGGCCCAGGGAATTATTTCCTCTTTAAAATAGTCCCCAAAACTGAAGTTGCCCAGCATCTCGAAAAATGTGTGATGTCTGGCAGTACGTCCGACATTTTCAATGTCATTTGTTCTGACACACTTCTGTGCAGTAGTGGCTCTTTTCACCTCGGGGGTCTTCAGTCCCAGGAAGTATTGTTTGAAAGGGACCATTCCTGCTATTGTGAAAAGCAGCGTAGGATCATCGGGCACCAGTGAAAAACTGCGATACCTTTTGCATCCCTTTTCCTCGAAATATGAAAGAAAGAGTTCCCTTAATTCTTTTCCGCTTCTGTATTGCATTTAAGCTGCCCCCTGTAATAAAAGATCAAAACTAAATTCCATCCGCATCAGAAAAATTGGTCAGGTCATTAAATTTTTTGCACCAAATAATTATAAGCGGATCCGGGGTGTTTGTGCCAGATCCCGCTTTCGTGAAATAATGGCTGTCATTTAAAAATATCAGCGGCCGACCAGTTTTCTTCGCGCCGTTTTAGCCTCAGCAACTACCCTGTCTTTGTCTGTTTCTGTGAACGTTCCGTTTTTATAAAGCATTTTTCCTGCCACAACAGTAGCCTTGACATCTGAAGAAGATCCGGCGTAAACGAGGAAACCGGGAAGATTATCATTGTCCCAGCCTACATAATGCGGCCGGTCCAGGTCAACAAGTATCATGTCTGCCCTGTATCCCTCCTTGATCAGTCCTATATCATTGAACCCAAGTGCCTTTGCTCCGTTTACCGTCGCCATCCTAAGAACTTCGACAGATGTAACGAGGGTCGGATCTTTTGCCGCACCCTTGTGGATCAGCGCAGCACAGCGAAGCTCATCCCAAATGTCCAGCCTGTTGTTGCTGGCCGCCCCGTCAGTTCCGAGAGCGACCCTCACACCCGCCTTCAGGAATTCGGGAATGGCGGCAATGCCGCTGCCGAGTTTGAGATTGCTCTTCGGGTTGTGAGCGAACGTGACATTATCCCTGGCATAGAATGGCGCAGATGCCTTGGCTACCCATACACAGTGCGCCAGAAGAAGGTTAGGCACATCTATCATGCCTGTTTCGTAAAGATACTCCTCAGGGGTCATTTTTCCTTCCTGATCGCTTATGCTCCACTCAGAAGACGTTTCGAGCCAGTGGAGATGGACTCCCAGTCCGGTCTCTTTCGCTCTGTCTGCGATCTCTTTCATCAGGTCGAAAGGAACTGTGTATGGTGCGTGTGGACCCAGCTGAACGCTGATAAGTCCATCCCTGCCGTTGTAGTCCTCTGCAAGCTTAAGGTTTTCTTTTAACTTGCTTCTGTCGCTGTCGCCTACTATGCCCCGCGAAAGTCCGCATCTCATTCCATTTTCGAGAGCAGCCTCCGCAACTTTGTCCATGAAGAAGTACATGTCTGCAAAACAGGTGGTACCTGTAGAAAGCATCTCCAATATACCCAGTGCGGTCCCTGCTTTGACAAGGTCTCCGTCAAGTTTGTTTTCAACCGGCCAGATGCGTTTCTGAAGCCAGTCCATAAGAGGCAGTTCCTCTCCAAGTCCCCTCAGAAGAGTCATGGCCGCGTGCCCGTGGGCGTTCACAAAACCGGGTATCAGGGCTGTATTGCCTCTTCCCTCATAAGCACATCCGGAACTGAGGGTCCCGGCCGGAAGGATGGAGGATATCCTGTCGCCTTCGGTGATGACATCACATCTTTCGGCTGAGGATCTCTCCGTGTCCCAGACAACGACATCCCTGTACCGGTTTGTCATCATACCTCTCTCCATGCCGCCAGGTATTCCTTTTGCTCCTGTGTAAGCCGTTCAATGTTTATACCGAGCGATTCAAGCTTTAGATCGGCCACCCTCTTGTCCAGCTCAGCCGGAACGTTGTAAAGACCCGGTTCCAGTTTGTTGCAGCTTATATACAGGCAGGAAAGCAGCTGCATAGCAAAGCTCATATCCATAATCTCTACTGGATGCCCGTCCCCTGCTGCCAGGTTGACCAGCCTTCCTTCACCAAGAAGGTGTATCCTGCGGCCTACCGGAAGTATGTAAGTCCGGATATTGTCACGCGATGCCTTTACATCAACAGCCAGCTCGGCAAGATCGGGAATGCAGACTTCCACGTCAAAATGGCCCGCGTTGCAGAGGAGCACTCCGTCTTTCATTCTCATAAAGTGTTCTTTCCTGATGACTTTAGTGTTTCCTGTCACTGTAATGAAGACATCCCCGATCTTTGATGCTTCAAGCATATCCATTACATCAAAGCCATCCATAAGTGCCTCAAGTGCCCTGTGAGGATCTACCTCGACCACTGTGACCCTTGCCCCCAGGCCTGCCGCTCTCTTGGCAGCGCCCTTTCCGCACCAGCCGTATCCTGCAATGACAACATTCTTGCCTGCCACGATAAGGTTGGTGGTCCTGAGGATCGCGTCCCATACAGACTGACCTGTTCCGTACCTGTTATCGAAGAGATATTTGCTCTGAGCGTCATTGACCGCCAGCATCGGAAATGGAAGAACTCCTTCACAATGCATGGCTTTGAGGCGCTTTATCCCCGTAGTGGTCTCTTCGCATCCGCCAAGCAAGTTTGGAATAAGATCCCTTCTCCTGTCTATTATCATCGAAACGACGTCACCGCCGTCATCAATTATTATCTGAGGATCCCATTTGAGCATTTCTTCTATGTTTTCGGA
>WOYI010715717.1_pt1 | contig 11621 bp, 6 predicted proteins | sample 6423411 | NCBI WGS metagenome assembly WOYI01 (sample SAMN13441803, study PRJNA592873) | oil field metagenome | biome: oil field; feature: oil-well bore; material: oil-contaminated soil; isolation source: oil-contaminated soil from oil-well borehole | place: Germany: Wietze | collected 2016-10-18 ... | reverse complement strand
ATATTAACTATCTCGTTTTGTATACAAACAAGTAACTGGATCATTTTGAAGATCTTTAGACAAATTTTCTAAAAAAATACTACAGGATCAACAACTTCAGGCGATCTTCCATCTTCTTTTCATCTATTAACGTTTCTTTAGCAGATTATATCCCTCAATGGCTTTGGATACTTCTCAAAAGCTTTATTTTGTCCCCATCCCGATGACATCTATCCCTGTTAAGAGCTCTTTTTTATGCGCAAAAAAGCTCAAAATTCAAAATCGTAAAGTATAACTATTGAAAAAGGTATAAAGAAATAAAATATGGAGAACGAATTCATAGTCCTTGACATGTTTTCCGGTGCTGGTGGGCTCACAGAGGGTTTCTTCAGAACTGGCTATAAGTTTATCGCTCACATTGATATGGATAAATACGCATCTATGACACTGGAAACACGATCAATCTATCACGCCCTTAAAGCGAACGGGATGGAAGAGACCTATCGTGATTACCTTTCGGGGGAAATTTCGAGAGAAGACCTGTTAAAAACAGGTAAAAAGTTCTCAGATCTGGATTCCAGCGAAATTATAAATTCAGAGGTTTCAGCGGAAAATGAAGGAGCTATAATAAGAAAAATTGAGAAGAGGATGGAAAACTGCAATCTTAAGAAAGTGGATGTAATAATCGGCGGTCCACCCTGTCAGGCGTATTCGGTTGTGGGAAGAAGTAGAGATCCTCAAAGAATGAAAAATGATCCTCGAAATTACCTTTATCTTCGTTATCTCTCTTTCTTACAGTCCTTCAAACCTGATATATTCATGTTTGAAAATGTCCCTGGGATAAAAACAGCCATAAATGGAAAAATTTATAAAGACTTTACCACTGAAGCAACTAAACTTGGATATACTGTAAAAGATAAAATTTTAGATGCGTCGGATTTTTTTGTCCTTCAAAGAAGAAAAAGAGTTATAATAATTGGATGGAACTCAAAATATAAGCTTGATTATCCCGAATTTATCCCTGTAAAACACAATTATACTGTTTCATGCTTGCTTGAAGACTTACCACCACTTAAGCCAGGAGAAGGATCAGACACTCCTCAGGATTATATTAGCCCACCATCAGAATATCTTGAAAAAGCGGGATTACGGTCAAGAAAAGACGTTCTTATACAGCACAGTGCCAGAACGCTTAATGAGAGAGATAGAGAGATATACAGATATGTTATATCCAACTGGGAGAAAGAACACAGACGGGTCAGATATGACGACTTACCGGAGAATCTTAAAACACATCGGAACAGAAAGTCATTTGAGGACCGATTCAAAGTTGTAGCTTCTGATCTAAATTGTGCTCAGAGTGTAGTGGCGCATATTTCCAAGGATGGGCATTATTATATACACCCTGATATAACTCAGGCGAGATCGCTCACTGTGCGGGAGGCTGCCAGAATACAGTCCTTTCCAGATAATTTTAAATTTGAAGGTCCCAGAACTTCCCGGTATCAACAGATAGGAAATGCAGTCCCTCCACTGATGGCAGAAAAAATTGCCATTGAGATAAAGAAAATGCTGGAGGCGACATAATGATGGATAATCTCTACATTCATTATGATGGAGCATATGAAGATACTGTCAGGAGAATCTGGTCAGATATACAGGAATGGGGTAAAAAGAATATGAGGAATTTTCCATGGAGAAATACACGGGATACCTATAAGATAATGATTGCAGAAATCATGCTTCATCGAACAAAAGCGGATCAGGTGAAGACGCTGTACGAAACGTTCATTGAAAAATTCCCCGACTTTAGATCAATTATTAGAGCCGGTCCTGAAAATATAAGATCTGAACTCCATTCGCTGGGTCTATCTTGGAGATCTGATCTTCTGTACAGAATGGCAGAAGAAGTTGTGAAAAAATATGATGGAGTTCTGCCTCAGAATAGAATAGAACTCATGGAACTTCCAGGCGTCGGGCATTATATAGCATCTGCAATACTCTGTTTTGGATATGATCTTCCAGAGCCTGTACTTGATGCCAATACGGTGAGAGTTATCGGTCGTGTTTTTGGGATAAAAATAACCGATTCTTCGAGAAGAAGCAAAAAATTTGAAAAAATCATGCGTGACCTGGTTGCATGCGGGGAACCACGGAGATTTTCCCTCTCTCTGATTGATTTTGCTGCTGCGATATGCACTTCTGGAAATAGCCCGGGATGTAATATGTGCTCCCTTAAGGATATATACTGCTTATATGGAAAAAGAGGTGATCTGAATGAGAGAAAAATTAATTGAGGAAATGTTGAAAGAGGCCTATGGCCCAAGAAATGGCGCAGAGGAAGAGATTTCGGGAGACCCCATGAAAGAATATATAACTGGGGTCATCATTCCACAAAAATGCAGGAAAGTGGAAAAAGACCCGGATTCTGAGATAACTGTACCCATGGGCGAGAATTTTCTGGCAGATGATGATGCACCCACTGAGGATATTCTGGTATCCACCCCGTCTGAACTGGATCCGCAGATGAGACCAAAATCCTTTGGAATTTCTTTTGTGGTGAATGGTGAATCTCCCTCATTCATGATATGTGTCACATGGGGACGATATGTCCGGAATCATGAGAAGGGGATCTGGAGGAGGATACCATACTGTGTCATAAAACTGGTATCTATGAATAAAAAAACAATGAGACTCACCCTCTATGAGGGAGATGATGGAAGAATTTTACTTGATGTGAGAAAAGTAAGGCAGAATGGTGAGTCCAATATTATCGTGAGTATGATTAATGATCTTGAAACACAAAAATGTTATGGAGAATCGCTCACTGAGGCGAGTATCTTTCAACCGTCAATAAGGATAAAAATGGACAAAGATACGCAGCTTGCACCTCTTTCAGGAAGAGGAGAAGGGGTACTTCCTTTTCTATACAGAGAAAAACCCATTCTTGCACGTGGATATGTGTGCTCTGCGATATGGAAAGATATAGATTACTCGGATCATATTGATGGTCCAGTTCTGTGGGCCGACGGCTATCATTTTGATGAATGTCATGAATTCATCGCACCTGATGTCAGAAGCGAATTTGTTCCACTTTATCCGAATCCCGCACCGGTATTCGAATATGATAATAAGTATGGAGAATATCCCGAAATCTCTGCATATAAACTTTCAGAGATGTGGAAAGAGGATGAGATCACGGGGTACCTCTCGCCTCTTGTGGTAGCGTATGAAAGGTGGATAGAAGAAAATAATGAGAAAGTGAAGATTATGGACGGTGCGGCTAAACTCACTGCAGAGGATCTTGTTAAACTGCAGAGAGTGGCTTTAAACAGGTTAAAAGACGGAATTGAAATTCTTAAAAAAGATGTGGATGCAAGACTTTCTTTCTGTTTTGCCAACAGGGCGATATGGCTCCAGAACCGATGGAAGACAGGGAAAGAGGATTTTCAATGGAGACCATTCCAGCTCGCATTCATCCTTATGAATCTTGAACCAATATGCAATAAAGAATCCGTGTATAGAGACTACATTGATCTTCTATGGATCCCCACTGGAGGTGGAAAAACAGAAGCATACCTTGCGATAATGGCATTTACAATGGCTCTGAGAAGGAGAAAAGCCAGAAAATGCAGGGATGGGGATACAACTGGCGGGGGAACTGCAATAATTACACGATATACACTGCGTCTCCTGACGGTTCAGCAATTCAGAAGAACACTCGGAATGATCACCGCAGCAGAATATCTGAGAGTTATGAAGGATAAAAGAGGTGTTGTGGGCTGGAGACCCGCAGAATGTGATATTGGTGACGACTGGATTTACGGCTCGATCCGGTTTTCTGCTGGAATGTGGGTTGGGGGAGCAGTTTCTCCAAATCACCTCAGAAAGGAAAAGGGCGCCATAGATGCTCTCATGGGGAAGGAGGCTGAGGGTGAACCTGCGCAGGTGATAAGGTGTCCAGTATGTGGAGCATGGCTTGCCATCCCAGAATCGGGACTTCCCGCAGGAAAGAACATACTGCATCTGGTGGTTCGATCCGATAAGGATCCCGATGAAATAAAAAGTGAGATTTCATCTCATATCAGCGAAATAGAGCATCTGAAAGATATCACTATCACTGACAGAGGACATTCTCCCGGCTATATGACCCTCACAATCACTCTGGAGGCTGATAAAAAACTCACCGGTCAGGAGATTGATGGTATCGGGGATAAAATAAGAAACATGACATCTGTGGAGATCGCACCTTTCAGAGCTTCAAGACCCGGATATTTTGGTTATAGAAACGAACCTGGTAGAAAAAATAAAAACCCCGTTGATTTTATGATTTACTGTCCAGATCCAGATTGCGAACTCAACAAAAATATATTCTATGAAGAAGGCGTACCGCTTAATTCACAGAATACACACGATGAGACTCTCCCGGATGGCTTGGTGGTAAGAAGAGTTGAAACGCCTTTCTCTCCCAGTTTCAGAATGCCCATCCCGGCATATACCGTCGATGAACAGATTTATTGTAGGTGCCCCACAGTAATAATAAGCACAGCGGATAAAATAGCCAGACTGGCATTCGAGCCCAGAGCGGCATCAATTTTCGGAAATGTTGAGGGATATAATGCATATTATGGCTACTACCGGAGCAACATGCTTCCAGAGAAACCCACCAAGACCGCAGGAAAAACTGAAGATTACAATGTGAACGTGAGACCTTTTTATCCCCCAGAACTGATAATACAGGACGAGCTTCACCTTATGGAGGGCCCTCTTGGAAGCATGTTCGGTCTTTATGAATCTGCCGTTGAGGGTCTGATAAAAAGTAATGTGGGTATGCCAAAATACATAGCATCCACAGCGACAATAAAGAATGCTGAATCTCAGGTAAAGCATCTGTTTGCAAGGGAATTGTTTCAATTTCCCCCTTATGGTCTGGATATGGATGATAATTTTTTTATCAGGAATCCTGAATGGGATAAGGGGTGGGATGAAAAAAGACCAGGAAGAGTGTATATGGGGATATGCGCTCCCGGTATAGGCCCCCTCACACCACTCGTAAGAATATGGTCAAGACTTCTCAAAACATGCTATGACTGCAAACACGATGGTGATATAAAATACTTCTGGACCATTGTCGGGTATTTCAATGCCCTGAGAGAACTTGGTGGTGGAAGGGCACTTTATAGAGAGGACATAGTTGAACGACTCAGGTATATATCCTCCGTAAATCTCAGAATGCTGGATCCCGACAACGTGGTTGAACTGTCAAGCAGAGTAAATTCCACAGACATTCCGCAGATACTGGATGAACTGGAGAAAGGTGGTGAGAGAAAGTTTAATGAGAATCCTGATGCCATTTTCACAACATCAATGTTTGGTACCGGGGTGGATATACCCCATCTTTCTTTGATGGTGGTCAATGGTCAGCCAAAAACGACATCCCAGTATATACAGGCGACAGGAAGAGTTGGGAGGACTCATGGTGGGTTCGTTATAACATTCTTCAGAGCTGGTAGACCACGTGATCTGAGCCATTATGAGATGTTTTCTGCATACCATCGTAGAATATATCTTGAGGTTGAGCCTTCTTCTGTGTCTCCATTTTCAGAGGGGTGCCTTGCCAGGGCATCCGGTCCTGTAATGGTTTCATTCCTGAGAAATATCCTCAATCCATCAGCTAAATGGTATGAACAGGATGGGACGGTGATCCTCGATGAGGACGCAGATAAAGATATCAAACAATTTATGAACACTCTCTCTACCAGGGTCCAGTACATAATGAAAACCACCGGGAATGTGATTGAATATTTTCAGAGTCAGAAAGACAGGTGGTCAAATATTGCGATGGAAATCGAAAGAAATGGTAGTCTTGCCTTTGTGGAATATCCTCATAGAGAGCCAAAGAAAAATGTTGTTCTTGGAGACCCCTCTCATGAGCATTATCCCTCCCTGAAAGTCGTCTATAAAAATGCTCCACAATCTTTGAGAGAGGTTGAGGAGACCACAGGATTCGAGGTGTAAAATATGAAAGAAGGAGTGCAGCATATAAGAAGGTCGCAATTTGTGCTGACATACGGGCCCGGAGCAATAATAGAGAGCAGAAATGGACCAAGAATCATACCATCCGTCGACTCCGGACTCGACAGACTATTCAGTCTGGATAAGTTCCAGGAATTTGAGATAACGGACAGCAGGTTGAGAATAGCCATTAAAAACCTGACAGGTTCCGACGCCAGAATTTTCTCCCTTCCATCAAATGCATCCCTCGGAAAATCGGAGAGCTGGGGGATCTATCATACCTATATATTTCCCTCATGGAGGGTATGTTACGGGAGGAAGGGAAAACACCGATCCATACTGTACAATGGCACAGACACAGAATGCCCCATATGTCATAAGGATGATGACTCTTCCGCCGTGAGATTCGTTACTGCATGTATTAACGGGCATCTTGATGAGGTTCCATGGAATTATGCAGTACATCAAGGCGAAAACTGTGATCCCAGTTGTAAGCCTCAATATTTTTACTGGGATAGCAGTGGCAGCTCACTTTCTGATATTGTTATAGAATGTCCTGATTGTGGCTGCAAAACAGATATGGGGAGAATATATAGATTAGATTTCAAATGCACAGGCAGGTTTCCTGAGAAAGAACAACCACGAGGCACAGGCAGGGGTGCACCATATTATACACGACCAGAAAAACTCTTCAAAGATAAATGTGACGCAAAAATGAAGGTAATTCAGAGGCAATCCAGCTCACTCCGCATTCCGGAAACACTCACACTGCTCACAATACCGGAGTATGATAATGCAATATCCAATATTCTTCAGAGACCGGTTGTATCCGCTGCCGTAGATATGTTGTTAAGATCCTTCAGCGCACGTAATGGGGAAATGAATGCAGAAGAATTAATAAGTAATATCAAAGCCTCCCCATACATAACAGATGAAGCCGCTCTGAAAATCGAGGAGTACATCCGAGAAAAAGGAATTCCTAGCTTCTGTGATCTTTTTAACCGTTTACATAGCGAAGAGAAAACATTCATGGATTTCATCTACGAAGAATTTGAATCTCTGCTTGCCGGAGCCAGAACAACAGAAAATTACAGTATGTCTCCGCCCAGGAAAGTCCCATCTGGTGAAAGTGATATCCTTCCCGATCTTGATATTTACCCGATAAATAAAATCAGAACGATAACCGCTCAGAGGGGCTACCGGAGAATGCCCTATACAGAGAAAAGTGAAGAACTGGGGAAAATTGTCCCATATAAAGTTTATCTTGATGACAGCTACTGGTACCCTGGGTTTGAGGGTCTGGGAGAAGGAATATTCATAACATTTTCTGGGAATATGCCCCCCGATTTTGATGAAATAAAAGCGTATAAAGAATGGAAAAATCATAAAAGCTCTGGGAATAGTGGAAACCCTCTGTGGAGGGATGTATCACAGAAACCTCTATTTGTATGGCTACATACACTTTCACATTCTATTATAAGAGCTCTGTCACTGTATGCAGGGTATTCTTCAGCATCCCTCAGGGAGAGAGTGTATATTGATCGAGATGCAAAAAACGGAGGAATTTTGATTTACACAACATCCCCAGGAGAGGATGGGAGTATGGGGGGACTGGTTGGGGCAGCTGATGAATTTAAGGATATTCTGGAGATGAGTCTTGAACGCATAAAAGTCTGTTCAAATGATCCTTTATGCAGTGAGGTGCGAAAAACACCAGACAGATTCAATGGTGCAGCCTGTTACAGTTGTCTTTTAATATCGGAAACGTCATGTGAGCACAGAAACATGTGGCTGGACCGTCATATCATTCTGGGTGATTGAAATGGTAAACAAAGTCCTTGCTGTTGCAACAGGAGAGAAATGGGTAGGCTATGGAGTCAGATCCTTTTCATCGATAATAGCGGAGATTATGAACTGCGCAGAGAAGGAACTGGTAATGACGGCATATGTAATTTCTGATATGGATACTGTTAAAAACGTAAAAAAAGCCCTCGAAAGAGGGATTTCTGTTGAAATATTCATCTATCTCCCCGATCCCGCTCACAGAACCGGAGCCACCGATGAAATCTTCAGATTGAAAGACGAATACAGTTATCTTACAGTCCATATGATCCGGGATAAAATTCTTCACGCAAAGGTTCTTGTTGCAGATGGCAGAAAGGTTCTTGCAGGTTCGGCTAACCCTACATTTGGTGGAATGGTGAAAAATTATGAACTGGGGTTACTGGCGGAGGATGGCAGAATTGCTCAAAAAATTCTTACAATGCTCAGGAGGTTGATAGAGTAATGAGAGTGTATTATCATTTCTATCCAACATGCCCATACTGCCATGAACCTCACGATAGGGGTTCATCTCTCGAAAAGATTGACAATGAAAACCTGAAATGCCCATCCTGTGGTGCTCATTTTTGCAGCAGAATAAACTTGCTTTCATCGGAAGGATTTGCGAACACTCTTGACGCTGTCATCAATAAAGAAGGAGGGGCTGAAAAGTATCTGTCAAAACTTCCACTTGTATGGGGTGTTAGACCAAACAAGGTAGAGGAGGAATATATTCTATGGGTGAACAGAACCGGCAGGGGCAAATTTCTGATCACATGGCCATGGAAAAACGTAAAGTTCATCCCGTTGCTTGTTTCAGAATATCTGCTGAATAATCCAGCCAAAAAAGTGGTGGTTATTGGCGACATCTCTTCCGACTCCTCCGATGAAATGGAAATAATCGCCCCGGGGATAAAAGAGGTGTTTGACAATCTGATTTACCTTGAAGAGGAGGAAAGCGATAAGATTGATGAAAGTATAAAGAAGGAAATGGGAAATTTTGATAAAAAATTTGTTCTCGAAAAAGAGAAAGTTATCCATTATGAAATCCACAGAATCGGCACACACAATAGAGCCAAAGATATTTGCGATCAGAGTTTCACAAAATGCAAAAACAGACTGATAAGGGAAATAAAGGAGGACTATGGTGAAGAGTCCATAAGAGACGTAGATGAAATAAGGATAAAAAGAGGAAAGACTGTGAAAACTTTGAATAAAAATGGATTCATTGACATAAAACTGGAGGAAAAAGAGCAGTGGATGGGGAATCTGAAATATAACAAGAAATGGCTGTGGGATGTGCTTTTAAACTCAAAAAAGATGAAACGTCTAAACAGAATAATCTCCAACATAGTATTGAAAGAGTCGGAGGAAGAAAAACTGGACGAAAACAATAAAAGACTGTTTTTTGTACCTTCCGAAACGAGCCCGGGCACCATTTTCAATACTGTAAAAAAGATCAATCCAGATCTTGTAGTGATTGCGAATACAGATGAGTTTATAGAAGATGTAATCTATGGCGGAGAAAAAAGCAGCGCGCTTTTCAATTTTTTAAAGGATTGTGAAAACTCTCTTGTCCTGATGTTTTCCACAGATCCTGGTGTGAGATACCTGTATCGCATAAATCGTACAGAAAAATATCCGGGTGGAGATAATATAACACCCCATACATGGGATTCCGAACTTTTAATTGAAAGAATAAAAACTGAATTGAAGAACCATGAGTCAAGCTATCCAAATCCTGCCTCTTCCCGGTGGGAAGAATTATTGGACGGGGGGCGGGTTCCAGAGGTGGAGTACATAGTAATAGATTCTATGGATAGTCTGGACGTATTTCTTGACGGGGTCTCCTCAATTCCGGTGGATGAAGATGTTAAAAAAGACATCAAAAACTATATTTGCGATCTCAAAAGAAGTCCGCTTGTTGTCCGGGGGGATTATGAAAAACCAGAGGTATTCTGGCGCAGAAGCAATCGTGAAACGGTACATTATGATTATCTGATGAACCTCATTCATGAAAGAACTGATGACGCAAAATTTAAAAGCCTGAAAAAGGTGATTGATAAAATATACAGTACTGATTCCGCTAATACAACCAACCCACTTATGAAAAAAATAACTGAAAAGGTGGGCGATTTACTGAAAGAAGAGGGCAGTTTCGTCACGGTGGTCGTTCACGGGTATGATGTTAAAGGGACAGAAAAATTACTTCGTGAGACGGTTTTTAATGAGTATATGCCACAGAGACTCTCTGTCTGCTCATGGAGGGATTTGTCTCAGAGAGAGATGGGTATTGCTTATAATCCAAAACACTATGTTATATCCACACTTCCCCCCCCTCCCTCTCGGGTATATCCCATTTATTTCAGTCATGTTAAGAAGTTTGTTTTTATTGGAAGCGGGAATAACATTAAAAAAATTGAAACAATAGTAAAAAATAGATTGACTGAGACAATTTCCAGACCGATATACCTGCTTTCTGAAAGTGATCCTGCCCCTGAACTTCTAAAAACTATTCTGAAAAGTGTGGAAATAGGTTCAAATGAGGTTCTTCAAAATATTTCAGAGGAGATATTTGCTGAGTTTGATACGCAATTTAAGCCCAGATCTGATACCGACAGTAGAAAAACGGGAGGTTCATATACCTGTATAAGCTCAGGAGAGCATGCAGTTCTGGTGATTGACATAAACAAAAGAGGTATGTTCATTCCTGCAGGAGTATCGTTGTCCATCAAAGAGGATCACAGAATTGCTGAGATATCGCTAGACAATATTTCTTCACCCAGAGACTTGGAAAATAAAGAGTTGCTGATAGATAGAAGTGGAATCTATAAATCTTTCCAATCAATTTTTATACAGTTTATGATGGATTATGGAAAGGGGGTAAAATTCAGAAATGGTCCTTATGAGTGGGATGGATTTCAGAATCTTTTCAAGGATGCTATCATGTGGATTTTGATGCTTGAAAATGCTGTAAAGAACTATTCATATAAAAAGGGAATAGCCCGTGAAGAAGCAAAGAAGAAAATTGCTGAACATCTTTCGAGGCTCGATTTAACCGCAAAGGGCTCTGATTATATCAGAGGGTGGTGGTTAAATTACTACGAAAGCGTAACAACAGAATATGGGGCATATCCTCTATATAAGGTTGAACATCCAAAAAGCCTTGATGATGTCCAGAAAATATATAAAGGGATTAATGATATCCTGCCAGAAATGAAGCTTGACCTGGCAGATGCTGAGAGGAGTTATATCGCATCAACTGTGATCCAGAAATTCAGAAGGTCGTTCTTGAAGGGGGACAGAAGCGAGATTGATCCATCCTGGCGTCAGCTGTATACACAATTTGAGAAGGAAATTGAAAGTAAAGTTAAGACCTTACCGGTTTTTAAAGTTGATCGTGCCTATGATGTTGAAATTATAAAGGAGGCTGAACCTTTCAGAGTTATGGACGACTATAAAGAGTATATCCAGACATCTTCAAATGAGGGATAAAGATAAAAACTGCATAAGAGTTCTTCCCCCTATCTATCTTGTTCTGTATGTAAATAATTAACCCGGATCAGTTTGGAGATCTCTGGACAATTTTTCTAAAAAGTGGTACAGAATGACTCAGGCATAAAAGAAATCCAGTGAAGCCAAATTTTGGCGGAATATAATCTTTTACACCGTGTTGTACGCTGTTGCAGGTTTCTGTAATCCTTTAGGAAACCACTTATTCTTAGTGCGGTAGTGAACATAGTAGTGCCAGAGAAAATTGTGAACAGCAGCCAAGCCAAAATCATAATCCTTTAACCTATCTTTAA
>WOYI010465619.1_pt1 | contig 11630 bp, 8 predicted proteins | sample 6423411 | NCBI WGS metagenome assembly WOYI01 (sample SAMN13441803, study PRJNA592873) | oil field metagenome | biome: oil field; feature: oil-well bore; material: oil-contaminated soil; isolation source: oil-contaminated soil from oil-well borehole | place: Germany: Wietze | collected 2016-10-18 ... | reverse complement strand
GATCCCGATGATCAGGAAGACCAAGCCGATCAGCGGCGCGGCCCCCTGCAGGGCGGCGGCACGAGCCAGCTTCGGGTTGGAGAACAGCAGCACGATCGAGGCGAGCAGCATGCTGAGGAGCACGAAGACCGACAGGCCGGCGCCCGCCTGCTGCACACTGCTCGCGGCGAGCATCACCAGTCCGGCGAAGGCGCCGAGCGCCAGGAACACATTGTAGAAGCCCTGGTTGAAGGCCATCGGGCGCAGCACCTCGGCGTCCTGCTGGGTGGTGATGCCGAAGCGCCGCCACGTGCTCGGCCGGTTCCAGAGCACGCTCTCGAGCAAGAAGATGAAGACGTGGATCAGGCCGGCGATGGCGACGAAGATCGTGCCGATGATGAGGAACACAGTGCTCACGCCGTCAGTGTGTCACTGCACGGTCGAGCCGCCTAACCGAACAGCACCGCCGCCTCGTCGTAGCGGCTCTGCGGCACCACCTTGAGACGGCCCAGCGCGTCCTCGAAGGGCACGTTCACGATCTGGGTGCCGCGGAGAGCCACCATGCGCCCCCAGTTCCCGGCACGGGTCGATTCGATGGCGGCCATCCCGTACCGGGTGGCCAGCACACGGTCGTACGCCGTGGGGGTGCCGCCGCGCTGGATGTGGCCGAGCGTGGTGGAGCGCGTCTCGATCCCGGTGCGCTGTTCGATCTCGGGCGCGAGCTGGTCGCCGATGCCGCCGAGCCGCGGCCGGCCGAAGGCGTCGAGTCCGCGCTCGGAGTGGGCGTCGTCCATGGTGTCGAGCTTGAATCCTTCGGCGACGGCGATCAGGGGCGCTCGACCGCGATCTCGTGCCGACTCCGCCCATTCGCAGATCTGCTCGATCGAGGTCTTCTGCTCGGGGATCAGGATCGCGTGCGCGCCGGCCGCCATGCCTGAGTGCAGCGCGATCCAGCCGACATGCCTGCCCATCACCTCCGCGATCATGCATCGTCCATGCGAGTCGCCGGTGGTGCGCAGGCGGTCCATCGCATCCGTGGCGATCTGGACGGCGGTGTCGAATCCGAAGGTGTAGTCGGTGGCCGAGAGGTCGTTGTCGATCGTCTTGGGGACGCCGACGATCTTGATGCCGGCATCCGTCAACCGCTTGGCGGCCGCGAGGGTGCCTTCGCCGCCGATCGCGATCAGCGACTCGATCCCCTGCTCCTCCATCACCTCGGCGACCCGCTCGGCTCCGCCGCCCTCGAAGGGGTTGGTGCGGGAGGTGCCCAGGATCGTTCCGCCCTGCTTCGAGATGCCCATCACCTGCGGGCGTGCCAGCGGCATGATGTCGCCGCCGAGGACGCCCTTCCAGCCGTTGCGGAACCCGACGAACTCCATGTCGTGCAGCTTGATGCCGGTGAGGACCGCCGCGCGGATCACCGCGTTCAGACCGGGGCAGTCTCCGCCGCTGGTGAGGATCCCGATGCTCATGACTCACATCCTGCCGTGTTTCGGCGCGCGCGGCCGACGGTCGCCGCCCGTCGTCCGCGCCGCCTAGGCTCGCCCCGATGGACCCGATCCGCACCCGTTACGAGCCGCATCGCGAGCTGTCGCTGCGACTCACGCTGGGCCCGCTGGCGCTGGGCAGCACCGATCCGACCGTTCAGCGGGATGCCGCGGGCCTCTGGCTCACGATGGCGACGCCCGCGGGCGCCGCGAGCCTGTGCCTGACGCCCCGCGCGGGCGGAGTGGACGCGGCCGCCTGGGGGCCGGGGTCCGAGCACGCGATCGCCGGAGTTCCCGCGCTGCTCGGCGCCGAGGACGACGACACCGGCTTCGACCCGTCCCGCCATCCCGTGGTCGCCGAGTTGCACCACCGCGCTCCGGGGTTGCGGCTGACGCGGGCGGGCCGCATCCTGCCCTTCCTCATTCCGGCGGTCCTGGCGCAGAAGGTCACCGGCATCGAGGCGAAGCGGGCGTGGCGCGAGCTGGTGCGCCGTCACGGCGAGCCCGCGCCCGGTCCGGCCCCCCTCGGCATGCGGGTGGCTCCGTCTGCGGCCGTCTGGGGCACGGTGCCGTCGTGGGAGTGGCACAGGGCGGGCGTTGGTCCTCAGCGGTCCGACACGGTGATGCGCATCGCGGCCGTCGGCGCGTCGCTCGAACGGGCAGCCGGCGATGGCGTCCCCGAGGTGCTGCGCAAGCTCCGCGGCATCCCGGGCATCGGGATCTGGACGGCGCACGAGACGGTGCAGCGCTCGCACGGCGACCCGGATGCGGTGAGCATCGGCGACTTCCACGTCAGCAAGCGCGTGGGGTGGGCCCTGATCGGTGAGCGCGTCGACGACGATGGGATGATGGAGCTGCTCGAGCCGTGGCGCGGCCACCGGCAGCGGGTGGTGCGCTTGATCGAGGCGGCGGGCATCGGCTACGAACGGCATGGGCCGCGCATGGCCATCGTCGACAACCGCCACCGCTGAGCCTGCGGTGACCTCGAGCGAGCAGGGCACGCCGCCGCCGGCCGGCGGAGCGGATCCCCGGCTAGTCGGCTTCGAGCACGGCCATCGCGGCGTTGTGGCCGCCGATCCCGCTGACCGCGCCGCCGCGCTGGGCTCCGGAGCCGCACAGCAGGATCCGGGGGTGGACGGTCGCCACACCCCAGCGCTCGGCCGGGGTGCCGCGCGGGGCATCGTCTTCGGCGAAGGGCCAGGCGAGTGGTCCGTGGAAGATGTGGCCGCCGGGCATGCGCAGCGCGTGCTCGAGGTCGAGCGTGGTCTTGGTCTCGAGGCAGGGGCGGCCGTCGGCATCCGTCATCAGCATGCTCTCGATGGGCTCGCCGAGCACGGCATCCAGAGAGCGCAGCACCGCCGCTTGGAGCTCGGTGCGGCGGGCGTCGTTCGTCGCATCGGTGAGCAGCCGATCCGGGGTCTGCAGGGCGAACACGGTCACCGTCTGAGCACCGCTGGACCGCAACTCGGGCGACAGGATGCTCGGGTCGGTCAGCGAGTGGCAGTAGATCTCGAGCGGCAACGGGTCCGGGATGCGGCCGGCGAGCGCCTCGTCGTGCGCCTCGCCCAGCCGCGTGAACCCTTCATGCACATGGAGGGTTCCGCCGAAAGCGGCCATCGGATCCAGACCCGGGTCGCGCAACCGCGGAAGACGGCTCAGCAGCATGTTCACTTTGCCCTGCGCGCCCTCCGGGCGCGCGGCACCTTCCCCCAGCAGCCGCGCCAGCTCTGAGGGCGCGACGTTCGCCAGCACGATGTCGGCGGCGAGCCGGTGCTCGGCATCGCCCTGCTCGTAGACGACCTCGCCGTCGGGGGTGATCGCGGTCGCCTCGGCCCCGGTGAGCAGCTCGGCCCCGGCATTCCGTGCGGCAGCGCGGAGAGCACCGCTCACCGCGCCCATGCCGCCGATCGGCACGTCCCATTCGCCTGTTCCGCCGCCGATCACGTGGTAGAGGAAGCAGCGGTTCGCCGCCAGGCTGGGGTCGACTGCCGGCGCGAAGGTGCCGATCAGCCCGTCGGTGAGCGCCACGCCGCGCACCAGGTCGTCCGTGAAGGCGCCTTCGATCGTCGCGCCGATCGGATGCTCGACGAGCCGTTCCCAGAGGGCGTCATCGCCGAGCATCCTCCGGGCCTCGGTTCGCGTCATCAGCGGCTCGGTCACCGTGGGGAACAGGCTGCGGGCGAGGCGGGCGGTCCCGCCGTAGAAGTCCTCCCACGCCGCCGCATCCGCCGAAGCCCCGATCGCGGCGAACGATGCCGCCGTGGCTGCGGGATCGCCGGTGTCGACGAGCAGTCCTGCCTCGGTGCCGGGCAGCGGCGTGTAGGAGGAGTAGCGGCGTCTGGCCAGCCGGATGTCGAGCTTGAGTTCGTCGATGATGCGCTGCGGCAGCAGGCTCACCAGGTAGGAGTAGCGCGAGAGCCGTGCGTCCACCCCGGGGAACACCTCCGCCGAGACCGCGGCTCCCCCCAGCTCGTCGAGGCGCTCGAGCCCGATCACGCTCTTGCCGGCCATGGCAAGATACGCCGCGGCGGTGAGTCCGTTGTGGCCGCCGCCGATGATCGCGATGTCGTAGCGGGCCGTGCCACGGGATGATGCGCCGAGGGATGATGTGCCGAGGGAGCCGGCGGTCCGGGCGGCGGCGACGCTCAGGCCGACGCCGTTTCGCGGGAAGAACGGGCGGAGCGCGATATCCCCTTCTCCTGGGCGATCGCGCACGCCTCGAGGCTCAGCCGGTCGAGCACACGCAGCGCACCCTCGCCCACCGCGCGCCGCTGCTGCTCGGTGAGCACGTCGAAGAAGAGTTCGCGGATGGTGCTGCCGTGCTTCTTCATCGCGCCGAGCAGCACGCGCGAGCCGAGCGCGGTCGGGGCGATCCAGGTGCCGCGGCCGTCAGTGTCGCACTCCTTCCGGACCAGCAGTTCCCGCACCTCCATGCGCGCCACCTGATGCGATACCCGGCTCTTCTCCCAGGCCAGCAGCTCGGCGAGCTCGCCGGTGCGCAACTGGTGATCGTTCGCCTCCTGCAGCGCGGACAGCACGGCGTAGTCGGCGTGGGAGATCCCCGCGTCCGCCTGCAGGCGTCGGTCGAGTTCGCGGATGAGCTGAGTGCTCATCGCCATGAAGTCGCGCCAGACCGCTCGGTCATGGTCGCTCAGCTGCTCCTCGACCGACATAGCAGGCATGGTACTCGTCGGCGTCCCGCGGGGCCGGATGCCCGCCTCCCCCCTGCAGATTCGTGCAAGAACGTCGAAAAGCCCCGGCGTTACCGACGAATGCGCACGAATCGTGCCGGGCATCGCGTTTCGGAGGCACAGCGGCCCGCGCTCGGCGAGACTGGTCGGGTGACCCTCGAGTCGATGCCCCCGCGCCCAGGCCCGACCGCGGACCCGCCCACCGCCGAGGAGACCGTGGCCCTCGTCCGGCACTGGCTCGCCGCCAGCGCGGGAGTGAAGCCCGATCCCAGCGCAGAGCGGCTCGCCGGCGTCCTCAAGGATCCGCGCGGGCTCGAGTTCACCCTCGGCTTCGTCGACAAGGTGGTGCGGCCGGAGGATCTGCGGGTCGCGGCGAAGAACCTCGAACAGCTCGCGCGCCGGATCCCGCGGTTCCTGCCGTGGTACCTGCGCGCCGCGATCGCGGTCGGCGGCGGTTTCGCGCGGATCCTGCCGTGGCCGATCATCCCGATCTCGCGCACCGTGCTGCGGCGCATGGTGGCGCACCTGGTGGTCGACGCGGATCCGAGGAAGCTCGGCAAGACGCTCCGGCGGCTGCGCACCCGCGGCATCCGGCTCAACGTCAACCTGCTCGGCGAAGCCGTGCTCGGCGATCGCGAGGCGCGCAGCCGACTCGGCGGCACTCAGGAACTGCTGGCGCGGGATGACGTGGACTACGTGTCGGTGAAGGTCTCGTCCGTGGTGAGCCAGTTGTCGATGTGGGGCTTCGACGAGACCGTGACCCGGGTGGTCGAGCGGTTGACCCCGCTGTACGAGCAGGCTGCGGCATCCCGGAGCGCCAAGTTCATCAACCTCGACATGGAGGAGTACCGCGACCTCGACCTGACGATCGCGGTCTTCACCGCCCTGCTCGAGCAGCCGTCGCTCGCGCACCTCGAGGCCGGCATCGTGCTGCAGGCCTATCTGCCCGACTCGGTGGCGGCGCTGGACCGGCTCACGGCGTGGGCACGGCACCGGGTCGCGGCGGGAGGCGCGGGCATCAAGGTGCGCATCGTCAAAGGCGCCAACCTGGCGATGGAGCAGGTCGATGCGGCGGTGCACGGCTGGCCGCTTGCCACATGGTCGAGCAAGCAGGAGACCGACACCAACTACAAGCGGCTGCTGAGCCGCGCTTTCACGCCGGAGAATACGGACGCCGTGCGGATCGGCGTCGCCGGCCACAACCTGTTCGATCTCGCCTTCGCGTGGTTGCTGGCTCAGCGTCGCGGCGTGCAGCACCGGGTCGAGGTGGAGATGCTGCTGGGCATGGCCACCGCTCAGGCGGATGCGGTCCGGAAGGAGACCGGCGGCCTGCTGCTCTACACGCCGGTCGTGCATCCGGGAGAGTTCGATTCGGCGATCAGCTACCTGGTGCGGCGGCTCGAGGAGAACGCCTCGAGCGAGAACTTCATGTCGGGAGTGTTCGAACTCGACGACCCGAAGATCTTCGCCCGCGAAGCCGACCGTTTCGCGGCCTCGCTGGCCGAACTCGACGAGCGCATCCCCGCGCCGCGGCGGGTGCAGGATCGCCTGCATCCGCCGCTGCCGACCTCGCGACCCGCCTTCGAGAACGAGCCGGACACCGATCCGGCCCTGGCGGTCAACCGCGAATGGGGGCGCGCGCTGCTCGAGCGGAGCCTCCACTCCGAGCTCGGTCGGGAAACGCTCGCAACTTCGACGGTCACCGCCGCCGAAGCCCTGCTCACGCGGGTTCGGGACACCGCGGAGGCGGGCCGCGACTGGGGCCGCACCACCGGCGCCGCACGTGCCGAGCTGCTGGACCGGGTCGGCGAGGTGCTCTCGGTGTTCCGCGGCCGGCTGATCGAGGTGATGGCGGCCGAGACCGGCAAGACCATCGCCGAGGCGGATGTCGAAGTCAGCGAGGCCGTCGACTTCGCCCACTACTACGCGGCTCGCGCCCGCGAGCTCGACGCCGTCGAGGGTGCGCGGTTCGTCCCCGAGGCGCTCACGGTCGTGGTGCCGCCGTGGAACTTCCCGGTCTCGATCCCGGCGGGCGGGGTGCTCTCGGCCCTGGCATCCGGGAGCGCCGTGCTGCTGAAGCCCGCCCCGCAGGCCCGGCGCTGCGGTGCGGTGCTGGCCGAGGCGATCTGGGAGGGCGGCATCCCGGGCGAGGTGTTCGGACTGGTGGATGTCGAGGAGGGCGAACTCGGCAAGGCACTGATCACCGCGCCAGAGGTCGGCCGCGTGGTGCTGACCGGGGGCTACGACACGGCAGCGCTGTTCCGCTCATGGGATCCGCTGCTGCCGCTGCTGGCGGAGACCAGCGGTAAGAACGCGATCATCGTCACCCCGAGCGCGGATCTGGATCTGGCGGTCAACGATGTCGTGAAGAGCGCTTTCGGCAATGCCGGTCAGAAGTGCTCAGCCGCCTCGCTCGTGATCCTCGTCGGATCGGTCGCGAAGTCCGAGCGCTTCCGCCGCCAGCTGGCCGACGCCACGAGCACCCTCGCGGTCGGCTATCCCAGTGACCCGGTGACCCAGATGGGGCCGGTCATCGAGAAGGTGCATGGCAAGCTCGCGCGCGCTCTCACCACCCTCGCCGAAGGGGAGAGCTGGCTGGTCAAACCGCGCCAGCTCGACGAGACCGACCGGCTCTGGTCGCCGGGGGTGCGCGACGGGGTCGCGCCGGGCAGCGAGTTCCACCTGACCGAGTACTTCGGCCCGGTGCTCGGGATCATGGAGGCCGCGACCCTGGACGAGGCCATCGCGCTGCAGAACCAGGTCGCATACGGGCTGACGGCCGGCATCCACTCCCTCGACCCCGACGAGGTCGCCGACTGGCTCGAGCAGGCGCAGGCGGGCAACCTCTACGTCAACCGCCCCATCACCGGCGCCATCGTGCGACGGCAGCCCTTCGGCGGCTGGAAGCGCTCGGCCGTCGGCACTGGCGCGAAGGCCGGCGGCCCCAACACGCTCTTCGCGCTCGGATCCTGGGCGCCCGTGCCGGCACCGGCCAGCGGGGAGCTGCACCTCGACGGCATCAACGCCCGGGTGGCGGCGGTGGTCGAGGCCTCGCAGCCGGCGATCGACTACCGCGAGTTCGAGACCCTGCGCCGCGGGGTGCTGAGCGATGCCGGCGCCTGGGAGCACGAGTTCTCAGTCGCGCGCGACGTCTCCGGCCTCGGCGTCGAGCGCAACGTGTTCCGCTACCGGCCGGCGGCCGTGACGATCCGGCTGGCGGAAGGCGGCTCGCTCGCCGAGTTCGTGCGCATGCTGGCGGCGGGGGTGCTGGCACGGGCGACGCTGCGGATCAGCTCAGCGGTCCCGCTGCCGGCGGGGCTGCTGCCGCTGATCGCCGCTGCCGACCTCGGCGGGGAGCGGCTGCTCGGCATCCAGTCGGTGGACATCGAGCCGGATGCCGCATTCGCCACCCGAGCGCGCAGCGAGCCGCCCGCCCGGGTGCGCATGGTGAGCGGGCCGGAGTCCGAAGCCGCCGCAGGCCTCGCGACCGCCCTCGACGGCTCGCCGGATGTCGCGATCTGGTCCGGACCGGTCACGAGCGCCGGACGGATCGAGTTGCTGCCCTTCCTGCGCGAGCAAGCCGTCTCGATCACCGCCCACCGCTTCGGCAACCCGGACAGCGGGATGATCGCTCTGCGGCTGTGATCCGGAGCCTGTCGTCGCGGTTCCGAGGGGCCCCGTGGGGTCAGCAGGCTCGGCGAGTCACCCCAGGCCGCCGGTGATCGCGAAGCCGGCGACGGCCGCCGCGACACCGAGCACCAGATTGGCCGCGACGCTGACGGCGGCGGATCGCCACCGTCCGGCGATGGCCAGCTGAACGGTCTCGACGCTGAAGGTGCTGAAGGTGGTAAGGCCGCCCGCGAGGCCGCCGAGGACGACGAGGCGGGCATCCGCTCCGATCGCACCGGATTGTGCGAGGCCGAGCACGATCCCGCCGATCAGGGAGCCGATCACGTTGACCAGCAGCACCGCCCATGGGAGGCGCGCAGGGCGCCGGGCGAAGAGCGCGGTGGCGCCGAAGCGCAGCAGCGCCCCGAGTGCACCCGCCAGGAGGGCGACGAGCACGATGACGGGGCTCACTCGTCCGCCATCGACTCGGGGACGGGGACGCCCGCGCGCCCCAGCCGCAGACCCAGCAGCGCCGCGGCCAGACCGCCGGCCAGCGACACCAGCAGGTAGACGAGCGCGAGCAGCGGCATCCCGGCCCGGGTCAGCGTCAGCAGCGAGACGATCAGGGCCGAGAAGGTCGTGAACGAGCCGATCAGGCCGGTGCCGAGGCCGGCGCGCAGCCAGGCGGGCGCGCTCGGCCAGACCCGGGCGACCAGCAGCGCGAGGGCGAAGGAGCCGACGACGTTGACGAGCAGGGTCGGCCACGGGAACCCCGCGTCGCCAGTCGGCAGCACCGTGTCGATCAGCAGGCGCGATCCCGTGCCCAGCAGGCCGCCGAGCAGGACCGCGACGAGCGTCATGCCTGGTCGGTCGGCTTCGCCGGGTTCGCGCTCCTGGCGGCGGTGGCGTCGACGCTGTTCCGCTCGACGGTCGCTGTGGCGGCCTTCGCGCCCGCCTTCGACGTGGCTTTCGCCCCCGTCTTGGCCCCTGCCTTCGCCTGGGCGGCGGTCGGAATCCTCGGGGTGGGGCCCGATGAGCGCACGATCGCACCGTTGCGCGCGTCGCGCGCGGCCTGGCGCGCGGCCTTCAGGTCGGCGGGCGGGATCGCGCGGCGCTGCACCGGGCGGCGCGGCTCGCCGCGACGGTCCTGGCCGGGGAGCGGTCGCGAACGGCGCCCGTAGATCAGGTCCGAGGAGTCCAGCAGCCACGGCACGAGCGCCACCATGACACCGTGGGTGAGCATCAGCTTGTGACGGATGCGGCGGGCCTTGTGGTTGTGCAGCAGGTACTCCCACCAGTGCCCCACGATGAACTGCGGCGTGTAGACCGTGACGATCTCGGAGCCGTTGACGACGCGGGCCTCCCTGATGTATTTGATCAGCGGAAGGCTGATGTCACGGTACGGCGAGTCGAGGATCCGCAACGGGATCTTGATGTTGTGCTCGGCCCATTGCCGCTCGAGCTCTTCGGTCGCCGCGTCGTCGATCGACACATGGATCGCCTCGATCGTCTGGTGGCGGGCCGCGATCGCGTAGTCGAGGGCCTTCAGCACAGGCTTGTTCAACTTGCCCACCAGCACGATGGCATGATCGCCATCGGCCCCGAAGCGGGTGGTGGGATCCGCTTCGATCTCGCGGTCGACATCGCGGTAGTAGCGGTTCACCCCGAGCATCAGGAAGAACAGGATCGGCATGATCACGAACACGACCCATGCGCCGTGCGTGAACTTGGTGATGGTGACGATCACGAGCACGCTGAACGTCATGAACGCGCCGAAGCTGTTGATGATGAGGTAGCTGCGCACCCGCCCGCGTTTGAGCTCACCGGTGTCCTCCCGCAGCAGGCGCCGCCAGTGCCGGATCATCCCGGTCTGCCCGAGGGTGAACGAGACGAAGACGCCGATGATGTAGAGCTGGATCAACGAGGTCACGTTGGCGCGGAACACGATCAGGATGACGACCGCGGCCGCCGCGAGCGCCAGCACCCCGTTGGAGTAGATCAGCCGGTCGCCGCGGGTGGCGAGCGACTTCGGCGCGTAACGGTCGGTCGCCAGCACCGAACCGAGCAGCGGGAAGCCGTTGAATGCCGTGTTCGCCGCGAGCAGCAGCACCAAGGCGGTGGCGGCCTGGATGATGAAGAACGGCACCGAGTTGTTGCCGAACACGGACGCCGCGATCTGGGCGATCACGCTGCGCTGCGGGGCTGTCGCGCAGTCCTTGAATCCGACCAGGTTGCAGGTGTCCTCGACGTAGTGCACGCCTGAGATGAGCGCCACCGTGATGAGGCCGACGAACAGGACGATCGCGATCCCCCCCATGGCGACGAGCGTCTTCTGCGCGTTCTGGATCTTCGGGCGGCGGAACGCCTGCACCCCGTTGCTGATCGCTTCGACGCCGGTGAGTGCCGAGCATCCGCTGGAGAAGGCGCGCAGCAGCAGCAGCACCACAGCGGCTTGAGCGATCGACTGGCCCTTGATCGCGAAGCCCGCCGTCTCGGAGACCGGTGGGTCGCCGATCGCGGTGCGGAACAGGGCGACGCCGATCATGACGGCGATGCTGCCGATGAAGAGGTAGGTCGGCACCGCGAAGGCCTTGCTCGACTCGCGGACGCCGCGCAGGTTCACCGCAGCCAGGATGACGACGAACAGCACGGCCATCTCGACCCGGAAGCCGTTGAGGAATGGCAGCGCCGAGATGATGTTGTCGACGCCGGAGGCGACCGAGACCGCGACGGTCATGATGTAGTCGACCAGCAGCGCGGAGGCCACGACGAGGCCGGCCTTCTCGCCGAGATTCTTTCTGGCGACCTCGTAGTCGCCGCCGCCGCTCGGGTACGCCTTGATCAGCAGCCGGTACGAGATGACGACCACGATGAGCAGCAGCACGACGGCGCCGGCCACCCACGGGGTGAAGGCGAGGAAGGACAGACCACCGATCAGCAGGATCAGCAGCAGCTCCTGCGGGGCGTACGCCACCGAGCTGAGGGGGTCGCTCGCGAAGATCGGCAGCGCCAGGTGCTTGGGGAGGAGCTGCCCCTCGAGCTTGTCGGAGGGGAGCGGTTCTCCGATGAGCCAGCGCTTGACCGGACGGGTCTCCGCATCCTCGAGTGGAGGAGGAGTGTCGTCAGTCACGAGGGGTCAGCGTACACCGCCGAAACCACCCGTGCACTTCCCACGCGGACGCCGCGCAACGGACCAAATCTCCCCCGAAATGGCCGCTCGTGCGCGGGCAGGAAGGTCGGGACCGGCGAGCGCCCGGCTGAGAACCTCCTGAACACGGTGCCTGTTCATCCCGCGGGAGTACCGGGCTCCCAGCGGCCCTTGCGATACTGACGGAGTGCACGGCGGCGTGCGCTCGATGGAACG
>WOYI010458610.1_pt1 | contig 11632 bp, 9 predicted proteins | sample 6423411 | NCBI WGS metagenome assembly WOYI01 (sample SAMN13441803, study PRJNA592873) | oil field metagenome | biome: oil field; feature: oil-well bore; material: oil-contaminated soil; isolation source: oil-contaminated soil from oil-well borehole | place: Germany: Wietze | collected 2016-10-18 ... | reverse complement strand
CGCTTGCCGTCTGATCGACACCTGTGAGAACGAATGCGCCGCGCGCGATAGCGACGCCTGGTCCAGCCGCAACATCACCCGCGCCCGCAAGGCCACCGATAAGGCCCGCGCCCTGGCCGTGGAACAGCTCAAGCACGTGCGCTACTTCTGGAAACAGGCCCACTGGCTCACCGAACGCTTCCCCGAGGCAATACTTCGCGATGTGAAAGGACTGGTCAAGCTGGTGGATCGGGCCGAGATCGAAGCCAATGACTGGAGCCTCACCCCCGGCCGTTATGTCGGCGTCGCGCCAGAAGAAGAGGACGAGGACTTCGACTTCGAGGAGGTCCTGCGCGAGATCCATGTGGAGCTGGAGGATCTGAATGCCGAAGCGGTGCAACTGGCCGCGACGATCAAGAAGAATTTTGAGGAGCTGGGGGTATAAGCGAAATCACGGTCGCAATATCCGATCTTGGCCGTGTCGTAACCGGCAAGACTCCCAGTACGAAAAATGCTTCTTTTTTTGATGGAGAATATCAGTTCGTTACGCCGTCGGATTTGGACTGGAAGACTTACTACTGCCACACAACCGAGAGAACTGTCACGGATAATGCGAGAAAGTCTCACCTGAATCAGTTTATTTCAAGTAATGCAGTTATGGTGACTTGCATAGGCAACACCATTGGAAAATGTGGACTGTCATCCTCAGATTGCCTGACTAACCAGCAAATCAACAGCATCATCCCGAATGAGGGCATTGATCCGAAGTTTGTCTATTACCTTCTTGTCTATAATACCGACTCAATCAGGGGAGTTGGACTTGGTGGAGGCTCAGCCACTCCTATTCTCAACAAGACATCCTTTTCCAAAATCAAATTGCGCGTTCCTCCGCAACATCAGTGGGGCAGCATTGCCGCCACCCTCTCCGCCTACGACGACCTGATCGAGAACAACCGGCGGCGGATTCAGCTGTTGGAGCAGGCGGCGCGGCTGCTCTACAAGGAATGGTTCGTTCACCTCCGCTTCCCCGGCCACGAACACACCAAAATCATCGACGGCATGCCGGAGGGGTGGGAGAAGAAAGCCGCTTTTGAGGTAATGGATGTACTCAGTGGTGGAACACCTAAGACAACGAATCCATCCTTTTGGGGCGGGGATATCCCCTTTTTTACCCCTAAGGACGCGACCAATTTCGCGTATGCACATGACACTGAGAAATCCATCACCGAGGCTGGATTAAAGAACTGCAACAGCAATCTTTATCCGAAGGATACCGTTTTCATCACTGCCCGAGGGACGGTTGGTAAGATCAATCTCGCACAACGCCGCATGGCAATGAATCAGTCCTGCTACGCGCTTGTTGCTCATCCGCCGCTGAACCAGCAGTTTCTCTATTTCGCCTTGGTTGACGGAGTGGAACAATTTCGCAGCCGTGCTGTCGGTGCGGTTTTCGATGCGATCGTTCGGAATACGTTCAAGATGATTCCTTTCATCGTGCCAGACGAAAAGCTGATTACAGCCTTTATGGAGAATGTATCGCCAATGCTTGCTCAGATAGACAACCTCTCTGGGCAGGTTCGAAGCCTACGAAAAGCCCGCGACCTCCTCCTGCCCAAACTGATGAACGGTGAGGTGGCGGTATGAGGATATTACGTCTGCCGAAGATTAAGCAGCAGCGGGTATTTCGTAATTTCGTATGGCCTGCTGATTTGCCATCGTTTGCTCAGTACAACGTGATCTATGGTTGGAATGGCACCGGCAAAACGACTCTATCCTCACTGTTTGCAAATTTACAAGACAAACGCGCCATTGCGGATGGCGAAGTCGAGTTCGAGCTGGATAACGGAAACAAACTGTCCGGGGCCGGATTGGTTAATGCAACCACTCCGCCGGTTCGTGTATTCAATCGAGATTTCGTGACTAGGACCATCGAGTCCATCGGCCAGGGTAATGTGGCACCGATCTATTTCCTTGGCGCGGAAAGTATCGAACAGCAAAAGCAGGTTGAAGAGCTGAAGAAAGAACTTGAAATCGCCCGTAAGGCGGTAACTGAAGCGGATGGCGGTAAACGAAAAGCCGACAAGGCACTGGACGAGTTCTGTATTGAAAAGGGAAAACTCATCAGGGAAGCATTGCTCGGTTCTGCTCAGTACGCCAATTATGATAAACGGCGATTCAAAGATGCCGTGACGAAATTGAAGCGTCAATCACCCCAGCCAACCGCACTGTCAAACGAGCTAAAGCAGAGCCTGCGGAAACAAAAAGAGCTGCAAGCGAAACCTTCCGTTTCCCGCCTTATCTTCACTCCTCCGGATTTAGAATCTTTACATTCTCAAACATCCGAACTGCTCAAACGCTCGGTTGTCTCGCAAGTCATTGATGCATTGGTGAACGATGTATCGGTGGCGGTATGGGTTCAGCAAGGGCTCGCTCTTCACAAAGGGGAACATGAGACCGATACCTGCCGCTTCTGCGGTAACGGCTTCTCCACCGAGCGGCGAGCGAAGCTGGAGGGACATTTCAACGATGCGTTTGCTGCCTTTCAGCGGGAAATTGATGCCGCTATCCGTGCGATTGACGGGCAGCAGAAAAGTCTTGCGAGTGTGGTTTTTCCTGATGAATCGAGGCCTTACGACTATCTGGCCAGTAACTTTCAAAACGCGGTGAAAACCGCGAACCAGGCGATCCAGTCCGTTGACCAAGCACTCGAATTCTTTAAAAAAGCCTTGGAACGTAAGAAATCGTCTCCCTTTGATGTGCTTGCGCTCGAAAACCGTGATAAGCCGGAATATTCGGACGGAAAAACCCTCGAAGCCGCCATAGATGTGGTTAACGGCATTATCGACAAACATGAAGAAACCACCGCTCATCTGGAAGACGAGGTCAAACGGGCTTGCGAATTACTTGAGCAGGATTATGCGCTGGAAGCGTTACCAAAATTTGATGAATTGAGTTCTTCGTTGACAGGGGCCACGACCGCGCTTGCAACAGCCAATGAGAAACCAGATGAACTGAGAAAAAAGATAGAGAAGATCGAGCGCAAGATAGTTGAACACCGTCGACCCGCCGAGGAACTCAACAGAGAATTACGGGCTTACCTTGGGCGTGACGAATTGCAATTTGCCATCAAGGAAACAGGTTATGCACTCACTCGCGGGGGCAAGCCAGCTCAACACTTAAGCGAGGGTGAGCGTACTGCAATAGCGTTCCTTTATTTTCTGAAATCCCTTGAAGACAAGGCCTTTGACCTTTCGAAGGGCATCGTTGTGATTGATGACCCCGTATCCAGCCTCGATGCGAATGCGTTGTTTTCTGCCTTTGGTTACATGAAGGAGCGCACCAAATCATGCCATCAGTTGTTCATTTTTACCCATAATTTTGCGTTCTTTCGCCAAATAAAGAACTGGTTCCACCATTTGAAGGGCCAAAAAAGCCCACATATCGAAAAACGACCGGGACGTTTTTATGCACTCCTGTCGACAATTGACGAGTGTGAGCGCAGCGCAACACTTACGCCTATCGACCCGTTACTGGAACAGTTCGAATCTGAATATCACTTCTTGTTCAGGCAGGTATATGACGTAGCAAATAGCGCCGTGTGCACAAATGGATTGGCCCAGTTCTACGGGCTACCGAATATTGCCCGCCGATTGATTGAGACCTTTCTTGCATACCGATTCCCCGATTGCAGCGGTGATCTGATAAAACGCCTTGAACGTGTTGATTACGACGCGGAAAAGAAAACGCGGATATTGAGATTGCTGAACACCTATTCGCATTCTGGCGGAATAAGTGATCCAGAACATGACCCTTCAGTTCTCGCCGAAACTGGTGAAGTGATGAAAGCCATACTCGAAATGATGGAATCGGTGGACGGCGATCACTACCAGGGGATGGTGAAACTCATTTGCCCAGTTCAGGAGGGAGTATGAAACTAAAATCCCTCCTCGCCCAAATCGCCCTCGGCGAGGACTCCACCCGCCAGTTCAAGGCGGATGTGAAGAATGCCGACTCCCTGGCCTCGGAGGTGGCGGCCTTTGTCAACACGGGCGGCATGGTTATATCCGGTCACTATGACCCGATAAGTGACCTTTTAGGCATGGAGGCAGCGACATGAATAATTCGGAAATTCTTATTTACCAAGCCGCCGATGGCAAAATCAAAATCGATGTCCTGCTGGAAGACGAGACGGTCTGGCTGACTCAGGACCACATGGCCGGGCTGTTCGGCAAAAGCAAGAAGACGATTTCCGAGCATATCCGCAATATTTTCAGTGAAGGCGAACTGGACGAGCAAGTGGTTGTCCGGAATTTCCGGACAACCACTCGACATGGCGCCATGCCTGACAAAATACAGTCCAGAGACGTTCAATTTTACAACCTGGATGTGATCATCTCCGTCGGATATCGGGTCAGATCCCACCAGGGCACTCAGTTCCGCATCTGGGCCACCCAGCGACTGAAGGAATACATCGTCAAGGGATTTGCCCTGAACGACGAGCGTTTCAAAACGGGCAACTCGATGGCCTATTTCACGGAGCTGCAGGAACGCATCCGCGAAATCCGCCTTTCCGAGCGCTTCTTCTATCAGAAAATCAAGGATATCTATACCACCAGCATTGACTACGACCCCAGAGACGAAAAGACCATCGAGTTTTTCAAGGTGGTTCAGAACAAACTCCTCTGGGCCATCAGCCGGCAAACGGCGGCGGAACTGGTATATCGCCGGGCGGACGCCGCGCTGCCCCTGATGGGTATGCAGTCGTTCGACAAGAAAGGTGATCTGGCGGTGCGCAAAAGCGATGTGAGCATCGCCAAGAACTATCTTGACGAGGACGAAATGAAGCTGCTCGGCCTGCTGGTGGAACAATACCTGGCCTTCGCCGAAACCATGGCCCAACAGAGAATTCCCATGCGCATGGCAGACTGGATTCAACGGTTGGATGCCATTATTCAGCTTAATGGCCGGGAGCTGTTGACCCATGCAGGCAAAATCAGCCACCAGATGGCCCAGGAAAAAGCTGCTCTGGAGTATGACAAATTCCGGGAATCGCAGCGGCGTATCCAGCATGAAGAGAGCCTCAAGGAGCTGGAAGAGGACATCAAAAAGCTGAAGCCGCCTCGAAAAAAGGGAGGCAATTGAATGACCCCCGCCCCCTACACCGAGGACTCCCTCGTTCAGCAGACCACCGCCGAGTACCTGGAGCAGGAACTTGGTTGGGAATCTGTGTACGGCTACAACAACGAGGATTTCGGGCCGGACAGTCTGCTGGGCCGGGGCTCGGACCGAGAGGTGGTGTTAACCCGCTCCCTGCGGGCCAAGATAGAAGAGCTGAATCCGGGGCTACCGGCCACAGCGTATGAGGACGCCGTCCGCCAGATTGTGACGGCTTCCTCCGCCCAGACGCTGCTCGCCACCAACCGCGAGAAGTACGAACTGATCAAGGACGGCGTGCAGGTCACCTTCCGCAACGACAAGGGTGAACGCGTTCGCCAACGGCTTCGTGTTTTCGACTTCGACTGCCCTGAGAACAACCATTTCCTCTGCGTGCGCGAACTGTGGGTGCGCGGGGACCTTTACCGCAGCCGGGCGGACATCGTGGGGTTCCTCAACGGCCTCCCATTGCTCTTCATGGAACTCAAGAACGTGAGCAAGGATATCCGCGCCGCCTACGAGCAGAACTTCCTGGACTACAAGGACACCGTCCCGCATCTGTTTCGCCATAACGCGCTGGTCGTGCTGGCCAATGGCGTGGACGCGAAACTTGGATCGGTGACATGCCGTTTTGAGCACTTCCATGAGTGGAAACGGCTGGCTGAAGACGAGCGCGGCGCCGTGGACATGGAAACGCTGCTCAAGGGCGTGTGCGAAAAGCGCAATTTCATGGACCTGGTCGAGAACTTCATTCTCTTTGACGAGTCGGCGGGTAGCCCGCGCAAAATTCTCGCCCGAAATCACCAGTTCCTCGGGGTCAACCGGGCCATCGAGGCAGTTAGGGATCGAAGGAATCGCGACGGGAAGCTGGGCGTGTTCTGGCACACCCAGGGCGCGGGCAAGAGCTATTCGATGGTCATGTTCACGCGGAAGGTTCACCGCAAGCTGGGCGGGAACTTCACATTCCTGGTGTTGACGGACCGCGACGACCTGGACACGCAGATATACAAGACCTTCGCCGGGTGCGGCGTGGTGGACAACGACCGCGATCCCTGCCGGGCGTCCAGCGGCGATCATCTCAGCGCTCTAATGGCCCAGCATAAATCGCACATCTTCTCCCTGATCCAGAAGTTCAACCAGGATGTGGACTCGGAAGAGGGTTACACGCAGCGAGACGACATCATCGTGATCACCGACGAGGCCCACCGGACTCAGTATGGTACGCTGGCGCTCAACATGCGTAATGCCCTGCCGAACGCCAGCTATATCGGCTTCACCGGCACGCCGCTCTTTAAGGATGACGAGATCACGCGACGGGTGTTCGGCGACTACGTCTCAACCTACGACTTCCAGCGGGCGGTCGAAGACAAGGCCACCGTTCCGCTCTATTACGACGCGCGGGGCGACAAACTCGGGATGGCGGTCGGTGATCTGAACGACCGAATCGCCGAGAAGCTGGAGCAGATCGAGACTCAGGACATTGATGTGGAGCAGCGGCTGGAACAGGAACTCAAGCGCGACTATCACATCATCACGGCGGACAAGCGTCTGGACCAGGTGGCCCGCGATTTCGTGCGGCATTATTCGACGGCGTGGGAAACCGGCAAAGCCATGCTGGTGTGCATCGACAAGATCACTTGCGTCAGGATGTACGACCTCATCGTCAAGTACTGGAATGAGCGTATCGCCGCCCTGGAGGCAGAGCTTCCGTCAGCGGCGGACGAACAGGACGAGCAGTATCGACGACGGCAACTCGAGTGGATGCGCCAGACCCGAACGGCTGTTGTGGTCAGCGAGGAACAAGGCGAAGTCGAGAAGTTCCGCAAGTGGGACTTGGACATCACACCGCACCGCCGACTGATCAAAGAGGGCATCGATCTGCCAGAGGCCATGCGGCGACAGCCACAATTCCAGAACATGCAGCGTATGTCGCTGGATGATGCGTTCAAAGCCGAAGAACACCCGTTCCGCATCGCCATTGTTTGTGCAATGTGGTTGACCGGTTTCGATGTGCCCTGCCTCTCCACTCTCTACCTGGACAAGCCGCTTAAGGCGCACACCCTGATGCAGGCCATCGCGCGGGCAAACCGGGTGAACGAGGGCAAAAACAACGGGATGATCGTGGATTATTGCGGCATCCTGAAGAACTTGCAAAGGGCGCTCGCGACGTTTGCAGGGGCGGGTGATGACGGTCGCGGCGGTGATGGCGGCGGAACCGAACCTGCCAAGCCAGACGAGGAATTGTTGGCCGATCTGGCAGAAGCCATCGGGCTGGTACGGGCGTTCCTGACTGACCGCAACGCATCGTTGGATAACATCATTCAACAGACGGGATTCGCCAGGAATGCGGCGATTCTCGCAGCCAAAGAAGCGGCGAACGAGAACGACGAGACGCGGAAGCGTTTTGAGGTCATGTGCCGGGCTGTCTTCTCGAAATTCAAAGCCTGCATCACGGTTGAAGGAGCGAACGCCTACCGAGGAGACTACGAAGCGATCAACATTGTCTACAAGAGCCTGCAACAGGATCGGGACCAGGCTGACATCACCGACATCATCCGTCAACTCCACCAAGTGGTGGATGAGGCTATCGAGACCCAACCTGATCGTGAGGACGAAGACTCCGACGCCTACGACATCAGCAAGATAGACTTCGCCCGGCTGAGACAGGAGTTCGAGCGCACGCCGGCAAAGCGTACAACCGTACAGAACCTGAAGACCGCTATCGAGCAACGGCTGCAGCGACTACTTCAACAGAATCCTCTGCGAACGGACTTCCAACGACATTACGAGGAGATCGTTGCTGAGTACAACCGCGAGAAGGATAGAGCGACCATCGAGAAGACATTCGAGGCACTTCTGCAAATCATGAATGAGTTGGGCGAGGAGGAAAGCCGAGCGATGCGAGAGGGCCTAGACGAGGAGTCTCTTGCTTTGTTCGACCTGCTGAAGTAGCCGGACCTGTCGCCCAACGAGATCAAGCGCATCAAGGCCGTTGCAGTCGAACTGCTCGAAACTCTCAAAGCGGAGAAGCTGCGCATCAACCATTGGCGCGACAAGGAATCAACGCGGGACGCTGTTCGTCTGACGATCCAGGACTATCTCTGGAACGAGAAGACTGGATTGCCTGAAGCCTACACGGAAGCAGATGTTCGAGACAAGACGGACGCTGTCTTTGTCCATGTGCTTCGGGCCTACCCGACGGTACCTTCGTCCTATTACGCAGGGGTGGCATCTTGAGATGCTCTGACGGCCAAGGAACAAGACCGTGCGTCCTCATCGGACAAAACGATCTTTTAATCCTCCTGTTTCTTCAGCGTCCGCGCGATGCGGTCGCGGTCAATCGGGTAGTCGCGTCCGATTTGGGCAAGTTGTTCATCGGAAAGGGTTGAAGACTTGTGGAAGATGGCATGCAGCCAGTCAATCTGACGCGCAAAGCGGCGGCAGAAGGGGCACATCATGATGTGCATAAGGAAGTTAACCCGCTCCCACAAGGTTAGGCGGCGCTCAAATCGATCGCTGGCCAGTCGTGTTGTTTCTTTGCAGTTCAGCATGGGTTCATTGCTTCCTGGGCGAGCCATAACCATGTTTTTCCAGGCAGCGGCGCAGCCGCACCCGAGCCCGGTGAATCATCTGCCAAAGGTTGGTCGCGCTGACGCCCAGGGCCTGACAGATTTCGTCCCCTTCGACCTGTTCCATCTCGCGCAAGGTGAATGCCTCGGCCAGTCGTGCCGGGAGTGTTTTTAGACAACGCTCCAGATGTTCGACGATCTCCCTGATTTCCAGTGTGAGCCGGGGGTCGGCCCAGACCTGAGGCTTTTCGTCCTTCCACATCCCCTTTTTGTCGAACATCCGGTCCATGAGCCGGTCACCGTCCGCGTCGGCGCTCAGGGCCGGATGGGGAGGCGAACAGTCAAGTGCCGCCGACACAGGGCCGTCGTCAACCCAGACACGCGGTCTGAATCTAGCCGACTGCATCATCGATGTGCGACAGATTCTGTCCGGCGGTCCTCCCAAAGACGGTATCCCCGCCTTGACCGCCCCGAATGTCGTGCCAGTGGCGGATGCGGACTTCCCAGCCGAAGACGGACAAGTGGTTGGTGTGGCGATCGGCGACGAAGCGCGGGCCTATCCCATTATCCACGCACCCCAGTTCAACTGTTATCTCGCTGGAAACAGGCCATAATAGCCCATATCGACAGCAGGCCTATTCTGGCTATTTCGGCTCCGACAGGCTGATGTTTCCCGTGAAAAACCGGATGAGCCGTCGATCGAATCTGAGGGACAAAGACATGGTGCTTGTTGTGATGGTTGACGATCAGATGAAGGCTTATCCCTACGCAGATTTTATATCTAAATAAGGATCATCTCGTTGAGGACGATTTGGACGGCATCGCCTTGCGGATAGAATACCAGGCCGGCTCAGGAAGAGTGGAGGTTGAAACTGTCACTCTGCCCGGCGAGAAGCCGGTTTCAGTCCAGAAAGCCTGTATGTTTTGGTTCACATACGACTCCCATTACCCGCAGGGCCTGGTTTACGACCCCGTGGGAGCGAGGCCTGATAGGGAATAACGCCGCCCATTTTCGGATTAAATCACCGAAAGGATCATCAACAGCCATGGCACAGTCAACCAACGATTCACCCGGCCTCAACCGGGGGTATAACATTGAGGAGACGGTCCGCGCGCGCTATGCAGCTGGTGCGCAACGGGCCGAGGCCGAACTCTGTTGCCCCGTCGAATACGAGCACCGCTATCTTGAGATTCTGCCACTCGAAATCATAGAGAAGGATTACGGATGTGGTGACCCGTCCCGTTGGGTCGGCGAGGGAGAGACTGTGCTGGATCTTGGATCTGGCGCGGGGAAGATCTGCTACATCCTGGCGCAGAAAGTCGGCCCCGAGGGGCGCGTAATCGGGGTTGACTTCAATGATGCAATGTTATCTCTTGCGCGTAAGTATCAACCAGAGATGGCGAGCAAGTTGGGCTGCGCGAACACCAGCTTTGTCAAGGGGCGCATCCAGGATCTGGCGCTCGACCTGGAATCCGCTGAGAAATGGCTGCGTGAGAATCCGGTAACCAGCGTCGAGGGCTGGGCGGCATTCGAGGGAGAATGTGACCGACTTCGCTCGGAGGCGCCTCTGATCGCCGACGAGAGCGTTGAGGTAGTCGTATCCAACTGCGTGCTGAATCTCGTTCGACAACAGGAGAAGGAGCGACTGTTTGCCGAGATATTCCGCGTGCTGCGCCGGGGTGGTCGCGCCGTGATTTCCGATATCGTCTGCGACGAAGACCCCACGCCCGCGATCACGGCTGATTCGGACCTGTGGAGCGGTTGCATTTCCGGGGCTTTCCGGGAAGACACTTTTCTGAAGATGTTCGAGCAGGCGGGCTTTCATGGCATCGAGGTTCTCGCTCGCCCGGCTGAACCCTGGCGCGTCATCGACGGCATCGAATTCCGTTCGCTTACGGTGCGCGCCTTCAAGGGCAAACAAGGGCCGTGTATGGACCGCAACCAGGCGGTCATCTATCGCGGGCCGTGGAGCAAAGTGGAGGACGACGATGGCCATCGACCGTTACGCGGGCAGCGCATGGCCGTGTGCGACAAGACATTCCGCATTATGACCGATCCCCAAGGCCCCTATGCCGGCCAGATCGATCCCGTTGAACCACGAGTGGAAATCGCTCTGGAGGATGCGGGCGCTTTCGACTGCAAGCGAACCGCATTTCGTCATCCGAGGGAGACCAAGGGGCTGGAATATCACGAGACACACGCCAGCGACTGTGGGCCGTGCGGCGGCGGGCCGGATTGTTGCCCATGAAACTGAAGTCAACCATCAGGTGCCCCCATTGCGGATTCGAGCGGGAGGAATCAATGCCCACTGATCGATGCCAATATTTTTACGAGTGCGCGAACTGCCACCAGACGCTGAAGCCGACGCCGGGGGATTGCTGCGTCTTTTGTTCGTATGGCTCCATGAAGTGTCCGCCGAAGCAAGCGCAAGGGATCCGTGAATAACCGTTCGGCTATAAAGAGAGCGCCTAAGATAATGGGATATTGCCTGCAATAATGACTTTCGAGGCGTCGAGATCGACAAGAGGGACGAGAAATGAAGATAAAATACCAGCGGGAGTTTCTTGGCGAGGTGATCGGCACCTTTATCCTCGTTCTGTTCGGCTGCGGCTCCGTCGCGGTGAGCATCTTGTTCGGTGCCCACAAAGGCTTGTTCCAGATCGCGCTCGTCTGGGGGGTCGGGGTGACTTTGGCAATCTATGCGACTCGACTTCTTTCCTGCGCTCACCTGAACTGAATCCCGCCGTCAGTATAGCGTGGTGCTTGGACGGCGTATGTCAGCCAGGCGCTTGCCGACATATGTGGTGGCCCAATTCGCCGGCGCATTCCTGGCCGCCTGTCTCCTGTATGGCCTCTTTTCAGCATCAATAACTGCTTATGAAAGTGAACACGGCATTGTGCGCGGAGCCGCTGCCTCCGTCAAGACGGC
>WOYI010054080.1_pt1 | contig 11633 bp, 9 predicted proteins | sample 6423411 | NCBI WGS metagenome assembly WOYI01 (sample SAMN13441803, study PRJNA592873) | oil field metagenome | biome: oil field; feature: oil-well bore; material: oil-contaminated soil; isolation source: oil-contaminated soil from oil-well borehole | place: Germany: Wietze | collected 2016-10-18 ... | reverse complement strand
TTGGTGGGCCGTGCGGGGATTGAACCCGCGGCCAACGGATTAAAAGTCCGCTGCTCTACCGCTGAGCTAACGGCCCACGTTTTGAGCGTTATTTAAGAACAAGGCTCTCTAACAGCTCGTTGAGGGCCTGTCAAGAAGAAACTGATATATTTCAGTTTTCGAAGGGATTTTCCAGTTGTATGGTTTCTTCGCGCCCCGCGCCCACGGATACCAGCGCGATGCCGGCGCCGGATAATTCCTTTAAACGCTTAAGGTATTTTTGTGCATTGGCGGGAAGGTCGCTGATTTTTTGTGCGCCGGCAATATCTTCCTTCCAGCCGTCCAGTTCTTCATACACCGGTTCGCAGGTTGAAAACAGTTTCAGGCTGGCGGGAACCGCTTCGGTAAAGTCTCCCTGCGCGGTTTTATAACCGACGCAGATTTTAAGCCTGGGAAGCCCCGTCAGAACATCCAGTTTTGTGACGGCAAGCGTGGAAATACCGGATACGCGAACGGCCTGGCGGACTAAAACCATGTCGAGCCAGCCGCAACGTCTCTTGCGGCCGGTCGTCGCGCCGAATTCCTGGCCGACTTTCTGCAAATAATCGCCGATGCCGTCTTTTAATTCCGTCGGAAAAGGCCCTTCCCCAACCCTTGTTGTGTAAGCTTTACAAATGCCCACAACCGTGGAAATAGCGCCGGGGCCGACGCCGCTCCCGCAGGCCGCGTTGCCGGAAACGGTATTGGAAGAGGTCACATAGGGATAGGTTCCGTGATCGATATCCAGATGGCATCCCTGAGCGCCTTCGAAAAGAACTTTCCTGCCGTTTTTGATTTCACGATCCAGAATGAGCGATGTATCGGCGACGTAAGGTCTGATTTTTTCTGCAAAAGTAAGATACTCGTCAGCGACGGCTTTTGCGTCCAGCACTTCAGCGCCGAAATAATTTTTCAATAAGAAATTCTTCTCCTCAAGGCTATGACGCAATTTCTCCAGAAACAACCGGGTTTCATAGAAGTCGCCTACACGAATTCCCGTGCGGGCAACCTTGTCTTCGTATGCCGGGCCGATGCCGCGGCCGGTTGTGCCAATTTTTGTGGCGGAATTACGGGCCTCGCGCGCCTGATCGATGCTGCGGTGATACGGCATAATGACATGGGCTTTTTCGCTGATATAAAGCTTTGTAGAGGCGGGAAGCAGTCCCCCTTCGTTTAATTCATCGACTTCCTGAAGAAAAACCTTCGGGTCAAAGACCACACCGTTGCCGATGATGCAGATTTTATGATCATGCAGAATTCCCGAGGGAATCAGGTGGAGAATGGTGGTTTTGCCTTTTACCACGATCGTGTGCCCGGCGTTGTTGCCGCCCTGAAACCGGGCGACAACATCCGCCTCAAGCGTATAAAGATCGACAATTTTTCCTTTTCCTTCGTCACCCCATTGAGTGCCTACAACCGCAACATTGGCCATGAGTCTATTCTTTCCTACATCTTGATCGGTGTGACGGAAACCACGTGCGGTAATTTCCGTAATTTATCCAGGACGTCCGATGCTACGGGAGAATCGGTGTTCAGGACAACCAGCGCCCTTCTCGCCTTTGCATCACGGCTCAGATGCAGACGGGCGATGTTGACGTTATTGCCGCCCAGCGTGGTTCCCAGATTGCCGATAACACCCGGCGTGTCTTCATTGGAGACCGCCAGCATATAGCCCTCCGGCACGATTTCCACTGAAAATTCATTGACCCGCACGATCCGCAGATCGTTTTTACCGAATACGGCGCCGGCCGTCCGGCTGATTTCTTTGGAGGTTTTCACGGTCAAGTCAATCATGTTCGTGTAGTCTTTGGTTTCAGAGCTTTTCACTTCGATGATTCGGATGCCTCTTTCCCTGGCGATGACCGGCGCGTTGATGAAGTTGACGGTTTCAGTCAGAATCGGCTCCAATAGGCCCTTCATCAAAGAAATAGTGATCGGGACGACGTTATGATTGAGCAGTTCGCCGCTGTATTCAATCGTGACTTCCTGCAGGGCGCCGGTCAGAAGCTGAGCCTGGAATGTTCCCAGCTTCTCGGCCAGATCCAGAAAAGGACGGATCACCACCATCACGTCCGCGCTGACGGAGGGGAAATTGACCGCACCCTTGATTTCGCCGGTGGCGAAGTAGGCGGCAATCTGGTGGGCAATGGCGATGGCCACGTTGGTCTGGGCTTCATCGGTGGAGGCGCCCAGGTGCGGCGTGCAGATGACATTGGAAAGCCCGATCAAATCCATGTTTTGGGTCGGTTCTTCTTCAAAAACGTCAATGGCCGCGCCGGCGACCTTGCCGGATTTCAGTGCGTCATAAAGAGCTTTTTCATTGACGATGCCGCCGCGGGCGCAGTGAATCAGGAAAACGCCCTGCTTCATTTTGGCGAAGGCGTCCGCGTTCACCAGGTTTTTTGTCTCCTGGGATAACGGCGAATGAACGGTGATGAAATCCGAATGGGCGTAAAGTTCATCCAGACTGACCAGCTTCACGCCCATTTGCTCCGCCACTTCCGGTGAAATGAAGGGATCATGGGCGATCACGTTCATCTTCAGCCCCATGGCGCGGTCGGCCACCACGGCGCCGACCCGTCCCAGGCCGATGATGCCCAGCGTCTTGTTGCAGTATTCGTTGCCCATGAATTTGCCTTTTTCCCAAAGGCCTGCTTTCATGGAAGCGGTGGCCTGCGGGATTTTGCGCGCGAGCGACACCATCATGGCGATGGCGTGCTCGGCGGTCGTGACGGTGTTGCCGCCCGGCGTGTTCATCACAACGATGCCGCGTTTGCTGGCGGCCGGGATGTCAATATTATCAACACCAGTCCCCGCGCGGCCGACGGCGGAAAGCTTGACGGCCGCTTCAATGATCTCCGCCGTGACCCTGGTCGATGAACGGACGATCAGCGCGTCGTAGTCCTTGATAACGGCCTTTAACTCGTCCGGTTTCATGCCGGTTTTGATATCCACTTTGATGCCCGGCGCGTTGCCCAGTATTTCCGCAACTTCGGGAGCCATGGCATCGCTGACTAATACTCGTTTCATAACGTCATCCAGAAATTTCCGGCGTTAAAGGCTTTTCACTTTTTCATTGAAAACTTTTTCCAGCTCGGCCAGCGCCACCTTGAGATCCGACTCTTCGATGGTCGGGCCGCACCAGAAACGATAGCCGGCGGGCGCGTCCTTGTAAGAGTTGATGTCGTGAGCGACGTTTTTCTTGCTCAGGTCGGACGTGATGCTCTTGAGGAATTTGCTTTTTTCGTCTGCGCCCATAGCTGCAACTTTGGGATGGGTCACGGACAGGCAAACAGACGTGTTGGAACGGACCTTGGGGTCTTCGGCCAGAAATTCAACCCAGTCGGTTTTGGCAACCCACTCTTCCACCGCCTTGAGGTTGGCTTTGCTTCTTTTGATCAGACCGTCAAGGCCGATCTTGCCCGCCCAGTCCAGCGCATCCAGATAGTCTTCCACGCAAATCATCGAAGGCGTGTTGATGACGTCGCCGTCAAAAATCGCCTTGCTGATTTTGCCGCCTTTTTTCAGGCGGAAAATTTTGGGCATGGGCCAGGGCGGATCGTAGGATTCAATACGGGCAACGGCTTTGGGGCTTAAAATCATCATGCCGTGCGCCGCTTCGCCGCCCAGACATTTCTGCCAGGAATAGGTCAGAACGTCGATTTTACTCCAGTCAACCTCATTGGCGAAAGCGTAGCTGGTGGCGTCGCAAAGAGACAGGCCTTCGCGGTCGGCTGGAATCCAGTTCCAGTCGGGAATTCTCACGCCGCTGGTGGTGCCGTTGGAGACAAAAACCACGTCGCTTTTCCAGTCCACCTTGGTGAGATCGGGAATCTTGCCGTAATCCGCTTTAATGATCGTCGGATTAAGCTTCAGTTGTTTGGCGACGTCCGTCGCCCAACCGTCGGAGAAGCTCTCCCAGACCAAAACCGTCACCGGTTTGGGACCCAGAAGCGACCACATGGCGCATTCAAAAGCACCGGTATCGGAAGCCGGCAGAATCCCCACAAGGTAATCTGACGGGATATTTAATATTTTGCGGGTATCGTTAATGGCTTTAACGATTCTTTCTTTACCCAGCGCGGAACGGTGTGAGCGGCCGACCGGCGCGCCCTTCAGCACGTCAATACTCCACGCTGGCCTCTTGCTGCAAGGACCGGAACTAAAATTGGGATTTTGCATAAATAACCATCCTTAAATGAATTTTCGTAATTCTGGCGCTTTCATACCAGCATTGAACTCTTTTCTCAAGAAATTTAAACCGTAATAGCGGTCGAATGACCGACGGTCGAAGGGCTACAGCCCATATATTCAATAAAACAACAAAAATTTTGACTTAAGTCAATTACAACGTGAATGATTTATTTTATAAAAATCATAAAAGTGATATTGGAAAATAAACATTTTCATCTCCCTATCTTGAAACGGACATGATGATACCCAAAAAGGAGGCCAACATGGCTGAAAACATGACTCAGATCAGTGATTTAACGAAAGCATTTTCTCTCAGGGACATGGCCGCCTTTCAGGACCATTCCGTTGTCAGCCGGGAAATAGTCCGGAAGCCTGCCGGAACCATAACGGTTTTCGCCTTTGATCAGGGTGAGGGCTTAAGCGAACACACGGCGCCTTTTGACGCTGTAGTTTATCTTTTGGAAGGCGAGGCTCAGATCAGCATCGACAGGAAACCCCATTTGGTGAAAGAGGGGGAAATGATCATTATGCCGGCCAACAAGCCGCACGCGCTCAAAGCCGTTACCAAATTTAAAATGCTGCTGGTCATGATAAAATAAAAAATCAGGAGGTGAATGATGAAATTCGAGATTACCCCAAGTGTCCATTGGGTGGGCAAGATTGACTGGGAACTGCGCAAGTTTCACGGCGAGGAATACTCCACGCATCGCGGTTCGTCTTATAATTCCTATCTGGTGAAAGACGAAAAGATCGCGCTTATCGACACGGTCTGGATGCCTTTTGCCAAAGAGTTTGTCGATAATCTGGCCGGGGAGATTGACCTCAACAAAATCGATTATGTGATTGCCAACCACGCGGAAATGGATCATTCCGGCGCTCTGCCGGAGCTGATGCGTCGCATTCCGGACAAACCGGTTTACTGCACGGCCAACGCCGTCAAGTCGCTCAAGGGCCATTACCACAAAGATTGGAATTTCCAAGTGGTGAAGACCGGCGACAAACTTTCCTTGGGCAAAAAAGAACTGATTTTTGTCGAAGCCATGATGCTGCACTGGCCGGATTCCATGATGACCTATCTCACCGGAGACGCAATTTTGTTTTCCAACGACGCCTTCGGTCAGCACATTGCCAGCGAACACATGTTCAATGATCTGGTTGTGCAATCCGAGCTTTTCGAGGAGGCGACCAAATATTACGCCAACATTCTCACGCCGTTTTCGCCGCTGGTGACGAAAAAGATCAATGAGGTGGTGGCGCTCAATTTGCCTCTTAACTTTATTTGTCCCAGCCACGGCGTCATCTGGCGGGACAATCCGCTGCAAATTGCGCAGCAATATCTGCAATGGGCGGCGGACTATCAGGAAAATCAGATCACGATCATTTACGACACCATGTGGGACGGAACCAGGATGCTGGCGGAAAATATCGCCAAAGGCATCAAGCAAAAGGACGGCAAAGTGACCGTGAAACTCTATAATATTTCCCGCAGCGACATCAATGATGTTGTGACGGAGGTGTTCAAGTCGAGGGCCATTCTGATAGGATCGCCCACGATCAACAAAGGGATTCTCAACGCGATGGCGGCATTTCTGGAGATGATCACGGGACTGAAGTTTAAAAACAAGAAAGCCGCGGCCTTCGGCTGTTACGGCTGGAGCGGGGAGAGTGTCAAAATTTTAAATGATCACCTGGGCAGGGCCGGCTTTGAGCTAACTGGCGACGGTCTGAAAGCCATGTGGCAGCCGGGTGACGAGGCGCTTGCGCAGGCGTTGTCATTCGGGAAAGCATTTGCCGAAAGGGTTTAAAGGCTCAAGAGATATAACCCTGCGGATCACCACCCTGACCAGGGACACGGCACGCGGTTTGCGGTTCAAAAAAGCCCCTCCGTTTTTTGCGAAGGGGGCTTTTTTTATTTTATGCAAACCCGGCGGACCTGGTTAAAATCCGTTATGCCCTGGAGTACTTTTTGAATACCGTCCTGAAGAAGCGTTGTCATGCCTTCGGCCATGGATTTGGCGCGAATCACTTCGACCGTTTCATGCTTTTGAACCAGTTTCTTAATGCTGTCGGTGGCCACCACAAGCTCGTGAATGCCCATTCTGCCTTTATAACCGGTTTTATCGCACGCGTCGCATCCTTTGGCGCGATACAGTTTGAAGTCATCGTTGTAGTCAACGCCTAATTTAGCGAAATCTTCATTGCCATAGCTTTCAGCGATTTCTTCATATTCTTCTTTGGTGGGATGGTATTGTTCTTTGCAGCTTTTGCAGAGCGTACGGACAAGACGTTGAGCGAGAATGCCCAGTAAGGCGTCGGCGAAGTTCAGCGGGTCGATGCCCATATCCAGCAATCGTACAATCGTTTCCGGCGCGCTGTTGGTGTGCAGGGTGCTGAACACCAGATGGCCGGTCAGCGAGGCTTCAACGCCGGTTTTGGCCGTTTCAAAATCGCGCATTTCACCGACCATGATGACGTCGGGATCGGCGCGCAGAAAAGCGCGCATGGCCGCCGCGAAATCAAAACCGATTTTGGACTGCACCTGCACCTGGCGCAGACCGTATTGCGTAATTTCCACGGGATCTTCAGCCGTCCAGATTTTTCTGTCCGGCCGGTTAATTACATGCAACGCTGCGTGCAGCGTTGTTGTTTTACCGGAACCAGTCGGGCCGACGACCAGGATCATGCCATAGGGCTTGTTAATGATGTTGATCATTTCATCATAATTGCGCTTTAAGAGGCCCATGGAATCCAAAGGCAGAAGGGTATCGCTTTTGGCCAGAAGCCGCATGACGATGTCTTCCACGCCGCCCTGTGTGGGAATGGTGGCCACACGCAGCTCCAGTTCATCGCCGGAGGCGCGCCGGAACTTGATTTTACCGTCCTGCGGTTTTCTTTTTTCGGTAATATCCAGGTTGGACATGATTTTGATGCGCGAGATAATCGCGGAACGGTAACTGAAGGGAACCGTCTGGTAAATGGTGCAGTCTCCGTCGATGCGGTACCGGATTTCCACGTTTTTCTTGCCGACATTGGGCTCGACGTGAATATCCGATGCCCGGCGGGAGGATGCATCATTAATAATTTTATTGACAAGCTGCATGATGACGCTGTCGGATTCCCCGACCACGTCGATTCCTTCTTCTTCATCGGATCCGCCGTTTTCATCATCCATCTTGCCCAGCAGTTCTGTAAACGAATGCTCGTCTTCACTGGAACTGAAGAAAAGGTTGATATATTTCAGGATATCTTCAGACAAGGCGACGTCATACTTTACTTTTTTGGTTTTCAGGAGGTTTTCGATGGCGTCTCTTTTGATGATATTGTTCGGATCATCGACAATCACATGAATATTGCCCTCAATTTTTTCCAGCGGCACCCACAGTTCGCGTTGCAGGTAATCTTTTTTCAGGTTGGTAATTAAATCGCCGGGGATAACTCTTTTATCATTATAATCAATAAACCGGCAGCGGTAAAATTCTTCGAAAGAGTGACCGATATCATCCTTGGAAATTTTGTACTTGTTCATCAGATAGCGCTCGATGGATTCTTTTTGTTCGCGCGCTTCCTGCCAGGCTGCTTCCAGTTGCTCCTCTTTGATCAGGCCGCGGGTCAGCAGAAAATCGAAGCGTGTTTTGCGGCGGCGCTGGAACCGCTGCTGGTTATAGAAGGCTACGCCTAAAACTTCTGCGATTTCCATCACCAGTCCGATTTCTTCTTCGGTGAATTTCTGGGTCCCTTTCTTTTTATTGAGAATCTGGATGACGCCCATGAGCTGATCTTTATAAAAAATCGGAGCGGCAAGAATTTGTTTGGTCTTGAATCCTGATTTTTTATCCCAGCTGGAGTCAAAGGTCAGCTCAAAGTCGATGGCCTTGAGCTCCGCCTGATTATAGGCGTCGCTGATATTGACAATGTTGAAGGTATTGGCCACATATCCGGCGATGCTTTGATTGCTGATCGGGACGCGGATTTCCTTAAGCTGAGAACCGGCCATGAACATGGAGTATATTTCGTTGTGAGTTTTATCGACGACATAAAGCGTGATGGAATAGGCGTCAAACAGGTTCAGAATGCCGTCTTTTAAATCAATCAGGATTTGTGCAATATTCTGCGCGGCATGGATGCGATTGGTGATGTCCTGAAGATTTTTGCGTATTCGCAGTTTTTCATCCAAGCTGTCTTGTGATTCGGGTTTAACCTGGGTAATCATCCGGTTCGTTCTCCATCTTCTTCTTTAGGCCGAAAGTGCGTTCATCCTAGCAAGCACTTCCGGGAATGTCAATGAAATGGATGCTTGCATGATGCGCCCGAAAAGCATACGGCAAGGCAGTCCATCCATCAGCCGGCGGTTACAATTTTTGAAAAATCGGCAATTTTATGGAACAGCGCTGAGATATCCGCCAGGAGCGACAAGCGATTGAAGCGGATATTTTCATCTTTGTCCATGACCATGACGTTGTCAAAAAAAGCATCCACGGAAGGACGCAAAGCGGCAAGTTTGTTGAGTGCGGCGATAAAGTCTTTCTCGGCAATGCCTTTTTCCACGCGGGTGCTGATGTTTTCAAAAGTCGAAAATAATTTAATTTCCGCATCATGGGAAAGAAGATTGACGTCCACCTTTCCTTCGCGGAAATCCTTTAAAATATTATCAATTCTCTTAAAGGCGATCGAGATGGGTTCAAATTCCGGGTTGGACCGAAAGGCCTGCAGGGCTTGAACTTTTTCGATCACTGAAACAAGGTTGTCGATATCCGAGGCCAGAACCGCGTCCACCGTATCATACGCGTATCCCTGGCTGATCAGTTGATTTTGCAGGCGTCCCCTGAAAAAATCCAGAACATCTTTTTTGACGTCCGGGGCCGGTTTCTTCAGAACATCTTTCAGCGAATCGAGGCATTCATCAATCAGGAAATTCAGACTCAGCGCATAACCGCGCGATAAAATAATATTAATAATGCCGAGAGCCTGACGGCGCAGGGCGTAGGGATCGGCCGTTCCGGTCGGCGGCATATTCACCGCGAAAAAGCCGACGATGGTGTCCATTTTATCGGCCAGACCGACGATTGCGCCTTCGTCCGTCTGGGGCAGATCACCGCCGGCGACAATGGGTAAATAATGTTCATAAATGGCATGGGCAATCTCCGGTTTTTCGCCGGCCAAAAGCGCGTATTCGCGTCCCATAATACCCTGAAGTTCCGAAAACTCTCCCACCATCAGCGATTCCAGATCGGCCTTGGCCAAAAGCGCCGCGCGGTCCACGTTTTTTTTCACCGACGGTTTTACTTTGGCGGCAATTTTGACCGCCAGCTTGCGGAAACGCATGACTTTTTTATGGGAGGTTCCCAGCAGGGTGTGGAAAACCACTTTTTTAAGCGATTCCACACGATTTTCCAGAGGAATTTTTTTGTCTTCCTCAAAGAAAAACGAAGCGTCGGCCAGCCGGGCCTGGAGCACGCGTTCGTTCCCCCTGGCCACCACGTCCAGATCGCGGGCGCGGGTGTTGCTGACGGCGATGAAATAGGGCAGAAGCTTGCCCTCGTCATTCACGACGGGGAAATATTTCTGGTGTGAAATCATCGTGGTGGTCAGAACTTCTTTGGGAATTTTTAAATAATCTTCATGGAAGCTTCCGCGCACGATGACCGGATATTCGACGATGAAGGTGATGGTTTCCAGCAGGTCATCCGTATAGAAGAGCTTTCCGCCGACTTCGGAGGCGGCTTTTTGGGCCTCTTCGAGAATTAATTTCTTTCTTTCTGCGGGATCGGCGACAACGAAATGTTCTTTGGTTTTTTTGAGATAATCTTCCAGTCCGGAAACGGCAAAAGAAGCCGGACTCATGAAGCGATGGCCGCGCGAGGTATTGCCGCTTTCAATATCTTCAATCGTGAGGGGGATGGTTTTGCCGTCATAGAGCGCCAGCAGCCAGTGCACGGGACGCGCAAAACGCAAATCATAGGCCGCCCAGCGCATTGATTTCCGGAAAGGGATGGATAGGAGGAAATTCTTGAGGATGTCCGGCAGCAGATCGGCGGTCGGCTGACCGGCAATGGTTTTACGGGCGCCCAGGTACTCCCCTTTATCGGTGACAATGGTTTCCAGTTGCGAAACGTCCACGCCCTGGCCTCTGGCGAATCCCAGCGCGGCCTTGGTCGGCTGGCCGTTTTCATCAAAGGCCGCTTTTTTTGCCGGTCCCAGCTTTTCGACGGTCTGGTCATCCTGTTTCGGGGCGACGTCCGCTATGCTCAGAACCAGGCGGCGGGGCGTGGCCAGACATCGTATCTGTTCAAAGGCGATTCGTTTTTCCGTCAGGGTTTTACGGATGATGTCTTCCATATCCACCACCGCTTTGGATAAAAATCCTGCGGGAATTTCTTCGGTGCCGATTTCAAAAAGCAGTTCGTTGCTCATCTTGTCTCCAGGTGTTCTAGTTGTTCTTTAAAAGAGGATATCCCAGTTCTTCACGCTGTTTCATATACAACTCGGCGCTGATCCTGGCCAGGTTTCTCACCCGGCCGATGTAGCTGGTCCGCTCCGCCACGCTGATCGCGCCGCGGGCGTTGAGCAGATTGAACGTATGGGAACATTTCAGGCAGTAATCGTAGGCGGGCAGGGCCAGATTTTTTTCGGCGATGCGCAGGGCTTCTTCTTCGTACATGTCAAAGAGCTTTCGCAGCATGGGGATGTCGGCGACTTCAAAGTTATAGGTGGAAAACTCGACTTCGCCCTTATGATGCACGTCGCCGTATTTCACTTGGTCCGTCCACTGCAAATCATAGACATTGTTGATGCCCTGGATGTACATGGCGATGCGTTCCGTTCCGTAGGTCAGCTCGGCGCAGACGGGGTTGCAGTCGAAACCGCCGACCTGCTGGAAATAGGTGAACTGTGATATTTCCATGCCGTCGAGCCATACCTCCCACCCCAGTCCCCAGGCGCCCAGTGTCGGAGATTCCCAGTCATCCTCCACGAAGCGGATGTCGTGTTCCAGCGGATCGATGCCGAAACTTTTGAGGGAATTGAGATAAAGCTCCTGAATATTGACGGGAGAAGGCTTCATGATGACCTGATATTGGTAGTAGTGCTGCAGGCGGTTGGGATTTTCGCCGTAACGGCCATCGGTCGGCCGCCTCGACGGCTGAACGTAAGCCACGTTCCACGGTTCCGGACCCAGGGCGCGCAAACAGGTGGCGGGATGAAACGTTCCCGCGCCAACCTCCATGTCATAGGGTTGCTGAATGACGCATCCTTGAGAATGCCAGTATTGTTCGAGTGCAAATATTAATTCCTGAAAAGTCACAATGTCCTCCTGAAAGGGTTGCCAAGAAGAATTACAGACCTGTCCTGCGGATCCGTATCTTCAAATTTACCAGCGGCTAACTAGCACGAAAGGGCGATGGGGTCAAGACAGGGGGAAGGAC
>WOYI010361799.1_pt1 | contig 11635 bp, 12 predicted proteins | sample 6423411 | NCBI WGS metagenome assembly WOYI01 (sample SAMN13441803, study PRJNA592873) | oil field metagenome | biome: oil field; feature: oil-well bore; material: oil-contaminated soil; isolation source: oil-contaminated soil from oil-well borehole | place: Germany: Wietze | collected 2016-10-18 ... | reverse complement strand
CCATAAACGTTTTTACAACAGCGGTGCGAAGAGACGCAGCAGCGATTCCAGAAAACGCCTGGTCAATGGTCTTTTTTTCCATTCTTTCAGAGAAACCACATCACAGGAACGCTGGTCACCGGCAAAGATCTCCAGCGCCTGATCAGCTACCTCCTTATCATATATAAAAGCCTCTGCCTCGAAGTTTTGCTCGAGGCTGCGAGTGTCAAAGTTGGCAGAGCCAATCAGGGTGAGCGAACCGTCGAAGATCATCAGCTTGGAATGGAGAAAACCCGCGCGGTAGAGATAGACCTTCACCCCTGCCTGCAGCATATGTCCGATAAAGGAGTAGGATGCCAGCTGCACCAATGGCACATCGGAGCGACGAGAGAGCATGAGTCTCACATCCACACCCCGAATGGCCGCGGCCTGCAGGGCGTCGGTCATCGATTCAGGCGGGAAAAAATAGGGCGTTTGAATGAAAATCGATTTTTCGGCACCATAGATAGCCTGCATGATACCGTGCAACAGTTCATTCTCATCACTCAGCGGTCCGCTGTTGACAATTTGCATCAGCGAGTTGCCATAGTTATCGAGCAGGGGGAAGTAATTGCGTGAGGTGATCAGTGTCTGGGAGACAAAGAACCAGTCGATCAGAAAGACCGATTGCAACCCCTGAACCCCTTTCCCCCTGATGCGGGCGTGGGTATCTCGCCAGGGTCCCCACTCCAGTCCATTCAGATATCGATCTGCGATATTTATACCACCCAGGTAACCGATCTCACCGTCGATCACGATGATCTTGCGGTGTGTCCGGTAGTTGATTCGTGATGTGAGGAAGGGAAGTGTCAGCTTCAGAAAGGGTTCTACCTCGATACCAGCCATACGAAACGCTTCGAAATATGCTTTTCCTGTTTTCCGGGAGCCGAAACTGTCGTAGATGATGCGCACCTCTACCCCTTCATGAGCTTTACGGATGAGCGCCTGCTGCAACTTTTTCCCGATCTCATCGTCGTTAAGTACATAATATTCAAGGTGGATATGCTTCCGGGCCTGATCAATATCGCTGAAAAGACGATCAAATTTTTCTCTGGCATGGGTAAAAAACTCCACCTGGTTACCTCCCAGCAGAGGGTTATAATCCATGCGACGGAGCAGGTTAATCAGATTGGCATATTCCGGCGGATAATTCAGTTCCACCTGTGTCCCCATCTCATCCAGCGGTCTCTTCTTCAGCTTGCTGTACATGCGTCGTGAGATGAGATACTTGCGGGTGGCGTCCTGTCCGAAGACAGCATACCAGATGATACCAATGACCGGCAGAAAGAGCACCGCCAACACCCATGCCACTGTTTTGATGGGATTCCTGTTCTCGGTAATGACCACCACCACGATGCTCACCACCGTAAGGAGGTAAAGGATATCAATAAGGGTGATCACTGTTTGGTTCAGGGGCATGACTACAATCGATATTTACCTTCACTCATATCTTCCAGTATGTTGAGGTAAGAGTGATAACGACTCTCGCTGATAAGCTGTTTTGCCACCGCCTCCCGCACAGCACAGTCAGGCTCTTGCAGGTGGAGACAGTTGTAATAGCGGCATTGCTTCGATGTGCGGAAAATCTCCGGGAAATAATGCGACACCTCCGCAGCGACCATATCGATGGTACCGAACCCTTTGATACCCGGTGTATCGATGATGAACCCGCCGTTCTCCAGCTCAATCATCTCGGAAAAGGTGGTGGTGTGCATCCCTTTCTGATGATAACCGGATATCGCTGCCACTTTCTGTATGTTTTCTCCGCGAAGGGTATTGACGATGGTGGACTTACCTACGCCGGAATGACCCGCCAGCAACACGGTTTTACCCCGCGTGAGGGCCTCCAGTTCATCTCTTCCCTGACCGGTAACCATTGAGCTCTCCAGGCAGTGATAGCCTATGGTGGTATAGAGCCGGATCATTCCCTGCAGGTACTCCTGATCCGCTGCATCATAGAGATCGATCTTGTTGAAGAGAAGGGTGACCGGTACCGAATAGGCCTCGGCGGTCGCCAGGAAGCGGTCGATGAAGACGGTGCTGGTCTCCGGGCTGCGCAAGGTGATGCATAGCAGTGCGCGGTCGATGTTGGCAGCCAGGATATGAGCCTGTTTGGATAGGTTGGATGCCCGTCGGACGATGTAGTTCTTCCGTTCCGCAATATCGGTGATGAAAGCAGTGCCATCCGGGTTCACGTCAAGAGTCACCCGATCGCCCACCACCACGGGACTGGTACTACGGATCCCTTTCAACCGGAAGTTTCCCTTAGCGCGGCAGAGCAGGGCATTGCCCTGCTCATCACGCACCAGGTACCTGTCCCCGGTATTTCTGATTACCAGTCCGCTGCGCTGTTGCAGTTCCTCCTCACCGCAGGCTGAAGTCATCAAACTGTCAGTATTTCTTTCTCTTTCTCGGCGAACATCTCATCCACCTTCCGGATATATTTATCGTGCAGCTTCTGTAGTTCATTTTCGCCATCCTTGCCCATATCCTCCGGCATCCCCTCTTTCACCGCTTTCTTTAACTCATCAATCCCTTCGCGGCGAGCATTGCGGATGCTGATCTTAGCCTCCTCAGCCTCCTGTTTGGTCTGCTTCACCAACTGACGGCGCCGCTCCTCCGTAAGAGGTGGAATACCCAAACGAATCACCTCCCCATTGTTCTCGGGGGTGATACCCACGTCAGAGTCGAGGATCGCTTTCTCAACCACCTTGAGCATCTGCTTCTCCCAGGGCTGTACCATGATGGTCTTGGCGTCAGGGGTAGTGATGGTAGCCACGTTGGACAGGGGCACATGACTTCCGTAATACTCCACGCGGATGCCGTCGAGGATGTGTGCATTGGCACGTCCTGCGCGGATGCGGGAGAAAGTCTCTTCGAGAAACTCGAGACTCATCTGCATTTTCTCCTCAGCTTCTTTCCTGATTGTTGTTGTATCCATACCTATTTAAAATTGTTTCAGTGGCAAAAATAGTCAAAACTTTTGAATGGCTCCTACAAATGAACCAAAGTACCAATCTCTTCCCCATCGATCACCCTGTTCAGGTTGCCGTAACGCTCCATGTCGAAGACTACGACAGGTAGGTTGTTTTCCCGGCAGAGGGTGGTGGCAGTGAGATCCATCACTTTCAACCCCCTTTTGTATATCTCATCGAAGGTGATGGAATTGAACTTCGTGGCAGTGGGATCTTTCTCAGGATCGGCGGTGTAAACGCCATCGACCCGTGTACCCTTGAACATGGCATTGGCTTCGATTTCTATTCCCCGGAGTGCTGATGCGGTGTCGGTAGTGAAAAACGGGTTACCGGTACCACCGGCAATGAGGGCAATCTGCCCCTGTTCCATTGCTTCAATCGCTTTCCATTTGGAGTAGAGCTCACCCACCGGCTCCATGCGGATGGCGGTGAAGAGTCGGTTAGGCTGCCCTATCGCCGTAAGTGCCGAGCTGAGCGCCAGGCTGTTGATCACGGTGGCCAGCATTCCCATCTGATCTCCTTTCACCCTGTCGAACCCCTTGCTGGAGCCGCTCATGCCACGGAAGATGTTGCCACCACCCATCACGATGCTGATCTGAACGCCTTTGGCGGCAGCCTCACGGATCTGTTCGGCATACTCTTGGAGTCGCTTCTCGTCGATTCCATACTGTTTCTCTCCCATGAGCGATTCTCCGCTCAGCTTCAATAATATTCGTTTGAATTGCATATGTTTTTTAAGCTTTCATCTTTTGATTCCTGGTTCAAGGTTCGAAAACCTTGAACCTTGAACCTATCAACTTACCAACATTCAGACGAGGAGCTAATCCACGAACGACACCTCTTTGAATGCATATATCCGTTCCTCGTTGCTATCGAGCGTGCGGAGCACCAGGTGACCGGATGACAGCACGGCCTCTATTTTCGCCTTGAAGCGGCCATTCTGATCTTCAAACCAGTAAAAATCATTCACCCGGTAGAGATCGAGCATGTACTCATCTTCGATTGCAGTTTTCTGATCATCCTGCAGATCACGATAAAGCAGAAAAAACTCACGCAGAAAGAGATCCAACAGATACTCCCTGTCGTGTAGTGTTCCGGTGATCTGGCATAGCGATACCGGGTTGGGCAAATCGAGCGGGAAGATCTGTTGATTGACATTGATACCGATGCCGATCACCGAGTTGTCGATCTCTTTCCCCTGGATATCATTCTCGATAAGGATGCCGGCAATTTTTTTATCTTTCCAGTAGATATCGTTCGGCCATTTGATGCGAATATCAATGGCAAATTGATCGAGCATATTCTTGAGGGCCAATGAGGTGATGCGGGAGAGGATGAACGATTCGTTTGCCGGCAGCTGCCGCGGGTAGATCACCAGGCTGAAAAGCAGGTTCTCCCCCCTGGCGGAGCGCCAGCTGTTGCCTATCTGCCCTCTACCCCCTGTCTGGTAATCGGCGATCACCAGTGACCCCTCTTCAGGGTGCTCCTCCCTTACCAGTTGCTTCAGGTAACGGTTGGTGGAGTCGGTCTCCTCCAGACGGATCATCCGTCTCTGATCACTCAGTTGTTCCATAATATTCCTCCTGTTTCTTTTTTGGCAGCTTGCGGATCACCTCTTCCACCGAATGGTCGATCCATCTCTTCAGCTCTCTGTCACCCATGTCACCATCGAGCCAGATCCTGTTCCAGTAAGTCTTGTTCATATGATAGGCAGCCTCCACACAGTCATACTCCTCCCGCAGGCGCATCGCCTTTTCGGGATCACATTTCAGGCTGATGTTGCAACGCTCTGCGTCGGTGGGGATCATGGCAAACATCTTCCCCATTACCTTCATCACGATGGTCACCTCGTCGAAAGGAGTTGTTGCCTCTGCTCCCTTCACCGAAAGACAATAGTCAAACAGCTCTTCGATATTCATCTCTTTCTTGTTTTCCGTTTGGCTGTTCCCTTTAATCTCTATAGCATGCAACCCTCAACAGGATGATCAGAATGAAATAAAAGCATCTTCAATGTGTTCCAACGTGTAACGTTCTCCTTTCCACAGGATGGCGATGATATCGAACCGTGCCGGGAGATCGATCTGCTTTATGAGCAGGTAGTAGTTGGCTGCCTGGATCATTCGCCGCATGCGTTGCTTACCCACAAAGCTCTCAGGGTCGCCCCACTGATCCGACGTGCGGGTCTTCACCTCCACGAAGACGATATACCCCTCGTGGGTGGTGATGATGTCGATCTCATACCCATGCAGCCGCCAGTTTCTTTCCAGGATATGATGTCCTTTCGACTCCAGGTAGCTGACCGCTGTCTCCTCTCCTTTACGACCCAGTTCGTTGTGTAGCGCCATCACTCATCCGGCTGAAAAGCCCATAAATGTTGTAAAAATACAAATTTAGCAATGAAAAAGTTCCTTTTGGTGAAAATATTTTGTTTTTTTGCATCAGCAAAGATAAAGCGGTTCAGATGTGATCCAAAACCTATCTGTAACGGCAGGTAATCGAATGGAAGTTTTTTGATGAGTACGAAAATGCGGCGTTAATCTTATGCTGGACGACAATTATTTTATGCGACAGGCACTGATGGAGGCACATAAAGCCTTTGAACAGAATGAGGTACCGGTGGGTGCCGTGGTGGTCTCCGACCAGCGTATCATTGCCCGTGCCCACAACCTCACCGAGATGCTGAACGATGTGACGGCCCATGCAGAGATGCAGGCCATCACTGCTGCAGCGAATGTGCTGGGAGGCAAGTACCTGACCGATTGTACCCTTTACGTGACGGTAGAGCCCTGTCCCATGTGTGCGGGAGCACTGCGCTGGGCACAGCTCTCTCGTCTGGTATATGGTGCTGCGGATGAGAAGAGAGGCTTCACCCGACTATTCGCAGAGCTGCTCCACCCCAAGACCGCCCTCACCAGTGGGGTAATGGCCGAAGAATGCGGAGAGCTCATGAAACAGTTTTTTGCCAGCAAGCGTTAAATTATCACAAACCATCCCAACTTTTTCTTCCCGGCCACCCTATTTAGCAGTTCATCCCTTATATTTGAGCACTAAATTATTCGCTATGAAACGATTCATCATCATCGCCGCTATGGTCGGACTGTTCGTTGTGAATCTGAGATCACAGCATCAGGAGCACAATCGACTACCGTGGGACAGCATTCCACGTGAGCTTCCACCTTTCACCCTTGAGGGTATTGACACGCTTCGGTTTCATCCGGGAGACACCATCCCCGCGCCGATATGGAAACAATTTCTGAAGAAACAGGGAAGAGAAAGAGCCAGGGCGCTGCCGGCTCCCATGGATCAGATGCCGGTAGTGGTTCCACCGGGCTACACCTTTCATATGATTGTCAAAAAGCCCGATACCACTTTCCTCTATCACTCCCGCAACCTGCGGGAGGAGGAGAAGAAGTCGTTGCGGTTAAAGACCCTTCCCGGCAAAAAAAAGAGATAACAATGGTAAACGATTTCTTCTGAGATCTGTTTAACAGTTACTCTTCAACCCAAATGGAGAGTCTAAACAATAACTATGGAGAAAAGACTCAAACAGCAGATCAATTTTATTCTGGAAGCAGACAAACTGAAGCAGGTGATTCGCCGCAACTGGCTAACCGACGACAGCCGGCGGGAAAACACAGCCGAGCACACCTGGCATTCCATTCTTGCAGCCATGCTCTTCTTCGAGTATGCCGATAACAAAGAGGAGCTGGATCTGTTACAGATCATCCGGATGATCACCCTGCACGATCTGGTGGAGATTGAAGCGGGTGATACTTTCATCTTCGATGAAGAGGCAAACCGGAACAAGTTCGACCGTGAGAACCAGGCAGCCAAAAAGCTCTTCAAGCTGCTCCCCTACGACCAGGGGAAGGAGTATTACGAGCTGTGGCTGGAGTTTGAAAAGGAGGAGACACCCAATGCAATCTTTGCGGCCGCCATCGATAAGATCATGCCGGTACTGCTGAACACCTACAGCAATGGCACCAGCTGGCGCGAGGCAGGCATCACGAGTGAGCGTCTCTTCGGGACGCTGCAATCAATTGAAAAGGGTCCCGCCAAAATCCGGGAGTTGCTGACGGATCTGGTGAACAAAGCTCGCGAGAAGGGGAACCTGAAATAATATGACTCATCGATATTAGTGATTGAACAAATCTTCGTCTGTTGCGTTCAAATAATCAGATGCAAGGACAGTTGATGCCCTTGACAACAGCATAAAATCATTAATTATTGCGACAATATGAGTAAAAAGAAAATTGCAGTACTGATAGGCAGTTTACGCAAGGAATCAGTCAACAGAAAACTGGCGAACGAGGTGGTCAAACTGGCTCCCGACACGCTGGAGCTGGAGATCGTGGAGATCGGTCAGCTGGCACACTACAACGAAGATCTGGATAGCAATCCCCCTGCAGAGTGGGTAGCATTCCGCGAGAAGATCGGTGCCGCCGACGGCTATCTCTTCTTCACCCCCGAGTACAACCGCACCACCTCCGGTGTGTTGAAAAATGCCCTGGATGTGGCATCACGGCCCTATGGTCAGAACAAGTGGGGTGGCAAGCCGGCTGCCATTGTGAGCAGCTCGATGAGCCCCCTGGGTGGTGAAGCAGCCAACCATGCGCTGCGCCAGCCGATGGTATTCCTCAACGTTTACATGATGCAGCAACCGGAAGCCTATATAGGCAACAGCTGGGAGCTGTTCGACGAGCAGAACAACCTGAAGAGCGAGGAGACCCGTGCATTCCTGCAGAGCTGGGTGAATGCCTTCGCCGAGTGGGTGTATAAGTTTTAGGTGATCAACAGGATCGCGTTCCGCGATCGGGATGGTCCCCCTATCACAATCTCAGGGACCATCCTTTTTTGTATTGAGCAGGCAGTGGATAAACTCATTTATCCGTTGCCTGCTTTCTGTTGCATCATACATGAACCGGACTACAGGATGCTGCTCAAACTTTCGGCAGCTTCCAGGGATCACGGTAGTTGGCTTTGATCAGCCTGTTGGCCTCCGGGTTATCAAATGCCCCGGTTTCATTATCCCAGTGCAGCGCACTGCCCACACGACAGGAGATGTTGCCCATATGACTCAGCCTGGCCACCTCGGCACCAATGGCGATGTCGGCATTGGGCAGCTCGCGGCTCCGCATGCACTCCAGCATATTGCCGGCATGCAGGTAGAGACCTTTACCGCTGCCTCCTCTTTTCTCCACCGCTTCCATGCGGGGGGTATTGGGCTTCCGTTCGTTGTCGCAGGGATAACAGTAGGGGAAGGTGCGACTGTTGATAGCCTGCTCCGGTATCACCTCCCATCCGCTGCGGGTAAGGATCATTGTTCCGTTCTCGCCAAAGAAGGCCACTCCCTCGCGCAGGCCAAAGAGTCCGTTGCCAATGCCGCAGGCATGGTCCCAGATGATGTTGAAGTCGGGATAGCGGTAGGTGACCATCAGCGTGTCGGGTGTCTCCATGGCATCGTCAGGATAGCCAAACTTGCCGCCGGCGCCATAGACATAGGAGGGGAGTCCCACGTTCATACCCTTCATCGCGTAGTCGAGCAGATGCACACCCCAGTCGGACATCAACCCCCCGGCGTAATCCCAGAAGAAACGAAAGTTATAGTGAAAACGGTTCTGATTGAAAGGACGCTTGGGTGCCGGTCCCAGCCACATGTCGTAATCGACCCCCTGCGGCACTTCACTGTCGGGTACCACCGGCAGGGTCCACTTGCTGGTCTGGTATGCCCAAACCTTCACGGTGCGCACCCGTCCCAGCGCCCCACTCTGCACGTAGGCCGCCGCCTCGTCCCAATGGGGATCGCTGCGCTGCCACTGTCCCACCTGTACAATCCGGTCATACTTACGGGTTGCACGCACCATCAGATCACACTCTTCGATGGTATTGGCCAGTGGTTTCTCCACGTAAACATCCTTTCCTGCCTCACATGCCGCCACCAGCTGCAGGCAGTGCCAGTGATCGGGTGTACCGATGATTACCATATCCACATCCTTGTTATCGATCACCCTGCGCCAGTCTTTGACCAGTTGCGGTGGCCGTTTACCAGTCAGCTCTTCCACCTCCGATGCACGCTGATAAAGGAACTGATCATCCACGTCGCACATGGAGATACACTCCACACCGGGGTATTGCAGGAACGTTCTGAGGTTACTCCATCCCTGGTTACGACAGCCAATGAGACCAATTTTGATTTTATTACCGGGAGCATTATTCCCATAGAGCGAATTAAATGGTTGACCCATCAGGGGAGCCAGTCCCAGTCCTGTGGCAGTGATTGCCGTTTTTTTCAAGAAGTTGCGTCTGTCCATCTTTTTGTCTGTTTTTTTGGTATGATTGAGGCAAAGATAAGAAAGATTGTATTATGAGCACCCAAATATTCAGGGTTCTTTTTGACCTTTTCTAACAGGATTTATTTATATTTGCCCGCGACAGGCAGAATTATAATCGAAACAGTGCTTACAGATGCAGCTTCTCAATGATCTCTTTCAAGTCCTCCATCAATATATCGGCGGTCATCATTGGTTTATTTTTCTTCTATTGGGGACCGGTCTTTTTTTTACTTTATACCTCAGATTTCCTCAGATCCGTTACTTCAGCCATGCCCTGCGCATCGTCAGAGGCAAGTATGACAAGAAAGGCGACAAGGGCGACACATCCCATTTCCAGGCGCTGGCAACGGCTCTCTCAGGCACAGTGGGCACAGGTAATATCGCCGGGGTGGCACTGGCCGTACACCTGGGAGGACCAGCTGCACTCTTCTGGATGCTGGTGACCGCTTTTCTGGGTATGTGTACCAAGTTCGTGGAGGTGACCCTCTCCCACAAGTATCGTGATTTCGATGAAAAGGGGATGGTGGCCGGTGGACCGATGTACTACATGAAAAAAAGGCTCAACATCCGACTGAAGAACGGAAAGCTGATCAAGACAGGTTACTGGCTGGGGGGATTCTTTGCCGTGGCCACCATTCTCTCCTCCTTTGGATCAGGCAGCCTTCCTCAGATCAACAGCATCACCAACACCATCTTTTCCACATTTGGAATCAGCCACATCGTAACAGGCGCCGTGCTGTCGCTGCTGCTGGCCCTGATCATCATCGGAGGAATTAAACGCATCGCGATGGTGACTGCCACGCTGGTACCCTTTATGGCGGTCGTTTACTTCCTGGGAGCCATCACGGTGATCATCACCAATTACCAGCAGATCATACCCTCTTTTCTCTCCATCTTCAGTGACCTTTTTACCGGCACAGCAGCTGTGGGAGGTTTCCTTGGTTCCGGATTTGCATTTGCATTCAACAATGGTGTCAACCGCGGTCTCTTCTCCAACGAGGCGGGGCAGGGCTCCGCACCCATTGCACATGCCTCGGCCAAGGCTCATGAGCCGGTATCGGAGGGGATGGTGGCCATCCTGGAGCCCTTTATCGACACCATCATCATCTGTTTCCTCACCGGACTGGTGTTGCTCTCCTCCGGGGTATGGAACGAAAAGCTACCCAATCAGTTTCAGAAGACCGATATCGAAGTGCTGACAAGGCATTATGATGAGCAGGATGCGGATGATGTGTCGCAGCTGGAGAAACACCTTAACAGCAACAACAGAGTGCCACTCTTCACTGGTATGCTGCATGTGGAAGAGGGACAGATCAGAGAAACAGTTTCGGTGTTGCACGCACGATCGGTTGCTGAACAAATAGAGGTGCTTAAAGATGGGGAACCCTACAGCGGTATGCTGGAGGTAAATAACGGGAGGGTCACACAGACATCCCGGGAGATCACATTCAGCGGCAACTCACTGATACACAGTGCACCTCTCACCGCCAGCGCCTTTACCCGCAGCATCCTGGGTGACTGGGGCAAGTACATCGTGACCATCGGTCTCCTGCTGTTTGCTTTCTCTACCGCCATCGCCTGGTCCTACTATGGCGACCGGGCGGTTACCTACCTGGTCGGGTCCAGGTATGTGATGCTCTACCGGATCATCTTCGTGGCGGGTTTTTTCATAGCATCTTTCACCGACACCACCATCATCTGGAACCTGTCACTGCTCACCGTTGCCTTCATGGCGATTCCCAACCTGATCGGGCTGCTTTTGCTGCACCGGGAGGTAAAGAGTACCATTCGCGACTACTGGAAATGGTTCCGGGAAGAATATCCAGCTAAAGAGCGCTAAGCATTCCCCCATCGATCTGCAGCGTGGTGCCGGTCACCGAGCGGGCCTGATCGGAACAGAGGTAACAGACCAGATCGCCCAGCTCCTCAGGATCCATGTACCGTTTGTGTGGGAAAGCGGCAACGGCTTGTTGCTCATATGCTTCCACGGGAATATCTGCTGCTTTTGCACGGGCTTCCATCAACTGTTTGATCCTGTCGGTCCGGAAGGATCCGGGAGCAACATTGTTGATCGTGATTCCATTCGCTATAAGCTCCTTGCTGATGGTCTTGGCATAACTGACCACAGCAACCCGAAAAATATTGGACAGCACCATATTGGGTTCCGGCTCTTTCACAGTCACCGAGGTGATGTTAATAATTCTCCCCCATCTGTTCTTCTCCATGTAGGGCAGGCAGAGGCGGATCATCCGGATATTGTATTTCAGCACCGAATTGTAGGCCTCATCCAGATCCTCATCAGAAATTTCG
>WOYI010771976.1_pt1 | contig 11636 bp, 12 predicted proteins | sample 6423411 | NCBI WGS metagenome assembly WOYI01 (sample SAMN13441803, study PRJNA592873) | oil field metagenome | biome: oil field; feature: oil-well bore; material: oil-contaminated soil; isolation source: oil-contaminated soil from oil-well borehole | place: Germany: Wietze | collected 2016-10-18 ... | reverse complement strand
CCTGTATCTTGCGCAGCAAAAGGAGGCGGAAGCGTTCAACAAGATGACGGCCCGGTTAAGAAAAAACGCGGTCATTTTATATTACGAGAATTAATGAGAATTCAGAAGGCAGGTCAAATCGACGATGGTCTCTGGCTTTTAGGCACTAAAGAGTCCTGCGTTTATTTGCTGGAAGGAAGCGAAACGTCCGTTCTGATCAGCGCCGGTTTGAGTTACATTCTGCCGGAACTTTTCCGGCAGATCGCTTCATCAGGACTATCCGAAAAAAAAATAGGGCATATTATTATTCTGCACGCCCATTTCGATCATGTCGGCGTGGTCCCTTATTTAAAACGGAAATGGCCGCACCTGAAAGTTTATGCGTCTTCGCGCGGATGGGAAGTTCTGGCCAATCCTAAAGCCGTTTCGGTGATCAACGAGTTCACGCTGAAAGTCTGCCGCAGAATGAAGGGCAATGACGACGTTCTCCGGCCGCTGGACTGGCAGTGGCGAGACGATGTGCGCGGCGAAGCGCTGCGTGAGAACAGCCGCATTGATCTGGGCGGCAGGCACATTGAAATTCATGAGACGCCGGGGCATTCTTCCTGCTCGATTTCCGCCTATGTCCCACAAATGAAGGTTTTGTTTCCGTCGGATGCGGTGGCCATTCCCTTTCGGGATGAGTATGTCATTGCCGTGGGATCAAGCTTCGAAAAGTATCTGCAAAGCTTGGGTAAGCTGGCGGTGCTGGATGTGAAAATGCTGTGCGCGGATCATTACGGGTGCATCACCGGGGAAGAAGCAAGGCGCTATATATCCGAGAGCAAAATCGCGACGGACCGGATGATGGAAAAACTGCGCCTCGCTCTGGCAAAAGAGGGAAGCGTCGAGCGCGCGGCGGCGCAATTGATAAAGCTTCATTATGAGATAAGACCGGATTACTTTGTTCATCCGGATATCCTGCTGAGAACCTATACGCAGATGTTGAAGCAGTTCGTCTGATGTTATTTGAAGCTGTGTTCCGCGTCCGGAAATGCGCTGGTTTTCACATCCTGGACATAGCGCTGGACGGCGTTTTTAATCTCCTGATTCAAATTCAAGTATTTCTTGACAAATTTCGGCGTCATCCTGTCATACATTCCCAGCATGTCGTTGACCACCAGCACCTGTCCGTCACAGGAAACCCCGGCGCCGATGCCGATGGTGGGAATGGCGAGCGCCTGAGTGATGTCCGCAGCCAGTTTTTCAGGCACGCATTCCAGCACCAGTGCAAAAGCGCCTGCCTCTTCCAGAATCAAGGCGTCCTGCATCATTTTTTCAGCCGCGTCTTCCTTTTTACCCTGAACTTTATAACCGCCCATTTGGTGGACGGATTGCGGCGTCAAACCCAGATGCGCCATAACGGGAATTCCCGCATAGGTCATTTTATGAACGATATTGGCATGCTCCCGGCCGCCTTCCAGTTTCACGGCCTGAGCGTCGGCTTCCTTTAAAAAGCGTCCGGCATTGGTCAGCGCCGCTTCGATGGAAACCTGATACGATAAGAATGGCATATCGGCGACAATCATGGCTTTGTGCGCGCCGCGGGCCACAGCCTGTGTATGGCGCACCATGTCTTCCATGGTGACGGGGAGCGTCGAATCATAGCCCAGAACCACATTGCCCAGAGAGTCACCCACCAGGATGATGTCAATTTCGCTTTCATCGAGGATGGCGGCCATTCCATAATCATAGGCCGTCAGCATGGTTATTTTCTCTTTCTGCGCTTTCATTTTTCTGATGTCGAGAATGGTTTTTCTGGTGATCTTACTTTGAGTGCTCATGTTTTGCTCCTTTCAAGAGTCCCGCAATGATTTTTGCCTGGGTGGAACTCAATGTGCCTTTTTTTCTTGCGAGTTTTACCGCAAGGACCCCCATGTTGGCGTATAAAGACGAGAAGTCCGGATGATGATCGGCGATGGCTTCGATGTGCTTTTGAATGGTTCCAGAATCGCCGCGGGCAATCGGCCCCGTAAGCGCGCGTGAGCAGCCCTGCTTTTCAATATTTTTCAGGCTGCCGTAAACCAGCGGCAGATAGGCCTTGCGGGCTTCCTGCTCCGAAAAGCCGATGGATAAATAAATAGACTCGACGACGCTCATTAAAGACACCAGATAATTCGAGGCGATGCAGGCCGCCGCGTGATAAAGGGGCTTTTGTTCGGGGGAAACGTAAATCGGGATTCCCCCGAGGTCACGAACAATATCGGCCGAGACTTTTTTGGCGCCGGCGCCGGCTGTTACGCCGAAATAGCTGCCGGGAATATTGGCAATCGCAGAGTCGATGGAAGAAAAACTCTGCAGCGGATGAATGCTGGCGACGGATGCGCCAGCCCGGGCCGCGGGATCAAGAAGGTCAAGCCCACCCGCGCCGCTCATGTGAAAAACCTTTTTCCCACGGACCGAAGACCCGGCGGTGATCTCGGCGCAGACGCCGCCGATCAGGTCATCCGGCGTTGTAATCAGCAGGCAATCAGCAAGGGCCGCCGCCTGGACCGGGCTGCGGAAACCCGCCGACCCGGTATAGGATCCGGCTCTTTTTAAATGGGCGGCGGACGGGTCGGCAAAAGACGTAATCTCATGGCCGGCATTTTTCAACAGAAATCCGATGGCGGTTCCAACCATTCCGGCGCCGATAACGGCAAACTTAAGAGACCGTTTTTGCTTCGTCATTTCCGTTTTTCCAAAAAAAAGTCTTCCATCACTTTGAGGAAGACCCGTATCCGACAGTTTTTGTTGACGACCGTCTCAGTCTGTTACAAGTGATCCAAGCGGTGGATTGCTTTCTAACACACCGCCGTATTGCCGTCAAATGATATTTCTTAAGGCTTTCGTAAGAAAGATTCTTGTTTTTGCCTTGTCTCTCAGCTATACCATCATCAGGAAAACCTATGACAAAAGTGGACTTGTTGATATTTGATTTCGACGGCACGCTGGCCGATACGGGTGCAGACCTTGCCGCCTCCATCAACCACACGCTGACGGCCCTGCGGATGGATCCCCGTCCGCCCCGGGAAATCCTCGGCTTTGTGGGCGACGGCGTCAGGCTGTTGATGGAGAGATCGCTGGGCGAAAACTATAAGGAGCGCCTGGATGAGGCGATGCATGTTTTCATCCGCCATTATGAAGAGCATCTTCTGGATCAAACCGTTCTTTACCCGCGGGTCGAAGAGGTCTTGAAATATTTTCATTCCAAAAAGAAGGTCATTTTGACGAATAAACGTTACTACTTGACCCTGGCCATCGCCCGGGGCCTCGGCATTGACGGCTATTTTACGGAGATTGTGGGCGCGGATTCGACGCCGTTTCAAAAACCGGACCGGCGCACGGTGGATTATCTGCTGGCGAAACATCATGCGGCGGCGGAAAAAACCGTGATCATCGGCGACGGCGTGAATGATGTTACGGTGGCTAAAAATGCCGGTATCCTGTCCTGTGCGCATTTAAACGGCCTGGGCAGCCGGGAGGCCCTGCGGAAGATGGAAGCCGATTTCTATTATGAGCATCTGGTGGAAATCGAGACGCTGTTTCAATAAAAATGATTAAAAAGATTGAGCAAACTATCCATAAGTATTCTCTGCTGGAAAACGGCGACCGGGTGGTTGTCGCCTTATCCGGAGGGCCGGATTCCTGCGCGCTGCTCATAGCGTTGCTCGGTCTTGCCGAAAGCCGTTCATTGAAAATCATCGTCGCTCACTACAACCACGGACTGCGTGGTGCCTGTTCCGACGCGGATGAAGTGTTTTGCCGCAACCTGGCGCAAAAATATGATTTGGTTTTTGTGACCCGGAAAATGGCCCAAACGTCCGTTCCCAAAGGCGTATCACCTGAAGATTATTTTCGGCGGGAGCGGTATCGCTTTTTGGATCAGGCAGCCCTGGATTACGGGGCGAACAAGATAGCGCTTGGTCATCATCTGAACGATCAGGCGGAAACGGTTTTGCAAAACATGCTGCGCGGCAGCGGGCTGGACGGCCTGAAAGGTTTTTTGCCAATCCGGGAATCCCGGTATATTCGTCCGCTGATGGAGGTATCCAGACGGGAAATCATCGATTTTCTCCGCAAGGCCGGCGTTGAATACTGTGAGGATCATTCCAACCAAAGCGAGGCCTATTTGCGCAATCGCATCCGCGGGGAGCTGATTCCGTTCCTTAGAAGAAAATTCAATCCCCGGATTGAAGAAAACCTTGCGCGGACAGCCGATATTATCCGCCGTGATGATGAATGGATCAACGGCTGCGTGGACGCGATCCTTTCATCAGGCCGGATCCAAAAAAAGGAGGATGAGGTTTCTTTCTCCGCCGAATATTTTCAGTCGCTCCACACGTCTCTGAGCTACCGGGTTCTCAAAGCCCTTCTGGAAGGGCTTGCTCCGGAAGGCGGGGGTTTCTCCTCATCCCATTTTGAATCACTTGCGGACCTGGCGATAAAGCGCGCGTCGGGGAAAAAAGTGTCGCTGCCCCATGGCCTTCATGCCCGGAAAGAATACGATCGTGTGATCATCGCGTCATCTGAGACGGAAAAAACGTGTGATTATGAATATCCGATAAAAATTCCCGGGACGGTTGCTTTAAATGAAAGACATATTATCTTATCCCTGCGGCGGGGGACTTCCGATCAGATCGATTTGAACGCTATCGATACGACGTATTTTGACGAAGACAGGATGAGAGAGCCCCTGGTTGTCCGGAATCGCCGCAGCGGCGACTGGTTTGAGCCGCTGGGCACACGGGGATCGCAGAAGATCAAGAAGCTTTTTATCGATCGAAAGGTGCCGAGGCCGAAACGCGATCGAATCGCGCTCATCGCCGATCGGGAATCGGTGATCTGGATTGAAAATATGCACTTGAGTGAAAGGGTGAAGGTGTCGCCGGCGACAAAAAATGTCCTGATTTTAGAAATCCGGCCGTGGCCGTGAGCGATCAGACCCGCACAAGAAAATATTTGAGTTAAATCGGATATTATTATAAAGGTCGGCAGACATATTTAATTTTAAAGGAGAAAGATATTGAATCAGGTTCAAAAAAACATAGCACTTGTGTTGACGGTGCTTCTGGTTTTTTTGCTGGTCTGGCAGTTGTTTAATCAGCAGAAACCCGGCGCAAAAGAAATAAATTACACGGAAATGTTGTCCCACCTGAACAACGGGGAGATTATGGAAGTGACCATTCAGGGGGATTCCGTTACCGGCAAACTGGCCAGCGGCAATACGTTTAAAACCTACACGCCCAAGGATGACGGGCTGATCGCCATGTTCAGGGAAAAAAATGTCAAGATCACGGCCAAGCCGATGGAAGAAAATCCCTGGTATATGATTCTTGTTTCGTGGTTTCCCATGCTGCTGCTGATCGGCGTGTGGATCTTCTTCATGCGTCAGATGCAGGCCGGCGGAGGCAAGGCGATGTCTTTCGGCAAAAGCCGGGCGCGCCTGATTACCGACAAATCCAAAAAAATCACCTTTGCCGACGTGGCCGGCGTCAATGAAGCCAAGGCGGAGCTTGAAGAAGTCATCGATTTTTTAAAAGATCCCAAAAAATATACCAGGCTGGGCGGCCGCATTCCCAAGGGGCTCTTGCTGGTGGGCCCTCCCGGAACGGGTAAAACCCTTCTGGCGCGCGCAATTGCCGGTGAGGCGGATGTTCCTTTTCTGAGCATCAGCGGTTCCGATTTCGTGGAAATGTTCGTCGGTGTCGGCGCGTCCCGCGTGCGGGATTTGTTCGGCCAGGCCAAGAAAAACGCGCCCTGCATCATTTTTATCGATGAAATTGACGCTGTGGGGCGTCACCGCGGCGCGGGTTTGGGCGGCGGGCACGATGAACGGGAGCAAACCTTAAATCAGTTGCTGGTGGAAATGGACGGCTTCGAGTCCAATGAAGGCGTGATTCTGGTTTCGGCGACCAACCGTCCCGATGTTCTGGATCCGGCGCTTCTGCGGCCGGGGCGTTTTGACCGGCAGGTGGTTGTTCCTCTGCCGGACGTGAAGGGACGGGAAAAAATATTTGAAGTCCATGCCCGCAAGATTCCTGTGGCGGATGATGTGGATTACGCCATACTGGCCCGGGGAACGCCCGGCGCATCCGGCGCCGATATCGAGAATCTGGTGAATGAGGGCGTGCTGAACGCCGCCCGGCTGAATAAAGAAAAAGTCAATATGGCGGATTTTGAATTTGCCAAAGACAAGATTCTGATGGGCACGGAGAGAAAGAGCATGGTCATCAGCGACCAGGAAAAACGCAACACGGCCTATCACGAAGCCGGTCACACGCTGGTGGCCCGTCTGATTCCCGGAACCGATCCGATCCACAAGGTTACCATTATCCCGCGCGGCCGGGCGCTGGGGTTGACGCAGCAGCTGCCGGTTGACGAGAAGCATACGTATCCCAGCCAGTATCTGGAAAATAACATCGCCATCTTGCTGGGTGGGCGCGCCGCGGAAGAGATTGTGCTGAAAGACTACACCACCGGTGCCGGCAACGATATTGAACGGGCTACCAGCCTGGCCCGGAAAATGGTTTGTGAATGGGGCATGAGTGAAAAAATGGGACCGCTGAGTTACGGGAAAAAGGAAGAACAGATTTTCCTGGGGCGCGAATTTGCCACGCACAAGGACTACAGCGAGGACACGGCGAAAAACATCGATGCGGAAGTTGTGACTATCGTGAAAAGAAACTACGATAAAGCCCTGTCGCTTTTAAATGAACATATTGAAATTCTGCATAAAATTTCCACGGAGCTTCTGGAAAAAGAAGTGTTAAACGCGCCGGAAATCGACGAGATCATCGGCAGCGCTCTGCCTGTCCAACCGGCGGCGCAGACGTATTCGTAATAAACCTTATCTTTCCATCACTGAAAATGGTGATGAATTTTGAAATTGGTTAAAATAAACAATTTTAACGAAGCGATTGAAATATTCCAGAAAATCGGTGTGGATCCTTACGGCATCAACGCGATGGCGCCCAAAACCCGGCAGGTCAACATTTTGCTTACGGCGCAGTCCTGTAAAGTAGCCAATATTCTTAAACAGGAGATGCTCTCACTGGGCGCCGACGCGGCGGTTGCCCGCGGCAGTGTTTCTTGTTCGGTGAAGGCAACCGACGTTTTACTCATGGGGACGGTCAAACAGATCAGGGCCCTGGCTGCGAAAATTGAAAAGCAGCCATTCGGACTGGATTCAATCTCCCGGGATCTTCCGGTGTTGCTCGACCGGATGTCGCAGGATCGTTATATTCTGAAGACAGCGCGGCGGGAGATCGTCCTGGGCGAAAGAACATTGATCATGGGCGTTTTAAACGTTACGCCGGATTCCTTTTCCGACGGCAATCTTTATCTTGATCGGCAAAAGGCCGTTGAGCGGGGCCTGCAGATGGCGGATGAAGGCGCCGACATGATCGACATCGGCGGAGAATCAACCAGGCCCGGATCACAATCCGTTGCCACGCGCCGGGAAATCGCCCGGGTTGTTCCCGTTGTGGAGAGTCTGGCCGGAAAATTGTCGATTCCCATATCCGTGGATACGACAAAGTCAACCGTTGCCCGGAAAACACTTGCGGCTGGAGCTGAAATCATCAATGATATCAGTGCATTATCAGATGACAACAAAATGACTTCCGTTGTCAGAGAAGCTTCGGCGGCGCTGATCCTGATGCACCGGCGGGGAAAGCCGGAGAATATGCAGACCGGTAATCTGGTCTATGACGATTTAATGGGAGAAATCATTGCTTATCTCCGGAAGGCCTTGCAAAAAGCCGTCACCGCGGGCATCGGCCGTAATCAGATGGTAGCCGATCCGGGAATCGGATTCGGCAAAACCTATGAGGACAATTGTAAAATAATTAATAAATTAGAGGAGTTGAAAGTTCTAGGTCTGCCGGTGCTTGCCGGAACGTCGCGCAAAGCTTTTATCGGTAAAATTACGGGAGGGGAGCCGGTTCAAAGAATGGAAGGAACGGCCGCCACCGTCGCCGCCGCCATCATGAACGGCTGCCATATTGTTCGCGTCCATGATGTTGCCGCCATGAAAAAAGTTGCGGCCATGACGGATGCGATTGTTCACGCATAGAGGAAATCCATGATATACGGAATCGGCATCGATCTGGTGGAAAACGCCCGCATGGAGAAAATGCTTCAAAAATGGGGCGAAAAATTCCTATCCCGGGTCTTTTCCGCAGGCGAAATCGCTTATTGCGGCCGTCATGGCCAGTCATCCCTTCATTACGGGGCGAGGTTTGCCGCCAAGGAGTCCTTTTTGAAGGCCATCGGCACAGGCCTGGGCAGGGGAGTGAAGTTGCTGGAAATCGAAGTTGTCAGCGAAGAGAGCGGCAAACCGTCTATCCGTTTATCGGGAGGCGCAAGGGAATTTCTTGAAAAAGCCGGAATTGAAAAAATTCATCTGAGCATGACCCACACAAAAAATTACGCATCCGCGATGGTTTTACTGGAAAAATGATTTTTAAATGATAAATTTGCGGATAGAACATGGATAATGAAAAGGCTCTTGTTGAAATAGAATCCGAAAGCGCCGAACAAACCTTTGCGGCAGGTTTTGCCGTCGGGCAACAAGCCGGGGAGGGTGATGTTTTTGCGCTGTCCGGCGAACTGGGGGCGGGAAAAACCTGCTTTACCGGCGGACTGGCGCGGGGTTTGGGGGTCGGCGAAGATTATATGATTACCAGTCCGACCTTTACACTGGTGAATGAGTATCCGGGACGGCTGCGGCTTTATCATTTTGATGTTTATCGCTTGAATCAGATTGGCGAGCTGGATGATTTGGGCTATGATGAATACGTATCGGGAAAAGGCGTGGTCGCCATCGAATGGGCGGAAAAAATCGCCGGAGTCCTGCCGCCGGATGCCGTATCGATTCATTTTACCTACAGAGATGAAAACAAAAGGACCATCAGGATCAGCGGACCGCGCAAAAGGGTTTGCGACTTGTTGAGGGATATCAAGAGGGAGGTTTAAAATATGGGATTGGTTGTTCAGAAATTCGGCGGAACATCGGTGGCGAACGTTGAAAAAATTAAAAATGTGGCGCTCAAAGCCATCCGGGAGAAGAAGGCCGGACATGACGTTGTCGTCGTCCTTTCCGCGATGGCGGGAGAAACAAACCGGCTGATCGATCTGGCGCACAGCGCCGCCGAAACACCCGATGAAAGAGAATACGATTCCCTGATTTCCACGGGGGAGCAGGTCACGATTTCACTGCTGTCCATTGTGTTGAATTCCATGGGGTACCGTTCCCGCTCTTTTCTGGGATTTCAGGTCCGGATATTGACGGATCAGGCTTATCAGAAAGCAAGGATATCCACGATTGATACGGACGTCCTTGAAAAAGAATTGAAAAAAGGCACGATTGTCGTCGTGGCCGGATTTCAGGGCGTGGATGAAGAAAACAATATCACCACGCTGGGCCGGGGTGGTTCCGACACCAGCGCGGTTGCGCTGGCGGCGGCGCTCAAGGCCGACCGGTGCGATATCTTTACGGATGTGGACGGCGTTTATACGACCGATCCCAACATCTGCGCCAAAGCCAGACGGCTCGACAAAATTTCCTACGATGAAATGCTGGAAATGGCCATGACCGGAGCGAAAGTGCTGCAGCCCCGCTCCGTGGAAATGGCCAAAAAATATAATGTGCCTGTTTATGTCAAATCAACCTTTTCCGATGAAGGCGGAACACTTGTAACCAAGGAGGATAAAGATATGGAAAGAGAAGTGCTCTCAGGAATTACCTATGACCGTGATCAGGCGAAAATTACGGTTGTTCATATACCGGACAAGCCGGGCATCGCGGCAAATTTGTTCACGCCGTTGTCGGAGCGCAATATCAGCGTCGATATGATCATCCAGAACGCCAGTTCACAGGGTTTTACGGATCTGACCTTCACCGTGGCGAAAAAGGACATGAAAGCCGCGCAGAAGATTGTTGAAGCGACGGCCAAAGAAATCGGCGCCAAGAAAGTGGAAGTGGATGACGACGTGGCGAAGGTATCCATTATCGGTGTGGGTATGGTCAGCCATTCCGGCGTGGCGGCCAAAATGTTCAAAACCATGGCGGATGAAAGCATCAATATTATGATGATCAGCACGTCCGAAATTAAAATATCCTGCGTGATCCAGAGAAAATACACGGAGCTGGCCGTGATGGTGCTTCATGACGCGTTTCATCTGGAGAAGAAAAAATAAAAAATGATGATGTTTGAGCATCAGGTAAAGGGAATCATAGCGCTATCTGTTATTTTAGCGTTTGTTCCCTTTATCGTTTTTTTTACATCGTCTCGGATCCATTCAAAAATTCCGGTTCTGTCCACGTCCGGTCCGGATTCCCTCGCCGTCGAAGTGGTTGATGAACAGGGGGCGTCCGGCATCTTTTTCGTGAACCCGGGCGCTTCGGCCCATCAAATGTTTTCGCGTCTCGAAATCAGGAACATAAGCGGCGAAGATTTTAAGCTGAAAAACGGCATGAAACTAAGTCTTGCCGCCGAAGAAGGTTCTCGAAGAATCATCATCGGGCAAATGGAAGCCGCCAAAAGACTGGCGCTGGGCATGCCGATCGATATTAATCCGGCGGGCCGCGAGGATTTAAAACTGATTCCCGGCATAGGAGACGTGATGGCGGATGATATCGTGGCCTGCCGGGAGCGAATCGGACGGTTTAAAACATTAGACCAGTTAACGGCCGTGAAGGGAATCAAGGAGAAAAAATTGTCGAAGCTGCGGCCCTATCTCTATGTTTCTCCTTTGTAAACCCGCTTGTGTCCCCCGCTGGCGGGGGCAGGGGGGAGGTCAGGCATGCCGCGCGAGGTTTACGACCTGCTGTAGGACTCATATAAAGCCAGCACGCGCCGGACGTAATTTTGCGTTTCACGATAGGGCGGCACGCCGTAATTGTATTTGGCCACAGCCCCTTCGCCCGCGTTGTAAGCAGCCAGGGCGAGCGTCAGATTTCCCCTGTAAAGATTCAGCAGATAGCGCAGATAGCGGGCGCCTCCTTCAATATTATTCCCGGGGTGGAAAACATCATCAACATTCAGGGAGGAAGCGGTTTGAGGCATCAACTGCATGAGCCCCTTGGCGCCGGCGCGGGAAACAGCCTTATGATTGAAATTGGATTCGGCTTTGATAACGGCCTTAATTAAGGCGGCGTCAAGATTAAATTTGGCGGCGGCCTGGGTGATAATTTTGTCATAGTCGCGGATATTGATCTGTTTGGGGAACAAGATCCTTTTTTCCCTGACCAGCATGACATATTTGGCCTTGGGATTGGACGGAACATTTGTCAAATGAATGACGCCGTCGGCATCCTCGTATTTGTAAATATCCGCGCGGGAGGGAAGCGCTCCCCCCAGCACCAGAAATATTGACAAAAAGGAAATGGCCGTCAAAAGTCCGATGAAAGATATATTTGTCTTGTGAATCATGGTTTTATTATACTTGAAGGATCCTTTTTGTTCAAGGAGAAAATGGCCTGCCCGTTGGGGCCGCCGGCCGCGATGGATTGCTTTTTGTTTGTTCTTGACATGATTTTACGAAGGTGATAATCACCTCAGCACTTTACAGCACATCAAGTCGGGGCGTGGCGCAGTCTGGTAGCGTATCTGAATGGGGTTCAGAGGGCCGGT
>WOYI010244321.1_pt2 | contig 11638 bp, 9 predicted proteins | sample 6423411 | NCBI WGS metagenome assembly WOYI01 (sample SAMN13441803, study PRJNA592873) | oil field metagenome | biome: oil field; feature: oil-well bore; material: oil-contaminated soil; isolation source: oil-contaminated soil from oil-well borehole | place: Germany: Wietze | collected 2016-10-18 ... | reverse complement strand
GAAGCTGCCTGGAACCTGAGCGGTGAGTTCAACCCCTCCGGCGCGGTCGGTTACGGCGGCGGCGAATTCTATGCCGGCAACGACGGCGTGATCTTTTGTGACCGAAACGGCAGGCTCTATAGCAAACCTTACGGTGCTGGTCTGCCCAAAGCGCTTACGCCTGAATATGGCGGTTGCGCAGCGCCCCTTCTTAGCCAGGACGGAAGCTTCATCGTTTTCGTTCATACCTACGAAGGGCGCGACCTGCTGGCAAGTGTCCCCGCTGATGGCTCCGCCTGGCCGCTCATCCTGCAGCAGGGCGCCGATTTTTACATGCAGCCGACCCTCAACCCTGACAGCTCGCTTTTAGCCTGGGTGGAATGGGATCACCCCAACATGCCCTGGGACGGTTCGCGGTTGATGCTGGGCGTATTAAGTGAAGATGGAAGCAGCCTGAAAGCGGTCAAACACATTGCTGGTGACGAGCAGGTGGCAGTTCTCCAGCCCATTTTTTCGCCGGATGGCAGCAAGCTTGCCTGGCTGCAGAACACCTCTGAATTTGACGACCTGGTGCTGCTCGACCTTGAACAGGACAGCCGGCAGACGTTGCTCGAGAATCAAAATCTAATGCTGCCTGCCTGGGGGCAGGGGGAGCGAACGCTTAATTGGAGTGCAGATGGACAGTCGATCTATTTTCTGCTCAACCAACAGGGTTCAGTTAGCCTGCATGAGATTGGTTTGGAAGCCGGAATGGTCAAAACCATCGACACCGGTAACTTCACACGTCTGGAACAGCCAACGCTCGCACCGGATGGCAGCCTGGCGTTCATTGCTCAATCACCCAACCTCTCACCCCGCATTGCGCTGCTGAAAGATGGTCAGATACGCATCATTGCCAGGAGCGCGTCCGCCCTGCTTGGCGAAGATGTTTTTGCTGTTCCCCAGGATTTTAGCTGGACCTCATCGGATGGTGTCCGGATTTTTGGGCTCTATTATCCGCCAACTAACGCCAGCTATACTGGCGATGGCGCTCCTCCAGCCATCGTCTATGTCCACGGTGGACCGACTTCACAGGTTTACAATGCCTTCAATATGGAAGCGGCTTTCTTCACCAGCCGTGGTTATGCTTATTTTGCGGTCAATTACCGCGGCAGTACCGGTTTTGGACGCAGCTATCGGGACGCGCTCAAGGGCAACTGGGGCAAAATCGACCTGCAGGACGTGATCGAAGGCACTCAGGCGTTGATGGAGGCCGGCTTGGCAGATCCGAAAAAACTGGTAATCAAAGGCGGCAGCGCCGGCGGTTTAACCGTCTTGAACGCGCTGGTGCATCACCCAGGGCTTTTCAAGGCTGGGTTGTGTTCTTACGGGGTTTCAAACTTCTTCACGATGGACATGGACACGCACAAATTCGAAGCACACTATGGCGAAACGATGGTTGGGAAACTCCCGGAAGCAGCAGAGAAGTACTACGCCTGGTCGCCCGTCTTTCATGCTGATAAAATCCGCGATGCTATTGCCATCTTCCAGGGCAGCGACGACAAAGTAGTACCGGTGGAGCAATCCGAATCGATTGTGGATATCCTGAAGGCGAACAAAGTCCCCCACCTCTACAAACTCTATGAGGGTGAAGGTCACGGCTTCAGGAAGAAGGTTAACCTGATCGATTATTACGATACAGTGGATAGTTTTCTTAAACGATATGTGATTTTCAGTTTATAGGAGGGCGTATGGAACAGGAATTGAGACTTAAATCTGTTAGTGGTGTGGAACTGTGGGGCAAGGTCAAGCGCGACCCCAAAGAATCGCGTGCAGTGGTGGTTTTGGCTCATGGGTTGGGCGAACATATTCAACGCTACGAACATGTTGCCGAAGCCTTCAATCAAAGAGACTTTGCCTTAATGGGTTTTGACCAGCAGGGGCATGGAAAATCGGGTGGAAAGCGGGGTGTTATTGCTGGGAACGACTCCCTGTTGCATGATCTTGAAGGAGCAATTCAGCTCGCGAAGCAATTTGCCCCAGACAAGCCGGTTTTCCTTTATGGTCACAGTATGGGTGCGCTTGAAGTGCTCTATTACGGACTTAAGAGCCATGAAAGCGTGCGAGGCATCATGGCTACAAGCCCGGCTCTGGACCCGGGCACCATGTCAAAAGCGCAAAAAGTCTTGGTGAAGGTGCTGAAGCCAATTGCGCCCAACCTGACAGTTGATAATGGGCTGGATGTTGAAGCACTCTCGCGAGACCCACAGGTTGTCCTGCGCTATCGGACTGATCCACTTGTCCACTCAAAAGCAAGCTTGGCACTGGCTGCCTTTATGCAGGATAGCGCGCAATACGTAATGCGCCATGCGGATGAATGGGACGTGCCGCTCTATTTAGCCCACGGAAGTGCTGATGCCATCTGCCCGGTTGAAGGTTCCCGTCAGTTTGCCAGCAAGGTTGGTGCGAAGATAACTTATCAGGAGTGGGTAGGGCTTTACCATGAGACCCATAACGAGCCGGAGCAGGAGCAAGTTTTGGCGACGATGCTGGACTGGTTGGAATCAAGGGTTTAACAAAACCACTTCACTTTAACCGGGTTGGGTTCGTTCTCGATGGCAACACCTTGCAGGGCTGCCAGTATCTTTTCGCATTCATTCAAGGCAAACGCTTCGTGTTCCGCCCAGGATTTGTCCATTCCCAGCTGGTCATAGGCAATGGCAAGACTTCCGTATAGTGCCAGACCGAGAGAATGCTTCGCGCTGTGGATACTGGAGGCAGCTTGTCCGATCGCCCTGGCAGCAGCCTGGGCGGCGGGGTTATCTACCGCTTCGTTGGCAGCCTGATGGCAGCCCAAAATGTAACGTTTGGCTTCCGGAAGCTTTACTTCGTTCCCAAGCCATTTACGCGCGTATTCCAGTGCAAGCTGTGGTCGGTCATCCTGGGGGTATTGCTTTGCGTAAATGGGTAAAAAATGAACTCCTGCATAAGTAACAGCCCAGTTCACCAACGTGTCTTTGCTCTGGGTTTCGATCAGGCGCATAAGGCCTTCAATCGGGGCTGCCTGCCAATTAATCAACATTTTGCGGTACTTTTTAATGCCTTTATTATAGTTAGAAAGTGGGAGGTAACAAAAAACCACCTGGAAAAGGTGGTTGAGGCGGAGAGGGCGGGATTCGAACCCGCGATACCTTTCGGTATACTCGCTTTCCAAGCGAGCGCACTAGGCCAACTATGCGACCTCTCCGCGTGAGCGCCTATTATATCAGAAATTTCACTGGGTTTTGCAAGGCATTTTCGGTAAATCAGGTAGGGCTTATCAACATGATTGAAGCCATAGAAAGCGGGGAAAATCAGGATCATTGCATTTCACTGATCCTCATTTTCCCGACGTATAATTAGATTTGCCGGAGGAATGATGATAAAAAATTATTACTTGGACCCTACAAAGCTCTCCAAGCAAATTCGAGGGATCACTGTGCTCTACGGTGTCACTGGCGCAATTGCCTTGATTGTAATTTCCATAACCCAAAGTACGGGAGGCAACGCCAACCCACCCTGGTTAGCAATTGCCGCGATTCCCCTCCTGATCATGTTTGTTGCCGGGCGTTCCATTCGACAACGCAAGGAGCTGTGGGAACGTTATTCGCTCACTCTTGAAGATGGAGTGATGGTCCAAAGCCAACCCAATTACCCGGACACCAAAATTGCTCTGTCATCGGTTGTTGGAATGGAAGAAACAAAGGACGGGCTTTACCTCTCCTCGAGCCAGGGAAACCGGATTTTTAGCATTCCGAGGCAGTTGAAGGATGAGGATTACGAAGAATTGCAGGTAATGCTCAAAAATCTAATAGCAAAAAAAGGCGAAAATTTGCCATTGGCTGAGCAGATTGGAATAGAAATAGATGTTTCTGCCAGCAAACCTGCTTTGGAACCTGAAGAAGGCGCTTCTGCAGCAATATCAGAGGCAGAAGAGGGCAATCAGGGTCCTGACAAAGGCTAGTAGACAATGTTACAAGGGCAATGAAAGGTTAATAGGGAGATTACCTCGTCGCTTCGCTCCTACTGTGTAGGCAAGCAGTCGCAAAGACGAAATTTATCACATCGCAAAGAGGAATTAATTTCGGATAGCAATGGCTGGTAATTTTTCTTATTTGAAGTTATATGCTTCAAGTAGATTGTAAATTAATGGAGGCTTGAGTCTTACTTCAGCTTCTTCAGCATCCGCCAGGCGGGTTCATGGACTGACTGCCACTGCCCGAATTGGTCCTGGTAACGCCAGCGACCCTCTTCCGGTCCGATCACCCGGTAGCCGTGTCTTTCATACATACGTCTTGCTTGCCCGTTATCGCGGGCGACGTTGATCCGCAGCGTGTCAAAACCACGACGTACAAGGTAGCTTTCAACAAAGTCGAGCATATGACTTCCAAGTCCATGGTTGCGGTAATCCGGTTTGAGACGGAAAGAAAACAAGTAGGCACGGTGAATGCCATCCGCCAGCTCTGACTGGCTGGATAAAAGTGAAAGAAAAACCTGACCGACAATTTCCCCATCTTCGCTTTCAACCACCCATATCAAGGTGTTGCCGCTGCGGCTGTTTTGAAAATGTTGTTTGTAGAGCCGACGAAAATGAGCGAATTCGCCATCCCATTCCATCCCAAGCAGATCTTCTTCCCGTACAGGGCGGACGCGGACAAGATCCCCCTCTGGTATTTGGTAGGTAGTCTCGGGCAAGATCTGTGTGCTCATTCTGCCTTCAGTAATTGCTCTAATAGCGCGACTTCTTCCTCGTAGCTATTGACTTTGCCATCCAGCCAGGCCGCGTTTAACTCTGAGAGGATGAGTTCATAGCGGGGTGAGGGGGGCAATCCGCGGGCCTTCAGGTCTTCACCAGTCGTGTATGCTCTCATTTGGCGGTAAGTATCCAGGTATTCGCGCAGGGGTTGCACCTGACCCTGGTCTTCATTTGAAAAAATTACAGTTTGGATCACCAACTCCGGGTAACCTGCCAGAGTCTGGGTGATTTGGCTGGGTTTCAATTGATGGACCATGGGCAGCAGCTCCCTCAGTTGGGCGGTTAGCTTGATCCGTTCAATCAGGCGGGCGGTGAGACGCAGCCGTTTGGCAATCCGGGTTATGGTCTGGAAGGGATAAACCTCCAACCAGAGCAGCCAGATAGCAGTTTGCAGGTCTTTCAGGCTCAAGCTATTGTCTTCAACGTGTAGTGCGGTCGATTGAACGCGCTGTTGCTGAACAAGGCTCCAACCCAGATCAGGTTGGATGGCAGCCAGGATGCCCAGATTTTGCAGGGATTGCATAATTTGAGTAACTTTGCCTTCCTGGAAGATCAGGTCAAATTCGTGTTGGATGCGTGCTCCTGAAAGCTGATCGATCAAGGGCAGGCTGGCATTGAGTAGGCTGAGCGTGCGCGTTTCGATCTCGAAGTCAAAGCGTTCCGCGAAACGGACTGCGCGTAGCATTCGCGTAGCATCGTCCACAAAGGATAGAGCATGCAAGACCCGGATCTGCTTCTGCATGAGATCATCGTAACCACCCCAAAAGTCGAAAATCTGACCAAAATGTTCGCCATCCAGCCGCAGGGCAATTGTATTGATGGTGAAATCCCGGCGATGCAGATCCATCTTGATACTACTGCGTTCCACCACTGGCAGGGCGGCTGGGTGATCGTAAAACTCCGTGCGCGCGCTGATCAGGTCGAGGTGCTCAGGTAGTGCACCTAACCCGCCATCGGCGATCCCCAATTTCTGTAATATTTCCTCACGGTTTTCAGTGAGAATCCATTTGGCAGTCCCAAAGCGCTTGTGCACCACCGCACGACCACCATAGGTATTCACGAGATGATCGGCGAATTCGATGGCATCCCCTTCCAGGACGATATCAAAATCCTGGCTTGGTCGCTTTAAAAGTAAATCCCGCACAAATCCACCAACAATATATGCCGGCAGCTTCTGCAGGCTGGCTTGCTCAGCCACCGCTAATAGCAGGGTTTTGCGTTCTGTTGTCAGCGCCTGGTTTAGTGCCTCAACCATTTCTGTTGGAGGCAAGGGGTTCTCGTTTATATTGAGCGTGCCTATCAGGTCTGTTCGTGTGACGATGCCGATCACTTCCCCGGATTCCGCGTCCACCACCGGGACCTGCCCCCAGCCAGTGTTAACCATGATCTCCTTCAGGCGTGCCAGAGAATCATCCGGAAATACCCTGATCTCGCCGGCTTCCATCAGATCTTCAACGTTCTTAACCAGGTTGTGCGACAGAGCCCGATCCACGTTTCGGCGGGTGAGCAGCCCAATGATCTTTCCGTCTTTCACCACCGGGTAGCCCTCGAACCCATAACGGTTCATCAAGCGAGCGGCTTCCTGGGCGGGCATAGCCGGATCGAGCACCAACGGGTCGCGCGACATGATCTGGTGTACTTTCAGCTCTGGTGTGACCACCACAGGCAGAAAGCGCTGTAATTCTTCCAGGATCTGCTGCATGAGTACCCGGGTATTCTCTGATGTCGGTTTATCTTCAGGACGGATCAATGCAGAGGAAGCCCTCTTGTGCCCTCCGCCATTAAAATGACGTGCCAGGCGGCCGACATCCAGGTTATCTGTGGTGGAGCGTGCTACCATCCGCACTCCCTGCTTGGTTGAAACCAACAAAATAAGCCCATCCGGGTCGAGAAAATCGCGCAACTTATGCGCCACCGATGAAATTTCATCGTTGAGGTCGAACGCTTCAGCACTGGCTACTAAAATGGTATAGCCTTCAACAGTGTGGCTTTCCAGCTTGGTGATCAAGCGATCATACAGCTGCTGCTGGATGTTTGTGAGCGGTGGGTTGAGGTAACGCGAAACGACGTTCAGGTCTGCCCCTTGTTCCAGCAGAAAAGCCACCGCTCTGACGTCTCGGGGAGTGGTGTTACTGTACCCAAGTGAGCCGGTATCCTCGTAAATTCCAAGCAACAGCATGGTTGCTTCCAGGTTTGCCAATGGCATCCCGGCATCCTGCATTTTTTCTACCAACAATGTGGAACAAGCTCCAGTGGTTTCCAGGATCATCTCCCACTCAGGGTTGGATTGTTTCTTGCGCGGGTGGTGATCTATAACGCAAATCTTGGTGTTCTCTGTCAGACCGCGCAGTGTAACCAAGGACTGGGTATCCACCAGATAAACCTGTTCAATGTTTTGATCTGGGAGATCTTTGATCGTTGAAAAGCCCAATTCCTGCCCATACTTATCCAGAAAATCACGACCATTGCGGTTGATCTGCCTGGGCAACAGGGCGTATGCTTCCGGCACGAGCAGATGCGCGCCTAACATCGAAGCCAGGGCATCAAAATCCGCTTGTTCGTGAGTCAAAATTAGCTGCATGTGCGCATCCATTCAAGCATGATTGGTTTCAATTTTCGTACCAATAAGCCTGTCTGTCGGGATTATAGGCATTATATATTGATTGAGAGAGCCTGGCAAAAAGTCTGTTGGCTGGATCATAGAGGAATTGTTCCTGGGTATGAGCGAAAATGACCAAAACATAATCACCACCAGGGGTAAAAATTACCGCGCTGTCGCTCATGGTGTGGATCAAGCCATCGATCTCATTGGTCCAACCGTGCTTGTGTGCAATGGTCGCTTCTGGCGGCAAGCCTGCCTCCAGCAGAGCAAGGATTTTGTTGCCTTTCAGAAAGTCCAGCATCAGAGAGCATTCGTGGGCGGTCACTTGCCCTGAGAACAGGTCCTGCTCAGTTCCAGCAGCACAGCGATAAATATTCGCCAGTAAATCACCAGTTTCACTGGGAACAGTCTGATTGTAAAAATCAGGGTCGAGGTAAACATCAGTACGAGAGTTTGCCGGCGTGGTGATGCTCTCCAGGAGCGGTGAACCTGGTTCAAAATAACCAGCTAAAAATGTATTTTGGTAACCCAAGTCCCGCATATCAGCAGTGACCATCAAAGGACCACTGTCGTTATCCATGTATGCTTTCATCAATCCATCAGCAGGAGGGTTAAGCGACTCAGTGATCATCTGCTGCATCCAACTCAGGGCTTGGTTGGGATGAGGTTCTTCGATTCTCTTCATCGTCGAAACCATGATGGGGATTTTGATCGTGCTGGCGGCAGAATAAGCCACATCGACCGGCACATCCTGCTGATTCCGGAGCGCAAAATGCATGGTCTGACCGCTCTGCAGGTCCTGCAAATAGATCTCTGCCAGTCCATTGAATTTTTCCAACAGGATGATCTGACGCAACATTGTCTCCAAGTTGTGCCAATCCAATGGAATAGCAGGTTTTTCACTCACACTGACCTCAACCACCCTTTCGGAAGGCGAAAGAAGCGCGCGTTTGACTTGCTCGATGGTTTGGGTGAGAGAAGTTACCTGGTAGCCCGGCTGACCAGGGTTGAAATTGGTGGAATACAGCACCGGGGTGGGTGCGGAAGGCGGCTGGTCGTAACGAAGGCTAAAAACCTGCTCCAGGAACTTCCCCAACACACTTTCGTCAAGCGAATAAACGGGATCTATTTCGCGGGTAATTTCCTGGACCTGTTTGCCCCAGAGGGCATTCCAAAAGTTTTGGCTTGGCTGCAGATCGTTAAGTTGAGCCAGGATCGCTTCAGCATCGATCGTGAAACCCAGTTCTGCCGGCGTGAATTGCATGCGCGCCTGGTTGTATCTCAGCTCGACCGGTAGTGAATAGGCTGTAACAATGCGTTGGGCGGCTTCTTCTGAGCTCAGACCGCCGAGCGGAATACCGCTCAGGCTTGTATGGGCTGGAATGAGCTCAGGCTGCGCTTTGAAACCGGTCCAGGCTTTCAAAGCAATCACCACGCTCGCAAGCAAGAACGCCAGTCCAAGGCTTAAAATCAACCAGCGTCCATTGCTCTTCTTCCGTCTGCTGCTTGGGTATCTTCTCATCGAAAGGATTTTACCATTACCTTTATAGCTGAGAGCTCATGGTTGATGATCGTGCCGGTCTCCTGACCGAGCACGGGCTTTGACCGGAGGTCTCCCAGCTTAGAGCTACTCTTCAATCATGATTTATTTAATAATTGACATGTTAAACTCATATATAATTAGATATGGCACAGGCAACCATAAAAGGAGATGCATTATGGATAAAAATGTGAACAAGAGCGGCGGGTTGACCCTGATGGGCATCCTAATCGCCTTGGGACTTGCCAAAGCTGGTTGGATCCTTTACAGCAAACGTTATATTGACCATCATGCCAAACCGAACATCATCCTGGATGCCGAACACCACACCTATCATTCTCCAGCTGCAGGCGCGATTAACTTTTTTGTCAATGGTCAGGGAAATCAGACCCCGCTCCTGCTGATCCACGGTTTGCATCCCTATGCCGGTCTTTACGATGTTTTACCGGTTTTCGAAGCCTTTGGAACTTACCGACCGGTCTATGCCATTGACTTGCCTGGATTTGGTGGTTCAGAGAAAACAGACCGCCCATATCGCCCTGCCATGTATCAGGAAGCAATTTCGGATTTCATCAAAAATCAGATTGGCAAGCCGTGCCATGTCCTTACGCTTGGAAATGCCAGTACGTTTGCTGCCATGGCAGCAGTTGATGAATCGGCATGGATCCGTTCGATGGTAATGATCAATCCGAGGGGTTTTGAAATGCCCCATCCAACCACACTCAAAGCCCATAGTTATCGTGAAAGAGTCCAGGATTTGTTCCTTTCTTACCTTAAAGTACCCTTGTGGAGTCTTCCTATTTACGATTTCATATCCAGCCGGGCGAAAATCACCGCCTTTTATCACAAGCGCTTTTCCTATTCCGCTCCAAGTGACCTGACCGAGCTGGCTTACACCTCTGCCCACCAGGCAGGAGCACATTTTGCACCGATCGTGCTATTGAGCGGTAAGTTGAATGTACCTGAACTGCGTGAGAAGTACTATGAAAAGCTCACGATTCCGGTCTTCGTGGTTTACGACAACGAACCAGGTACCAGTTTCGATATGCTCCCTCAAATTGTGCATGAAAAACCAAATTGGGAAGCCTACCGCAGCCGCAACACGCGGGGAATGCCCCATTTTGAACGTATCGGTGAGCTTTTCAGGCAATTTGATTTGTTCTGGAAAAAACACGATAAATAGAGTAAAAAATGAACCAACAACGCGGCAAGCCAAAGATTCACCCCCTAAGTTTTGTTGGAGCGGTTCTTTTTGCTCTCGTGTTGATTGGATTGGCTTACTTGATTTTCCGCTCACAGGCTGACCGGTCTCAACCATCCCAAACCACGCCACAGTTCCTGGTCACCCTGCTGCCTGCCCCAACCGAAACCCCTACGCTTCCGCCGACACCGATCATACCAACCCCGACCCCGGCGGACGTCTCCATCCTTCCTCCTGACGTAGTCGCGGTTGGTCGTTACGTCAAAGTGGTTGGCACCCAGGGATTGGGCTTGCGCATGCGTGCGGAAGCCGGGACCTCTGGTGAAGTCAATTTTTTGGCGATGGATAATGAAGCTTTCAAGATCATTGATGGTCCTATTGTCAGTGATGGTTATACCTGGTGGCATTGCGAAGCTCTGCTTGACAAGACCCGTTCAGGCTGGGCAGCCGAAGACTTTTTACAAGTGCTGGAACTAAACACACCCCAACCCTGATACTTAACAAATGGTGGTAGAGTATTGAACCTGTTCAACCGTAACAACAAAAAGCACACAAAAAAGCTAAAACCGGAAGGGTTTGAGCCTGGTAAACCAGTTGACCTCCAGGCAGCGCTCGCCCAATCGGTTGGAATTGCCCGAGACCACATGGAAGATGCCGCTTCGTCCATGATTTTGCAGCAAGGGTATCGCGACAATGTCAGCCGTGTCGGTTTTTTTGTTGTCGCCGACGGCATGGGCGGTCACCTGAATGGTGAACTTGCCAGCTCTCTCGCCATCGAGACGCTCAATGCACACCTTTTACCAAAACTGCAGGAACAATTCGCCGTACCACCCACTTCAGAGCAAATCGAACCTTTATTGGAAGAAGCTTTCCAACTTGCCCAACAAGCAGTATTAGAAAAAGTGACCGGTGGAGGCAGTACCCTTAGCGCGGCTTTGGTTATCGATAAGACCCTTTATTTCGCCCACGTCGGAGACTCCCGCCTTTACCAGGTTGACTGCGACGGAAAAGTGGAAATCCTGACCCGAGACCATTCCCTGGTACAACGTCTGGTTGATCTCGGGCAAATAAGCCAGGTAGAAGCGGAGACCCATCCGCAGAGAAATGTTCTCTTCCGTGCGCTTGGTCAAATGGATGGCTTCAAGGTTGATCAGGATTATCGCCTTCTGTCAAAACCTGGGTATCTCATGCTGTGTTCGGATGGTCTGTGGGGTGTCGTGGAAGAAAAGAAAATTGTCAATGAAATTTGTTCGGACAAATCCCTCGCTAAACGAGCTAACCAGTTATGTGACCTGGCGAACCGGGCTGGTGGACCGGACAATATCAGCGTGATCCTCGTGGAAATTTCTTAGGAGCGTTTATGGAAAAAAAGAAACGAATTTTGGTTGTCGATGATGAGAAAGGACTCGTAAAAATTATCCGTTTGAACCTGGAACAGGATGGTTTCGATATTGTTGAAGCTTACAATGGCGCACAAGCGATGGAAAAACTGCGCACCACGCTGCCAGACCTGGTCTTGCTCGATGTCATGATGCCGGATAC
>WOYI011444397.1_pt1 | contig 11648 bp, 13 predicted proteins | sample 6423411 | NCBI WGS metagenome assembly WOYI01 (sample SAMN13441803, study PRJNA592873) | oil field metagenome | biome: oil field; feature: oil-well bore; material: oil-contaminated soil; isolation source: oil-contaminated soil from oil-well borehole | place: Germany: Wietze | collected 2016-10-18 ... | reverse complement strand
GCGATCGTGGAGCCCTTCTGGCCGATGGCGACGTAGATGCAGCGCACCTGCTTGTTGACGTCACCGGATTGCCAGTTATCACGCTGGTTGATGATCGTGTCGATCGCGATCGCCGTCTTGCCGGTCTGACGATCACCGATGATGAGCTGACGCTGGCCGCGGCCGACGGGGATCATGGCGTCGATCGCCTTGATACCCGTCTGCATGGGCTCGTGCACGCTCTTGCGGCTCATGACCCCGGGCGCCTGAAGTTCGAGCGCGCGACGTCCCTCGCTGGCGATCTCACCGAGCCCGTCGATCGGGTTGCCGAGCGGGTCCACGACGCGGCCGAGGTACCCGTCGCCGACGGCGACGGAGAGCACTTCACCGGTGCGCGTGACCTTCTGTCCCGCGACGATGCCCGAGAACTCGCCGAGCACGACGACGCCGATCTCGTCCTCGTCGAGGTTCAGCGCGAGGCCCTCCACGCCGTTGTCGAAGCGAATGAGCTCGTTCGCCATGACGCCGGGAAGCCCCTCGACGTGGGCGATGCCGTCAGCGGCATCGATGACGGTGCCGACCTCCGTCGCGGCCGCGCCGGAGGGCTCGTACGCCGCGACGAAGTCTTTCAGCGCGTCACGTATGACATCGGGGCTGATGGACAGTTCTGCCATGGTGTTCCTTCTGTGAATGATCTTCTGCCAGGGCCTGGGCCCTGCCGTGTCCGCTCCGGTAGAGCGGTAAGTTCTAGCCTGCGAGTCGCTGTCGCAGATCTCCCAGGCGAGACGAGACGGTGGCGTCGATCACGTCATCGCCTATCTCGACCCGGAGACCGCCCACGACCGTGGGATCGACGACGACGTTGAGCTCGACCTGGCCGCCGTAGCGCTGGCCGAGCGACGCACCGAGACGTGCCCGCTGTGCCGTGCTGAGCGCGACGGCCGAGTACACCGTCCCGACGATACGGCCACGCTGCTCGGCGACGAGCTCCTTGGCCCACGTCAGCATGGCGCGCACGCGGCGATCGCGCGGCTGGCGCACGAGCGACGAGGCGATCAGCACGGTCGCGGCACCGGACCGACCAGCGAAAAGCGCTTCGATGAGAGTGCCTTTCGCCGATGCCTCGCCGAGGCGGCTGCCCAGCGCGAGTTCGAGCTCCGGGTTGTCCGCCACGGTGCGCGAGACCGCGAACAGCTCACCCGCGATGTCGGTGCCGGGCTCGGCGATCGAAGCGGCGCGCACGGCGATCTCCTCGATGCCCTCTACGAGGTCGACGGACGATGACCAGCGCTGCGCCGCCAGTGCGCTCAGCAACGACACCGTGGTGGGGGCGAAGCCGCCGAAGACGTCGGTGACGAGCTTCTGCCGCGCGGCGACCGGAGTCGCCGCGGCAGCGAGCGCGCCGCTCAGTTGGGGCGTATCCCCGAGCGTGCGCGCGGCCGCGAACAGCTCGCGTGCGACGTCGAGGTCGACACCGGACGCAGCGTCCAGCGCTCTGCCCGATTCCGCCCGCGCCTGAGTGGTCGCGCTCCCCATTACCTGGCCGCCTCGGACGCTTCGAGCTCGGCGAGGAACCGGTCGACGACCCCCTGCGCCTTCGCGTCGTCGGAGAGAGCCTCTCCGATGACGCCGCCGGCCAGATCGAGTGCGAGCGTGCCGACCTCACTGCGCAACGAGACGAGAGCGGACTGGCGCTCGGCTTCGATCTGCGAATGCGCGGCGGCCGTCAGACGCGACGCCTCGACGGCGGCGGCGTCCTTGGCTTCCGCCACGATCTTCTTGCCGTCCTCGCGGGCGGCGTCCCGGATCTCGCCGGCTTCCTTGCGCGCCTCGGCGAGCTGGGATGTGTACTCCACGAGTGCCGCCTCGGCCTTCCGCTGAGCATCGTCGGCCTTGGCGATATTGCCCTCGATGGCGGCAGCGCGCTGGTCGAGCATGTCCTTCATCTGCGGAAGTGCGATCCTCCAGAAGACGAACAGGATGATGACGAAGCACACCGCCGACCAGATGATGTCATACCAAGCGGGCAGGAGAGGGTTGGGGGCCTCGCCTTCCTGCGCGGCGTACACGACAAGAGCGTTCAGCATCCTGTCTCCTTAAGACTGGTGGGTGTGATCAGAAGCCGAAGATGAAGGCGGTGGCGATGCCGATGAAGGCCAGTGCCTCGGTGAAGGCGATGCCGATCCACATCAGGACCTGGAGGCGACCCGCCAATTCGGGCTGACGAGCAACCCCCTCGATCGTCTTTCCGACGACGATGCCGACGCCGATGGCGGGACCGATGGCCGCGAGGCCGTAGCCGACCGTCGCGATCGAGCCGGTGATTTCAGCGAGAACCGTAGTTGCGTCCACGGGTGTTTCCTTTCGGGGTTGGGTGGATGGGCGAAAGCCCGCCCGCTCAGTGCTCTTCTGCCACCGCGAGCTGGATGTAGACCGCGGTGAGGATGGTGAAGACGTAGGCCTGGAGGACAGCCACCAGGAGCTCGAACAGCGTGAAGACGAAGCCGAACGCCAGCGAGCCGGCGGCTAACGCCGACCACCATCCACCGAGGTCCAGCAGGAAGAAGTTCGTCGCGGCGAAGAACAGCACCAGCAGGAGGTGGCCGACCATCATGTTCATGAGAAGTCGGAGCGTCAGAGTCACCGGACGGATGATGAACGTCGAGATGAGCTCGATCGGCGTGACGATGATGTAGATGGCCCACGGAACGCCGGCCGGGAAGAGCGAGTTCTTGAAGAAGTTCTTCGGGCTCTTCTTGATTCCGGCGTAGATGAACGTGACGTAGCTGACAAGTGCCAGCAAGAGGGGCACCGCGATGATGCTCGTTCCGGCGAGGTTCAGGAACGGGATGATGCCCGTGATGTTCATGAACAAGATCATGAAGAAGATCGTCGTCAGGATCGGCAGGAACCGGTGACCGTCCTTCGTGCCGAGGAGGTCCTCCGCGATGTTCACGCGGACGAAGTCGAGCCCCATTTCGACGATCGACTGGAAGCGCCCCGGGACGATCCGCATCCGACGCGTGCCGAGCCAGAAGATCAGGACGATGGCGATCGTCGCGAGGAACTGGATCAGGTGGATTCGTGTGACGGGTACGCCGGCGATGTTGAAGAGAACTTCCGGGAAGAACTCATTGATCGACGGCCCGTGGAACACGGGTCCGTCTTCGGCAGTCTGTGCGATCGAGGTCGCGAATTGGTTTAACAGCGCTGGCTCCAGCTTCGGGGCGTCGGCGTGAACCGAGGCGACGATGGTCGGTCTGAGCGTCACTGCGCACGCACTACGCGGGTGCGAGCGGGCGCAGATACAGCGTATCAGCCTCCGGGCGGGATATTGTCCGCCGCTGAGTCCGTCTCCTCCTCCCCGAGGTCGGCGAGGGTCGGGAGAGTCACATCGCTCGCGTGCGGGATTCGCATCCGGGTCATGACGAGAACGTCGATCACAAGGGAAACGAGCACGCTGACCACAAGCGCCACGAAGAAGACGCCCTGATTCAGCCAGGGCTGGCCGCGCAAGACGAAGAGCGCGACGATCAGCAGCACGAACTTCACCATCCACGCGCCCATCACCGAGCCGAAGAAGATGGGGATGTAGAGCGGTTCGCCGAACCAGCGGTTCGCGAAGAGGATGCTGCTGCCGGTCAGACCGAGGAAGATCGCGGTGAGCATCACCGCGATCAGCGCACTCCACAGACCCTCCGTCCCTCCGACGAGATAACCCACCACTGCGCCGATGACGGCGAGCGCGCCGGTGGCCGCGGCGGACCAGATCAGAGTCGTGCGCAGGACAGGTGTGCTTGAGACGGTCGGTCGGGGCATCAGGGGGTTCTCTGTTCGATCGGGGCGGACGGCGCGGTCCGGGAGGGAAGAAGCGTGACGGCCACACAGGCCGCCGCGCCGAGCACGAGATAGCCGACTCCCGGCCAGTACCCACCGGGCCAGTCCACTGTCGTGCCGATGTACATCAGGAGGACGCTGAGGCTCACCACGGCGGTCCACGCATAGAAGATCAGGACGGCATCACGATCACTGTGCCCCATATCGAGCATGCGGTGATGCAGATGCTTCCGGTCAGGGGAGAAGGGGGATCTCCCTCGCGCCATGCGCCGCACGATCGCCATCGCGAAGTCGAGCAGGGGCAGGAGGACGACGACGACAGGAAGCAGGATCGGAATGAAGGCACCCAGCAGCTGCGATCGGCCGAACACGTCGTTGTCGCCGAAAAGACTGGGCGCGAGGCTCCCCGTGACGGCAATCGCCGACGCGCCCATCAGCAGGCCGATCAGTAACGCTCCCGAATCGCCCATGAACAGCTTCGACGGGTTCCAGTTCAGCGGCAGGAAGCCGATGCAGACTCCGATCAGCACGACGGCGAGGAACGACGACAGGGTCGAGTAGCTCGAGAAGCCCTGATCACGGGCGACCAGGTAGGTGTAGACGAAGAAGACCACGTTCGCGATGAGGGCGACGCCGGCCACGAGGCCGTCGAGGCCATCGGTGAAGTTGACCGCGTTCATGACGACGACGATCGCGAGCACGGAGAGAGCGAAGCTCGCCCAGCTGGAGACGATGATCTGACCGCCGAACGGAATCGCGAAGATCTGGATGCCGCCGAAGCCCACCACGATCCCCGCCGCCAAGAACTGGGCGCCGAGCTTGATCATCCAGTCGAGATCCCAGAGGTCATCCGCGACACCGACGATGACGATGAGCAGCGATGCCGCGATGATCGACCAGCTCGCGGCCGGGTTGGACCAGATGATGTCGAAGTAGGGCACCTGTGACGACAGCGCGAATCCTGCGAGCACACCCAGGAACATGCCGACGCCGCCGATGCGGGGCTTGGGCGTGGTGTGCACGTCGCGTTCGCGGATGGCCGGATAGATCTTGTAGCGCATGCCGACGCGCCAGACGACCCAGGTGAAGGCGAAGGTCGCGGCGGCCGTCAGGACGGCCGTGAAGACATAGTGCCTCACGCGGCTCCGCCGACGGCTCCGGCTGCCGCGCTGTCCTCCGCTTCCTCCCCCTCCGGCTCGGCCTCCAGGAGGCCTCCGAGGACGGCACGCAGGTCCGCACGCGAGACGGCGCCCTCGCGGAGCACGCGCACGGGGCGATGCTCGGACGCAGGGCCCACGAGACCGGTCGCGTCGATGATGGTCGAGGCGACACCGGTCGCACTCATGCCGCCGTCGAGATAGACGGCGACGCTGTCGCCGAGCATGTCGCGCGCGCCATCGATATCGATCGCCGCGGATTTTCCGGTCAGGTTCGCGCTCGAGACGGCGAGCGGCCCGCACTCCTCCAGCAGCTCGAGCGCGATACGCTCGGCCGGCATCCGGATGGCGACCGTGCCGTTCGTGTCACCGAGATCCCATGACAGCGACGGCTGCGCGGGCATCACGATCGTGAGACCGCCGGGCCAGAACTCAGCCACGAGCCGCTCGATGGGTTCGGGCACCTCGGCCACGAGCGCCCGCGCCGTGGCGAGCCCCGCGACAAGCACCGGAGGAGGGGACTGCCGCCCACGGCCCTTCGCCGCCAGCAGGCGCGCGACGGCGGCCGCGCTGAACGCATCTGCCGCAACACCGTAGACGGTGTCGGTGGGCATGACGATCAGCTCACCACGGCCGATGGCCTGGCGAGCCTGACGCATCCCCGGCAGCAGCTGCTCGGGATCACGGCAATCGAAGATCGGGGACATAGCAGGCCCAGTCTACGGTGGGCGGTCGGTCGCCACCGCGCAGGCGCGGCACCCGATTCGGCGTCAGGGTCGGAGTGCCGTTGTCGCACGGTCGCGGGTGGTGAGGTCCGGATGCGTCGCGACGGCGCGCCAGTCGTCGACGTTCAGCAGTTCGCGAATCGCATCCCCCTGCCATTCGCCGTGCTCGATGACCAGCGTTCCGCCTGGGTGGAGGAGGCGGAGGGCCACTCCCGAGAGGATGCGGACGACCTCCAGTCCGTCCGGTCCGCCGTAGAGCGCGCCCGGAGGATCCCAGAAGCGCACTTCCGGGTCGCGGGGGACGGCCGAATCTGGAACGTACGGCGGATTGGACACCACGACCGAGACCTTCCCATCGAGCTCGGGGAAGGCCGAGGCGAGGTCGATGAACGCGAGGCGCGCGTGAGGCGCATGGGCGGCGAAGTTCTCCTTCGCCCAGATGAAGGCATCCACCGCATTCTCGGCGGCGTGGACGCTCGCATGCGGGACCTCGGTTGCCATCGCGAGAGCCAGTGCCCCCGAGCCGGTGCCCAGATCGACGGCGATAGGCGCGTCGCCGGGCATGGCCCGCAGTGCATCGATCGCGAGTTGCGCGACCATCTCGGTCTCCGGACGCGGCACGAACACCCCGGGCCCCACTCGGAGCTCCATGTGTCGGAACGGCGCGAGCCCGGTGAGGTGCTGCAGGGGCTCGCGCGCGGCGCGGCGGGCGAGGAGACCCTCGAAGACCGCGACATCCTCCGGCGCCGCGTCCCCGCGTGCGGCCGCGGCGGCCAGAACCCCGCGGTCGAGTCCGAACACGTGCGCCGCGAGCAACTCGGCGTCGGTGTCAGGGGTGGGAACCCCTGCGAGCGCGAGAGTCGACGAAGCGCGGCGCAGCAGATCGAAAAGCGACTCGGGCGCGCGGGAGCCTGGCACAGCGGTCATGAGTCCGACCAGCCTAGCCGTGAAGATTCGTCACATTCGGCCGCGGTGGTGCACGGCGACTTAGGCTGGATCGACTCCCGCACGAAAGGCAGGCAATGTCCGGCATCCATTCCGACATCACGAGCGCATTCGGCAATACCCCCCTGGTGCGTCTGAATCGCGTCAGCGAGGGCCTGCCGGGTACGGTGCTCGCCAAGCTCGAGTTCTACAACCCCGCGTCTTCGGTGAAGGACCGCCTGGGAATCGCGATCGTGGACGCCGCCGAGGCGGCCGGCGCGCTTCAACCCGGCGGCACGATCGTCGAGGGCACGAGCGGCAACACCGGAATCGCACTGGCGATGGTCGGCGCCGCCCGCGGCTACAAGGTCATCCTGACGATGCCGTCGTCCATGTCGATCGAGCGTCGCATGCTGCTGAAGGCATACGGTGCGCAGCTCATCCTGACCGACCCCGCCCTCGGTATGAAAGGCGCCGTCGCGAAGGCCGAGGAGATCGCCGCCGCCACACCGGGGGCCGTCTTGGCCCAGCAGTTCGCCAACGAGGCCAATCCCGCGATTCACCGTAAGACGACCGCCGAGGAGATCCTCCGCGACACCGACGGAGAGGTCGGCTACTTCGTCGCGGGAATCGGGACGGGCGGCACGATCACCGGTGTCGGTCAGGTGCTCAAGGAGCGCGTTCCCGGCGTGAAGATCGTTGCCGTCGAGCCGGCTGACTCGCCCTTGCTGACCAAAGGCACCCCGGGGCCGCACAAGATCCAGGGGATCGGCCCGAACTTCATTCCCGCGATTCTGGACCAGTCGGTCATCGACGAGGTTCAGGATGTGTCGTTCGATGACTCGATCCGTGTCGCCCGCGAGGTCGCCACTCAGGAGGGGATCCTCGTCGGAATCTCCTCGGGTGCCGCCATCTGGGCTGCACTCGAAGTCGCCGCCCGTCCCGAAGCGGCAGGCAAGAACATCGTCGTGATCGTGCCCTCGTTCGGCGAGCGCTACCTGTCGACGGCGCTGTACGAGCACCTCCGCGAAGACTGACGTGTCCGGCATCCACCCCGATATCACGACCGCCTTCGGCGAGACTCCGCTGGTCCGCCTGAACGCGCTGACGGCCGGACTGCACGCCGAAGTGCTCGCCAAGCTCGAGTTCTACAACCCCGGTGGCTCTGTGAAAGACCGCCTCGGGTTCGCGCTGGTCGAGGCGGCCGAGCAGTCGGGCCAGCTGCAGCCCGGTGGAACGATCGTCGAATCGACGAGCGGCAACACGGGCATCGCGCTCGCTCTCATCGGCGCCGCGCGCGGGTACCGCGTCATCCTGACGATGCCGGCATCCATGTCGAAAGAGCGCCGCACACTGCTGAAGGCGTATGGCGCCGAACTCGTGCTGACGAATCCTCACAAGGGCATGACCGAGGCGGTGGATGCCGCGAAGCGCATCGTCGACGAGACACCCGGCGCTGTTCTCGCGCGCCAGTTCGAGAGCGCGGCGAACCCGGCCGTCCATCGGCGGACCACCGCCGAGGAGATCTGGCGCGACACCGAGGGGCGCGTCGACTGGTTCGTTGCAGGCTCCGGCACCGGCGGCACGGTCACGGGCGTCGGCCAGGTGCTCAAGGAGCGCAACCCGGCCGTGAAGATCGCACTGGTCGAACCCAAGGACTCCCCCGTCCTCACCGAGGGACGCGCCGGCGGGCACCGCATCCAGGGCATCGGACCGAACTTCGTCCCCGAGGTGCTGGACCGCACCGTCGTCGACGAGATCTTCGACGTGGAGTTCGACGACGCGATCCGTGTCGCGCGCGACCTGGCGACGCGAGAAGGGATTCTCGCGGGAATGTCGGCTGGGGCAGCCGTCTGGGCTGCGCTGGAGATCGCGGCGCGGCCCGATTCCGCCGGGCAGCGCATCGTCGTGATCGTGCCGGATGCCGGGGAGCGCTACCTCTCGACCGCCCTGTATGCGCACCTTCGCGACGAGGAGGCGGCCGCATGAACGCGTTCGCCCGTGTGCGCGAGGACATCGCTGCCGCGAAGCTGCGCGATCCGGCCGCCCGCAGCAATCTCGAGATCGCTGTGCTGTACTCGGGCCTCCACGCGATCTGGTCCTACCGCGTCGCTCATGTGCTCTGGGCGCGTGGTCTGCGCTTCCCCGCGCGGGCGCTGTCGCAACTCACCCGGTGGCTCACCGGCATCGAGATCCACCCGGGCGCCCAGATCGGGCGTCGATTCTTCATCGACCACGGGATGGGCGTTGTCATCGGCGAGACCGCCGAGGTCGGCGACGACGTCATGCTCTATCACGGAGTGACGCTGGGGGGACGCACACGCGCCGAGGGGAAACGCCATCCGACGCTCGGCGATGGCGTCGCGGTCGGCTCGGGTGCGAAGATCCTCGGACCCATCACGATCGGCGCCGGCTCAGTGGTCGGCGCGAATGCCGTCGTGACGCACGATGCCGCGGAGGACTCCATCCTCGTGGGCGTGCCTGCGAAACCGCGCCCCCGGACGAATGGCGAGGACACCCGAGCCATCCTGACCGCGCCCGAGTACTTCATCTGACTCGAGGTGCGGCCGGCGGCCGGTGCGGCCGACGGCTCCGGGCGCATCCGCATCCGCATCCGGCCCATGTCCCACTTTCGGTCGCTTTCGCCCCCCGCAGGCGCCGAAAGCGGGACGCCCGGCGCCGAAAGTGGGACACGCTGGGCGCGCACGCCGCTGGGCGCGCGCGCCGTGGGGTGCGCACGCCGTGGGGCGGGCGAGGAGGAGGTCGGCCGGGTCAGGCGGGGCTCTCCTGCACCTTCTTCCTGATGAACAGCGCCGGCAGCAACCACGTCGCCAGCGCCGTCACCAGCCAGACCAGGACGGGCGCGAGGATCCAGGTCAGCAGCCCGTCGATCACCAGCCCGGCGCCCGGGATCAGCACGACGATGAACAACGCGACGAAGGTCGACACGATGCCGATCCCGCCCAGCAGGGCCGGAGCGTGGCGCTCGGCCATCCTCGCGATCCACGGCGCCAGCACACTCTGGAGCACCGCGAAGATGACGATTGCGAGGACGAACCCCCACCAGTCTCTCCACGAGATGGAGAAGCCCGGGAGAACGAGGTCGGCGACGATCAGGCCGACGGCGGCCGACGCGAGGAAGATCGCCGCGCGAACGAGAAACATGATCATGGCCCGAACCTAGCGCGCGCAGTGCGCGGTCTGCCGATCGCGCCGGGCGCGGCGCACGGCAGAGCACAGGGTCGTCGCGGAATCACCCACCCGGGTGACGGTCAGTCTCCCGCGAGCGCGGCGAGCTGTGCTTCCTCGTCGGCCGTGATCGCGGACTGGATGATGGGCTCGAGCGCTCCGTCCATCACCTGATCGAGGTTGTACGCCTTGTATCCGGTACGGTGATCGGCGATGCGGTTCTCCGGAAAATTGTAGGTGCGAATCCGCTCGGAGCGGTCCATCCCCCGAATCTGCGAACGGCGTGCGTCGGATGCCGCGGCATCCCGCTCCTCCTGCTGCTTGGCGAGCAGCCGCGCGCGCAGCACGCGCATGCCGGCTTCTCGATTCTGGAGCTGGCTCTTCTCGTTCTGCATCGAGACGACGATTCCGGTCGGCACGTGCGTGATGCGCACCGCCGAATCGGTCGTGTTGACCGACTGCCCGCCGGGACCGGACGAGCGGAACACATCGATCTTCAGATCGTTCGGATCGATCTGGATCTCTTCCGGTTCGTCCACCTCGGGAAAGACCAGCACACCGGTCGTCGAGGTGTGGATGCGGCCCTGCGACTCGGTGGCCGGCACGCGCTGCACCCGATGCACGCCGCCCTCATACTTCAGGTGTGCCCACACCCCCTGCGCGGGATCGGTCGACGAACCCTTGATCGCGACCTGAACGTCCTTGTACCCGCCGAGATCGGATTCGTTGCGCTCGAGGAGTTCGGTCTTCCAGCCCTTCGAGGCCGCGTACTGCAGGTACATGCGGAGCAGGTCGGCGGCGAACAGCGCGGATTCGGCACCGCCCTCCCCCGCCTTGACCTCGAGGATCACGTCGCGGGCATCGTCGGGGTCGCGTGGGATCAGGAGCCGACGCAGACGCTCCTGCGCCGCCGCTCGGTGTTCCTCAAGAGTCGGGACCTCGGCCGCGAACGCCTCATCCTCGCGGGCGAACTCGCGCGCCGCGTCGAGGTCGCCGGATGCCGCCACCCACGCATCGTACGCAGCGACGATCCTGCTGAGCTCTGCGTAGCGTCGGTTGACGCGCTTCGCGCGCATCGCATCGGCGTGCACCGCGGGGTCGGCGAGTTCCTCCTGAACGGCGCGATGCTCGTCGATCAGTCCCTTGACGGACTCGAACACGTCGATCAGCGGATGCTGTTCTCGTGCCCGTGGCTGTGGCCACCGGAGGCGGGCGCCGGAATCGACTTCTGCATCTGGACGAGGAACTCGACGTTGCTCGAGGTCTCCTTCAGCTTGCCGAGAACGACTTCAAGAGCCTGCTGCGGGTCCAGGCCGGCGAGGGCGCGGCGCAGCTTCCAGGTGATCTTCACCTCATCGGGGCTGAGCAGCATCTCCTCGCGGCGCGTGGACGACGCGTTGACGTCCACGGCAGGGAAGATGCGCTTGTCGGCGAGTTGGCGACTCAGGCGCAGTTCACTGTTGCCGGTGCCCTTGAACTCCTCGAAGATCACGTCATCCATCTTGGAACCGGTTTCGACGAGAGCCGTGGCGAGAATCGTGAGCGATCCGCCGTTCTCGATGTTGCGTGCGGCGCCGAAGAAGCGCTTGGGCGGGTAGAGCGCCGATGCGTCGACGCCACCCGTGAGCACACGGCCCGAGGTGGGCGCCGAGATGTTGTACGCGCGGCCGAGTCGGGTGATCGAGTCGAGCAGCACGACGACGTCGCGGCCCAGCTCGACGAGGCGCTTCGCGCGCTCGATGGCGAGCTCGGCGACCGTCGTGTGGTCTTCGGCGGGGCGGTCGAAGGTCGAGGCGATGACCTCGCCCTTGACGGTGCGCTGCATGTCGGTGACCTC
>WOYI010794722.1_pt1 | contig 11648 bp, 11 predicted proteins | sample 6423411 | NCBI WGS metagenome assembly WOYI01 (sample SAMN13441803, study PRJNA592873) | oil field metagenome | biome: oil field; feature: oil-well bore; material: oil-contaminated soil; isolation source: oil-contaminated soil from oil-well borehole | place: Germany: Wietze | collected 2016-10-18 ... | reverse complement strand
CAATGAAGCTAGTACTTTCTGCTTCAAGTTCGTGTGTTGATCTACTGTCATCTTCGTGAAGCATTTCTGTCTTATCCAGATGCCCAAGCCATACATGGCTCCATTCATGGAGCAAGGTAGCCACCATAGCACTTTCATTAGGCCGCGGGCTGATCCAGATGTACGTTCCATCAGTTCTGCCATTTGTGAGGCCTAAATCCTTAATTCGCACGGGAATAGGACATTTTTTAACTAGTTTCTCAAAGCTTACATTTCCCTTAATCATATCCGATGCTCCTACGTCTATTGGATCGCCCTCAGTGGATTTTACATCAAAAACCGAAACAGGGAAAAAACCTTTGAGTATATAACTGTCTTCGTCGTTATCGTCTTTGATTTTCTTCTTAATGGGCGCTAAAATCCTTATGGCTTTTTCTCCTTTCTTCACTTGTCTGCCTTGTTTCTGCCACTGTTTGTACCCTGCTAACAATGTAAATTCTGGCTTTTGGGCCCAGGCTAAGATTTATTGTGAAAGGAATAGTTATGGAAACCATTTTGCCACTTTTTCGCAAACTCTAAGAGTAAATCAGGGTCTGTCACTATTTCATCAGCTAATTCATCTAACTTCTCATTGAACCATGCACCCATTTCTTTGCCTTTTAAATCTTTAGGGATACCGAATAAAGAATGTTAGTAAAAACAGTGTTTAATCCATTACCTGACACGCTATATAGTCCTGGTTTTCATATACCACCTTAACAAAGTCAGGGAGAAGTTCGGGGAGACTCTCTGAGATCGGTTTGTTGAAATACACCAGTGGATAGAACTCTGATTTGACATTGATGAGCTTCAACGTTTCATTATGGGAGTTAAAACTCAGTCTTTTATCCAGTACCATGTATCCTATCTTCGCTTCTTTCAGGGCCGACTGGGACATGTCTTTGTTGAAATCTTCGAAGCCGTAGTGAATGGGCATACCGGACACGGTGGCCAGGAATGTACCGGTGAAGAGGTTGTTGGTAAGTATGGACTTATTTTTATCCCCGTTGGTGTTGAACCAGTTTGCCAAGTCCACCATTGACTGTGAGGGAGGGGCTATGTCGAGTGTACTGTACTCGTTTTTCACCTGGAAGGTGCCGAAGTCGGGGTTTTCCACGGTTAAAACTCCACTTAAAATGGCCAGGCTAAACACGGCTACCAGTAAACTTGCCCGGAATTTATCTGATGATAAACGCTTACTGGCCTTCAATCTTTCATAGATTTGGCTTAATCCAAAACCGCCTATTATGGAGAGTGGTATGAGTAGATATACCAGTAATCGATAGGATATGATGTTTATACCAAATATGTAGGCGATGCTTAAAAGGAACATCAACAGAATCCAGATGAGGATGAACAGGTCCTTTTTAGGTAATTTATCCATTGTTTTTTTGCGTATTTTATTTAAGGAGAAGATTATGCCTACAAAAGCAAATATCAGCACCATGATGCCGAGATTGAGGTATCCATCCAAACTTAAGGGCCGGTTATATGCTATGGAGGTGGCTATCCCCGTGGCAACCGAGATGCCCTCGTTTAAAAGGGAGTATAATATGTCCGGCTGGAATGTCAGCAGATATAACAGCCCCACCACCACCAGGCAGGCCGGTATAAGTAGGAAGGCACCGTAGATCTTGAAGATACGGAGATTATGGTAGACTATTAATTCTACCAGGCTGAATATGGTTATAATTAGAAATAGGATGAAACTGGCGGGTATATGGGTTGAGATAATAACTACGAATAGTATTCCCGAGAAAAATGCATATTTAAGCAGATTTTCCCTGATGGACCGGTAGTAGAGGTAGACCGATAGGGGTAGGAATATTAAGGCCAGATTCTCAGGGATGGGGAGCATGATACGGCCTAAAAGGAAACTGGAAAGGACTAAGAACCCCGCGGAGATACCGGCGATTGTTCCGTAGAATTTCCGGGCAACATAGCTTACTGAGGTGACTATGAACATGGCCAGGATGGGCTGTAAGGCCCGTGCGATCTGGAAGTAGTCAACCTTGGTGATCATGCCCAGTGCAGCAAGCAGGAAATGGAACAGGGGAGGGTATCCTATTTTCTGGCCGAATGGCGCGTTTAAGAGGGGATCAGTTAATATCAATCCGTATTTGGTGTACACCATGGTGTACTGTACGTGGATGATGATGTCCCAGCTTAATGGCCATTGAAATTTCAAGGTGGGGATCAGCGCTATTAGAAAGGCGATTATAGCGGGTATGATCCATACGTGCCACTTTTGAAGTTTTTCCTGGTTCATTTATATCACGTCTAAGTTATGTAGCCGGTCACCAATACATTAAAATTATATATCGGTTGGTTAAATGCTTAAAATTATGGGGGTTCATTCTATTGGTAAAAGTTCTTATACCGAAGAATTCCTTTTCTATCTTATATTATCCGATCAACTAAAAAACTGAGTGAGATTCTAAAATGGTAAAAAAAATAGCAATTTACGGTAAAGGTGGAATTGGAAAATCCACCACGCAACAAAATACAGCAGCAGCCCTGGCTCATTTTCATGATAAAAATGTGATGATACACGGCTGTGACCCCAAAGCAGACAGTACCCGATTAATCCTGGGTGGAAAAATGCAGACCACCATGATGGATACCCTTAGAGAAAAAGGAGAAGAAGCTTGCACCCCTGAAAATATCATTGAAACGGGTTATGAGGGAATTAAATGCGCAGAATCCGGGGGACCAGAACCCGGTGTAGGATGTGCAGGAAGAGGGGTTATCACCGCTATAAGCCTAATGGAAATGTACGATGTGTATGAAAAGGATCTGGACTTCGTATTCTTTGATGTTTTAGGTGACGTAGTTTGCGGAGGATTCGCCATGCCCATCAGGGACGGTAAAGCCTCAGAAATTTATATAGTCGCATCTGGTGAGATGATGGCCCTCTACGCTGCAAACAACATCTGTAAAGGTCTGGTAAAATACGCCGAGCAGAGTGGAGTAAGACTGGGAGGAATCATCTGTAACAGTAGAAACGTGGATGGTGAAACAGAGCTACTGGAGGATTTCTGTGCTAAAATAGGAACCCAGATGATCCACTTTGTACCCAGAGACAACATAGTCCAGAAAGCGGAGTTCAACAAACAGTCCGTGGTAGAATTCGACGAAGAATGTAACCAGGCCATCGAATACAAAACACTGGCCGAGAAGATGATTAACAACAACAACTTCGTAATTCCAGAGCCCATGACCATGGATGAACTGGAAGACATGGTGGTAAAGTACGGTTTTTGATTAAACCCAGCACTACCTGGAATTGACTGAAACAGTATTATTTTTGGAGATTTACTAAATCGCAATACATTTGGAGACAATACAATGAAAATGATAAGGGCCATATTAAGGCCAGATAGGATAGAAAAAGTTGTAGATTCACTTTCAGATGCAGGATACGTAGCTCTAACCAAGATGGATGTCATTGGGCGTGGTAAACAGAAAGGTATTCAACTGGACAACATCTACTACGATGAACTGCCCAAGGCGATGCTCATGATCGTAACACCCAAGGAAAAAACCGATGATGTGATAGACATCATCAATGAAGAAGCATACACTGGAAACTTTGGGGATGGAAAAATCTTCATAAGCCCTGTAGAAGAAGCTTACACAGTTAGAACTCGAACTAAAGGATTATGATCTGATGAAAGAAATTATAGCCATTATAAGACCTAACAAGATTACACGCACAAAAGAGGTGCTCGACGCCCTGGGATTCCCATCCATGACTGCAAATGCAGTTTTCGGACGGGGAAAACAGAAGGCAATTATCGGAGAGGTAACCTTCGATATCCAGAATCCCGAACTTACAGAAGAAGAAGGAAGTATGCGTTACATCCCCAAAAGGATGATATCACTCATAGTCCCTGATGAAGACACTTCATTAGTCGTTGAATCAATAATGAAGGTGAACAACACCGGCCAGACTGGTGACGGAAAAATATTCGTCTGCCCAATAGATGATGCTGTACGGGTAAGAACCAAGGAAACAGGAGAAGAAGTGATTTTGTAAAGGATTTATCACCACATTTTAAATTATAAACAAAATCGCGTTTCCAACAATATATTAAACTTATTAAGGAGAGTGAACATGCCTTACAAACTTTTTGACGTCTCTAAACCAATCCCTGAAAGGAAAGAGCACACCTATGTAAAACACTGTGATGATCCTGAAGGATGCCTTCCCAAATGTAACTCAAAGACCATCCCTGGGTCCATGACTGAGAGGGGATGTGCATTTGCCGGAGCTAAAGGGGTTATCACCGGAGCCATAAAAGACGTAGCACACGTAGTCCATTCGCCCATCGGCTGTACCATGTACGGTTACGGATCAAAAAGATACCCCACCACCACTGAAATGCCGGATGGAAGCCAATTTCCAATAAAAGATTTCAACATCAAATACATCATCGGTACGGATTTACAGGAATCTGACGTGGTATTCGGAGGAATAAAAAAGCTACGCCAGGCTGTACGTGAAACTAACAGGGAATTCCCCTTCGTCAACGCCATATACCTCTATGCAACCTGTACCACCGGTCTGATTGGGGATGATATGGATGCCGTGGCTAAAGAAATGGAGGAAGAGATAGGTAAACCGGTCATAGCATTTAACGCTCCGGGGTTTGCTGGTTCAACCCAATCGAAAGGGCACCAAATTGGAAATAACACCCTTTTTGATAAGATAGTGGGTACAACAGAGCCGCCAGCAACAACACCCTATGACATAAATTTCATTGGAGAATACAACATCGACGGAGACCTGTGGTTACTTAAAGAGTACTTTGATGAAATAGGGATAAACGTTTTAAGCACTTTCACTGGAGATTGCTGTCATAACGAGTTAGGTTGGATGCACAGGGCTAAATTAAGTGTTGTAAGATGTCAAAGATCCTCTACGTACATTGCGAAAATGATCGAGGAAGAGTATGGTGTCCCCTACATAAAAACAGACTTTTTCAGTACAGAGTACTGTGCAGAGAACTTAAGAACTGTGGCTAAATTCTTTGGCCTGGAAGATAAAGCGGATGAGGTAATCGCCAGAAGAATGGCGAAAGTAGGACCTGAACTGGAATTTTATAAAGAAAAACTAACTGGAAAAAAAGTATTTATCTTTTCTGGTGGGCCTAAAAGCTACCATTTATCCATACCTCTTCATAATGAGTTAGGACTGGAAACTACCGGTGTATCATCTATGTTCGAGCACGAAGACGGATTTGAAAAGATGAAAGATAGGGTAAAAGAAGGTGCACTGGTAATAGACGATCTCAATACTCTGGAACTCGAAGAACTCATTGAGGATTATGACATAGATCTAATTCTCGGTGGCGTAAAAGAAAAATATCTGGTCCATAAATTAGGAATACCATCCCTTCTGATTCATTCCTATGAAAATGGACCCTATATGGGATTTGAAGGATTTTTAAACCTTGCAAGGGACATGTGCAGTGCTATATACAGCACTGTATGGAACATGCTTGAATTTAAGGAAATTGAGGACCCTGACGTGGCCGATGTAACTCGGGAGGCTGATGTAACTCGGGAGGTAGCCGAAGAGGTGGAAAAATGAGCTGTGTAAATCTCATAGAAAAGGAAAGAAATGCCATAATCAACCCCCTAAAAACCTGTCAGCCCTTAGGGGCTATGTATGCAGTTACCGGAGTTAGAAGAGCAGTCCCCCTAGTTCATGGTTCTCAGGGGTGTTCTACCTTCGTCAGATACTCACTTTCCCGCCACTTCAGAGAACCTTCAGAGATCGCGGTAACATCCCTCCACGAGGATGCGGCGGTCTTCGGCGGAAGAAGAAACCTGGTGGAAGGGCTGCAAAACGTGGCAATACGGCTTAAACCCAGTTTAATTGGTGTAATCACCACCTGTTCCAGTGAAATCATCGGAGATGACGTGTTTGGATTTATTAAAACCGCGAAAAAGGAATTAACCGAAAAGATTGGTGAAGAAAAAACAGAGAAAATAAAGATCGTACCCATCAGCACCCCAAGTTTCGTGGAAACACACCTCAAAGGATACGATAATGCAGTTAAAGCTCTAATCGATCATGTGGCAGAACCCTCAGAACCCAACGAGAAAATAAATATAATTCCAGGGATGGTGAATCCTGGTGATGTCAGGGAAATAAAACATATCCTGAGCCTCATGGACATAGAAGGCATCGTACTCACCGATATTTCAGACCCATTCGACTCACCCCTGAGGCCATCTACAGCCGAACTTAAACCATACTATCCCAAAGGAGGAACGACTGTAGAAGAAATCGCTGATTCTGCAAACAGTTCCGGTACCCTATCTCTAACTAAATATGCCGGATCAGGTGCCCTGTCTCTGGAGAAGAAATATAACGTACCGGCAGAGTTAGGTCCCCTCCCTATAGGTGTCCAGAATACCGATCAGTTCCTCAGGAATTTGAAGAAACTCACTGGCCAGGATATAACAGATGATATCCTGGATGAGAGGGGTTTGCTCATAGATTCCATGGCAGATTTATCATCCAGATACCTGCATAACCGTACAGTTGCCATCTACGGAGATCCGGAGATCACAGCTGGAATGGCACGGTTCGTGGGAGAACTGGGCATGGTGCCCCAGCTGGTCCTTACCGGAGCCAACAACAAGGAATTCGTTCCAGATATAGAGAATATAGCTAAAGATACCGGGAATGAGATAGACACCATGGTGGGACAGGATTTAAGGGCACTGGAAGTATATCTCAAAGATAATCCAGTGGATCTGATGATCGGTAGCTCTGATGGCAGACTCATAGCTAAAGAAGTTGGAATTCCCCTGGTAAGGGTCGGCTTCCCAGTATATGACCGTGTGGGATACCACAGACATCCTGTAGTGGGATATAACGGTGGTATACACCTTATAGATATGATAACCAACACGGTACTGGAAAACTACTACGAACACCAGCACTGGAAGTTACAGCAGTAAAAGAAGGAAATTGGTATTGTAAACCATTAAATAGAATTTAGTATTGTAAAAAGATGAATTGATAAGATGAATTGGAAAAATTTCATGGAATTTAGAGGTATTTTATAATGGAACCTATAGTTGAAACATTCGAATCACGTAAAAAACACATGTGCATTAAAGGGGAGGGACTATCCATCCCTGTCTGTGATAAGGCCAGCCTGCCTGGTACAGTTACCCAGAGAACATGTGTCTATGGTGGAGCGAGGATAATCTTAATGCCCATAACCGATTCCATCCACCTGGTACACGGACCCATAGGATGTGCAGCATGCACATGGGATATAAGAGGAAGCAAATCCTCCCGGGAGGACCTCTACAAGAAGGGATGTTCTACAGACCTGGGAGAAAAAGACATAGTCTTCGGCGGTGAGAAAAAGCTCTATGAAACGGTCATCGAACTCCACAGGTTATACAACCCCGGAGCAGTATTCGTCTACGCCACCTGTGTAGCCGGAGTAATCGGTGATGATATAAAGGCGGTCTGTAAAAAATCAGAAGAAGTAACCGGATGCAGAGTCATACCCGTCCAATCTGAAGGTTTTCAAAACCACAATAAGACCAAAGGGCATTGGATAGGCTGCGACGCCCTGCTTGACCACGTCATCGGGACCAAGGAACCCGAGAAAACCACACCCTTCGATATAAATGTCGTGGGAGAATTCAATGTAGCAGGAGACTTCTGGGGATTTAAACCCCTCCTGGAGGAGATGGGTGTAAATATAATAAGCACCATCACCGGAGACTCCCACGTGGACGAGATAGCCCAGGCACACCGGGCAAAACTAAATATAGTTCAGTGCCAGAAGTCTTCAAACTACTTGGTCAAGAAGATGGAGAAGAAGTATGGAATACCCTCCATAAAGGTCAATTTCTTCGGCCTGGAACAGACTGTAAACTCCCTCCGGGAAATCGCCGATTTCTTCGGGGATCCGGAGATGATAGAGCGGACAGAAAAGATAATTGAAAAAGGACTCCAGGAAGTGGAGCATAAAACCGATGAGTACCGTGAAAGATTAAATGGAAAAACCGTTGCCCTATACGTGGGTGGTAACAAGGCCTGGTCTCTGGTACGTGCATTTGAAGAACTGGGCATGGACGTGATGATGTCCGGAACCAAGAATGGAATAAGGGAGGATTATGAAAGAATCAAAGAAGCAGTAAGAGACGGTACCATAATAGTAGACGATGCCAGCTCAACAGAGTTAGCCCGTCTACTTAAAAAATACCGGCCGAACTTGCTCATATCCGGAGCTAAAGAGAAATATATCTCACTTAAACTGGGAATCCCCTTCTGTGACTTCAACCACGACCGTATCTCGGCATTCGCCGGGTTTAAGGGTTTTGTTAGTTTTGCAAAGGAAGTGGATGCCTCGGTTTCTAGTCCAGTATTCGATTTAAATTCCACCAGCCTCAGAGGTGACTGAAATGTATCACGATAAAAAATTTTCCGTTGTTAATCCCTCAAAAATGTGCCAGCCCATGGGAGCCGTCCAAGCCCTCCTCGGTCTTAAAAATGCAATGCCCCTTATTCATGGCTCCCAGGGCTGCAGCACCTATATGAGATTTCAGCTTACCAGACACTTCAGGGAGCCCATAGAGGTTGCATCAACCTCCATGAACGAGAAAACCGTGATCTACGGTGGGGAATACAACCTGATGAAGGCCCTTAAAAATATAACCGAAAAACAATCCCCCAGCATCATAGCAGTTGCATCGAGCTGCTTAACCGAGACAATCGGAGACGACATGGCCGGGATCATAAGGAAGTTTGAGGATGCCAACATAGATAGGGAACTCCCGGTAATCGTTCCTATCTCCACTCCAAGCTACACTGAATCCCATGTGGAAGGATACAACCGAACCATAAAGGCACTGGTTGAAAATTTAGTCATACCTACTGCACCTAACGGGAAGGTAAATGTAATCACCGGTTTCCTATCTCCAGCCGATGTAGGGGAAGTTAAAAATATCTTAAACGACCTCAAACTGGAAGGTATCATCTTAACCGATATCTCAAAGAACCTGGATGCACCGTTATCAGAATCTGCCCTGAACTTATATGACGGAGGGACAACAGTGGAGCAACTGGAGGATACAGCCAATTCAACGGGCACCATTGCCCTTTCAAAACATGCTGATTCTGCAGGGGTGTTCCTGGAGAAGAAATTCGGGGTCAATCTGATATCAGGACCTCTTCCTCTTGGTTTGGAAAATACGGACAGCTTCATAAGATCAGCATGTCAGCTGGCCGACCTGGAGATCCCGGAGAGTATGGAACGAGATCGGGGAAGACTGATGGATGCTATGGTAGACGCCCATTCCTACAACTACCACCGGAAAGTGGCTATATTTGGAGATCCTGATTTCGTATCTGCCATGACACGTTTCACCAGTGAAATGGGAATGATACCAACTGTGGTGTGCACAGGAGCTCGAAGTAAAAGGTTTACCGAGGATATCGATACCATCAGCAGGGAGAAAGGATGTTCACCAGTTACCCTGGCTGGGGGCGACCTCTACGACATGCACCGGGAAATCAAAAGGGTAAGAGCCGACATACTCATTGGAAATTCCTACGGTGCAAGCATCGCTCTTGAAGAAAATATACCGCTTTTCAGAGCAGGATTCCCTATATTCGACAGGTTAGGGGCGCAGAGAATATCTACACTGGGATACAGAGGAGGTATAGACTTTGTTGATAGACTGACCAACACCATACTGGACTTCTACTATGATGAAGCAGGTTACGAGATAGTTGAAGAAGAATTGGAAGATGTGATAATTGAAGATCAGGAATATGCGGAGGAGGAGATGTAAATGGAATTAATTAAAGATGCGAAGTTTAAAGAGGGAGATATGTAATCAGTGAGGAGATACAAATGAAGATAGCAGTAGCATCCACCAATGGTAAAAAGGTGGACTTACATTTTGCAGATGCCGATCAATTCATGATATACGAAATTAGGGATAAGGAAGGCAAATTCAGAGAGATGAGAGAAAAAACCAGTCTACATTTAGATAATCATACAGAAAGGTGGATAGCATCCCTGGATCTTATAAATGATTGTAAAGCAGTCCTCTGCATTAAGATAGGTAAGGAACCAACCATTGAACTTAGAAAATTAGGGATAAAGCCCATAGAACTTGACTATGCAGTTGAAGATGCCCTCATCGAATGCTCAGAGCATCTGTTGAGTTGAATCACAAAAGTTTAGGTGAGGATAGGGTTATGGCTTATATTAAGATAGACTATAAAAATTGTGAAGGTTCAAAATGTAGTATATGTGCATATGCGTGCCCCACAAACGTCTTCAGCATAGAAAATGGAAATATCTCCATAAAATCCCCGGACTCCTGTAAACTGTGTAATAAATGCATGGAAATCTGCCCTACATCAGCTATAATCATAAAAAGGGTGGAAATAAAGTTATTTCAAGGTTTAATCGGTAGAAATGGGTACGTGACTTTGTAAAACTTTTAGATAGTAAAGAATTATTTAATCAGAAAATTATTTTATTTTTTTTATTTCAATACATGGATGAGGAATTCTTTGAAAAGTGTTGTTACAGCGTGCACCCGGGATTGTCCCGGGGCCTGCTCAATAATAGCTCAGGAAAAGGATGGGAAAGTGGTTAAGCTACTTGGAAATCCGGATCATAAAATAACTGATGGTTTTCTATGCAAAAATACCGCGAAATACCTTGAAAACTTCTTCTACAGCCATCAAAGGGTGTTACATCCTCTTTTGAAGAGGGATGGAGAATGGGAGCAGATAAGCTGGGATGAAGCACTGGACATCACAGCTTCCAAGATAAAGGAAGTCATAAAAAAACAGGGGAGCCATGCTATCCTGTACTACCAGGGATTTGGAGCCAGAACAGCACTTCAATCAATGAACAAAAGGTTTTTTAATTTACTTGGCGGGGTGACAACCACCAACGGCACGGTATGTGGTGGAATAGGCCACGTGGCACTGGAACAGGACTACGGAGTTAAGATCCCCCACAACCCACTGGATCAGCTCAACAGCAACCTGATCATAATATGGGGGAGGAACCCGGCAGTAACTGACATTCACCTCTGGAAGATTTTAAAGAAGGCCAGGAGGAATGGAACCGAACTGGTGGTAATCGATCCAGTAAAGACCAGAACTGCCAAACAGGCGGATATTTACCTTCAACCGGTACCGGGCACAGACCATTATCTAGCCATGGCCCTTATAAAAATCATTTTAAAGAACGGGATGGAAGATAAAGAGTTCATAGAGAATTATACCAAAAATTTCACCGCTCATAAAGAGTTACTGGATAAATATTCCCTGAAATTTCTATCTGATAGATGTGATATGTCTTTAGATGAATTGGATAAATTAGCACTGTCCTATGCTCGGGGCGAACCTTCCAGTATAGTGGCGGGATGGGGAGCTCACCGGTACAAACATGGTCACCTGGCCTTCCATATGATGAACGCCCTGGCCGCGGTAAGCGGGAATATTGGAGTTTCCGGGGGAGGAGTGACCCAGGGATTCGAGGAATACGAATTCTTCGACCAAAGAGTGGAATTGGATAACCCGGAAAAAGGGAGGAAATTGCCCATGCCTAAAATTGGTC
>WOYI010378829.1_pt1 | contig 11648 bp, 11 predicted proteins | sample 6423411 | NCBI WGS metagenome assembly WOYI01 (sample SAMN13441803, study PRJNA592873) | oil field metagenome | biome: oil field; feature: oil-well bore; material: oil-contaminated soil; isolation source: oil-contaminated soil from oil-well borehole | place: Germany: Wietze | collected 2016-10-18 ... | reverse complement strand
CTTGTTCTCTTTCCAGCTAGGGGGCGCCCAGGCAGGATGGATCGTGCGCTCGTTCCGGTTGAGTCCGTCCAGCGCCGTCATTTCCTCATCAGAGAGTTCAAAGAAGGCGTCGGCGTTTTCTGCGATGCGGTGGGGGTGGACGGACTTGGGGATCACCACGATGTCGTGCTGCAGCAGCCAGGCCAGCATCACCTGGGCCGTCGTTTTGCCGTGAGCCTCGGCAACGCGCTTCAGGACCGGGTTGTCCAGGTGCTCGGCGCGTGCCAGGGGCGAATAGGCTTCCAGTTGGATCTGATGCTCGCGGCAGTAATCCAACAAGTCCCTTTGATAGAGAAACGTATGGAACTCCACCTGGTTCACGACCGGGACCACGTCCGTCTGTGAAAGGAGGTCTTCGAGGATCGGGATGGTGAAGTTGCTCACACCGATGCTGCGAGTCAGCCCTGCTGCCTGTATCTCGATCATCGCCCGCCAGGTCTCGGTTGTGCGCCTGAAATCCTTGACGTTCGGCCAGTGGATCAGGAGCAGGTCAACGTAATCGGTCTGCAATCGCTTCAGACTTTTATCCATCGATTGTTTGGTGCTTTCATAGCCCTGGTTCCGGTTCGAGATCTTGGTCGTGAGGAAGAACGAGTCGCGTGCCCGCCCCGAGGCTTTCCAGCCCTTGGCGACCTGGTTTTCATTTTGATAACCTTGAGCCGTGTCGATCGAATCGACATCATGGCTGAGCGCGAATTCCACCGCTTTGGCGCATTTATTGCCGGCGGCCTGGAACGTGCCCAACCCGAAACAGGGCATCTCGACGCCATTGTTCAGCGTTACGGTGGTGTGAATATTTTTCATAATGGCTGTCCTTTCAAAATTGGCTGTTCGGTGTTTCCTCAGTTTTTATTTTACCCATGCGAAGGCGCGTTAGGAGTCTCTTGTCGCATTGCGATCGGGCCTCTTAAAATAGGTATACTTAATCCACCATACCATGATTCGCCCCAGGATCACCTCCCGACTATCTTTCGCTGTGCTTGTTCTTGTCCTGCTGAGCGGCTGCCTGCGCCCGGCGTCTTTGCCGACGGTGGACCTGGCCCAGTTCACGCCCGCGCCGGACTCGGCTGAACCGGCCACGGAGGCGGACGCGGTGGAGGCAGTGCCCAGCCCGACCGGCACCCCCGAACTGGACCCGGACACGCAGGCGACCCTGCGGCGTTACCCCCTTTGGGTGGGGAGCTCCTGGGTCTATACCTATGTTGGGTATACGCGGGAAAAAGAAGTGACCTGGCGGGTGGTTGAGACCGTGGTCGCAACACAGATCGTCGAAGGGTATTACGTTGCCACGGTTGAACGGTCGGCGGAGTTGATGGAGGGCACTCCGGATTCCGATTTCCCGTACAAGCCCGAAGAGGGAGTTTATTATGAATTGGTGGATGGCCAGAACCTCTACCGTTCCGAAGGCCAGATCCAGACCGACCTGGACGCAGCCTGGCTGGACCTGGTGATCCCCTTTCCGGAGGTCTGGTATCCCGACCCGAGGGACCGCGCCAGCGCGGCACCGCCCGAGACGGGCTATAAATATGCCTCAGACCCGTTCGACCAGGCCCTGCCGGAAGATAACAGCATGCGGGTTTGCTATAAGGTCGCCCTGAAGCTGACAGACGGCAATGACGAAGGCACATTTTGCGATGGGGTCGGTTTCGTTTACCGCGAGGCCGCGCGCTGGGATTCCGGTGAGGGATTCCGCTCGGAAATGGTGGGGTTCTCACTGCAATGACCTTTGGAAATCGCCTCTGGCGCTGGTTCCGGTTCAACCTGGTGTACCTGGGTAACCCCCCGTGGGATACCGGCATCTCGCCGCCCGAACTCATGGTCTACCTGGCCGAGGCCTCGCCCGGCCGCGCCCTGGACCTGGGCTGCGGGACGGGGACGAACCTGCTGACCCTGGCTCGAAAAGGCTGGCAGGTGGCCGGAGTGGATTTCGCCTGGCTGCCGGTCCTGCGGGCCCGGCATAACCTGCGCAGCGAGGGCTATGCGGCCCGCGTGCGCCGGGGTGACGTGACCGCCCGGCTGGATGTCGGCGGACCCTTTGACCTGGTGTTGGATATCGGCTGCTTCCACGGCCTGACCCCGGCGGGCCGGCAGGCCTACCGGGAGAACCTGCGGCGCTGGCTGGCTCCGGGAGGTGCTTATCTGCTCTATGCCCACTGGCGCAAATCTCCGCAGGCCCGGTATGGCGTCGATGAGGGAGATGTGACGGATTTCCGGTCTTTCCTGACGCTCAACTGGCGCGAAGGCGGTTCGGAAGTGCGCCCGGATGGCGGGGGTGGTTTCCCATCACTTTGGGTCCGCTTTGATCGGCCGGTGGAGGGCTAGAACAGTCCGGCGGTGCGAGCATCGTGCCGTTCCACCGGTTGTTTTTCGCTGTTCACGCTTCCGTCAACAGGATCCTTAAGGGGAAAACAGCGTTTTTTGTGGTCCCCTATCAGCCCCCCGACCCCTATGCCAGTATTGCTTTTACCCTGTCTGACCAGCCAGGTCTGAAATCCGCCCCCTGACCGATGGCATCCGCGGGTAAAAGCCGGATAATACCTGCGAGGTTGGACAGGGAACTGCTCCCGTCTCTCGAACGATGGAGATGAGACGAGGTCCTGTCCCTTTATGAAGATGCCGAGGGCGGGCTTTGGGTTGGCGCCCCTGAGGAACTGGATCATTTCGACCCGGCGGCAGAGGCCCTTTCCCATCACCTGGAACACGCCGGCGCGCGCCGGGTTGCGTTTGAAGATCAGGGGCTGAACCCTGGTGACGGATGTGACCACGGAGGCGCTCAAGGTGGTCGCCGATGCCCATCAGGACTACGACGCCAACAGCCTCAGCCATAATGGAATCAGGGCCATCCTTGACGACTGACGGGTGGTGAGCCAGCCGACGGTCAAATTCCACGTGAGCAGCATCCTGAATAAATTGCCGGTCTCCAGCCGGACGGAAGCCGCCGCCAAAGCCCTGCAGGAGAACCTGCTGCCTGACGGACCGCAAAATATCCTAGACCTTCTGTTTTATCCGTACCTACGGGTTATTGATTACATTATCGATAAATCGCATTAAAATAGAAACCATATCCTTTTTATTCCAATACTCTTAAATGACACTCTCCTTATACCTGGCACCTGATATCTTCTGTCGATACCGCACTCCCTTCCCCGCTTTCATCCGGTAGAATCATTATTCATTCATCTATTGCCATCGAATTGAAGGATATGGACCCGCACCAGGAACTACGCTCGATCTATCGTCAGGCGGCCGGCCGAACTTTACCCAACGCGTTTTGGAAAACCGGGGTGAAGCTGGATGAGTTGCGCCTGGTCCCCCGGCGGACTGATGGCGGCCTGATGACCGCCAATGGAAAGACAGCCGTGAGCTGACTGAACTCACCATTAGTGAGTACAACCTATGTCAAAAAAGAAAGATACGAACAACAAGCAAGACCAAAAACAAGAAAAAGCGCCAAAGCGATCCCCTCAAAGGAGCTGGAAACCGGACCGCAAATGGATCCATCGCGGGATCCTGCTCCTGCTGTGCCTTTCCGCCATTGTCCTTTCGCTGTATTGGATGCCGGCTGAGCTGCATTACAAGATCACCCAGACGTATGTTCTCACCGTCGAAGAGCCGGCCGTGGTCTATCTGAAGGTCATCCTGCCTTCCTCGAACCCTTATCAGGCGGTTTCCGCGCCGGAGATCATCTGGCCGGGGATCTGGGAGGTTGAGACGCAGGGTCGCCTGGACGTGCTGCGCCTGGCGGCAACGATTCAGAAGGGGGAGACGGCCGAGGCTGAAATCACCTATCAGGTGGACCTCTTCCAGGGCCTGGCCAATTGGGCCGGTGAGCCGGTCCGCTCGGACGACCTCTCGCCGACGGCCGTCATCCATTCGGACGCGCCGGAGGTGCTTGAACTCGCTGCGACGATGACCCGTAAAGGAGATGACCGCGCGACGGTGCAAAATTTCTACACCTTCGTCCAGCGGGATGCCGATACGGCGGCGGGCGGCCCGGAAGCGCAGGTCAACCAGCTGATCGCGCTCAGCCGGGCGGTCGATATCCCGGCCCGTCCTGTCAGCGGCTTTGTCCTGCCGGATAACGTGCCGTTCTTCCGCACCTCACTGGAGGGCGATTTCTCAACCGATATCTGGAGTGAGATTCAATTTGAGGGGGCCTGGCACCAGGTGGACCCCACCCGAGCCGGTGCCTTCTTCCGGCGGGACCTGTTGGGGTGGACCGACGGGCGGCATCTCACCTACGATTCGCCCACCCGGCTGGCAGCCGTGCTGGGGTCGCAGCGGGACGAAGCCGCCGCAAAGGGCGCCTGGCAGGTCACCAGTTCCACCGCTTTCCCTTTCACAGCCTGGGCGGACCTGGCCGCGGAAGAAGGGCACCTGACCCGCACCGTCAGCCTGCAAAAAACCTGGGACGGCCGCTGGATCATGCTGCTTGCCACGGTCGTGATCCTGGCGGTGCTGGACTGGATGATCGAATCGGATGGGGGACCAAACGCCAGCGTCAATACAACAAAAGTAAAGATGATTAAGCTGCGTTTCGTTCTCATCCCCCTGCTCATCCTGCTGCTCACAGGCTGCACGGGGCCAACGCCGACCTTGGGTCCTGAGGCCGGTGAGGAGGACGCAGCCGCTTATACGCTCACGATTGAAGCTGTCTCGGCGGCGGAAAATGACAGCGTGATGGCGCGCGGCACTACCACGATCCCGGAAGGCCATTGTGTTTACACGCAATTATTCGAGGATGGCCTCGCAGTTGATTGGTGGCCGGTGGGCAAATGCTACCCCCTGTTGGGCGCGGAATGGCAGTTCGCCATCCCGCTGGGCGAGGAAGGCGCACCAGCGGCGCTCGACCCGGCCGCTGCTTATCGCCTGGAGGTTTGGTGGCCGGGTGCGCCGGGTGACACCCGGGCGGCATTCGAATTTGATTTAGCAGCCCCGCCTGCGCCATAATTAAATAAACAGATTCACGAGTTAAGGACGTTGTCGCATGGAACCTTTCTTTGAGACCTTTGATGAAATGATCGGGGACCTGATCGAACGCATCGACGGGATTTTTTCGGACCTGCCTGTGGAGGCCCTGGACTGGACCCCCGACCCGGCTTTGAATACCGTGACCGTTTTGGTCGTCCATTCGATGGGCGCGCTGCGCTATTGGGTGGTCCAGATGCTGGGCGGCGAGAATGTTGAGCGGGACCGGGAGGCGGAATTCGACGCCCATGACTGCAGCAAATCGGATTTGCATGACCTGCTCAACGAAACCCGGGCGCAGGTGCATGCGGTGCTGGACCGCCTTTCGATGGCGGACCTGGACGGCGAGCAGTATTCCCCCCTGCATAAGGACTATTTCACCGGCCGGTTTGCATTGGCGCATGCCCTGGAACATACGGCCCTGCACGTCGGCCATCTGGAGATCACGCGGGAGCTGTGGGAACAATTCGACTGGGACCGCAAATGACGCTTCGGCAGGCACCGTGTGACCGGTTCATGTTAGGATAAAAGGAACGAGACGACAGACCTGGGTGAGTGATTGAACTATGGCTTATGAACGTTTCCTGGATCGGGACCAGCAACCCGACCCGGCGCAGATCCGCAAACGGATCGGCAGGGAAGTCCTGCCGGTCTGGGATGACGTGCTGGGCCATCTCCAGGCGAACTTCCCGCACTACCAGCCGGAGCTGATCTTTTACAGCGCGCAGCATGGCTGGGGCTTCCGCTTTCGCCGGGAAGCGCAGCAGCTGGTCGTGCTCTTCCCGGAGCGGGGTGCCTTTTCGGCCCTCGTCACCCTGACGCCGGAAGAAGACGAGGGCGCGCTGGAACAGATCAACTATTTCAATCGCAAATTCCGGGAGGAACTCAACCGCCCTTCCACGCTCCCCCAGGGGCGCTGGCTCTGGGTGCGGATTGAGGACCACACCGATTTTGTCGGCCTGCGGCTGATATTGGACCTCAAGGGAATTGAAAGCGGGTCCAAGGCTGTTGATGGATAAGATAGCAGAGGAGTGAAACGATCCATGATCTCAGAAGTACAAATCATCCTTAGAATCCTGTTGGGCGCGGCCCTGGGCGCCGTGATCGGTTTTGAGCGCGAGCGGGATAACCAGCCCGCCGGACTGCGGACGCACATGATCCTGGTGGTCGGCGCGACCCTGGCGATGGTGCTCTCGATCAACCTCGGCTATCTTTACGCCCGCCCCGGCACACCGGCGGACCCAGCCCGGCTGGCCGCCCAGGTGATCTCGGGCATCGGCTTCCTGGGCGCGGGCGCCATCCTGCGCTATGGCTACAACGTCAAAGGCCTGACTACGGCTACCTCGCTCTGGACCATGGCCATCGTGGGCCTGGCAGTGGGCGCGGGCTATTACCTGATCGGTGTGGTGACCACGGCGATCATGCTGGTGGTGTTGGGACTATTGCGCATCATCGAAAACCGCTGGGTGCGGACTTCGGTCTCACGGTTCATCTCCATTCAGGCGGAATACCATAAGGGCGTGGTGAAGAATGTCCGCCAGCTGGTCAACGAATTCACCGACGACCTGATCAGCTTCAACATCCAGAAACATGTCAAGGATAAACGCCTCCGCATCCAGGTGGTGGCGCGCATCTCGCGTGACCAGACCCTGGAGGAGCTGATCGATGCCCTTTCCGATATTGACGGCGTGCGCAGTTTGAAGGTGGAATAACGCCCTGCAATGGGGAAAATAACCGCCCCTTGGCCCCCCGCTTGCGGGGGAATTTTATTTTAGCAGGTCACGGGCCGCGCAACCCGCGTGACAAAGTGATCCGATTGTCTTTACAAGATGTCCTATGCCACACACGCGTCTTCAGGTATGGCAACCCCCTTGCCGTAAATAACCTGAAAATGCAAGGAGGTGAGAGAATTTCCGTCAGCTACTTGCCCCGCGCCTCCCGGATCGCCGCAAGGCGGCCGGTGTTTTCATAGCACAGGGGAAGGTGAACAGCCGGCGGTCTTTTTCCGGGATGGGCGCAGCGAATTTGGTCCGGATGGCATCGAAACGGGTCAACCGTCCTGCCCGTTTCTCGCAAAGATAATCTTCGCACCCGGCGCAATTCTCCAGCCCGCGCTCGATGACGCAGGGGCGGACGTCGCAGCCGCTGTCCAGGGTGGGGTCGCCGGTGGTGAAACAGCCATCGCAGTGGACCGCTTCCGGCGGGATCCTGAACCCAAAACAGGTCTCCCAGCCGTCGCTGATCCGCTGTGCGTTTTCGGGGTGCACGTCCAGGTTGGCCTGATAGGCCAGACAGAGATCGCAGCGCATGCCGCAGAGCGTGATAACGGATTCCTTTTGCTTCCTCCTTACCATTCTCCGGCGTATTCCACGCTGTACGGCGCCCCCGCCGCTGCGGTGATCCCGAAGCGCAGAGCCACCAGCTGGCGCAGGTGCAGGAGGTCGTGCGCGGGCCAGGAAATGAGGATATCGCCGGTATGCCGCGTGCCGCCCCAGGGCATCTCGACCGCTTTATCCCAATCCGGCTCGTCCAGGGCGGACAGCCAGGCAAGGGAGCGTTCGCGCTCGGCGGTGAACAGGGCAACCAGGTCCGCCAGGCTGTGTTGTCCTTCTTCGGCCTCAAAGTCCTCGGTGAGCGCCAGGGCCGGGGCCGTGCTTTTGAATGCGCCGGCGAGATAGTGCCGGAAATCGCGGATTTCTTCCCTGACCAGGTGCTCAAGGACCTGCCGGACGGACCATTCTTCCTCGCCGGGCTGCCAGTCCGCCTGTGCCTGGGTGAGTCCCTGGGCCAGGGCAGCGATGGCGTTACCCTGACGGTCCAATTGATCAATGATTGATTCAAGCTCCATCACAGTTCCTTTCCTCAAAGGTTGGACAAATGACGCCAAATTGCGACCATGCCGAAGGTATCCCTGCGGCTGTAGGCCAGCATGGAGTCTCGCACGGCGGCTTCATCTTCCGGGTTGATCTCTCCCCGCTGCAGCCAATACCAGGTCAGCATGGCTTCCTGCGCATCCTGGATGGGCAGCGTTTCATAGGCCAGGTCGGGGCAGAGCGCGGGCAGCACCGCCTTGAGCGACGCGCTGCCGCGGCAGGCGGGATGGACGTATTGGCCCTTGCTGAAGGGTTTCATCAGGTCGAACAGGCGCTCGTTGACGGCCAGCAAGGCGGCTGCGTGTTCGGGAGCATGCTGCGCCAGATTCTGGTTATAGCCTTTCTCGGCTGAGCGGTTCCAGACCACCACCGAGCCGGTCGGTGAAAGCTGTGCGAGCAGGTCCGCGGCGAGCGCCGGGGCCGGGTCTGCATGTGTGGTGATCAGGCAGGCGTGATGCTCCACCTCGGCGTCCGCGGAGGCGAGGGTGTGGAGCGAGTATTGGAAGACCACCTGCTCGTAGGGGCGGTAACCCGGGAAGAGCGGCAGGGCGGGGCCAAAGGCTTCGTAATCGAGGAAGTGCAGGGGGAAGGTCAACCCGGCCAGATACTCCCGGATGGCCGGGGCGTCGATTTCCGCTTCACCTGAGCGGACCGCCCGCACGACCTGCGCCTGCCTGGCGCTGAGCGGGAAATCGGGCGGGATATCTTCGATCGCGGTCACACCCATCTCCCGCAGTTTAAGCGCTTTCTTGCCGATCCGGGGCAGGTCGAAAATGGGATGCTCGGGCAGGTCCGGATGGCAGAGGCTGGGGCAGGGGCAGGTATCCGGTTTGGCGCAGGCGAAACCTGCCGGGGGCGTTGCCATGGAGGTCACCCTTCGGGCGGCCTCCCGCGCCTGGCGGACGGCTTCCCCGTTTTGCCTGACTTCAGCCGTGAGGTCATCCACCGTGAACAACCGGGCCAGTTCCAGCTCTTCGTAGCGTTGATAACGATTATCAATGTGAACCAGGCAGACACGCCGAAGCTTTAAAAAAGCTTCCAGCAGCAGGGCCTGGAAGGTCAGGCCGTAGAGTTGTTCGGCTTTGACGGAGGTGGAAGATTTGATCTCGTAGAGATCGTAGACCTCTGCCTCGAGGTCGTAAATCAGGCCATCGGCGCGGATTTGGAATTGGCCGTCGTCGTACGTGGGCTGCCAGAAGAACTGCGCATTGTCGTAAGCTGGCAGCACAACCTCCTCCAGATACGTCCTCGCCAGCCCCTCCACTTCCTGTCCCTGCTGGACCAGATGCTGAATGAGGGGCGGGTGGGCCGTCACTTCCAGGGCGTCGTGCGCTTTCGCCCAGAGGTGCATGGGGGCATCCAGGTAGAGGAGGAAATCGGACTTGGTCAGCATACCGGTGATCTATCCATCATTGGTGAAAGCGGGTCTCAATCAGGGCGGGAAGCTGACCCAGGTCCGCCAGTTCGTAGAACCCGGGCTGGCTGCCATCGAAGGCATCAATCGTCTCATGCACCCAGGTGGTGTCGGCCGGGACGTGGACGGCCTGCCCGCCCAGTGCCAGGACGGGGATGACGTCCGAGGGCAGCGAATTCCCCACCATCAGGAAGGCGTCGGGGGCCAGCCGGTACCGTTCAAGGATGGCCGCGTAGACCTCGGGCGTCTTCTGGCTGACCACTTCCACCGCCGAAAAGTATGCGGCCAGGCCGGAGCGCTGCACCTTGTCGTTCTGGTCCAGCAGGTCACCTTTGGTGATCACCATCAGGCGATACTTGCCCGAAACAGCCTCCAGGCATTCCAGGACGTGCGGGCGTAAATCCACCTCGGCTTTCAACATCTGCCGGCCCAGCGCCAGGATCTGGCCGATCCGTTCGGCCGGAACCTCCCCGCCCGAGATGGCGATGGCCGCTTCCAGCATGGAGAGGATATAGCCCTTCACGCCATAGCCATAGAGCGGCAGGTTGTGCATCTCGAACTCGTTCAGGACCCGGTCAATCTCTTCCGCATCTTCCCACTGCGAGAGCAGGTCGCTGATCCTGGCTGAGGCCTCGCGGAAGTGGACTTCAGCGTGCCAGAGGGTGTCGTCGGCGTCAAAGGCGATCATTTCGAGGGGCATGGAGGTTCCTTGATCGAGAAAACAGTGTTAAGCCGATTATAACGGTAAAGCGGTTGAAAAATGGCGGGGCAGGCGGTTTTTACGCGGCATTAACATCCGTTTGATAAAGCAACGTTATGATTAAGCATGAACACCTGATACAAGCAACAGTGTCATTGGAGGTATGGATGTCTCTCGCAAAGCAATCGGAAACCTTTTTGAATTATGTCGAATCCTGGCTGGCGGACCGGCCGGCGATGTCTTTGGATGAAGCGGTCCTGGCGCCCGAAAAGACGGCGATCGTCTCGGTTGATGTGATCAACGGCTTTCTGTATAAAGGCCCGCTGGCCAGCCCGCGTGTGGCGCCCATTGACCGCACGGTCACGGCGCTGATGCGCGCGGCCTGGGAGAAGGGCGTGCGCGATATCCTGCTCGTACAGGAAGGCCACCAGCCTGACTCGCTCGAGTTTGGCGCCTTCGGCGAACACGCGCTCAAGGGCAGTGAACAGGCTGCCGCCACCGACCTGGTCCAGGCGCTGCCGTTCTACGATCAGTTGAAGACGATCTATAAGGACACGATCCACCCCGCGCTCAATAACGAGTTCGATGTCTGGTGGGATGAACACGAGGATCTCACCACGCTCATCGCCGTGGGCGATGTCACCGATCTCTGCGTGTACCAGCTGGCGATGTATCTGCGGCTGCGCGCCAACGCCTATCACCGCCAGCAGCGGGTGATCGTCCCCGCGAATTGCGTCCAGACCTGGCACCTTTCGGTGGAGGACGCGGCAGGCGGCCCGGCGATGCCCCATCACGGCGACCTGCTACACGCGGTTTTCCTTTATCACATGGCCCTCAACGGGATTGACGTGGTCAGGGAAATCTCGGAGTCATAATAAAGACAATGTAAAAATGTAGATGGGTTAGCTTTCAAGACGGTATCCAAGACGGTATCTGCAAATCCTGTCATTGTGAGGCCTCGCCAGAGGCCGCGGCAATCTCAGAATGAGGCGATTTGCGGAACCGGTCCAGCTGGGTCCCCTTTCTTGTTGGCGTGAAATTGAGATGACTAACCTCTCCACCAAAACTTCGGGCACTTTGTCGCTTCGCTCACAATGCCAAAATACGGCGGTTTGGGGACCTGCCTGGCAACGCAAAACCAGAACACGCGCCATCTTTCTCAATGGTAAAATCGGGGTAAACCTCACCAACAGGAGAGAACCTCATGCCCGAAGCCGTAATAATTGACGCCATCCGCACGCCCATCGGCAACCTGGGCGGCGCGCTGTCCGCCATCCGTCCCGATGACCTGGCCGCCCTGGTGATCCAGGCCCTGGTGGAGCGCAACGAGCTGAACCCCGCCCTGATCGAAGAAGTCTACCTGGGCTGCGCCAACCAGGCCGGCGAAGATAACCGCAACGTGGCCCGGATGGCTTCTTTATTGGCCGGGCTGCCCGCCTCCATCCCCGCGGTGACCTTCAACCGCCTCTGCGCCTCCGGCCTCACGGCCGTGAACGCCGCTGCCCGCTCGATCCGCGCGGGCGATGGGCGCGCCTTCATCGCCGGCGGGGTCGAGAGCATGAGCCGGGCGCCCTATGCGCTGCCCAGGCCCACCCGCCCGGTGGGGGACCTGACCGCCTACGACACCACCCTCGGCTGGCGCTTCGTGAACCCC
>WOYI010377284.1_pt1 | contig 11653 bp, 3 predicted proteins | sample 6423411 | NCBI WGS metagenome assembly WOYI01 (sample SAMN13441803, study PRJNA592873) | oil field metagenome | biome: oil field; feature: oil-well bore; material: oil-contaminated soil; isolation source: oil-contaminated soil from oil-well borehole | place: Germany: Wietze | collected 2016-10-18 ... | reverse complement strand
TAAAACCCGTTTGGGAATTGAAATTTTGAGTATTGGGATTTTATTGTTATTTGGTGCTTGCAATTTGGGATTTTCCCAAAATGTTGGCATCAACACTAACAACCCTAATCCATCAGCAATGCTTGATGTTGTTTCCACAAATTCAGGAGTACTTGTCCCGCGCTTAACAAAAACTCAACGTAATGCCATTTCTAATCCTGCAACAAGTTTGCTAATTTATCAAACAGACAACACGCCGGGATTTTATTACTATAATGGAACAGGTTGGGTAATGCTTGGCTCTGGCTCTGCAATATCTATAAACCAGGGCACAGGGATGTCATTTTCTGTAAACCCAATTACTACGACAGGCACAATAAGCCTTGCAAATACGACTGTTACACCTGGTTCATATACCAACACTAATCTTACTGTTGATGCTCAGGGAAGAATTACAGCAGCAAGTAATGGAACAGGTGGCGGGCTTACAATGGGATGTTCAAATAATAATTATCTTACAAAAAGGCAAAATTCAACAACTTTATCTTGTAGCCAAATATATGATAATGGGACTAATGTTCTCATTGGCAGTACATCACTTAGCAACTGTAAATTTGGAATTTCCTATTCCAATACGGATATGTATGGAATTTATGTAACCATGCCCGGACATGCAATTTATGGTGATGCATCTGGTGGAGGAGGTCGTGGAGTTATGGGGCGTGGCGGTGAATATGCTATCTATGGAGAGCATTTATCAACTGACAGGCTTGGTTATATCGGAAGTTCTCAATATGGTGTTTATGGTCGTTATGATGCTTCGTCTTATGGTATGCTTGGAACCGCTTATGAAGGTATTGTTGGATATTCAAACAAAGCGGATGCTTTTGGCATTAAAGCCGAAGGTGGAACAAATGCTGTTGGCGGGATTTGGGCACAGGGAGCAGATGGAAAATTGTCAGGATATTTTGGCGGAATGGCTAGTTTTTACACTCAGTATACAGGACAATTTGCAATTCAAGCTACACGTAACACGTTGACAGCTAATGACAATTTATCTTCAGTAATTGAGATTATCAGAAAGACAACTAGTACAAGTATGGGTACCAACATGGGAGTGGGGATGCTTTTTAGTCTTGAATACGGGTCCGTACCAACAAAAGAAAATATGGCAGCTATTTACGCTATGTACAATGGTGCAACCAACCAGGGAAGACTTGTTTTCAGCACACGCAACGGCGGAACTATTCCGGCTGAAAGAATGACTATTCTGCACAATGGCAACGTCGGTATTGGGACAACAACTCCCAATGCAAAACTCGGTATTAATAATGTTGGATATGGTTGGGAACATACTGATGGAACCGTCAGGCTTGGTTCTTATGTAAATTATCCTGCCGGTTGGATTCAGACAACGACAAACCATGATTTGTGTTTTGTTACGAATGATGGAAGTAGTGCACAATTCGAAATTCAATCTAATGGTTATCCTATTGCTGATGTTAGGCTTGGAGTCGCAAGAGTTCCCGCTACGAATGATCTTGAAGTAAATGGTAGTACCGCATCAAAGGCTACGTCAGGAGATTGGGCAAGTAATTCGGATGAACGTTTAAAAAAAGATATTAACAATCTTAATAATAAGGAAATGTTAGGACTTATTCTATCCATGAGACCTGTAACATACGAATGGAATGATGATAAAACATATTATAATCGTCCACTGGGCATTCAATATGGATTTATTGCTCAGGATTTACAAAAATTGTTACCCGAAATGGTAGAAGCAGATAATGATGGATTTCTTCAAACAGCTTATGGCACTTACGATCCTATGATTGTTGCTGCGATACAAGAACAACAAATGCAAATTGAAAAATTAAATAATAAAATTCAACTATTGGAACAGGCATTAGTTCAGCTTACATCAGAAACAGAAAATGACAGTATAATAGTCCTCATTAAAAATATTAATGCAGAACCAATCGAAAATACAAGCGATTATAAAGCAGCATTTAAACAACATCAGGAATGGAAAGCTTTTCAAAATATGAACTTAGTAACCCCTGTTAAAAAGACAGACCCACGATTAAGTAAGAAGAAGCAATAAAATGTTAAAAATTAAAAAATTATTTATTTGTTTTTTTATATTTCTATTGCCGGTTAATCTTTTAGCTCAAGATCTGATTATTACAAACAGTGGCGATTCCATCAATTGTGAAATCACAAAAATCCAGGCTCAAAACATACACTACCGCATTGATGATAAAAACAAACAAATTGCTTCAACCGCAATAAAGAAATATACATTTAATTTTTATCCTTTCATTACAACAACCGTATCACAACCAACCGTATCACAACAATATTACCAAAGCGTGAATCCTGATATTGAATCAAAATATATCATTGAGTATCCCAATTTAAGAATTACCTACAGTGGTGGATACAGCTACCGACTTGCACCAATTGACCCTAATATACCTGATGACTTTATAAACTACATGGAAAAATTAAAATCAGGATTTCACCTGGGAAGTGATGTGATATATTTTTTCTCCCAAGCATGGGGAATCGGGGCAAAAGGTGGTTTATATAAAGCATCCAACAGCATTAACAACATTTATGTTGAGGTTGGAAATGGAAACCGGATATATGGTAATATGAGTGATAACATTACTATTTCGTTTGCCGGAGCAACATTGGCCACAGATTTATTCAAACAAAATCGTAAAAACAGGTTACTATTGAGTTTTTCATTGGGGTGTTTATGGTATGAGGATGATATGATTTTAATTGATATGTTTAAAGTAAAAGGAAACACCTTCGGCACAGCCTTAAATATAGCTTATGATATTCAATTGTCTGAACATCTTTCTCTGGGATTCATGGCATCTCTTTATGCTGGTTCAATGTCAGAATACACCATCAGCGACGGAATGACAACACTTGCCGTAGATTTGGATGCTCAACACCAGGAAAACCTAACCAGGTTTGATTTATCAGTGGGCTTGAACATATTGCTTTGAGCAGTTCACATTCACTAAATAAATCAGTGAAAGTATATCTTTAAAGAAGAACTTTTGAAATTAAAAAATAAAATATTAGATTTGTAGCTAATTGATAGCTATTTTTAATTAAAACTTTAAAAATGATGAACAAAAGAACAGAGAAATCAATTCAGAACCCTAATCATAAAATTAGTTTGGTCATTGAAGCTTTAAGTATTGGCATTTTATTGTCAATTGGTCTTTGCAATTTTGGATTTGCGCAAGGCATTGGCATAAACATAGAAACGCCCCATGAATCAGCCTTGGTGGAAGTCTATGCCACGGATAAAGGGGTTTTAATTCCCCGTCTTACCACAGCAGAGCGCAATATTATCCCTTCTCCTGCCACTGGACTTATTATTTACAACACAAACACCAACAAATTCAATTTCTGGGACGGGGCTAATTGGGAAGAAATCAATGATATTTTTGTTTCTACAGTTACGGGTACAGGGACACCTTCTGAGGGTGGAGTTTCTATAAATATATCCGGAAATGACCCTGATGTGTCAGCTATGCTTGATGTGAAATCAGATGGAGCGGACAAAAAAGGCCTGTTAATGCCCCGAACAACCACTTCTGCAGTGAATTATCCGGCTGAAGGCTTATTGATATACAACACAGGAACAAACAGCTTTTCCTTTTATGATGGAACAACATGGCAAAGCTTTTGTCATGAAGGAATTTCAACAACAACAGGTACTGGTAGTTTTGCATCTGATGGCACAGGTGTCAACACAGATACTCCTGATCCTTCAGCCATCATGGATATGGTTTCCACTAGCCGTGGATTTTTAATCCCCCGCCTGACAGAAAACCAGCGTGGAAACATCATTTCACCGGCTATCGGTTTAATGATATACAATACCACAGATAAAAGCATTGATGTTTACACCGGTGACGGTTGGCATCAGTTGATGCATGATGCCCCAAATGCACCGGGGACAATTTCCGGAAATACTGTGGTGTGTGAAAATGCCACAGGAGAAACCTACAGCATTTCTGCTGTAGATGGTGCCACATCCTACACATGGACAGTGCCATCGGGCGCGAGTGTTGCAAGTGGGCAGGGAACCACAAATATTACTGTGAATTTTGGTACAAGTTCCGGAGATATATGCGTAAGTGCAGATAATGGTTGTGGTTTCAGTTCTTCAAGTTGTCAGGCAATTACCTTGAATGCTGCTTCAGCAAGTGGTACTGCTGCAAGTGCTCAAACAATATGCACAGGATCATCCCCTGCCAACATTACATTATCCGGATATACAGGTACTATACAATGGCAATATTCAAATGATGGTTCAACTGGATGGACAGATATCAGTGGAGCTACATCAGCTACATTAACAAGTGCACAGATGGGTACATTGACTGCAGACAGATGGTATAGAGCAGTTGTAACCAATAGTCCTTGTGCATCAGCAAATTCAAACAGTGTAAAAATTACCGTCAACACTGCACCATCAGCTCCCACAGCAAATGCAGCATCCGGTATCCAGCAAAATCAATTTACTGCAAACTGGAGTGCAAGTACAGGTGCTACTTATTATATATTAGACGTAAATACTGCATCGGATTTTTCAGGTACATGGATACACAATGGGACAAATGTAGGTAATGTAACAGGTTATGATGTAACTGTACCTGATTGTGGAACAAATTATTATTACCGAGTACGTGCTTGCAGTGATTATTGCTGCAGTGGTTATTCAAACACTATTACTGTAACTACTGGAGCTTGCGGTCCTTCCTGCGGCTCACAGGTTTGGATGGCAGCAAATATGAACACAGGTACACAGGTATCTATTGCAACAACCCAGTCTGCCGGGCAAAAATGGTGTTACAATGATGTAGCGGCAAACTGTACAACTTATGGTGGCTTGTACCAGTGGGCATCTGCCATGAATTTACCTAGTAGCGAAAATTCAGTATTACATTATGGCTCAGATTTGCCCGATTGTGACCCTTGCGGTAGCAATGGCACACAAGGAATATGCCCTGCCGGATACCACATACCCACCGATTTGGAATGGAGCCGTTATGAACACTGTATAGAAAACACCATATCGCCAACCGGCAGCACAGATTTATCTACTTTTCAAACTACAATAGGCTGGCGTGGTTCTTCCACCGCAGGTGTAGGCCCCGGCAGCAAAATGAAAGTAACATCCAGCAATTCTCCCGATTGGAATGGTACCAATACTAGCGGCTTTTCAGCGTTGCCTGCGGGTTATGCCTACAATGGAGCGTCCAGCAATATGGATGCCAACGCCTACTTCTGGACGACTACGGAGTACAACTTTTACGGTACCGCGTATGCGTGGTACAGGATATTGTCCACTGACCACACCGAGACGTACCGTGGCTACTTTGGCAACGGTAAGACGAACGGGTATTCGATTCGATGCCTTAAGAACTAAATTAATTTGAATTTGTTTATTGAATATTGGAATTTATCCGTCTTCGCCGGACAAGTTTTGAAATTTGTTTTTTGTAATTTATAATAAGGGAATTAATGCTTCAGCCACCCCCTATTCTTTCCTAAAGGACAGAGCAATTGAGAATATACTAATTGAATTTCTAAAATCTTTTAGAGAGAACATGACACCAACCTAATTACACCGTCCTTTAGGGGGTTAAATGTCAAAACTTTTTTATCAAAATTTTTTAAAGTTTAAAAATAAAATGTTAAATTTGTATTAAAATTATAATTATTTAAATTTTAAAAATCATGAACAAAAGAAAAACACAATTAAAACAAGTCGATCAAAACACCAAACCTAAAACCCGTTTGGGAATTGAAATTTTGAGTATTGGGATTTTATTGTTATTTGGTGCTTGCAATTTGGGATTTTCCCAAAATGTTGGCATCAACACTAACAACCCTAATCCATCAGCAATGCTTGATGTTGTTTCCACAAATTCAGGAGTACTTGTCCCGCGCTTAACAAAAACTCAACGTAATGCCATTTCTAATCCTGCAACAAGTTTGCTAATTTATCAAACAGACAACACGCCGGGATTTTATTACTATAATGGAACAGGTTGGGTAATGCTTGGCTCTGGCTCTGCAATATCTATAAACCAGGGCACAGGGATGTCATTTTCTGTAAACCCAATTACTACGACAGGCACAATAAGCCTTGCAAATACGACTGTTACACCTGGTTCATATACCAACACTAATCTTACTGTTGATGCTCAGGGAAGAATTACAGCAGCAAGTAATGGAACAGGTGGCGGGCTTACAATGGGATGTTCAAATAATAATTATCTTACAAAAAGGCAAAATTCAACAACTTTATCTTGTAGCCAAATATATGATAATGGGACTAATGTTCTCATTGGCAGTACATCACTTAGCAACTGTAAATTTGGAATTTCCTATTCCAATACGGATATGTATGGAATTTATGTAACCATGCCCGGACATGCAATTTATGGTGATGCATCTGGTGGAGGAGGTCGTGGAGTTATGGGGCGTGGCGGTGAATATGCTATCTATGGAGAGCATTTATCAACTGACAGGCTTGGTTATATCGGAAGTTCTCAATATGGTGTTTATGGTCGTTATGATGCTTCGTCTTATGGTATGCTTGGAACCGCTTATGAAGGTATTGTTGGATATTCAAACAAAGCGGATGCTTTTGGCATTAAAGCCGAAGGTGGAACAAATGCTGTTGGCGGGATTTGGGCACAGGGAGCAGATGGAAAATTGTCAGGATATTTTGGCGGAATGGCTAGTTTTTACACTCAGTATACAGGACAATTTGCAATTCAAGCTACACGTAACACGTTGACAGCTAATGACAATTTATCTTCAGTAATTGAGATTATCAGAAAGACAACTAGTACAAGTATGGGTACCAACATGGGAGTGGGGATGCTTTTTAGTCTTGAATACGGGTCCGTACCAACAAAAGAAAATATGGCAGCTATTTACGCTATGTACAATGGTGCAACCAACCAGGGAAGACTTGTTTTCAGCACACGCAACGGCGGAACTATTCCGGCTGAAAGAATGACTATTCTGCACAATGGCAACGTCGGTATTGGGACAACAACTCCCAATGCAAAACTCGGTATTAATAATGTTGGATATGGTTGGGAACATACTGATGGAACCGTCAGGCTTGGTTCTTATGTAAATTATCCTGCCGGTTGGATTCAGACAACGACAAACCATGATTTGTGTTTTGTTACGAATGATGGAAGTAGTGCACAATTCGAAATTCAATCTAATGGTTATCCTATTGCTGATGTTAGGCTTGGAGTCGCAAGAGTTCCCGCTACGAATGATCTTGAAGTAAATGGTAGTACCGCATCAAAGGCTACGTCAGGAGATTGGGCAAGTAATTCGGATGAACGTTTAAAAAAAGATATTAACAATCTTAATAATAAGGAAATGTTAGGACTTATTCTATCCATGAGACCTGTAACATACGAATGGAATGATGATAAAACATATTATAATCGTCCACTGGGCATTCAATATGGATTTATTGCTCAGGATTTACAAAAATTGTTACCCGAAATGGTAGAAGCAGATAATGATGGATTTCTTCAAACAGCTTATGGCACTTACGATCCTATGATTGTTGCTGCGATACAAGAACAACAAATGCAAATTGAAAAATTAAATAATAAAATTCAACTATTGGAACAGGCATTAGTTCAGCTTACATCAGAAACAGAAAATGACAGTATAATAGTCCTCATTAAAAATATTAATGCAGAACCAATCGAAAATACAAGCGATTATAAAGCAGCATTTAAACAACATCAGGAATGGAAAGCTTTTCAAAATATGAACTTAGTAACCCCTGTTAAAAAGACAGACCCACGATTAAGTAAGAAGAAGCAATAAAATGTTAAAAATTAAAAAATTATTTATTTGTTTTTTTATATTTCTATTGCCGGTTAATCTTTTAGCTCAAGATCTGATTATTACAAACAGTGGCGATTCCATCAATTGTGAAATCACAAAAATCCAGGCTCAAAACATACACTACCGCATTGATGATAAAAACAAACAAATTGCTTCAACCGCAATAAAGAAATATACATTTAATTTTTATCCTTTCATTACAACAACCGTATCACAACCAACCGTATCACAACAATATTACCAAAGCGTGAATCCTGATATTGAATCAAAATATATCATTGAGTATCCCAATTTAAGAATTACCTACAGTGGTGGATACAGCTACCGACTTGCACCAATTGACCCTAATATACCTGATGACTTTATAAACTACATGGAAAAATTAAAATCAGGATTTCACCTGGGAAGTGATGTGATATATTTTTTCTCCCAAGCATGGGGAATCGGGGCAAAAGGTGGTTTATATAAAGCATCCAACAGCATTAACAACATTTATGTTGAGGTTGGAAATGGAAACCGGATATATGGTAATATGAGTGATAACATTACTATTTCGTTTGCCGGAGCAACATTGGCCACAGATTTATTCAAACAAAATCGTAAAAACAGGTTACTATTGAGTTTTTCATTGGGGTGTTTATGGTATGAGGATGATATGATTTTAATTGATATGTTTAAAGTAAAAGGAAACACCTTCGGCACAGCCTTAAATATAGCTTATGATATTCAATTGTCTGAACATCTTTCTCTGGGATTCATGGCATCTCTTTATGCTGGTTCAATGTCAGAATACACCATCAGCGACGGAATGACAACACTTGCCGTAGATTTGGATGCTCAACACCAGGAAAACCTAACCAGGTTTGATTTATCAGTGGGCTTGAACATATTGCTTTGAGCAGTTCACATTCACTAAATAAATCAGTGAAAGTATATCTTTAAAGAAGAACTTTTGAAATTAAAAAATAAAATATTAGATTTGTAGCTAATTGATAGCTATTTTTAATTAAAACTTTAAAAATGATGAACAAAAGAACAGAGAAATCAATTCAGAACCCTAATCATAAAATTAGTTTGGTCATTGAAGCTTTAAGTATTGGCATTTTATTGTCAATTGGTCTTTGCAATTTTGGATTTGCGCAAGGCATTGGCATAAACATAGAAACGCCCCATGAATCAGCCTTGGTGGAAGTCTATGCCACGGATAAAGGGGTTTTAATTCCCCGTCTTACCACAGCAGAGCGCAATATTATCCCTTCTCCTGCCACTGGACTTATTATTTACAACACAAACACCAACAAATTCAATTTCTGGGACGGGGCTAATTGGGAAGAAATCAATGATATTTTTGTTTCTACAGTTACGGGTACAGGGACACCTTCTGAGGGTGGAGTTTCTATAAATATATCCGGAAATGACCCTGATGTGTCAGCTATGCTTGATGTGAAATCAGATGGAGCGGACAAAAAAGGCCTGTTAATGCCCCGAACAACCACTTCTGCAGTGAATTATCCGGCTGAAGGCTTATTGATATACAACACAGGAACAAACAGCTTTTCCTTTTATGATGGAACAACATGGCAAAGCTTTTGTCATGAAGGAATTTCAACAACAACAGGTACTGGTAGTTTTGCATCTGATGGCACAGGTGTCAACACAGATACTCCTGATCCTTCAGCCATCATGGATATGGTTTCCACTAGCCGTGGATTTTTAATCCCCCGCCTGACAGAAAACCAGCGTGGAAACATCATTTCACCGGCTATCGGTTTAATGATATACAATACCACAGATAAAAGCATTGATGTTTACACCGGTGACGGTTGGCATCAGTTGATGCATGATGCCCCAAATGCACCGGGGACAATTTCCGGAAATACTGTGGTGTGTGAAAATGCCACAGGAGAAACCTACAGCATTTCTGCTGTAGATGGTGCCACATCCTACACATGGACAGTGCCATCGGGCGCGAGTGTTGCAAGTGGGCAGGGAACCACAAATATTACTGTGAATTTTGGTACAAGTTCCGGAGATATATGCGTAAGTGCAGATAATGGTTGTGGTTTCAGTTCTTCAAGTTGTCAGGCAATTACCTTGAATGCTGCTTCAGCAAGTGGTACTGCTGCAAGTGCTCAAACAATATGCACAGGATCATCCCCTGCCAACATTACATTATCCGGATATACAGGTACTATACAATGGCAATATTCAAATGATGGTTCAACTGGATGGACAGATATCAGTGGAGCTACATCAGCTACATTAACAAGTGCACAGATGGGTACATTGACTGCAGACAGATGGTATAGAGCAGTTGTAACCAATAGTCCTTGTGCATCAGCAAATTCAAACAGTGTAAAAATTACCGTCAACACTGCACCATCAGCTCCCACAGCAAATGCAGCATCCGGTATCCAGCAAAATCAATTTACTGCAAACTGGAGTGCAAGTACAGGTGCTACTTATTATATATTAGACGTAAATACTGCATCGGATTTTTCAGGTACATGGATACACAATGGGACAAATGTAGGTAATGTAACAGGTTATGATGTAACTGTACCTGATTGTGGAACAAATTATTATTACCGAGTACGTGCTTGCAGTGATTATTGCTGCAGTGGTTATTCAAACACTATTACTGTAACTACTGGAGCTTGCGGTCCTTCCTGCGGCTCACAGGTTTGGATGGCAGCAAATATGAACACAGGTACACAGGTATCTATTGCAACAACCCAGTCTGCCGGGCAAAAATGGTGTTACAATGATGTAGCGGCAAACTGTACAACTTATGGTGGCTTGTACCAGTGGGCATCTGCCATGAATTTACCTAGTAGCGAAAATTCAGTATTACATTATGGCTCAGATTTGCCCGATTGTGACCCTTGCGGTAGCAATGGCACACAAGGAATATGCCCTGCCGGATACCACATACCCACCGATTTGGAATGGAGCCGTTATGAACACTGTATAGAAAACACCATATCGCCAACCGGCAGCACAGATTTATCTACTTTTCAAACTACAATAGGCTGGCGTGGTTCTTCCACCGCAGGTGTAGGCCCCGGCAGCAAAATGAAAGTAACATCCAGCAATTCTCCCGATTGGAATGGTACCAATACTAGCGGCTTTTCAGCGTTGCCTGCGGGTTATGCCTACAATGGAGCGTCCAGCAATATGGATGCCAACGCCTACTTCTGGACGACTACGGAGTACAACTTTTACGGTACCGCGTATGCGTGGTACAGGATATTGTCCACTGACCACACCGAGACGTACCGTGGCTACTTTGGCAACGGTAAGACGAACGGGTATTCGATTCGATGCCTTAAGAACTAAATTAATTTGAATTTGTTTATTGAATATTGGAATTTATCCGTCTTCGCCGGACAAGTTTTGAAATTTGTTTTTTGTAATTTATAATAAGGGAATTAATGCTTCAGCCACCCCCTATTCTTTCCTAAAGGACAGAGCAATTGAGAATATACTAATTGAATTTCTAAAATCTTTTAGAGAGAACATGACACCAACCTAATTACACCGTCCTTTAGGGGGTTAAATGTCAAAACTTTTTTATCAAAATTTTTTAAAGTTTAAAAATAAAATGTTAAATTTGTATTAAAATTATAATTATTTAAATTTTAAAAATCATGAACAAAAGAAAAACACAATTAAAACAAGTCGATCAAAACACCAAACCTAAAACCCGTTTGGGAATTGAAATTTTGAGTATTGGGAT
>WOYI011041413.1_pt1 | contig 11655 bp, 16 predicted proteins | sample 6423411 | NCBI WGS metagenome assembly WOYI01 (sample SAMN13441803, study PRJNA592873) | oil field metagenome | biome: oil field; feature: oil-well bore; material: oil-contaminated soil; isolation source: oil-contaminated soil from oil-well borehole | place: Germany: Wietze | collected 2016-10-18 ... | reverse complement strand
ACAAATATTTTTTTAACCACCGTGAAAATCCTCATTTTTTTATTGTGTATAGGATATAAAACGGCGACAGAAGCGTGCATCAGATGAATGGAACATCAGATGAATGGAAAGTCAAAAAAGGAACAAACCAGTAATTTGTTCCTTTTTTATGCTCCGGCCAACAACTTAGAGATTCGACAATTCCGAACCGGCTTTAAATTTAGCGGTTTTCTTTGCAGGAATGTTGATGGCTTTCTTCGTGCGCGGGTTGATTCCCTTTCTGGCGCTTCTTTCAGATACGGAGAATGTGCCGAATCCGACCAACACAACTTTGCCACCAGCTTTTACTTCACCAGAGATGGTGTCGAGAGTGGCATCCAATGCTTTCTTTGCATCCACTTTGCTAAGACCGGCTTTTTCGGCAATAGCGCTAATAAGTTCTGATTTGTTCATAAGAAATGGTAAATAAATAATTAAACATACGATAAGTCAAGGCTGAGCCTTATTTTGGTTGCCAAATATAAGCGTTAAAACCAACAAAATCAAGAAAAATGATAAAAAGTATTTGTTTTTTATAAAAAAAAACCATTTATGTAGCAAAAAACCGCAAATTGCAGGAATTAATCGTAATTTTGCGCCTCAACAGTTGGGTATAAATATGAACAATTCAAGAAATAGTTTTGCGGGAATGCTGCCGGTGGTCACCAAGAACCTGATCATCATCAACGCGATCATCTGGCTGGCTCAGTTTGTATTGCTGAGCAGGGCCAACATTGACCTCACCGGTCTGTTCGGCTTGCACTTCCCTGCTGCAGAGGAGTTTCGCATCTATCAGCTGGTCACCTACATGTTCCTGCATGATCCCTACTCCTTTTCACATGTCTTTTTCAACATGTTTGCCGTCTTTATGTTCGGACGAACCCTGGAACAGGTATGGGGACCCAGGCGTTTTCTCACCTATTACCTGGTAACGGGTATCGGGGCAGGAATCATTCAGTTGCTGATCCTTTACATCCGTGTTCAGGCAGTATTGCCACAGGATATGTTCTACATGGTCAACAGCGTCACCGTGGGAGCTTCAGGGGCCGTTTTCGGCATTCTGCTCGCTTTTGGATTGCTCTTTCCCAATGCGGAACTGTTCATCATCCCATTCCCTTTCCCTATCAAGGCAAAGTGGTTTGTAATCGGGTACGGATTGTTGGAACTTATCTTCGGCGTAGCCAACCGGTCGGGCGACAATGTAGCCCATTTTGCTCACCTGGGAGGGATGTTGTTCGGAATTTTCATGATACTTTACTGGAGGAAAAGAGACAGGAAATATGGCCGATTTTATTGATAGACTGAAACAGAGATACAGGACCGGCAACGTGATCACACGCCTGATCTTTGCCAACACCCTCGTTTTTGTTGCTCTGAAAGTGGTAGTGGTCATCTTCACGCTGTTCAATATCCATGCTGTTGATCCGGTCACTTTCCTGGGTGTACCCTCTCATGTCCCCATATTGTTGCGCCGCATCTGGACCCTCCTCACCTATATGTTCGTACATGAGGGATTCCTACACCTGCTTTTCAACATGCTATGGCTCTACTGGTTCGGAAAGATCTTCCTGCAATATTTCACCGGACGTACCCTGGGAAGCCTTTACCTGCTGGGGGGACTGGCAGGTGCCCTCCTCTACGTGGTTGCCTTCAACACCATCCCCTACTACCTCGAGATGGGACCCGGATGGATGATCGGTGCCTCTGCCGCTGTGATGGCCATCGTGATGGGTGCCGCCTTCTACCATCCCGAGGTGCAGATGAACCTCCTCTTCCTGGGCCCGATCAAGATCGTTTATATCGCTATCTTTGCTTTTATCCTCGATTTCCTCTCACTGGGCAGCCCTGCCAACCCCGGAGGTCATGTGGCTCATATCGGCGGGGCGTTGCTGGGATATCTCTTCGCCACGCAATACAAGCGGGGAAGAGATATCACCAACTGGATGAGTCGCCTGCTTGACGGAGTGGTGGCCCTTTTCAAGCCGCGTCGCAGGAAGAGTAAAATGAAAGTGAAGCACAGCCGTGGTGAGACTGACTGGGAGTACAACAAGCGAAAGCATGATGAGCAGGAGGTGATCGACGCGATCCTGGACAAACTGAAACAGTCGGGATATGGCAGCCTCTCATCAGAAGAAAAAAAGAAGCTTTTCGATGCGAGCAAAAAGTAGAAAAAAGCGGACATTCAGGGATTATATCAAGTGGATCATCTTCGCCACCAACCTGGTAGCAATCCTGTTGCTCTTCTCCTCCTTTCTCTCATGGAGGGTCTCACCGCTGAAAACCAACCTCTTCTCCTACATCGGACTGGGATTTGGATTCATCTTTCTGCTCAATGTGGCCTACCTTGTTTTTTGGATCATCTTTTCGAAATGGAAGCTGGCACTCATCTCACTCACAGCGATGCTGATCTGCCACAAACCGGTGACCACTTTCTTCCCGTTGCATCTCTTTCCTGTAAAGGAGCCATATGGGGCAATCGAAGTACTGACCTATAACGTGCAGGGGTTCCCGGAAGAGCGGAACAAAAATTCGGAAGAGCATCCCATACTGGATTACATCGCAGCAACCGATGCCGACATTGTCTGCCTCCAGGAGTATCTGGTAAGCAAGACCGGACAATCGATCTTCTCACAGAGAGATGTGAACCGTATTCTGAATCAGTATCCCTACCGGTCGGTCACCGGTTTGGAATCATCAGGAAAATATCATATCTTCGGGCTGGCATGCTTCTCTAAGTATCCCATAGAGAAGACAGAGGAGATCGTCTTCGAGTCCTCCTATAACGGTGCGGCGGTTTACACCATCAACATCGACGGGAAGCGCTATACGGTGGCGAACGTACACCTGGAATCGAACAGCATCATGGCGGAGGATAAAAAACTCTACAGCGATTTCCTCCAGAACAATGATTCTGTGAAGCTGGAACAGGTGACCAGCAACATCCGCAGCCGACTGGGCAGTGCCTACCGGATGCGTGCCCGGCAGGTGGAGAAAGTGAAGAGCTATATCGCGACACAGGAGACCGATGGGACCATCATTTGCGGCGACTTCAACGACACCCCCATCTCTTATGCCTATTCCAGGATGAAGAGAGGATTGAAGGATGCCTACGTCTCCACCGCTTTCGGTCCGGGGATCACCTACCACGAGGATCTCTTCCTGTTTCGTATCGACTACATCCTGCACAGCGAGGAGCTGAAAGCCTTCCACACACAGGTTGACAGGGTGCCTTTTTCCGATCATTATCCGCTCAAGACCCACCTGAAATGGGTGGGCAACAGCGATGACAAAGAGTAAAATCAACAGCAAAACCAACCATGTACAAGATAAGCAAGCAATTTCATTTCTCAGCGGCACACTCCCTGCACGGCCTCCCTGAGGATCACCCCTGTAGCCGGCTACATGGGCACAACTACCTGGTCACTGTTCACCTCCGCTCACGCGAACTGAACAGTCAGGGGTTCGTTCGCGACTACAACGAGCTTCGAATCGTGAAAGAGTATATCGACTCGCAACTCGATCACCGGAACCTCAACGAGATCATGGCCCCCCTCAACTCCTCGGCCGAGAACCTGGCGAAGATGATCTACGATCACTTCAAGCCGCTGCTCCCCGAGCTCTACGCCATCGAGGTAAGTGAAACATATAAGACATCGGCCATCTATGAACCTGAATGTGAATGAGATTTTCTACTCTCTCCAGGGAGAGGGAGGACGCACCGGGCAGGCATCTATCTTCATCCGGCTGGCCAAGTGTAACCTGGCCTGCAGCTTCTGCGACACCGACTTTGAACGCGGAGTGAAGATGGGACTGGAGGAGCTGCTGGGTGAGATCGCAGCCTGGCCCTGCAGATGGATCGTCTGGACAGGCGGGGAGCCCACTCTCCAGCTGACCGATGAGGTGGTTGCTTTCTTCAAGGAGAGAGGATACCTCCAGGCCATTGAGACCAATGGCACCCGACCTGTACCGGCCGGCATCGATTACATCACCTGCAGCCCCAAGCAACAGTTCGGGAAAGTGAAGGAGCTGATCCCGGTGGTACATGAACTGCGATTTCCCATACAAGCAGGTGACCCCCTGCCGGATATCTCCATACTCCCCAGAACGGATCGCTACCTGCTGAGCCCCATCTTCGACGACCAGCAGATGATTCCGGAAAACGTGGAGTACTGTATCTCCCTGGTCAAGCAGCATCCGGAGTGGGCACTGAGCCTACAAACACACAAACTGATCGGGATACGCTGATATGACAAGATTTGACATCACCATCCTGGGCTGTGGATCGGCCATGCCCACCACCCTGCACAACCCGCCCTCACAACTGGTGGAGCTCAACGAGAAGCTCTTCATGATCGATTGTGGGGAGGGAACACAGCTGCAGATGCGCAAGTACAAGACACGAATAGGGAAGCTCCAGGCACTCTTCATTTCCCACCTGCATGGCGACCATATCTTCGGTCTGCCCGGCCTGATCTCCACCCTCAGCATGCTGGGACGAACCGACGACCTGCACATCTACGCCCACAGGGAGATAGAGCTACTGCTCAAGCCCCTGCTAATCTACATGGGACAGCACATGTCTTTCAAAATAGAGCTCCACCCGCTGAACGCGGGGAAAAAAGAGGTGATCTATGAAAACAAAACCTTCCAAGTCAGCTCCTTCCCGCTGAAACACCGGGTCAACACCAACGGCTTTCTCTTCGAAGAGAAAGAGGCGCCGCGCCATATCATCCGTGAGATGATCAACTACTACAACATACCGGTCAGGGAGATTGCTGCAATAAAAGCAGGAGCCGATTTTATCACCGACAATGGCACATTGATTCCCAACCACATCCTCACCCGTCCTCCATCGCCTCCGCGGAGGTATGCCTACTGCTCCGACACTGCCTATGCCCCTGAGATCATCCCCTACATTAAAGGGGTGGATCTGCTTTATCATGAAGCCACTTTTGCCGAGAGCGAACTGAGCCGGGCGGCCGAGACCTATCACTCCACTGCCAGGCAGGCTGCAGAGATTGCTGCCGCCGCCAGTGTGAAGAAGCTGCTCATCGGCCACTTCTCTTCGCGCTACAATGAGCTGGAGACACTGCTTCATGAGGCCAGGGCGGTTTTCTCAGACACCGAACTGGCGGATGAAGGAAAAATTGTATCTTTGTGACAGAGCCTACTGCCAATGAAACGTTTCCGGTACATCCTCCTGCTGTTACTCCTTTGCTGCATTAGGCTACCCGCCCTGGCACAGGAAAACGACTCTGTCTGGATCACAGCGGAGTCAGCAGACACGATTAAGCAGGGGAAGGAGAAACAAAAACCGGAAATGATTGTCAAGGTGGTTGAAAACAGGATCTACGTAGAGAATATCCAGAGAGAGGTGACCCTGGAGATATACAATATCATGGGGGTAAAAGTATATAGTCGACGCATACCTCCCGGCAATGGCGAGTATCCGGTCAACCTGTCCAGAGGATACTACATCCTGAAAATCGGTAAGACCACGAAAAAGGTCGCCATCCGGTAAGCATAACACTTTAACAGTTCCAGATTGCCCCATTTATTGGCTTTTATATATCTTTGTGGTTTGTTCGTTTCAAAGATGTCGCAATGGTCATCAACACTTATAAATTTTTATTCTCATGAACATCGCAATTGTAGGAACCAGCGGAGCAGTAGGTCAAGAACTGCTGCGCATACTGGAAGAGAGAAACTTTCCACTGGATGATCTTGTTTTGTTCGGCTCATCACGCAGTGCCGGCACCACCTATAACTTCAAAGGCAAGGAGATCAAGGTGAAGGAGCTGCAACACAACGACGATTTCAAGGGAATAGACATAGCTTTTGTATCGGCCGGCGGCGGCACCTCCATCGAGTTTGCCGATACCATCACGAAACATGGAACCATCATGATCGATAACTCCAGTGCTTTCCGCATGGAGAATGATGTACCCCTGGTGGTGCCCGAGGTGAATGCCGCCGATGCACTGAACCATCCCCGCAACATCATCGCCAATCCCAACTGCACCACGGCACAGCTGGTGGTAGCACTGAAGGCGATCAATGATCTCTCCCCCATCACGAAAGTGCATGTGGCCACCTACCAGGCTGCATCGGGTGCCGGTGCTGCGGCTATGCAGGAGCTGGAAGAGCAGCACCGTCAGTTGGTGAACGGCGAGAAACCCACCATTCGCAAGTTTGCCTATCAGCTTGCCTACAATCTGATCCCGCAGGTGGATCTCTTTACCGACAACGGTTACACAAAGGAGGAGATGAAGATGTACAACGAGACGCGCAAGATCATGCACTCCGATATCGAGGTGAGCGCCACCTGTGTCCGTGTACCGGTGATGCGTGCCCACTCGGAAGCTATCTGGGTGGAGACGGAGCGCCCCGTGTCGGTTGAGGAGGCACGTGCAGCGTTTGAAAAAGCCGAAGGGGTGGTGGTGATCGACAATCCGGCCAACAAGGAGTATCCCATGCCGCTCGATCTCAGCGGCAGAGATCCTGTCTATGTGGGACGTATCCGCAAGGATCTGACCAACGAAAAGGGGCTCAGCTTCTGGTCGGTATCGGATCAGATCCGCAAGGGTGCCGCGCTGAACGCGGTACAGATCGCGGAGTACCTGATCAGGCAATAATGAATCCTCTTTCCATGAGGGTGTCATTACCGGTGGCACTCTCATTGCGTCACATTACGATGAAAATCATCCTGTTCGACGGCGTCTGCAACTTCTGCAACGCCACCGTCAATTTCATCCTGAAAAGGGACAAGCGAAAGGTCTTTCACTTTGCAGCACAGCAAAGCGAACAGGGCAGAAAGTTGCTGGAGCTGCGTGGCAATGCCGACACCACGCTGAAAACGCTTATACTGATTGATGAGGAAGAACTGCTGGAAGGAATGGAGGCGGTGATCGCCATCGCCAGAGAGCTGAAAGGCTATTCATGGCTCTCCTCTCTACTGAGAATCATCCCCCGAAGAATCTCTCATGCAGCCTACGATCTCGTTGCCCGGAACAGGTACAAATGGTTCGGGAAAAGAGATGCCTGCCGCTTGCCCGAGCCGGGAGAACAGGAGCGATTCCTGTAAACAAGCTGTGTAACTGTGCGACACAACTTCATGATGAGGTATCACAACACGACCCACAGGTGGGTCAGTCGTGCGAATGGGTGTGAGGCTCCGTGGCGGGATGATCATGCTCCATCAGCACGCGGTGAGGCAGGGAACCGTGTCCCAGCAGCTCGATGGGGCAGGAGTCGTAGGCGTTGTTCAGCCACTCCTGCGATATCCCGCTTCCGGAGTGGTAATGAAGCCCCTGATTGACGCAGGCGATGTTCTTCACCATCGAGATGATAGTCCCCACGTCGTGCGACACCAGCATGATGGCGATCTCTTTGTTGATGTCACCCAGTAGTTTGTAGAAGTTGGTCTCGAACAGCTTATCCACGTAAGTACTCGGCTCATCCAGGATGATCAGCTTCGGGTTGTCGATGATGGCCCTACCCAGCAGTACCCGCTGCAGCTGCCCCCCCGACAGCTCACCGATGGCGCGCGGCAGCAGCTCGGTGATACCCAGTCGCTCCGCCACCTCTCTCACCCGCCGTTTGTCTTCCGCACCGTATCGTCTGAAGAGCTGCTTGCGCAGGGTCAGTCCCGAGAGAATCACCTCCGAGACGGAGATGGGAAACTTGCGGTCGATCTGGTTGATCTGCGGCAGGTAGCCGATGTTGAGAGAGGGCACCTGGCGCTCCCCGTCGTAGAATCGCACCGTGCCGGAATCGGGTGTGATCAGCCCCAGCACCGTCTTCAGCAGGGTGGTCTTCCCCCCGCCATTGGGCCCGATGATGCCCAGAAAATCATCGTCGTAGATGGTGAGCGACACATTTTTGAGCACATCAGGCTTGTTCTCGTAACCCACCGACAGGTTGGTAATCTCAATCAGTTTATTCATCGCGTTGTCGTGAGAGGAGGGTGGCAATCCTGATTAACTCTTCGTCCCACTCGTAGCGCAAGGGGTCGATCTCGAACAGCTCGGCACCGATCTCGCGGGCAATTACTTCACCATTTTTCAGGTCGAAACCGCGCTGTACGAAGAGGGTATTGATCTTCTCCCGTCGGGCCAGGTCGATCAGCTCTTTGAGCTGCGCCGGTGAAGGATTCTTACCCTCGAATTCAATGCTGTGCTGGCGGAGACCGTAATCGCGGGCAAGGTAGCCCAGCGCGGGGTGGTAGATGATAAAGGAGCGGGAGGGTGCTGTCTCCAGCAATGCAGTGAGGGTGCTGTCCACCGCATCAATCTTCTCTGATAGACGGAGATAATTCTCCCGGTAGGTTTCTGCTCTTTCAGGGTTGGCTTCCACCAGCGCATCGAGCATGTTCCGTACAAAGATCCGCATGGCGCGGGGGGAGGACCATACATGGGGATCGAGAGCCTCGTGCGTGTGGTCGTGCCCCGCATGATCCACTTGCTCTTGATCGGGTGGATCACCCGCCATCAGCTCGATGCCCGTGGAGCAGTTCACGATCTTCACATTCGGGTTGTTCTCCGCCAGACGTGCGCTCCATGCTTTCTCAAACCCCAGGTCACCCACGCGGAAGTAGATGGCGCTCTTCCCCAGGTCGATCATCACGGAGGGGGAGGGCTCATAGCTCTCGGGGCTGGTGCCGGGGGGTACCAGCGTGTTGACGCTGTAATCCTCACCCACCAGCTGTTCCAGAAAGTAGCGTTGCGGTTCGATGGTGACGGTGAGCAGTTGCTTCCTTGCCTCATCTCTGTTCCTGGAACTGCCGTTGCAGGCAACAGCCAGCAAGAGAGTCAAAAGAATAAAAAGATATTTCTGCATAGGTTCCTATTGAAAAACAAAAGTACGAATTTTAGAGAGTAGGTGAAAATAGTAAACAAAGATTTCCGACTTTTGTTCCATCGTACAACGATGAGAACCCTGTTAGAAACGACCGGGGACGGATCGCACACCCTCTGTGTGCCGGAAATGGAAGAACATTACCCCCTGGTTAGTTGTTTTTAATAGTAAAAGTTATTCTTCAAAAGATCAAACAATATCAAACACAATGAAAACTAAAATTCTCTTCTTTACAATGGCATTACTTTTCACTCACCTGGTGAGGGCTGATGACTACGAAAAAGACACCTTCCGCACCGACGGAGGCAAAGAGGTGACCCTCACCTTTATCAAGCATAGTTCACTGATGCTCACCTACGAGGGACATCATATCCAGGTGGATCCGGCAACCATGTTTGCGGACTATAGCATCTTCCCGAAGGCCGATTTCATCCTGGTGACCCATGAGCATGCCGATCATCTCGATGCAAAGGCAATCGAGGCACTCACCAAAGACAATACGCGACTGATTCTCAACCCCTCCTCCCGAGAGATCCTGGGAAAAGGGGAGGAGATCCGCAACGGTGAGAGATTAAGGCTGACCGATGATATCGGGCTGGATGCTGTCCCTGCATACAATACCACCCCGGGACGGGAGCAGTATCACCCACGTCACCGCGACAACGGTTATATTCTCACCATCGACGGGTTGCGCATTTACATTGCCGGCGATACCGAAGACATCCCCGAGATGAGTGAGCTGAAAGAGATCGACATCGCCTTCCTGCCGGTGAACCAGCCCTACACCATGACCGTGGAGCAGGCGGCAGGTGCCGCGAAAATGTTCTCTCCAAAGGTTCTTTACCCCTACCATTTCAGCGACACCGATGTGAAACAGATCAAGGAGCAGCTGAAGGAGAGCGACATTGATGTCCGGATCCGGAAAATGGAATAGCTTTTGATGACAAATGACCATAAAAAGCGGAAGCCATTCTCAAACTGGAATATCAATGACGCGTCCGGGAGATCGATACACCCTCACCCTCATCTCAATGTTTCTATTGCTCCTTTATACAGGTTGCAGGCCCGGTGACAGCAGTGACAGCCTCGAACCGGATATCACGCTGGAGATAATCGATTCCATCGCCCCTGAACGCGAAAAAAGGAGCGAATTGACAGGAGCCGATATCCAGTTGAAAAAAGAGCTGGAATATGAACAGTACACGCTGGATGATGAGTATCCCTACAAGGATACCGTCCGCCGTTTTCAATGGGAGAAGATCAAAGAGAAAATTGCCTATATTGAAAATGCGGTTGCCGAGGGAGGGAACTGGGGTGTGCTGAGCAACTATAAGAATATGAACGGGGAATCGCCCACCATTAAGGGTTTTGTACGCAACGAATATGGACGTGTCTCGGACCAGTTCGGTGTTGAACGCTATCAATCAGCACCGCTCTATGCGGTTGAGAACGAGGAAGAGCTGTTGCGTTACGGCAGAGACGGATGGCTGGTGAAGATCCTGGATAGTGACACCACAGAGATGGTGAGGGTGCAGGGTGTCTCTTTTGAAGGGGAGTACCTGGTACCAAAACGCTATCTGAAGGTGTGGGGCGACACGATCAGCTTCGATAAGGTTGTCGCGGTAGATGTCACGAATCAGAATATCGCCCTGCTGGAAAAAAGAGGAGATGTATGGTATATCCTCAGCATGAACCCTGCCACCACGGGAATGCATAACCCACCGCACGCGCAGGAAACACCTACCGGCATCTATGCCCTGCAGGAGAAGAAAGAAAAGATGTACTACGTCCGCGACGGCACCTCGCAAATTGCCGGATATGCCCCCTATGCCTCACGCTTCACCAATGGTGCCTACGTGCACGGTGTGCCCGTACAGTTGCCGAGAAAGAGTATCATTGAATATAGTCCTTCGCTGGGAACAACACCCCGGTCACACATGTGCGTGAGAAACGCATCGTCACACTCGAAATTCATTTACGACCGTGCGAATGTTAAAGAGTCAGTCGTGGTGGTGATTGATTGACGACGTTATCATAAAAAAAAGTATATTTGGGAAAAAAATTCCGGATATTTCTATGCGCACATTCATCATAACTATTCTTTTTCTCATCTTTGGGAACCTCACTTTCCCTATTGGTGGGGGATACCCGCCCCGTGAGAATTGGTACTCGGGGATTTTTGACAGCGCTTGTGTACACCTGTACGAAGAGATGAACCTCAGCGAATTGATGCAATTTGACGCTTTTAAAGCGGCCTTTACGGGTTATAAAAAGTTAAACAACAACAATTCTTCCATCCTCACAGTGATTGATTTCAGCCTTCCCTCCACTGAGAAGCGGATGTATGTGCTTGATCTTGCACGTGAAGAGGTGTTGTATATTTCCTATGTCGCTCACGGACGGAACAGCGGGGATAACTATGCCACATCGTTCTCCAACAGAAACGGTTCGCACAAGAGTTCGCTGGGTTTTTACCGCACAGGCGGCACCTATCAGGGTAGCAATGGTTATTCGCTGTTGCTGGATGGACTGGAAAAAGGTATTAACGACGAGGCAAGATCACGCGCCATCGTGATTCATGGGGCCGACTACTGTAGCGAGCAGGTCATCCGGTCCGCCGGACGGCTGGGACGAAGCTACGGCTGCCCCGCGCTTCCCAAGGATCTGGCAAAACCCATCATCGATACCATCAAGGGAGGCTCACTCCTGTTTATTTACTCCGACCGGACCGATTATCCGGCGATGAGTGAGGTGGTGTAGGTAATTATTAAGGATGATCCC
>WOYI011143194.1_pt1 | contig 11664 bp, 8 predicted proteins | sample 6423411 | NCBI WGS metagenome assembly WOYI01 (sample SAMN13441803, study PRJNA592873) | oil field metagenome | biome: oil field; feature: oil-well bore; material: oil-contaminated soil; isolation source: oil-contaminated soil from oil-well borehole | place: Germany: Wietze | collected 2016-10-18 ... | reverse complement strand
GCGGGAAAGGAGGCTTTCCAGGGTGTCACTCCCTTTTAATTCGGCAATCCCCACGCTGACCGTTACCATAAAGCTCGGGAACCCATCACTCCCGGCGATTCTGGAACGAAGTCGGTTCCCTATCGAAACACCTTCAGCGCCAGTAGTCTTTGGCAAAACCAGCAGGAACTCATCGCCTCCCCAGCGTCCGAAAATATCGGTTGGTCTTTTCAATGAGCTCACCAGTTTGGTGAAATTGATCAGGGTTTCGTCTCCGGCAATATGTCCGTAGGTATCGTTTATATCCTTGAAATTGTCCAGGTCGATCATCAATATCGAAAAGGTTTCTCCATTACGCCGGCACATGGCAAATTCTGCAAGAAGCTTTTGGTCGAGTTCCATCCTGTTGCTGACCTGGGTCAGATGGTCGAGCCGCGAGGAGTCCTTGAGATTCTGGTTATACTTGTCGACTACCCTGATACTGATTATCAACGCAAGGACCGATGCAAGGAGACCAATCAGGATTGTCCTTACAAGCATTACCCGCACAATCTGGAGGGAAACACTCTCATCTTGTTCCACGATGATGTACCATTTGATATTCGGAATATACCGGGAGGTCAAAAGTACCTTGCCATTTTCCCCATCGTAGGAGGTATCAAGGGTCTTCTCCTTGGAAGACAAGATTGACTCCGCAATCCTATCGATCCCAGGAAATGTGCGAATGTTTCGTTTCTCGATGATGTTCGTATCCGAATGGGCTTGCACCAAGCCCGATTCATCGACCATGTAGACCACACGTCCATACGTCTTCCGGGTCTTCTGCAGGAGAGCCGAAATATTGGACATTTCCACACCCACGCCAACGACTCCGAGCAGTTCACCCGCAGAGCTTTCAACGCGATAATTTATGAATATGGTAAGTTTCCCGGCACTCACTTCGTCAGTATCGACATCGAGTTCAACACTTTCGCCAGAGTCGATAAAATCATAATACCAGATGTCATGTGCATTTCCGGTGTCGATTTCCTTATGTACTCCATGGTAGCTATAATAGCGCAAGGTCTTGGCCGAAACAAAGAAAGCTGTATCGAACCCGTGTTCGAGACGTATGGAATCCAGATATCTCTCTATCTTCTTCGGATCGGTCTCACCATCCAGTATCCAATCGATCAAGAATGTATCCCGTGCCATCAACGATGAGGCAAGGAGCGGGTCTTGTAATCTGGTACTGATTTCCCAATCTATGAGGTCGCGAACCAATGGTAGGGAGGACGTGATCAATTCTTCGCGGATCGAATCCCGTTGCACAACATAATTGAGGAGACTGACTGCGATGAATGATGGAAGGAGCACCAACATGAGTAATATCGTCAACTTGTAGTGTTTCAACTCTTTTATCATATTTTTCGAGTATACCCCGGTTCACACAAGGTCGCCATTACTTTCATTCGGATTCGTCACAGGTTCATCGCTATATCTTGGAAATTACCAATACAAGCGCTGCGTTGAGATCTTGCGTGCTGTGGTACTTTTCAACAGCGCTTAGGTACGATTACCCAATGGATTGGGTAAGGTATCCACCTGTGCACCGAATCCTCACCGCTCTACGCTATAGATGCAGATGTGTGCCCATCCGGTCCAACCGATGCATATGCTCCGTCTTGTTCCCCGCAACCGGTATGCCGGACAGGTCGAAGGAGTATTCGTATGCCAACCAGAAATACAATCGCGGCGGGGCTTGTCCTCATCATCACCGTATTGCTGATGGTAAGCTGTCCGGAACAACCCGAGCGCAGCTACACCATCACCTATCAACTCGACGGTGGAACCAATGCCGCCGACAATCCGTCGACCTATACAGCCGGCAACGCTGCGATTCCCCTGCATGATCCGTCCCGCCCGGGCCATACCTTCGCGGGATGGTTCGGCGACGCCGGATTCACCGAACCTGAGTTGACCGAAATTCCCGCGGAATCGCTGGGAAACATCATCTTGTACGCGAAATGGAGTGCGAATACCTATGTCGTGACCTTCGACCCGCAAGACGGTACCGAATCCTCGCCTACCTCCAAGACCGTTACCTTTGATGCAGCGTATGGCGTGTTGGCATCCACAACCAGATCGGGGTACGATTTCATGGGGTGGTTTACCGAAACCGGCGGTTCCGGCAAGGCAATCTCCGACCCCACCCCAGTCACATCAGCATCCGACCATACCCTGTTTGCATATTGGACTCCGACGGTCTATACCATAACGTATCGGAATATGGAATCGGGAACCAACCATGCAGCCAACCCAACCATCTTCACCATAGAATCAAGTACCATCACATTCCTAGATCCTTCGAAGGAAGGCTACTATTTCGACGGATGGTACTCGGAGGAGACTTTCGACACTCCGGTAGAGACCCTTGATGCCGGCTCGATCGGAAACATCGGTTGGTCCGGCCGACGGCTATATCTTCTACGAAAATCCTGCCTACGATTACCGTTCACCCACTTGGAAATATTTGGAAGTCAGAAATCGGGAAGGGACCGGTACAAGGGAAATCTGGTGTGACTCCGATGATGCATCCACAGTCGTTGATGGAATGATGGAACTGTTGCCACCATCGGATACGGCAAGGATAATACCGATAGGATTGTTGATATCCTTGGCATATCATCCTTGGCCAATAAAATTCTATCCACCCCTACCAATGGATTCTCTGATTGGTTCTTACCTTCGGTGGATGAATTGGAGGAAATACATACTACCTTGAACAGTGCGGGAATCGATCCGATGCCTGGTCGCAGTGGTTTTTGTTGGAGCTCCACCGAGGGTTCTTCCACATACGCCTGGGGATTCAATACCAAGAGCGGGGGGAACAGGAACAGTATAAAGGAAATTTACTCTATGTATTGGAAGTAAGGAGGTTCAGATAATCATACCGGAATAGATAGTACATCACTTGATCCCTTACAGTGATTTTCCACCACCCTTGGCCCTTCATCGGTTATACTGAAGCATCACACAAACCGATGGAGGGAATGCATATGTCCCGATCCAACTGTGGTGTCCCGAGGAAATCCACCTGGATTTCCAGGGTTCCCCTTATGTCAGTTCTGCTGCTCGCCTCAGCGATACCACTGGAGGCTGCCGGGCTCGTCACCCCCAAGTACACCTCGACGGGAAGCCTTCCCTTCATAATCGATCTGCTCGCGTTGGGGGTGCTACTAGGATTGCTCGCCTACACTGTATTCCTGGCGATATCCACAAAGGAGCGGATGTTCATATACTTCTCGGTCATCATGATGCTGCTCACCATCCTGCAAACCTTCGCAACTTTCGACCGTTTCATCTTCCGCCTCACCCCTACACCCGGGTGACCGTGATCACCCATCTCCTTTTCATCACCTTCCTGGTGTTCTCGAGAATTTCTTCCCGCCGGGAGACCATGCTCCACATGATCGTAGGAGAATTCGTTCCGATCGCCGAACAGCGGGGCATCCGCCTGACCAACGGAATCGAACAACCGGCAAATCTGGCTACCATCACGATCGCAAGTGACGATTTGGAAGCGTTGGTCATGAACCTGCTCTCGAACGCCTTGAAGTTCACCCCTCCGGGAGGAGCTGTGTCGGTGCATACCGCGCTGCAGGAAAATGGAGACCTGCTCATAGCGGTTTCGGATACTGGCGTGGGAATCGATACGAACGAACAACAGATGGTATTCGACCGGTACCACAGCATTCGGGGAGAAACCGATCAGGTACAGACCGGCTTGGGACTCACCTTGGTCAAAAGCATTATCGAAGGCTACCAAGGATCGGTCTCGGTCGAAAGCACCAAAGGAAGTGGGAGTGTATTCTCTTTGATATTCCCAGCCTCCATGGTGGGCTCCGATGCGAACGGGACTCTGCCCGTACAGGTAATGGCAAGTCGGACAGGCAAGCTCAATACGACCGATTTCGATCATTCGGGTGATGCCTTGGCGCAATCCGAAGATATTGGGCATCCCCATGTCTCCGATACTCCGGAAGGATTTCGGGGGTCACTCATGCGGTTTGCCAAGGATTTCGCATTCTCGGCATGGGAGACACAGGTGCTCTCCCTCATGTTGCAGGGAAAGAGCGACAAGGAGATTGCCATCGCTTTGGACCTCTCGGTAAAGACTGTGGCGAACCACAACCGGAGGATATACCAGAAGGCCCGGGTGAACAGCAGGTACGAGCTCACGTCCAAGGTATATGCTGGTACAGCTCGTTAGCCGTTCGTGGGGTGTTGCAAAGTTCAACAAACAGTATTACAAATAGTGTCAGAATCGAGTCGGCAACACTGCATCCATACAGTGGTCTGTAAAGTTTACAAACCTCTATTCTTGTTACCGCTTGCACCCACATCAACTGGAGGCCAACCATGCCCAAAAGATCGATCGTCATTGCCGGAGCAGGAGTATTCGGAACTGCCCTCGCCCAACGTCTTTCCTGGAATGAGGACAATGCCATTATGCTCTACACCATCGAAGAGGACGTCATTGCCGAGATCAACACCAAGCACCAGAACTCCAAGTACTTCCCCGGCCGTCATATCCACGGCGACATCGTCGCCACGGGCGATATCAGGTGCACCTACCAGGCGGACATGCTGTTCCTCGCCATTCCCTCGAAAGCCATCGAGTCCTTCTGCAAAGATATCTACGATTACACCCGAAAAGATATCCGCATCGTGAACCTCTCCAAGGGACTTGCCGAGGACGGCAGTTTTCTTATTGAACAGATACCCTTTTCCCATACCGGTTCGTTGAAAGGCCCGACATTTGCCGTCGAGGTGATGAACGGGGACCCCTCGGGCATGACCTTCGGCGGATCAATCGAGGATTATACCGTGTTGCAGGGTGTCATGAAGGATACCGGCATCACCCTCGATTATTCGCACGATATCCGGGCCGTCGAGTTCCTCAGTGTACTGAAGAACATGTACGCCATCGCGATCGGCATCGTCTCCGGACGCTACAATTCCCCCAACGTCGACTTCCTGGTCATGACCAAGGCCGTGAACGAGATGCGGAGGATGCTCAAACTCTACGGGTGCGACGAGGAGACAATCTTCAACTATTGCGGGCTGGGAGACCTTGCACTCACCGCGCTGAACGACCTCAGCCGCAACCGCACATTGGGACTGTTGATCGGCAAAGGCTTTTCCAACAATCCCAAGAGTACGACGGTAATCGAGGGGTTGCGGACTATCAAGCTGTTGGGCGAATTGGTGCGTAGCAAAGGACTTGAACGCCAGTTCGTGGTACTGGAGGCCCTCTACGCCCTGCTCTACTCGGGTTCGAGCCTCAACGACTATTACGTGACAGTCCTGGCTTGATCACGAGCACAGGACAAGGCTCGAGGAGACGAGCGTACCATGTGTACGTGAGTCGACAAGTACGCCGTAATGCACTCCCCGACCAGTGACCTTCGAGAAGAGCCTGCGTATGGCAAGGCCCGCATGGCATGAGCATAGTATGTCTATGTGAATGCCAAGGAACGCCGCTAGGCGCAGGTCCCCGACCAGTGACCTTCGATAAGAGCCTGCGTATGGCAAGGCCCGCATGGCATGAGCATAGTACGTCTATGTGAATGCCAAGGAACGCCGCTAGGCGCAGGCTCAATCGAAGGTCAGTTTTTGCTGGAGTCTGTGGTCTTAAGAACCGCCAAGAACGCCTGCTGCGGAATCTCGACATTCCCCACCATCTTCATGCGTTTCTTGCCTTCCTTCTGACGCTCGAGAAGCTTGCGTTTGCGGCTGATATCACCACCGTAACATTTGGCCGTGACATCCTTGCGGAATGCGCTGATCGTCTCGCGTGCGACAATGGAACCACCGATGGCACCTTGGATAGGAATCTTGAACATCTGGCGGGGAATCTCCTCGCGAAGGCGCTCGCAGACCTGGCGGGCACGGCCTTGGGCATTGTCGCGGAACACCAGCTGGCTGAGGGCATCGACAGGCTCGCCATTGACGAGGATATCGAGGCGGACCAGGTCGGTCTTGCGATAGCCGATCACATGGTAGTCGAAACTGGCGTACCCACGCGAGACTGACTTGAGACGGTCGTAGAACTCGAAGAGGACCTCGGCCAACGGCATCTCATAGACAAGCTCGACACGTTTCTCGTCCAAGTAGTTCATGGCAGCCTGGATTCCGCGCTTTTCCATGCACAGGCTGATGATATTTCCCACATAGGCGGTGGGGGTTATGATCTGGGCCTGGATATAGGGCTCCTCGGCGTAATCGACCTTCATGGGATCGGGATACGAGAGGGGGTTGTCGATACGGACCTCATCGCCTTGCTTCATATGCACGATGTACCGGACCGATGGACTGGTAAAGACGATGGAAAGGTCGAACTCGCGCTCTATCCGTTCCTGGACGACCTCGAGATGCAGCATCCCCAGGAAACCGCAACGGAAACCGAAACCCAAGGCCGCGGACGAGTCCTTCTCGTAGATCAAGGAAGCATCGTTGAGCTTCAGGCGGTCTATCGCCTCCTGCAACTCTTCGTAATCGTTGGAATCGACCGGATAGATGGAGGAGTAGACGACCGGTTTGACCTCCTTGAAACCTGGCAGGGGCGTCTTGCAGGGCTTGGCGGAATCGGTGACCGTATCGCCGACGCGGATATCGCGGATAGTCTTGATACCCGCAATGAAATATCCGACATCGCCCGCACCGAGGGTCTGGGTACGGACAAGGCCCATCTTGAAGACACCGACCTCTTCCACCGTATGGACAGCCCCGGTCGAGTAGAGGATGATCTCCTGGCCTTCCGAAATGGTTCCATCGAACACACGGAAGTGGACTATGACACCGCGGTACGCATCGTAATGGCTGTCGAAGATCAATGCCCGAAGCGGTGCATTGGGATCACCTTTGGGTGCCGGAATGTATTGCACGATCGTCTCGAAGAGCTGGTCCACACCTTGGCCGGTCTTTGCCGATACGAGTGCGGCCAGGTCGGGATCGAGTCCCAGGTCATGGTCTATCTGATGCTTGCATGCCTCGATATCGGCGCTGGGAAGGTCGATCTTGTTGATCACCGGAATAATCTCGAGATTCAACTCCATGGCCATGTACATGTTGGCCAGTGTCTGCGCCTCGACACCTTGGGCGGCATCGATCAACAGCAATGCACCTTCACACGAACCGATCGCACGCGACACCTCATACGAGAAGTCGACGTGTCCCGGAGTATCGACCAGGTTCAGCGTGTACTCGTGGCCGTCGGCCGCAGTATAGGGAATCGCGACAGCCTGGCTCTTGATGGTGATGCCACGCTCACGCTCGATATCCATATTGTCCAACATCTGCTGTTGTATAGGACCACGCGGGTTGACCAGCTTCGCCATATCGATGAAGCGGTCCGCAAGCGTCGACTTGCCATGGTCTATGTGGGCAATGATGCAAAAATTCCGTGTATACCGCGAGTCTTTGGACATGTAGCTCTCTTCTTTAGGTCAAATAAACCTTGTGGTCTGTTCCGCCGGATCGAATCCCAACAACACGCGGATCTGCGCATCGTCGAGGGTCTCCTTCTCCACGAGCTCATTGGTCAGCGTATCGAGCTGGTCCCGGTGCTCGGTGAGAATCGACCGGGTGTCCGCCATCGCAGACTCGAGGATCTTGGTGACTTCAGCATCGATCCGTCGTGCGGTATCCTCCGAATAATCCTTGTGTTGCGCAATTTCCCTGCCGAGGAACAATGGTTCATCATCTTTTCCGAATCCGATGAAACCCATTTCGCTCATACCCCATTCGGTGACCATGCGACGGGCTATATCGGTCGCCTGCTTGATATCGTTGCTCGTTCCTGTGGTGGTCTCGCCATAGACGAGGCCCTCGGCCACGTAGCCACCCATGCAGACCTTGATCCAATCGTTCAACGTACTGCGGTTCTTGGTGTAGGCATCCTTCTCAGGCAACGAAATGGTCAACCCCAGGGCTCTGCCGTGCGGAATGATCGTTACCTTGTGCAATGGGTCGAGGTGCTTCAAATAGTAGTGCAGCAGGGTATGGCCGGCCTCATGATAGGCTGTCGCCCGCTTCTCCTCGGGCGACATGACCTTCGACTGCTTGGCTACACCGAGCAGTATCTTGTCCCGTCCCTCCTCGAAATCATGCATCGTGACGGTCGCCCGACCCGAACGAGCGGCAAACAGTGCCGCTTCGTTGACCAGGTTCGCCAAATCGGCACCGCTGGTTCCGGGAGTCGCCCGCGCGACCCTATTCAAGTCGACATCGTCGGCCTTCTTGATCTTCTTGCAGTGGATGCCCAGTATCGCCTCACGTTCGGCCACATCGGGCATGTCGACCACAACCTGGCGGTCGAATCGGCCTGGCCGGAGCAATGCCGGATCCAGTACATCGGGACGGTTGGTCGCCGCAATCACTATGACACCGGTCGCGGTATCGAACCCGTCCATCTCGACGAGCATCTGGTTCAAGGTCTGCTCACGTTCATCATGTCCACCGCCGAGACCCGAACCACGGGTCCGGCCGACCGCATCCAACTCGTCGATAAAGAGGATACAGGGGGCGTTCTTGCGTCCCTGCTCGAACAGGTCCCTCACACGCGAAGCTCCGACACCGACAAACATCTCGACGAAATCAGAACCCGACATATGGAAAAAGGCCACACCGGCTTCCCCGGCGACAGCTTTCGCCAACAGCGTCTTACCGGTTCCCGGAGGCCCGACCAACAGGACCCCCTTGGGAATCCTAGCCCCGATCTCCTGGAACTTGCTCGGGTGTTTGAGGAAGTCCACGACTTCCTGCAACTCGTACTTTGCCTCTTTCTGGCCCGCTACGTCGTCGAAGGTGGTCTTGACGTCCGTATCCATATACTCTTTGGCCCGGCTCTTGCTGAACGCCATGATATTTCCGTTGGCACCCTTGGTCTGACGCCAGAGCATGACGGTGAAGCCGATGAAGATGAGCCAAGGCAACAGTTGCAACACCACCTGCAGCATGGATACGCCCTGCTCGGTTCCGGTGATCTGGACATTATATGTCTTGAGCGTATCCATGAGTGTCGTATCCTCATAGGGAATACGGGTCATGGCCGTCATATTGTTGCGGAGGGCGAAGGTGATGATGTTCTTGTCCTGGATTTCCACCGCATTGACCTGGTTGGCCTCCACATAGTTGATGAAAGCGCTGTACGGTACCTCCTGGGTACTCATTGCAGTCCCTTCACTGAACAACATGAATGTGAACGTGGCGATCAGGAAGACAAAGAAGCCCAGCGCAATACGGTTCTTGCGGCTGAAATCGAACTTGGGGCCCGGTGGGCCGCCAGGTCGTTTCTTTTGCTGGTGTTCCTGCTGGTACTGCTGGTTGTTCCGCCCGGTCCAATAATTCTTGTCACCTTCGGGATCGCGCGTATCCTTGCGGGTATCCCGACCGGCATCATCCGGACGTTCGGAATCTTTGGAAGGCCGTTCCTCGGCTCCCTGTCCACCAGCATTCGGTCTTTTCTCGTCTTCGTGCTCTCTATCCACAATCCTATCCTTCTATATCCACAACACTATATAATGTACCGACGTTTCGGGCAAGGGTAGGTGCCAGACACCGCTTCGCAATGCGGTCCTTGCCACCGTACGCTCCCCCCAACACGGCAAAAATCCCCAATGTATCTTCCAATACGGGTATCCGCCACCGGTCTTCCTTCGGAATATGCCAACCGGCAAGCAATGCACCGACCTGCTTGGTCCCCTCGGCCAACCGGATAAGATCTCCCTGTCGTACCGAACGCGCCATGATCGGCGCGGCAAGTGTCGACGGGTCGATCCGTGCACGCAAGTCTTTCGGAACAACCGAATTCGCATCCTCGCCGGTCACCAACACTTTGGATCCATCCAACGACGTACAATCCGAATATACCAACGAGACGTACCCTGCGGCTAGAGCCCGCTGGTGGGAAAACCATATCAGATTGTCTCCGGTCCGCACAAGGTACGTTCCCGAGATATCGAGTCGGAGCCCATCGGGCCAGTTCTGTTCGAGCCGATCCAGGATCGTCTTCACATTCCGATACGGCAATCGCTGTCCACTCGCGCGGGTCACCAGCGACCAGCTGTGGTACAGCACCTGTTCCTGGATTGCCCGTGGACTCCCACGCAACGTCCGTATATGCAGTCCGACGGAATCGTCGTGGGTACGCATGACATGGTCGATAGCCTGTACTACCTGGGGAGCGAGCGCCTCGACGTACTCGGCACTTCTTTGGGCTATCATCGCCAACGCCCTGCGGTATTGGGGAAACACGTGTGCGATCGACGGTACTATCTCATGGCGAATGCTGTTCCGCAGGAAATGGAGGTCTCCGTTGGTGGAATCCTCCGACCACTGCAGGGACGAACCCTTCACAATCTCCATGACATCGCTACGGGTCATGGAGAGCATCGGACGGACAAGCGACCCGGAAACGGCGGAAATGCCCCGCATGGAGGAAGGTCCGGCGCCCTGCAACAGACGCATGAGCACCGTCTCGGCCTGATCGTCCGCCGTATGGGCTGTGGCGATATGGGAAAACCCGACATCCATCCTGACGCGGTCCAGTACTTCATACCGGAGGATACGCGCCGCCTCCTCCACCCCATTGCCACGGGTACGTGCAAGTTGCATGACCTGTTGCTGTTCAAGACGGACTATCCGCAAAGGAATATCGAGCACACGACAGTTTTCACTATTGAGTCGCTCCTCCATCTCAAGCTCGATAGCCGGACGCAGCCGATGGTTGACGTATACGGCAAGCAGCTTTTCTTTTGGAACGATTGTTGCAAGGAGCAGGAGTAAGGCCAGGGAATCGGCCCCACCGCTGAACGCCGCGACGACACCATGGTCAACAGACACCGCATGGCGGGAGAAGAAGGCTGGAAACTCATTTCGCACCGTTTCGTTTGTTGAATTCACGGGCAACCTCCTCGACCGAAGCCCCTTTGCACAAGGCTATGACAGCTTCCGCTGCCAAAGCGACACCCTGCTCCAAGGCTTCTCGGCCAGCTACGGAATCGGGTGCCTCCAAGACATGCTCCACCACCGTTTTTCCCGGCTGTGGACGACCGATTCCCACATAGATGCGGATGAATTCGGCGGAACCGAGTTCCCTGATAAGCGACTTCAGCCCGTTGTGTCCAGCCGACGAACCACCCTTGCGGATCCGGATTGTACCGGGTGGCAAATCGAGGTTGTCGCACACCACCACCAGGTCCTCCACCGCAAAGTGGCCGGGGATGAAATGGTGCACGATCTCCCCGGACTTGTTCATAAAGGTCAACGGCTGGACCAGCAGCGACGGTGTCCCACCGTCGAAGGATATCGTCGCTTGCCGATAGAGACGCAAAAGGCGTTTCCTCAACTTGCATTGAAGAAACGCCGCAACGGCATCTATGGCATCGAAGCCTACATTATGTCGTGAATGGGTATATTGGGAACCTGGATTACCCAGCCCGAAAACGAGTCGCAGGAGAGCCTCCTTGCCATAGCGTCTATTCTTTGTCCGCTTCGTCTTCCTCAGCATCTTCGACTTCGGTTTCCCCAGTCTCTGGAGCCGCCACAACTTCCTTCACACCCTTCTCGCTGGCAATAGTCGTCTCACCATTGGTGAGGATCTTGACACCTTCAGGGACTTCGATCGATGCAACATGGATG